>Ga0307515_10007981_pt1 | contig 20773 bp, 27 predicted proteins | sample 17_EM_MG_FD_194513 | JGI IMG/M metagenome (GOLD analysis project Ga0307515, IMG submission 194513) | Populus trichocarpa ectomycorrhiza microbial communities from riparian zone in the Pacific Northwest, United States - 17_EM | ecosystem: Host-associated > Plants > Roots > Unclassified | place...
TGTCGTACCAACAAATGAAAACACAAGGATCCAACGAGCTTGGAGGGTGAATACCATAGATTCTTAATCTGTTAGTTAGCTGGTTGTATTGGTTTCCCTAACGAATCTAGTGAGGTTTCAGTTTTACAGTCGGTGGCTAGCCTGTAGCCATCTGTTGTTTTATGTTTCTGTTATCATTGTAAATCTGGGGTATGCCCCTTATAATGTTTGTATCTTCTTCTTTTAATACATACGTCAACTTACCAAAAAAAAAAAAAGCCTAACAAGGCTGGTATGGAGCCTGACACATCAGCCCCTTGTTTTGCACAAATTGGGCTCTTCTTGAACCTGAATTAGAGGTTGTCCTTCATGCTCCTTAGATGTCCCCAAGCTCCCCTTAGTCCATCTTGCTCCATATGTTCTTTAAGCTTCCTTGTCCTAGCTCTTATAATTGGCCCAATTGGCACCTTCAATGGTTCGTTGGCATGATTATGTTTGGTGTTGGGCTGATCCTCATCATCCCTCTCTCTTCAAAAGGATTCGACCTCAAATCATCACCTATATCAAATAGAGTAAGATCAGAAACATTAAGGGTAGCACTAACATTATACTCATCTGGCAAATCAACTTTATAGGCATTGTCATTGATCCTCTCAAGGATCTGACTTAGACTGACTTAGACTCGAAATTGCAAATCTGACTTTTATTTGGATCAGAACTGATCGAAAACAAACAGATGTGAAAGTGATGAAAATGACTCAAACAACAGCCAAATATCTAAATATGATGATAATGTAATGGTAGGAATGAAATCAACACAAACAACACAAGTTTTGAAAGATAACTCCAAACAAACTCAGTTTGCGGCAGAATTGAACCTCGAATTAAACCTCAAGCACACGATATAAAAATAAGTCCAAATTTAATATATGGTGCTATCTCGACCCCAGTAGATAAAATGTGAAGTTTAAATACATTCTGAGGTGGGTTTCTTATGGTTCGCTAAGAGTTGTATTTCTACAGCAGAATTAAACCTTGAATAAAACCTTGCAAACAATATCAAAATAAGCCCAAATTAAATATACGCTGCGATCACACCCCCATTAGATATAATATGAATTTTCATTTTATTCTGAGGTGGTTTCCCTATGGTTCACTAAGAGTTGTGTGTTTATGCAACAAAATTGAACTTCGAATTAAAACCTCAAGCAAACAATATCTAAATAAGCCCAAATTTGATATATGATGCGCTCTCACCCCTAATAGACAGAATATAAAGTTGCAATTCTTCTTTTCTTATGGTTCACTACTAAGAGTTGTGTTTCTGCGACAGAATTGAATGATCCTTCAAATTTCAACTAATCTCTATCTCTTTTTCTTTTTAATATACTGATATGATTAGAGACAATAACAAGATGAAATATAACTTTATTTTTTTGCTTAGATGACGCAGTGACAAAGAACAAGAAGATGAACGACGCAAACATTGAAAAACTTAAAGGAACTTCAAAAGAACAAAAATAATAGAAGGATATGACCTTGTTTCAGAGCCTAGCTCTAATATCACCTGATTATGGGTCACTCAACCCATAATCAAGATTGAGATCTGATCTCGGAAAGCCAAAATAAGTCTGATAGGAGTGTGACACAATGGAAACTTGCGCCAAGGCACCAACACTATTGGAATGAGTAAAATGACGCCACGAAGCTTGTTAATCTTCGATAAGTCAAATTCAATTCATTCAAGAACTGAAGAATACAATAATCACTCTCACATGTTAAAACTGAAAAATTTAAAAGTAATATTCGTTAATGGCTATTGAAATTTAGGTTGTGTGTTTAAATAGTTCTTAAAAATTAACTCTAATGGATCTACCATTGTGGGATGAACTGACCCACATACAAAACTGACCCAAAAGCGTACAGTTTCAACTCGATCCAACAGTTGGATTTGGAGTTATGCTCAATAACGTAAAACTGGACGGTAGAACATTTTACACCAAAATCAGAATCTGACCTTGCTTGGATTATAGCACAAGGCTGAACCATATACTGAACCATATCAATAACCAATCTCAAACACATAACTGGATGCTTACTATAAGAAATTCAAGGCTGAACGTGAACCATATCATGAACTGTATCAGCTAGTCATTGTAACCGGACTTGAGCTGACTCTCTTATCTTATATATTCACTCCATCATTACCATGCTTATGGCAATCAAGTGGCAAAAAGGCTTGCAAGTTCAATAGAAGGTAGGTAGGTTTGGTATCTTGTTCAAAAGGCTCAAAGCATAAGGTCAGGTTTCGCTAAGGTGCGCTTATATTAACTCTCCATGATCGTCACTAGCAAGCGGGACTATACTTTTAAAGAGATACTAAAGACTGTATGTTTCACCACTTCTAGACAAATTCACCTATTTAATCAAACATGAGAAGAAGAAATCTCGTCCGTAAAGGGTAGTGAAGTAAGAGAATTGATACAACATGCATGAAACATCATCCAAAGAAGGAAAGAAAAACAGTTCTGCAAAATTGAGTTCAAGGAATGTGAAAGTACATTTAAACTAAGAAACACTTGTTAATCCTATATATAATATAAACTCAAAAGGACATTATTCACTAACTAGCAAGCTGAGTTGTTAGTGTCCTTTCCCCTACCCCTAGTTTGAGCCCTTGTGAAGACCCAAAAATATAAATACAGGGACTTTCCAAATCATCACAGAATATGCTTCAGCCTTCAAGACAGTTCAACAATGTTTTGTTTCTTTAAGCATTGTTTTACACTACCTTCAGTTGAAACATTCTTTCCAAACTTACATGCTTTGTTATTATCATTAACATTGTCCTTGCCATCTCTTTTAGTGTCATCATTGGCCTCATCATCGCTTTCGCTTCCATCATTTGTATCTTCCTGATTCTGTTTCACTACTACCAGTAGCCAAAGAAATCATTGATTGACCACCAGCAATTACAGCTTCAGCAGATGAAAGAGTAGCTTAGAAACCTTGGTGAAGATAAGGCAGGTCAGGAGCAAGCATTTAATGCTAGTTTGGTCAATGTCCAAGAAAAGAAAGTTTTAGAGCATCAGATGGGAAAGCAAGTAGTTCAATCTTCCTTTATAGCTAAGAATGGAAAATATGCCAGCTGCTTTCACATCAGAGGTGTCACGCTCAGATGTTATATGGCAGATTTGGCATATCCCTTGCAAAGTGTATCCCTCAAATCTGATAATCCTCTTCAGCAAACTAACAGTTGTAAGTTAAATTTCTTAAATGCTGTTAGAGGTGAGGCTAGCTTAGACATTAGTGTTGGCTCTTCTGTAAACTAAAACTTATTCTTCTTACCACCTTCCATGGGTGATAGTTAGTCCTCCTAAAGATGTCTTTGAAGAAGGTTGTACTTTTTCTCAATCCACCATTGTTGGACACTTTGAAGGTCCGAAACTTCCATTCCCAGTGGTTAAATCTATAGTTAACAGAATTTGGGGTTCCCTTGGTTTACTAGAAGTGTTGTCTTAGATAATGCTTCTTTATCTTCTCATTTGATTCGGTTGAACATGCCTCTGCTATCCTAGACCACTCCATGGCACATAATAGACATTTGGTACTTAGAAGATGGACACCAAACATGCAATTCTCTAAGGTTGAGTTATCCACAATTCCTGTTTAGATTAAACTTCATCATCTTCCCTTAGAATATTGGACTAATAAGGGGCTGAGTGATGTTGCTAGTGCTCTAGGGGTTCCTTTACATGCTAATACCAATACCCTAAAGCGTAAACGCCTAACTTATGCAAGAGTTTATATTGAAATTGATGCTTAAGGAGTTTGATCTACAATGCCCCAATGGTATAATTGCTATTTCAGCTGAGTATGAATGGCTTCCTTCTAGATGTAGTTCCTACAATGTTTTTGGCATAACTTAGCTACATGTCCGGCTATTCAAAATGGAAGGGACTAAGCTAAAAAAGGTGGTTAATAGGACTAACTCAGAGTATAATCTGCTTAACAATCTTCAATGGCAAGAGGTTGGAAAGAGAAAGAAGAGCAATCACAAGAATATGCCTAGTAGCTCTAGTACAACTGAAGGGACACAATTAGTGAATGACAAGGTGAATCAGGCTGTAGATTGCATTATGCATCATCCAACCAGTGAATTGTTGAACTTCCAGATTGAGCAGTATATGTCAATCCTTACAAGAAAATATTGATCCAGAAGTTTGCATGAAAATAAGTATCTTACCTTACCCGAGTTCTTCGACTAAGTATGAAGATTGTATGGAAGCTAAAGTTGAGAATATCACAGTGGAGAATGTTTCGGATGATGATTGTCCTAAAGCAACAAGCCCTTCTCAACAATTCCCTTTGTTTTTAATCAGAATCGATAACGAACTAGCAAGTAAAGCTAAAGACTCTCTTGAGCTTTACTTGCTAGTTGAGAAGATTGTATGGAAGCTGAAGTTGAGAATATCACAGTGGAGAATGTTTCAGATGATGATTGCCCTAAAGCAACAAGCCCTTCTCTGCAATTCCCTTTGTTTTTAACCAAAATTGATAACCAACTAGCTAGTAAAGCTAGGAAGAAGAAGGGATCAAGGGGTTCTAATAAGAAGAAGAAGAAGTCAGGCTCGTTGTGCGGGGGCAATTCAAGGTAATTTTTGTGTCTGCGGTTGGTTTCGACATCCTTCTATTTTGTTCACCATGTTTATCAGATGTTGGAATATCAAAGGTTTGAATGATCCCATAAAACATTCAGCTATTCATTTTCATGTACAAAAGCATTTGGTAGCTCCTTTTGGTTTAGTTGAAACTCATGTGAGGGAGGTGAATAAAGATAATGTTTCTAAACTTCTTTTTCAGAATTGGGACCCTAATGTGATACGATCCAGGCAAGGTTAAATTCGGATTTTAACGTAAAAAAAGCACCTATCCAGTTTTACGGAAACAGTCATAATTCTTAATACAACCGTTGGATCAAGCTGAAATGTTACGTGGAGTCTCCTGACATGTTGTCCTAGGTTTAAAATTTCAGGTCAATCGGAGTTTGGGAAGGCATCGAAACACGGGTCAACAGAGGTTGTATGAATTTTATTATTTACTTCCTTTTGACTTGTGGACTTCCTATTGCTGACTGATACGGATCAGCCCAACACCAAGTGTAATCATGCCAACGACCCATTGGAGGTGCCAATTGGGCCAATCACAAGAGCTAGGGCGAAGAAGATTAAAGAAGCATTGAATGGACTTGTTCAGAACATATGGAGCAAAATGGACCTAGATGGGCTTAGGACATTTAAGGAGCATGAATGACAACCTTTAATTCATCTAGTTCAGGTCCAATAAGAGCCCAATTCGTGTGGAACAAGGGGGTTGATGTGTCAGGCCCAATACTAGCCTTGTTAGGCTTGTTATTTTTCCTAATGCTACAAGGATCAAAAGTCAGCAATTCGTGTGGAACAAGGGGGTTGATGTGTCAGGCCCAATACTAGCCTTGTTAGGCTTGTTATTTTTCCTAATGCTACAAGGATCAAAAGTCAGCAATTTATTCTCCTAATTAAGTTAGGAAGTTGGCCATATCTTATTCCTAAAGCGGGGAGGACTATTTAATGATTTTCCTAACTTAGGAAGGAAAGTAATTAAATCAGCAACAAAGGAGGAAGTTTCTTTTCTTATTTGTCCAAGTTAAATAAGGAAATCCAAGCTAATCAAGGACATCAAAGGGGGGGGGGGGGGCAGCAACACAAATTTTCCAAATCAGATTTTTCCTAGTTTATTTAAGACTTCTTAAGGGTGACAAATCTGATTCTAGCATTTTTAGCATGATAATTTTTAGATTTTTATTATTTTTATTATTTTCTTCTTAGTTTTTGGGTTATTATTACTTATTTGGGTCAATTGTAAGTGGGCTTCATGTAAGTCCACCTAAGGGGGGTCCATTAGGGTTTCTTTAAGTCTAGAATCAGTATAAATAAAGGCATAACCAAACATGTAAGGTTACGCAATTTTCAGATCAATAAACTTCTTTGCTGCACTTATTGTATGTTGGTGGGATAATCTCCCTTCCTTGGTTCTCTAAAGAACTGAAAACGACTTATCGAAGAACAACTGTCTTCGTGGCGTCATCCTTATACTTCTCGTTCGCGAATCAATATTCGTTGGGTGGGGGTCTCCGCTTCCAATAGTGCTGATGCTTAGGTACAAGTTATCTTTGTGTCACACTCCTATCAAACCTGATTTACTTGGCTTTCCGGGAATTGGTGTCTTTGTGTGTGGGTTGCGTGACCATGTGATCACGAGGTTCGCATCACTGACTTTCTATCCTTATAGCATTAGGAAAACAACAAGCCTAATGATATGGTTGAACCTTGAGATACGACCCAAGTAAGGTCATATTCAGATTTTGGCGTCAAAAGCCCAACAATCCAGGTTTACGGCAGCAGTCCTAATTCTCAATCTGACTGTTGGATCGAGCTAAAAGTTAAAGTGGATTCTCCAGACATGATTTCCTACCTTGAGTTAAAATTTCAGTTCAATCCGAGTTCGGGAAGGCACCGCAATACTAGTCAACAAATGTTGTACGAATTTTGTTATTTACTTCCATTTAATTTGTGGACTTCCTATTTGGTTAGGATTCTTTTCCTACAAGGATGTGGCAGCTGGTTTTGGGAATTTCCTAGTTCCACAAGGATCTTTAATGGGCTACAATATAATCTCGAGGTGTGGCAAGGATTCATTAATGTTTCAGAATCCTTTTCTTATAAGGATTCCTTATTCATCCTAGTGGTATTTAATGACAGAAGGGCTAGTGGTATTTAATGAAAAATTAGTTATTTTTATTATTTTCTTTCATGTTTGGGCTTAATTAAAACTTTATTTTAAGCTAAGATCCAAGGCTTGTTTGGATCAGGTTATGGGCTTTTCAGTTTAGGGTTTTTGGGTCAGTTTTGTATGGGGGTCATTACTATTAAGAACTATTTAAACACATGTAACCTAAATTTTGGCAGCCTTTGATGATTATTACTTCTGAATTTTTCAATTTTAACGTGTGATAATGATTCTTGCATTCTTGACTTCTTGAACGAACTGAATTTGACTTATCAAAGATTAACTAGCTTCGTGGCGTCATTCTACTCATTCTAATAGTGTTGGTGCCTCGGTACAGGTTTCCATTGTGTCACACTCCTATCAGACCCATTTCGACTTTTCGGGATCATATCTCAATCTTGATTGTGGGTTGCGTGACCATGTGATCACGAGGTTCGCATCAGTTGGTATCAGAGCTAGGCTCCGGAACAAGGTCATATCCTTTTGTTATTTTTTTTGTGTTCCTTTAAGTTTTTCAGTGTTTGCGTCCATCTTCTTTTTCTTTGTGTCTGCGTCATCTAAGCAAAAAACAAAAAAAAAAAGATAAAAAAAGGGGGGGTTATATTTCATATTGTTACTGTCTCTAATCATATTAGTACATTAAAAAGAAAGAGAGAGAGGGGTTAGTATGTCACCATAACGACTGGTGTTTTGGAAACCATGTCACAAAGTTGAGTTGGAACACAAGGTTTATTGGGCTATCAAGTGCTTCAACATGAAGGTGGATGAAAGTGAAGAACACATGAAGTTTCAACTACAAGAGTTGAGAAGGACTAGTCCAAAACCAATCTTAACCAAGCCAAAGATCTATTGGCGGTGCCAAGTATACCAATTACAAGAGCTAGAGTAAAGAAACTTAAAGAGGCATTGAATAAATTTGTTCAAAACATATGGGTCAAGATGGACCTAGAGGAGCTTGGGGTGTCAAAGGAGCATGAAGGACAACCTCTAATTCATCTAATCCAAATCCAAGAAGAGCCTAATCCAAGTTCTAATGGGGGCCCATGTGTTTAGCCCAAAATTCGGTCTTGTTTAGACTTATTTTTTTTTAATGTTACATGGATTAAAAGTCAACAATTATTCTTCTATTTTGTGCAAGGTCATTCGGTCAGATCTAATCCTTAATGAGAGAGGATTCTTATCATTCAAAAGAAGAAGTTTCCTAGTCCACCAAGAAAACTAATAGGCGACATATTTGTTTCCTAAGCCAGGGAGGATTGTTAATGATTCTCCTAATCTAGAAGAAAAAAAAAACAAATTAATTCAGCAACTAAAGAGGAAATAATCATTATTTTTATCCAGTAAAATAAGTAAACCAAGCTCTACAAGGAAAAGCTAGAGGGTGCAGCAAAGGTTACCAAATCAGAATTGATTTTTCTAATCTATTTGGAATTCCTAAAGTCAGCAACTCTTCCAAAGCATGCAAGAAAAGCTTATTCGGCTATAACACCTCATAAACTTGGGAATTCAGATTTAATATCTTTTATTTTTTTTGTTAATTACAACAGCAACTCTAACCTTTATTTTAATGTTTTTTTTTCCTTGTTTAGTTAAGGGTTTGGGTCTAATTGCAAGGGGGGCTTATACAAGTACATAATTTGGGTCCATTATGGTTAAAAGCTTAAGTTTTAGTATTTATAGCTTTCTTATCAGATGTGAAGGGGTTTAGACTTCTGAATAATAAACTTGTTGTTTTTGCCGTGAACTTTGTTTTATGTGTTGGTGAGAGATATTCTTCCTTCTTTCGTTCTCTAAAGGACTTAAAATGACTTATTGAAGAAAAACTGACTTCGAGGCATCATCCTTATACTTCTCGTTTATGAATCAATATTTGTTGGGTAGGGGTTCATTTCAAATAGTGCTAGTGTTTAAATGCGAGTTATCCTTGTGTCAAACTCCTATCAAATCTGATTTACTTGGCTTTTCGAGAATTAGTTTCTTAGCATGTGAGTTGCTTGACCGCATGATCAAAGGTTTACATCAAGAGTTGGAGAAAACTTGTAATGATGCCTACGAGAGTGAAAGTGTAATAACCCTGACTTTTAAAACAATGTTGATATGGATTCAAGGATATAATAAGAAGAAACAATACTAGGAATTTTTTTTTCTTTTAAAACAATGTTCTCATGGAGGGTCTTCACCAACTGTGCTTTACGATTACCATCCAAAGCCCTTTCATCAACAGGCAAAGGAATCAAATCCATGGGAGTTAAAGGGTTAAATCCATACACAATTTCAAATGGTGAAAATTCATTAGTAGAGTGCACACTACGATTATATGCAAACTCTATAAATGAAAAACAGTCTTCCCAATTCTTTAAGTTCTTTTGAATGACAGCAAGCAGAAGTTGTGTTAAGATCCTATTAACTACTTCGGTTTATCCATCTGTTTGGGGTGACAAGTAGTTGAAAACAACAGTTTAGTACCCAATTTGCCCCATAACACCTTCCAAAAATAGCTAAGGAACTTACCATCTCTATCAGAAACAATGCTCTTAGGGACCCCGTGAAGCCGTACTATCTCCTAAAGAACAAATCAGCAATGTTAGTTGCATCACCGGTTTTATGACATGGAATTAAGTGTGCCTTCTTTGAAAACCTATCAACAACTACAAAGATTGAATCCCTACCCGTTTTGACTTGGGTAAACCTAAGATGAAGTCCATTGAAATGTCTACCCATCGTTCCTTCGGTAGAGTTAAAGGGGTATACAAGCCATGTGGTTGAGTCATAGATTTTGCTTTCCTACAAGTTATGCATTTATCACATATACGTTGCACATCGTTTTTCATTTTAGGCCAATAAAAATGGTCATGCAACACATCCAAAGTCTTAACAACACCAAAATGCCCCATCAACCCTCCCCCATGTGCTTCATGTACAAGCAATTCACGCATAGAACTTGATGGAACACACAAATGACTCTCTTTAAACAAATATCCATCAACTCTATAGAACTTCCCAAAAGCTAAAGTTTCGCAAGCATTGTAAGCAGTAGCAAAATCATTATCATCCCTGTACAATTCTTTTCTGTGTTCAAATCCCAGAAATCTAGCATCCGAAGCAGATAAAAGAACATACCTGCGCGAAAGTGCATTAGCCACAATGTTTTCTTTTCCTTGCTTATACTTGATCACATACGGAAAGGTTTCAATAAATTCAACCCATTTGGCATGTCTCCTACTCAACTTACCTTGCCATTTCAAATGCTTCAATGATTCATGATCAGAATGTATCACAAACTCCTTGGGCCACAGGTAATGTTGCTATGTCTCTAAAGTCCTTACCAAGACATAGCGCTCCTTGTCATATGTAGGGTGATTCAAGGCCGCTCCATTAAGTTTTTCGCTGAAATATGCAATGGGCCTCCTATCCTGCATTAATACAACTCCTATACCAATACTTGACGCATCACATTCAACTTCAAAAGCTCTCGTAAAGTCTGGCAAAGCTAAAACACGCATCGAGCAAAGTTTATCTTTCAACAAATTAAAAGTCTTATCTTGTTCAGCATTCCATTTAAATCGAACAGACTTTTTCACAATTTTCAATTAAAGGTGCAGCAATAGTAGTAAAATCCTTCACAAACCTTCTATAAAAACTAGCAAGTCCATGAAAACTCCTTACCTCACTTACCGATTTTGGTGTAGGCCAATCCCGGTTGGCCTTAACTTTCTTCTCGTCCATCTCGATACACTGCAGTTACGACATAGCCAAGAAACACAATTTTCTCCATGCAAAAGGTACACTTCTTAAGATTAATATATAATTACTCCTTACGCAATACACTAAGTACATTACGCAAATGATCAAGATGCTCATTTAAGTTCTTGTTATAGATCGAAATGTCATCAAAATACATAACAACAAACTTACCTATAAACACACGCAATACATGATTCATTAAACGCATAAACGTACTCGGCGCATTTGTAAGTCCAAATGGCATAACTAACCATTCATAAAAAAACAATGCTTAGTCTTAAATGCAGTTTTCCACTCATCACCCCCTTTCATCCTAATCTGATGGTACCTACTTTTTAAGTCAATTTTAGAGAAAATACATGATCCATGTGACTCATCTAGCATGTCATCAAGCCTAAGAATAGGGTTTCGATACTTTACCGTTATGTTGTTGACGGCACAACAGTCGACACACATCCTCCATGTTCCATCCTTTTTAGGCACAAGTAACACCGGCACGACACAAGGGCTCATACTCTCACGAATGTAACCCTTTGAAGCTCCTTTGTCTTCTCGGGGTTGCTTCTATAAGCTGGACGGTTAGGAATCGAAGCTCCGTACAAGGTCAATCTGATATTCAATTCTCTTTAATGGTGGTAATCCTCTAGGGAATACATCATCAAACTCCTGCAACAAAGAAACAGCCACACTAGGAATAGCAGAATCAAGATCATTAGAGTTAAAATAAGCATCCTTCGTATACAAGTAAGATCATCGGCTTGTTAGTGAAAAACACATATCTCATTTGAGCTCCTTTTACATAAAAATTAGGTTGTTTCTTTAATTTTTCCACACTATTATCATCACACAAGCTTACTTTCTTCACTCCCCGAGTTTTACCTCCACTCTCAACCGGTTTAATTAGTGATTTAGGTTTAGCCAAATCTGATGGTCTTCTCTCACCATCGTGCTCACGTGAATTTTCACTCTTCCCATCCTCACACTCCCTTTTTAATATCATTTGATCACCATACACTTGTTTTGGAGAAAGAGGTATAAGAGTGATGGTTTTACCATCTTTTACAATAGTGAACCTATTTCTAAACCCATCATAAATCGCCTTCCGATCAAACTGTTGTGGACGCCCCAAAAGCAAATGACTAGCATGCATTGGGACTACATCATACATAACCCCAATAGCAAATGCAATCAATACTTGCTTAGTAACCTTCACTTCACCACATTCATTCAACTATTGCAATCTATAAGGCCTAGGATGCTTAATACAACTCAGATTCAATTTCTTCACAAGAGTATCACTAGCTACATTAGCACAACTACCTCCATCTATTATCATGCTACATACCTTGTTTTGGATGTGACATCGAGTGTGAAATATGTTTTCCCATTGCTGATCTACGTCATTTTCTTTGATTTGCATGTTTAGCGCACGCCTTATAACCAAGGCCTCCCCCTCAACTGGATATGCAATCTCCTCATCGGTACAATCCACCAAAGGTGTCATCTCTTCACTTTCAGATTCAACATCCCCATTGTCTCTTGTAAGCATAACTCTTCGGTTTGGACACTGAGATGCAATATGCCCCTTCCCTAATCACTTAAAACATTTAATATCTCCATCACGATTTGGTTGATATTCAGATTTACCTTAGCCATCCCTATGAGCATCCTTTTTGGCCTTAGGTGGTTCAGCCTTTGCATAAGGCTTTGGTTGGACAGCCCCCCCTCTCTTCAGATTCGATCTCCATGTTGAGGAAGATGAAGTTGAATTGGTCTGAAATTGTGTACTGCCCCTTCTCTTTATTTGCCTCTCCACCTTCGTTGTCATATGGTACATTATGTCCAATTGAGCTACAATTTCAGATATAGTATGATTTCAACTTAAATAGACAGAATGTAAACTTTGAGCAATTTACAATAAGGTTTGATATGCTGATGTAAAAACGTTATGAATCAGACCTCATTAGACCCGAAATTGAAAACCTAAGAAAACAATATCCCCAAAATTAATACCTGTTGCGATTAGGACGTTAGTAATCAGAGTATCGAATTTGAGCTAATTCTGAATTGATTTGATCTAATTTTCCCTTGTTTATTCTTTTGCGGCTGAAACCAATATACATCTTATTTGTTTTTTTTTTCTTTTCTCTTTACTCTTTTTTTTTGTTTTTTTATGCTACTGATATATTTTGGACAGTAGCAGAATGAAATAACAATTTTTTTTATATGCTGCAAATTCAAGGAGAAGAAGAAATTGGACACTAAGGAATTTTTGCGGAAACAACAAGAAATGAAAATTTCAGAAGCATATAACCTGATTAATTGAGTCAAGCTCTGATGCCAAATGATGCGAACCCCGTGATCACACAACCCACACACAAAGACACTAAGTCCCTCTAGGTCCATCTTGCTCCATATGTTCTGAACAAACCTATTCAATGCTTCTTTTAACTTCTTTGCCCTAGCTCTTGGAATTGGCCCAATTGGCACCTCCAATGGGTCGTTGCTAGGGGTGAGCAAAAAACCAAAAAACCAATTTAACCGAGAAAACTGAAAAAAAATTAACTGTAAAAACCAAACTGTGAAAAAAAACTGATTAGAATATTTAGAAAAATGTTCGATTTGGTTCGGTTTCTGGTTTTGTAATAAACCGGACAACCGGAACCGAACCGGTTTGGTTTAGAAATAAAAAAAAGGCTTTTCGTTCACACAGCAGACTAATTTTGTTCACACAGCCGCCCCCTCCCATTAACCCAAGCAAACTAATTTCGTTCACACAGCCACCCCCACCCTCTAAAAGTTTAAAGACATAGACAATGTCTTTCTTCTCCTTCTCAATCCTCAATCCACAGTGCCACACCCAATTCTAAAACTGCTGTGCGTGAGGTGGCAAAATTGTTACCGCTTCCAGAGCTTCTTCAATCTATTGCTTCTATCAAAGCCGATTACATCGCTCGCCAACAAGTAACCTTGTTGGGATCGTATTTCAGTTAAATTGATATTATTATTATTATTTGTTTTTTTAGGCTAATGATGTGCAGCTTAGTACAATGGTAGCAGAGTAGGTAATCTTGTCATATAATTACAGATTTAATTAATTATTACTTGTTGATTTTATATTGTTTCTATTTTTCTATTTTGATGTGTTAATTATTTTAAATAATGTAAAAATAAAGGTGGAACAAACACAATCTCGATTGGAATAGTTGTCCTTATCTCAGAAGACGATCAATCAGCTACGAGAGAACTTCATTTCTATTGAAAAGTATGTCCTCATGTTGCTGATTCTTGTTTTCTTTTTTTTTAAAGGACAAATGCTTTTGCATTATTTTTTTGGTTTGATTTAATAATTGATTTTGAGATGGGTTAATGCTGGCAGGACAAATGCTTTTAAGAAACTGCAGCAATTTGCACTGAGGGTCTTGGCCTGGCGGTGGGAGGGGCTTGTCTCCTCCTGCTGCTCCTGGGTTCGAGTCCTCATGTGCACGCCTGTCACCCCCGCGGTACCTTACATGCCCACTGGGTTTGCAGGGTGTTCAGTGGGCCGTGGGATTAGTCGTGGTGCGCGCAAGCTGGCCCGGACACCCACGTAAATAAAAAAAAAGAAACTGCAGCAATTTGAACTTGTCTTGTAGCTGATTGATTAATTATAACCCATCCAGAGACCATAGGAAAAGCAAATAACAACGTTTCTAGCATTAACCCATCCATCAACATTATACCTATCGATTTTGTTCTCATCTTACAAGGTCAAGTAGCTTCTCTGCAGTAATTCCTATTTCAGCATCTTTTTAATATCAGGCCAAATTAATAATCTTAGATCTTTTTCTGCTGCTTCTGTGACACATGTCAACATGGTTTTGAATTTTATATAGCTCTTAGTTACTCACGGATGTACTATGTAATCACACAGCTTGCACACAGTTTGATGATTGAGAAAACAAGAAATTCTTCTAGCCTATCTGTGTTAAAACTTAGCTCTGGCGGTAGACAGAGCAATTTGTTACTTTGACGACTGTTAAAACATCAACAATCCTCATTCACTTAATTTTCATGTTCTTTTTCTACGATCAAACCTGCTCTTATTTCATGCATTGGGTTGCTGCTGTTTAAATCCTTTTTTCATGCTCTGGTTAAGTCTATTTCGTTGTGTTTCATTGTCGAGATTCATTGTTGTATATGTGCTTCAGCTTTCAAGTCCAGTTGACTTTCTATTACTTCTTCTGGTTTGTGCAGTCTTAATTTCAGACTTTTCAGTTTGGTTTCTGATTCTGTTATTTTCTTTCTTGAATGTTTCTAATTGATGCTTTGCTATTTTTGGGGTTCTTTTACCCATAGTTGTTTGTTGTTGCATCATGGCATTGCAATTAATTATTCTTTGTTTGGTGAATGTTATGTTTTTCATCGCTTTATCTCGCCTATCGACCTTTCTTAAAAGCTATATACTGCATATTTCAACATGCATAAATATGAACATGTTTTCATTTGATAATTACAGATGGAAAACCTTCAAAATCAAAATGCTTCATCCACTAGCATTACCCCAACATCAACCAATGCCCCAGCTTCAAACACTAACCCAACATCAACTACTGCATTATCCGTCATGGATAATAAAGGTAAACAACTTCAAGTCCTTACATCAAGGAAAAGAAATGTTGATGATAAAAAAGAGTCACAAATTTGGGATCATTCTACAAAACTTGATGGTGATCGAAGTAATATGTGGAGTCATTAACCCCTAGAGCTGAATGTAATTATTGTGGAAATGATTATGCATGTCATACTATTATTAATGGGACAAGTAATATGTGGAGTCATTTAAAAGTATGCAAAAAGTTTTGGTAGAACCTAATAAAGCAGAGGGTGAATTAGGAGATCGAAGTGTGGGAACTTTCAAGGCAATAGGTTATGATTATGATGAATGTAGACAAGCACTAGTAAAAATGGTTATAATTGATGAGTTGCCTTTCAATTTTATAGAGGGTAAGGGATTTAGATTATTTTCTAAGACCGTGAAACCTAAATTTGACATTCCTTCTCGTTTCACTGTTATGGGAGATTGTTTGAAACTTTATGTTGAAGAGAAGGAAAGATTAAAGAGAGCTCTTAAGGGTCAACGATTATGCTTAACAACAGATACATGGACATCAATCCAAAACATTAATCATATGTCCTTAACGGCTCATTGGATTGATAATGAGTGGAATTTGCATAAAAGAATGCTTAATTTTTGTCAAGTTTCCAATCATATAGGTGAGACAATTGGTCAAGTTATTGAGAATTGTTTGTTAGATTGGGAGATTGATAAACTTTTAACTGATACAGTAGACAATACAAGCTCTAGTAGTGTTACTATTTCATATTTAAAGAATGTGATGAAGATTGGCCAACTAATATTGTCAAATGAGCATTTGCATGTGAGATGTTGTGCACACATTGTAAACCTCATTATGTTCGCTTGGAAGAGATTAATGTTTCGGTTGTTAAGATTCGAAATGCAATTAGGTTTGTGAGATCTTCACCTTCTAGGCAACTTGCATTTAAGAAGTGTGCAGAAAAGTTGCGTATAAGGTGCAAGAAATCATTGTGTTTGGATGTTGCAACTCGATATAATTCAACTTATCTTATGTTAGAAGCTGCTGAAAACTTTGAAAAGGTGTTTGTGAGGTTAGGTGAAAGTGAACCTAGGTATATGAGTTACTTTTTAGAGGTTAATTCAAAGAGGAATAAAAAAAACATAGGGCCGTCTAATTTGGAGGATTGAGAAAATGCTAGAACTTTGCTGAAGTTTTTAAAGATCTTTTACATGGTTACATTGAGATTTCCTGGTTCATTACATGTCACATCAAATTCTTTTTCTTCAATGAATTGATTTACATGCATACAAACTTGTTGCAATTGTGTAAAAGTAGAGATAATCTTTTAACTGGAATGGCGATGAACATGATGATAAAGTTTGAGAAGTATTGGGGTTGGGAAGCAAATCAGAAGTTTTTATTGTATGTGGCTAATGTTTTAGATCTACGTCTTAAGTTGAAATATATGAAATTTTGTTTTGGTGAGTTGTATGATTATGAGAAAGCACAATTGTTAACAAAGAAGGTGAAAGATAATTTAGTGAGCTTGCATGAGTTTTATTTGAAAGCCGATGAAGTGGTGGATGATAATAGGCATAAACAAGATGTTAATGATGTTATTGATGACATGGAGGTAGATGTTAATACTTTAGCTTGATTCAAAAGGCACTTACAAGAGGAAGATAGTGTGGAAAATAGAAATGAGGTTGAGAGGTATTTGGTTAATGGTTGTGAGGATCCTAATGATGATAAATTAGATTTTTTGGGTTGGTGGAAGACTAATGCTTCAAAATATAAGATACTTTTGAAAGTTGCACAACATGTTCTGGTTATTCTTATATCCACAGTGGCTTTCGAATCAACCTTTAGCATAGCGGTCGTATACTTGAGCAATTTTGAAGTTCTCTATCTCCAGCAACAGTTCAAGCACTTATTTGTTGTCAAAATTGGTTGCATCATGGACCAATTTCAACTGATAATAGAACCTTGATGAATGATTTTGAAACCTACGAAAACCTTGAATCAGGTAATTTTTCTTATAAACTTACACCTTTTATTTTTTTATTTATTAATTAACGCATTTTTATTCTAACATGTTTAATTTTTTATTTTGTAGAATTTGATGGAAAGTTGTATCTAGCAGCAGATGATAATTAGTCTACAAATTGATGCATTTATTGAAAATGTATGGTAAAAATACTATTTTTTATTTTTATATCTTCTAATTTAATTTATCATGTTATAATTCTAGATTTTGAATTTCAGGAATCAAAGTGCAATGTTCTTGATGTGCTTTTTTATTGAGACGATGTGCAAATGAAGATTTATTTTTTTGGCTTTGTGTGTTTTATGATAATGTTATTTGTTGGTTTTTCTTTAAGCCCTTTGAAGGCAATAGTTTATAATTTGGATTTTAACTTATTGGTGTGTGACTGTGTGTTATTTAAATTTTTCTGAAGCAGGAGACATGAGTCCTGCTCACTCAAATGTTGAGTCAAACATAACAAAAGAAAAAAATTAGGAAGGTAAAACATATATTGAACACAAGATTGACAATAACAATTTAATACAAATGAATATTTAGTGGCAAAAAAATTAAATATACTTTGCAATCTTCTAAGAAAATTAGACATTATTAACATCAATTACAAGCCCATTAGAAATCCATTAAAAGCCCATTACAAAGCCAAAAAAAGCCTGAAAAATGAACATAGGTTTTTTCGGTTTTGGACATCAAAAATCGAATTGAATCCGGTCGGTTTGGACCGGTTTTTGTTTTTGTTTTTTTTCGGTTTGGTTGTTTTTTATAGGTAAAAAACGAACTGAAAATGATCACCCCTAGTCGTTGGCATGATTACGCTTGGTGTTGGGCTGATACTCATCATATATGTTCATTCTTAAAACTCCCAAAACACTTAATATCACACTTATGATTAGTTGGGGTTTTGAATTTACCTTGGACAGTAGTGATTGAATCTTTCTTCATGGTCTTAGGTTATTCGGATTTGTTTTCATATGATATTGTACTTTGATAAGGCAACTTCTTCTTTCCTATAATTAAGCCTCCAAGTGGAAAAGGAACCTGAATTATCTACTTGGTGTATACTACCCTTTCCTTTTAACTATATCTCTCTCCCTTGGTAGCCATGTGAACCATATCATATATCTCAATATAATGCTGCAACTCAACCAAATTAGTTATCTCTCTATTCAAACCATTCAAAAACCTTGTCATTATAGTCTCTCTATCCTCCACAATATTAGTTCTAATCATGGCAATCTCTATATCCTTGTGGTAATCATCCACACTCTTAGAAACTTGAGCCAAGCTGATGTGAACCTCTTGAACACACGGTCAAGAAACCCACACTATTGGAAACGTCAACCCACCTCTTGACACCAATTCTCGAAAAGCCAAGTAAATCAGGTTTGATAGGAGTGTGACACAAAGATAATTTGTACCTGGACACCAGCACTATTGGAAACGAAAACCCCCACCCAACGAATATTGATTCGCGAATGAAAAGTATAAGGATGATGCCACGAAGTCAGTAGTTCTTCGATAAGTTGTTTTCAGTTCTTTAGAGAACCAAGGAAGGGAGAGTATCTCACCAACACACATAAAAAGTACGGCAAACAAAAAGTTTTATTAATCTGAATTGCCTAACTTACATGCCTTTCCGAACTTCAATTGACCTGAAATTTTAACCCAAGGTAGGAAAACATGTCAGGAGATTCCAAGTATAATTTCAGCCCGATCCAACGGTCAGATTGAGAATTATGATTGTTGCTGTGAAACTGAATAGTTGAGTATTGTACCTCAGAATCTGAATCTAATTGTTTTTTCGTTGCTCGGATGGGTCTCTCTCAATTCCTTCTCCTACGTAGAATAATTTGATCACACCAAATAATAGCAAAGTCAATATAATCAATTATGCGAACCTCTTGAACAGGCAGACAAGCAACCCACACGCAAAGACACCAATTCCCGGAAAGCCAGGTAAATAAGGTTTGATAGAAGTGTAACACAAAGATAACTTGTACCTAGGCACCAACACTATTAGGAACGGAAACCCCACCCAACGAATATTGATTTGGGAATGAGAAGTATAAGGATGACGCCACGAAGTTAGTTGTTCTTCAATAAGTAGTTTTTTTAGTTCTTTAGAGAACCAAGGAAGGGAGATTATCCCACAAACACATAACAAGTGCGGCAAAAGAAGTTTATTGATCCGAAAATTATGTAACCTTACATGTTTGGTTATGCCCTTATTTATACTGACTTCAAACTGAAATAAACCCTAATGGACCCCTTATGTGGACTTATATGAAGCCCACTTAAAATTAAACCCAAATATAACCCAAAACATAAAGAAATAAAAATAACATAAAGTCTGGTATTATTTTTCCGCATATAACTTGAGAAAATAAAAGCTAATTAATCTGATTTCCCTAGTTTATAAGTTATTATAGCTGAATGAACCTTCCTTGCAAGCATAGGATTAGTTCCCGCCCACCATAAGTCCCTAGTAGACTAGGAAAATCTGATCTGATTTGGTTTCCTTGCTGCCGCCCCTTTCTTTTCCTTGATTATCTTGGATTTCCTTGTATAACTTGGACAATAACAAAGCAAATTCCTCCTTTGTTGCTGATTTAATTACTTTCCTTTCTAGGTTCTAGAAAAGCATTAAATAATCCTCCCCTCTTTAGAAACAAGATCTGGCCGACTTCCTTACTTAATTAGTAGAATAAATTGCTGACTTTTTATCCTTGTAGCATTAGGAAAAACAAGCCTAACAAGGTTGTCATGGGGCCAGACCATCCGCCCTTTGTTCCACACAAATTAGGTTCTTCTTGGACCTGAATTAGATGAATTAGAAGCTGTCTTTCATGATCCTTAGATGTCCCAAGCTCCTCTAGGTCCATCTTGCTCCATATGTTCTGAACAAGCCTGTTCAATGCTTCTTTAAGCTTCTTCGCCCTAGCTCTTGTAATTGGCCTAATTGGCACCTCTAATGTGTCGTTGGCATGATTACGCTTGGTGTTGAGCTGATCTTCATCACTCGATAACAAGAAGTTTTACCTTCTTTTCCTCAAACTATTGGTGATAATAAAAAATTAATTCTATTTTCTTCTTCCACTCCAAATATACTTCAGGATCATCCCCCCCCCCTCAAAAGCCAGGATCTTCATCTTAATATTCTCCAAGTTTTTATCCAAATCATCATGAAAACCACCCTCATGGTCTGCTATTCTATAGTTGAAATGTCCTTGTGGCTGAACTCTCTTATGGTTTTTATGTTATCTAAACCTAGCATCATAATCATGCTCAAAATTCTCGCCTTTTCATTTATATTTTTTGCTATAAACTCTTCTGGAGGTGAAATAGTTCATCTCACATGCCTTTTACCCTTGGGACCTCTATGGTCTAACTCATCTCAAAGGCTAGCTACTTCGGTTCTCAATCCAACCATCTCATTCATAACTTCTCTTAACCTCGTGTTCATCAACTCTAATTTTTTTTTTTGGTAAGTTGACGTATGTATTAAAAGAAGAAGATACAAACATTATAAGGGGCATACCCCAGATTTACAATGATAACAGAAACATAAAACAACAGATGGCTACAGGCTAGCCACCGA
>Ga0307515_10007982_pt1 | contig 20773 bp, 6 predicted proteins | sample 17_EM_MG_FD_194513 | JGI IMG/M metagenome (GOLD analysis project Ga0307515, IMG submission 194513) | Populus trichocarpa ectomycorrhiza microbial communities from riparian zone in the Pacific Northwest, United States - 17_EM | ecosystem: Host-associated > Plants > Roots > Unclassified | place...
TTATATATATATATATATATATAAATACATACTTAATCAAGCCTTCTCGTTTTCTACTTGTCTACCTTTTTTATGGGATACTTGTTTACATATTATTGATTATTGATTTATCTTTATCGAAAGAAACAGTATATATGCAAATAAACAAACAATAAAATAACATTGTCCCTCTCATTGATATTCTTATAAGCTACAGAAAATTCTAACTGTAGCTAGGTAGAGCAGCTGGTACACAAGCATACGTATAATTGGCTAAAAAGTAGATATTTTTCTTCTTTTCGTAAGTGGATCGTACTCCATTATTTGCGCATCAATGATTAATGTCGTCTATACCCTCCACTATCCTTTCAAGATTTGTCCTTTCAAGGCACTTGATGGTCTAGCTCAGTGGTTAACAAGTGAGGTTTGCCTTGTTCCCGTTCCGAGTTCGACCCTTTATATGCATGTCTATCATCCCCGCAGTGCCTTACCTGTTTACTGGGCTTGCAGGATATTCAGTAGACCCGGGGAATAGTCGTGGTGCGCGCAAGCTGAACCGAACACCCCGGATTATATATATAAAAAAAATATCCTTTCAAGATTTGTCCTTTTAATTACTGTTTTAATTTGTCCTTACTGTGTGCCCTTCCATGTATCCACCAGGACCATTCCACCCCACATGAAATTTGAATCAATTAAAACAATACTCTCACTAGAGTTTTTTTATTTTTCTTTGACATTCTTTCCGTTAAAATTGGATTTTCTTATAAAAAAAAATTAGAATAGTAATTTAAAGATCAATATCATATGAAAAAGTTTTAAAAAATAGCACCTTTTCATCTTGACACGTTTCTAAAATATAATATTTACTAAATATCATTATTTCTAAACGTAATAAAATAATTATTTTATTTTATAAATTTAATAACTTAACATGTTGTGTTTCAAAAGCATGATATATTAAAATTTGGTGACACACACCCTTTTAAACTATAATGAAAATAAAAAAAACATGCCCGCAGATAGAAGAAAAATGATGTGAGGTTGTTAAAAAGAAGTTATTAATTATATTTCGTCACAATTAGAAACTGCGATAAAATTATACTGATATTCCCAACTATAATATTTGTTAAATATCATGTTTATAACTTTAATTAAATATTAAACCATAATATTTTGTTATTTCACCAAAACTTTTTATTTATGTCGCATTTCACTATTTATTGGCATTCTATGCCCAATTTTTCCGGAAAAAACATATATAGAAAAGGACTAGGCAGCCACCTACCCACCTACCCATTAATATCTGCTCCTTTTCGAGTGTGGTATGCAAGTTCTTCAGAAGTAAAGCTAGCTAGTAGAGTTTTAACGTTCAAGAAAAAAGCAGCACCAAGAGGGCTATTGCTAGATTTTCTGAGAAAAAGAAGGACATGGAGAAGTTCACAGAATTGATCCACCTCTTTGTGACAGTATTCCTCTCCACCTTCGGTAGCTTAATGGTGCTTCCGGCCGTAACCGATGTCACCATGGTAGCAGTTTGTCCAGGTCAAGATGAGTGCTCTCTTGCCATTTACCTCACCGGATTCCAGCAAGCCGTATGCTACTCTCTTTATATTTTTATTTATTTTCCTTCATCTTTATCCATGGGAGAAATTGCGAATTCTCAGTAGGGGTGATTGATTATGCATTTCTTAATTTAATTTGCATGGCTTACATGATCTCTGAAGAAACGATGAAGGCTATAAACAGAACCAAAAAGGGTCTTCAAGAAATTCCATATGAACTCATTTTCTTTATTAGAAAACAATCAGTGCATGTCCATGTGCCTTTTAATTTAATCACATAAGACAATTAAAGAGCTACTTAAAAAACATTTCTTTTGGAAGAACACATAAAAAAAAAGGGTTCTTGAGGTTTCCCAGAAACTCATCTTTTTTAATTGAAAAAACTTTAGTGCCATATATTCATATGCCCTCTTCTAGTATATATCCTCTTGATGTCTGTATCAATATACGCCATGCAAGGATATGTAGATGGCGATGGCGTATGATTTGGCTTGCAATATCTCTTCTGTGTCCATTCTGTCTATCCATAGAGTTCCACCTGCAACTCAAACCTACCAAGAAAGATGTTCATAGCCATGCATCCATCTGCATAACAGGCAATATCATGATCTTTTTCCTCGGAGATTCACTAGGAGAAAATGACATCTACTTTCATCTTACATGACAAAACCAGTTAGTTAATTACTAGTTAAGGATGCAGAAGCAGTACTGAAGTTATTCATTTGATGAGTAATTCTTTCTGAAATGAATTTCTACTATCAGTTATTGATGAGATGGATCTCACTGATCGATCCTAGCTACAAGTTAAACGACCCACCATTGATCAAATGGTTAGATTTTTCCAGAAAATCAATCTTAATTTCAGGACAAACAGCAGCACTCTGTTATTCTTGTTTAATATTTCTCCACAGTAAGTTTTCTTAGATACTATTTATGATGTGTAAATAACAACAGATATTTGAAATGGCTGGCCAGTGTGTCTCTCTCCATTCTCATCACAACGACAATTACCCAACTCCTACAGGAAGATAAAATCTAGGGTTGTAATAATTGAGGTAGTCCAATACTCATAACTGAAGGAGTCCAAGTACTAGTAGTTGAAGTCACTTCTGTTTCCCACTGTTGATGTCTTGGATGCATTATTTGTTAAATTTGTTTTTAACATTAGTATATTATGCAGAGTATTGGAATGGGAACAGTTGTGATGTTGCCGCTTATTGGGAATCTATCAGACCAATATGGAAGGAAGGCTCTGCTCACACTTCCTATGACTCTCTCCATTATTCCTTTAGGTAATCATATGTTATACACTTAATTTCATACTTATCCACGAGCTATAATTGTTGTCCCCTAAGTGCCAGGAGGGATACGGTACTAGTGCACAAGGGCCCCACTGGCACCATGGGTCGGTGGTGTGCTCGTAAGCATGTCTTTCCTTCAAAAATATCTATCTTAAGGGTATGCATAGCTCTGCATTTATCCACGCATGTCGGCCGCTTTAGCGGTGTCGTTTTTGTCAAACCAGCTTCATCTATTGTCAAATATTTATTAAACCCGGCATGCCCCGAACCCCATTTGAAAAACTTGTAATTTTCTCGATTGAGATTTAATTTAGATTATTAAAAACAACTGTATTTTTAACCCAGTAACCAGGGTCCAATAGCTCAGATCCTCTACCAGCTCACACAACAACTATAACTGTTTATTGCATTTAGATGCATTTTAAAATTACATTTAATTTTTAAAAAACATTAAATTCATGGTTTTTTAATGTTTTTTTTTTATAGTTTTTACGTGATAATGTTAAGAATTTTAAAAAATATTTTAATATATTTTTAAATAACACACCACGGCACTGAAGACACCGTTGACTTTTGTCATAAGCAGATGTTCTGTTGCGTGCACTTTTTCTTTCTCCGACGTAACTTGCAGTTGGTGAGCCGTCTTTATCATTCTTTCATTTTCAGAAAAATCATTCCAAAATTTGTAAATTCTTTTATCACAGAGAGGTCACGTTTCTCGGCCTTTCTGGACATCCGTAATGGTCTCCTTAGGAACAGTCAAATATGAGTGTCGGACGGCTCTTGAAATTGCTTGACATGTGAATCTATAGCACTCGTAAATTGGCCCCGCGCACAGGAGCTAGTGATAGGGAATCTAGGATAGGCTGGATTTTAGCCGTTGCATTTTTCATATTAAATTAATGACGATAAAGGAAAAGATAATTTAATTTCTTTAGAATTTAGCCTTCTAATCAAATAAATTTATTCAACATCATGAAAGTCTTATTCACAATATTATTACAATTTCTAAATATTAGAAAATAGTATTTTTCTGTAAAAATAGTATAATTGTAAATTTTGCTAATACTTTTGACTGTAACTCGAGCGGTGAAAAAAATAAGATTTTAGAATTTTTTTAAATAAAACAAGTTTTTATTATATTTTTTTTCTTTATGTTTGAGATTTTTATCATTTTACACTTAATCTATTCATCATTATTTTTTTTTATATTCATTTTTATAATATTTTTTAAGCTTTTTCTTTTTTTTTCTTTACACTTTTTTTGGAAAAAAATATTTTTATTTTTTATTTTTTACACTTTGAATATTTATCACTCTACACTTAACCTATCTATATCATTTTTTTTGTTTTTATTTTTATTTTTTATATTTTTTTAAAAATTATTATACAAAAACTAAGAAAATAATATTTTACTGTAGCAAATTGTAACATTGTTTCATTTTTCAACTGAATTAAAAATTAACCTGAGATCTTACATGTTTTTATTAACCCATATAATTTTTACTATATTTTATTATATGCAAGAATCGAGTTTTTGATTTACAATTATATTTTTTTACTCAATATTAAAAAGCATGTTTATAATATTTATATATTAATTCTTTGTGTTATAAAAAAATTATTCGATTTGCAGTGAAGTAAATTGAATAAAGGCGTTTATATTTTATTTTTCATATTTATTTACATAAATGATTTTCAATATATTTAATTAAAAATTTACATATATTCTTTGCCAAAAAAACTTATCAGATGTCACGGGTCAAATAACTAGCACAAAAGCTAAAGGAAGGAAAAAGAATCAATGCCCAGCTCATGAGCAATTGAAATGGAAAGATTTCAATTGAAAATAGAAATTGAATTTTTTTACTTCTAAAATTGTTATTTTTTTACACATATTCTCAAGGTTTGGTATTAAAAATCAAATTATTATTTGATTTATTTCTCTATTTATTGCAGTTATACTGGCATATAGCAGGACAACCGGCTTCTTCTATGCCTACTATGCGCTCAGGACCCTCACAGCTATGATCTGTGAAGGGAGCATCGACTGCCTTGCTCTTGCTTATGTGGTAGTTATCTCTCTAATCAATCTAATTACTTTGTAGCAACTTTTGCTTGCCAAACGATATGTCGTGAGGCAGTTGTTACCGTTAAGTTTCATCTCGTAAAAACATTCAGGCAGACAACGTTTTAGAGAGACAAAGAACATCAGTATTTGGAATTCTGTCTGGCATAACAACAGCCGCGCTTGTCTGTGGAACCTTAGCTGCTCGTTTCCTCTCCACTGCTTTGACATTTCAGGTTTCTGTTGCTAAAAATACCTTAAAGAAGTGCGCCCCTCTTTTGGCCACTGTTAACATTGTTAGTCCATTCTAGGTTGCTGCGTTGTTGTCAATGCTTGCCGCCGTGTACATGAGAATCTTCCTCGAGGAAAGTCTACCACAAAGCGAAAATTTGACGCAGCCAATCTTGAAGAGCGGACAGGATGATCACTGTCAAGATGATGGTGATTTACCAAGGAAGCCAATGGTATCTAAGAAGATTCCATCAATTCAGGCTATCATTAGCTTGCTGAAGAGCAGGTAGGGGTGGTTAAGGATTGACTATAAGGCAAATGCAAAACATCTTGTGCTTTACTCGAACCGCCATAGTTAATGTTCTTCTAGTATGATATCAGATTCTGTGACTGTGTTGCAGCGTAACATTTTCGCAAGCAGCAATTGTTGCATTCTTCCATAGTCTTTCATATGGTGGACTGCAGGCTTCTATCATGGTACAAAACTCTCTTCCTTAATGGTGATGTTACTCTCTTTATAGATCGTCAATCTTAATAATCTGAAAATGCCTTTTCCACCAATAGAGCAGATTAGAACGCCAAAAACTTCTGGGAAATTCAAATTCTCAGTTAAAGTATAAAATGTTGAACTAAGTGGAGACAAACAAGAACAACTAAGTAAAAGTTGAAAACACAATTGAACAACCCTGAAATGAGACAGCATATTAGGAAATATCAATAAAACATTCATCAGAATTTCTGGTTTCCAACTTGAATGATTTGTGCCATGCAGTACTACTTGAAGGCTCGTTTTCACTTCAGCAAAAACCAGTATGCTGATCTAATGCTACTTGTTGGTGTTTCAGGAATGGCATCACAGGTACGCATTTACAAAATTGCGTGTTGCTGAAATATTTATTTCTTTCCTCTCATTATCTTCTACTCCTTTGCGTTTCATATCACATAATTGTCGGCTAATAAATCCAGTCACCGGAGCTTATTACCCAATTCTAGTGAATTTCACAGCTGCTTTTCATGCCCTTGTTGGCACCACTTGTAGCAGAGGAAAAACTACTGGCAATAGGGCTTTTAGGGGGCATTGCAAATGTAAGAGCCTTAACCTTACTTGGCTTGTTTGCGTTTATTCATGCTGATGAACTAAAACAACACAAGTTGAGCCTAAAATGCTGGTGATTTTACCTGAAATCTTGCAGGCACTGCTTTACAGTGTAGCATGCTCAGCTTGGGTAATGCTTCAACTAATTTACATTTTTTTTGCATCTTTTATTCCAGATTGTCCTTTTCTTCTTGAGTTCGTGGTATTATATGTCAGTTTTTTGAATTCTATCTTCTGATTTCTTGTTTTTATGAAATTGGTGGACCATGTGTAAGAAGATGTTGATTTCTCTTATTGTTTTTCTTTTCCGATTCTTGTTGCTTATGACACTGAAAGTAAGTTTCCATTGTGGGCAGGTCCCGTATGCCACTACCATTTTTTCGGTTTTTGCAGTTTTCATCCCTCCGTGTGTAAGTAATTTACTCTCATCTTCATGAAAGATCTCTGACTGTGGAAGTCTTATTACTGATGTAATTCCACAGTTACGCAGCATCGTGTCGAAACAAATAGGGCCTAACGAGCAGGTAACTCTTAGTTAAGAGTGGCTGAAGTCTTATGCTTGATACTGATAGCCTCCATTTTCTCTGTATATTGTAAACGTGCTTACAGGCTCCAACTTTTCAGAAAGTCATCAGAACCAATCTTCTGTGTGTTTTGATCTGCATTTTAACTGTCAACAAAGAGCAAAATCGTTAAATGCGGGATCCATCTTTAACTGATCACGTTTTTAACTAGAGGAATAAGGACACCCCAATTCATTCATATTTTTCTTCTTTTCATTTCAACTCATAAAAACTCGTCTCAGGGGAAGGCTCAAGGATGCATTTCAGGAATAATCTCCTTGGCAAACATCATCTCCCCCTTAATCTATAGTCCTCTGACAGGTATGTGAAAATTGACAAAAGTGAAACTTTATGAACTGAAGTTATTAGAATTAACTTCTCCTTCTATTCTCCAGCTTTATTCCTGTCTGAGGATGCACCATTTAATTTCCCTGGCTTCATTTTTGTGTGCATTGGATTTGCAATAGTATGAGCTTTACCCTAATCTCTCTTTTCTACTGTAATACTAGAATTTTCCTTCATTCTGATGGCTCGTGGATTTAATGTCATGAATAATGTTGTGCAGATGATTGCGTTCTTTCAGAGTCTTCTGATAAGGGCTCCTCCTCCTATTTCAAGTCACAAAAGCAGCAGCATCAGCATTCTAGCCTAGACCTAGTGTGATTGGAATTACCTTTTTAATGTACAAGGAGGAAGTTCTCTACAAACTTCATGTACCACTAATGGTGATATTCCAGAGAGCCCCTCATAAGAAAGCTAAGAACAGACCTTGGAAGAAATTCTCCACACTGTTATATGCATAATAGACGTTCAATTCGCTTACAAGCACCTGCCAGGAATCTTTATGCCTCAGCCTTTTCTTTAGATGGGAGATTAGAATTTAATGGTATGAATCTTCTTCAATCACAAAGAAGCAAAATCGTGTTTAACTACAGCTGGGAAAAAATTACAAAAAAAACTACAAGGAATAGGTGATTTACTGTGCCCTAGACACATCTCCCTATTCATTGTAGCAATGCAATGTAATTATGTTTTTACCCTTGAGATAAAAAACTGGTTATCCTTGCAACTGACGGTACAATTATCTTTTGTAAAGGGTGCATTAATCATTGGAAAAAATTGGTTGAGGATAAATTGATCCGAATATCTTTTTTTTATATATATAGTAAAATAACTATTTTAATCTTAAAAGCAAAAAAATATATATTAAGTTTTTGTAGAGCAGCTTTTTAGTCTTTTTTAAACAACTTACATAATTAAATTACGATCATACTTCTTAGAAAAAAAATAAAATGAACATGGAGGGGATTCTCTGTCTTTTCCATTTAAAAAAACAATGAAATTGCAAAACTATCCTTGAAATCCAAAGAAAAACTAAGGTTAATTTCAATCGTGTCATAGTCTTTTTATTCTTGCTTAGTTATTTTTTAATTTGATTAGAGATTGAACGGTGATTCTATGTTATTAAATATTATTAAAAAATTTTTGTCATTGCACGCGTTAAAGCGTGATAATCTCTGTGCCATTTAGATAGCGCATAAGGTCCCTTCCGATTATCAAAGTCCTACTTTCAAGGTGGCATTAGGAGTGACGAGTCGTCCTTTTTCTAGCAGTTTAGCGTGTGCTTATTAAAGAGTTACATTTGGGTTGCGACGGAGTTTTTTATTCCTTCTCTCTTTTCTCTTTTATTCCCTATAAGTTCACCCATGATCTATTACTTTTGATTGCTATATTTCTGTGTTTTATACTTTTCTTTATTATTATTTTTTTGCAATTCCATCCATTCCAATTTTATTGCATTTGTTTTTTTAATCTATTTTTGGTCCTCATTCTTTTTATTTCTATATTCTTATCATTTTCTTGATTTATCTTTTTTTTTTAATTTTGTCCCTCAACATTTAATTTTATTTGATCTTTTATCCAATTTTTGTCCTTATTCTTTTGATTACTTTTTATTATTATCTTTTTCTTAGTTTTTTTTATTTTCAATTTAACCCCTGATTATTTTCTTTTACTTTTTTATACTATATTTGGCCATTATTGTTTGAGTTTTAAATTGTTTTACTATTGAATATTTTACTTTGTTATCTTTTTATGATTGCCTTCCAACAGGGCAATCGTTTATTAAAAATTGATTTTTTAAAAAAATTTATAATTTGACATTTAATTATTAATTCCTTAACTTCATTGTTTGTTCCACTTTCTATTTTGTTGCGTTATCCCGATCTTGTATTTCGGGTAATAGTTTAGTCAAGTTAAGCATGGTTGACTTTTTTTATTTAGCAAATTGATTTTTTATATATAATTTCATTATTTGGTGTTAAATTATTGGCCCTTAAGCCATGTGATTTTTCACTTTTATTTATGTTGGGTTATTTCGTGTGCGAGTTAGTCAAATTAACCCGAGTTAGCTAGCATTTTCATACTCATTTTTTTATTTAATTTCAGTCTTTTTTCATAGGTCCTTCTTTTGAAAATCTTTTTTTTTTATCCTGTTCTCATGTCGCGAGTGTCGGGTTGGTCGAGTTACCCGAGTGGACTCGTTTTTTTTCCTCAATATTTTTATACTGTTTTTTTCCATTTTATCATTTTGCATTAAATTATTTTCCCTTGAGCTTTGTTATTTTTTTGTTTCTCTTATTGTTTCGTTATTTTGAGAGCGGGCTGGTCAAGCTAACCCAAGTCAATTTGCATTTTCTTTCTCAATGTTTTTTTTTATTTAACTTCGTTCTTTTTTGTTAGATGCTTCTTTTGGAAGTCTATTTTTTTTATCCTGATCGCTTGTCGTAAGTGATAGGTTAGTCGAGTCAACCCGAGTTGACTCAGATTTTTTTTCCTTGTTTTTTTATGTTTTTTTTATTTCATCATTTTGCATTAAATTATTTGCTCTTGAGCTTTGTCATTTTTTTCATTTTTCTTTCTGTTTGGTTATTTGAAGAGCGAGTTAGTAAAGTTAACACAGATTAGCTCGGGTTTTTTTTAATGTTTTTTTATTGAACTTTGGTCTTTTTACTAGGTCCTTTGTTTGATATTCTTTTTTTTTTATTCTAATCTCATATCACGGGTTGTGAGTTCATCAAGTTAGCCCAAATTGACTCGGGTTTTCTTCTTCAACAACATATTTTTTGAATTTTTTTTTGTTTTCATCTTTGATATCAAGTTGTCTTATTAAGTCTTGAATTTTATAATTTCTTTTCGCTTTTTTATATTCGGTTGTTTCGGTCTCATATCCTGAATCATGTTTTAGTAAATTTAATCTAGTTTGTCTCGAATAATCATTGTCTAAATATTTTTTTTAGTGTTAAAAAATTTTTTTAACCCAGCTTGCTAAGTAAGACAATCCACCTATATAGAGTCATTGCTAACGCGTAGGGGGGGCTACTCTGTTTTATTTTGCTAAAATAAGAAAAAAAAAAAAAACCTGTCTGAACTGCAATATTTCCTGTTTCTGTTTGTAACCAAGTTAAAGCCAGCAGTTTTTTTAATGGAATGATAGATTATCAATGTATATCGTACAAAAACTACTTTCTTGAGCTTTTACAGCTGAAGGGGTGGTCACATAATTTTCTCAAGAAAAAAAAAATCACATGGAGCTGTTCAAAATTCTTAGGTTAAAATTTTAGTAGAAACTCCCCATGTTTTTAATCAATCCAGGTGAAAAGCTCCATGGATTGCTGTTGATGAACAAATGCTTACCGTCGAGGAGATCACATAATTTTGTCGAGATACTTCCGTTCTGAGAGAACGCTTTTATCGCCACCAATCATTGCTCTATCATCATCACATTTCCTGGACCATAATTTTTTTATAACAGGAATGATCAAGAGGGCGGAGCAGCATAATTCCCAGATATCGATTCAAGCTTCATTTACTGACAGCAACAATATTTCAAATAACAATACCAGCCATGATCTGGGAATGACATCATTGACAAGCAGAGAACAGCCAAGGAATTTGCATGGTCTTGAGTTTAAAGAATTCTATGTAGCAGCCTAAAAGTCGTTTCTGTAATCCGCAAATTTGGTTGGAAGACATTATATAACAGAAAAAATATATACAGAAAAACGAGAGGAAGTAGCAATTGGTGAACGAAAAATTTAAATGCAGAATAACATAGCCAGTCAGGCATGGAAACTTGCAACACAGCTCAATAAAAGTCAAAGCTAAAACCGTATACTATGTACATTTAACTACCGCTTTTTCACAGGCCAAAAGGTTACAAAATGGCATCTCCTAACCCAACGAGTCATCGTGATTTGCAGCATCTCCTCCATCATCTGAAGAAACGTCACTGTTAGCATTGAATGATAGTATAAGCTCTAGAAGTTCGCTATCCATAACCGAGTTCTGCACCACGCTTTCTGGGCTAGTCCTCTGCCTTTGAAGTGAAAATAATTGCAACATCAAGTCCTCCGGTGAAGCTAAGCGGTACATCCATCCCCTAGCCTTTGGTTTCACCTGAGCAAAAGTTTAAATCAGAATCAACAATCATCATAACTGCCAAGAAAATTATCATCATCACAATCACAACCATCATCATTACAATCATCATCATCACTGTCATCATTACAATCATCATCATCACTGTCATCATCAATATCAGCATCATCACTGTCTTCATCAATATCAACATCATCACTGTCTTCATCGTCGTCGTCATCCTCGTCGTCAGAGAAATAATCATTGTCATCGTAATCACTCATGCCAAACCAATAGCAATCACGCATCAGGACCTTTCGAAAACAAGTAACAGCTGAGAAATTAGTTCCCCTGCTGCCCCATATAGCCTATACATGGATATTGTAGCAATCTGGATCCATTATCATCACAATGCTTGTAATGGAGTAAAATTTTATAATAGACTTTAATAGCTCAGTGGAATAAGCCAACCAGACCGGAAGTTTTAGCCTACCATCTGTCCACATTAAATCCCCACAACACCACTGTTTTTTTATGTTTTTTAGCCTTTTTTCCCATACATGAAAGTTTGGGACAAAAGAACGAGAAGATGACAGTCTCCAAGAATACTTAAAAGTTAAACTGAAAATGTTCCATTTGCAAAATTAAAATTCAGTTATTATTCCCTTTCAAGAACTTGGATCAAAGATAAAGCTACCAAACTGACTGTTGGCATTGGTCCAATGAAAGTTGAATCTTTCTCAAGTCGCAGAAAAGGATTCTCTTTTTGAACCTTATTATTACAATATATAAACTATTTCTAGTTAATTCAACTCTCATAAAATAATGCAATGACAAGATTTTTAAGGATATGGATTTCAAAACAAACTGGATGAATAAAGCATACCTGTCCAATATTTGTTGGCAGAGTAGCTCTCTCAATAGCCTTTGGAGTCCATATTTTTATATCAGACTCGATTCCGCTGCTAGCAAGCGCCATGGTATGAGGATGAGGCTCAGTACAATTTACCACATCCCTATCTGCTTCCATAACACGAATAAGCTCTCCACCCCTTTTCTTCCAAATAAATATCCGACCACAATCAGAGCCGCTAGAAACATACTCACATCTTGGCCCAAAAAAGCTCACACCCTTCACAGTCTCACAATTTCTATGCCCCTTATAAGCTTGGGCAGCATTTTTCCCATCCACATCCATAGATGATGAAGATGCTATAGACCCAGGTTCTACTTCACTTGTATCACTGCCCATTGAAATTGGGGATGAAAAGGATGGAAATGGAGGATTTCCCAAACCCATGTCTCTTGTAAAAAGATAGATGAACTCGTTATTATATGAGACTAGAAGCTCACTCTGGTCTGAGAATGACAAGCCTGTAATTCCAGTATCCCCATTACCAATCAAATGCTGAGGACAGAAGTAATCTGCAGGTTGACCAAAATCACTTGACCCATCCCAACTATACTTGCGGATGTCATAAAGTCTAGCAAACTCGTCCATTCCCCCAACTGCAAAGAGATTCGGGTTTCTTGGATCAATAGCAATGGCATTTAGATGGACATATGGCTGGAAACTCCTTGGATCATTAATGGATCGGCAAGTAAAAAGTTCTGTGGCAGACCTAGTTCTCAAATCAAACTGAAATCACAATGACAGTGTCACATAATTGCATAAACCCAGCTATTCAAAAATCAAGAATAACAACATGCAAGGTGATAGCTGCAGGCAATTGTTTTAGGCTTACAAGATTTCTTATTAATTCTAACAAAAGCAAGAGCAGAACTAAAATTGTAATTAGGAAGGGTAATCACAACTCACATGTTGAACCACTCCATCCTCGCCACAAGAATAAAATATATGAGGACTCCCAGGTTCAATAGCCAACTTATGAACTCGTGAATCTTTGTGTTTTCCAAGCAATATAGTTTTCACTTCTCCCCCTTCGAGAATTTGAGCTTGTCGAATCTAAAATCGAAAAAATGTTCCTCGTTAAGAATGAACAATTCCTACAAGCAACATAACATTAAAATCATGCATACTAAACTCTCTTGGAAAAATAAGCAATTCCTGAATTCAGAATATACCAGGAAAATGTCAAAAGCCCTAAATCTTTAGCACAAAAGCACACCAATATAAAACTCATTCCAAACAGTTAAGTTCAAACAAGGCAGTAATAAGATGGCAACACATCATGTGCAATGCATATCATAAAATTTGACACACTAACATCCACTCCATTACTTGGAAAAAAAAATCACTTCTCTTTTTATTTAAAATATAGCTAAACCCACAATTCAAAAAAACAAATATCATCTCCAAAAAATAAAAAAAGCACCTATTTTTAGTGATATTAAAAGGCACACCCTTTTCAAAACCGGCTATGAATTTCAACTAAAAATCTATTACCAACATCCACTGCATCACCTGGCAAAGAAGTCACTCTTCTTTACTTAAACGACTAAACCCATAATTCGAAAATGAATAACATCTCCGACAAGTAAAAAACACCCCTTTTTTTAAGAACTAAGGATACCAAAAGCCAACCCTTTTCAAAACTGAATTTCAACTAAAAATCTACGCTTTCTTCACAATCACCAACACACAGGCAAAACAGTAGAGATATCAGATAAAAGAATGCTGTTTTTTATATTTTATATTATTTACCTCGCCATCAGCAGCACAAGTAACAATAGTCCGATCATCAGAAAAAGGCATGAACTTAGCTTGAAACACATTATTACGATGACCCGAATTAAAGGAAAGTTTAACACGCCCAGTTTCCCAATCCCATAAAATCACCCGCAGGTCATCTGAGCCCGATATCAAAACATCACCACCAGAATTAAAACTCAGCGTGTTCACGCACCCTTCGTGCTTCTCCAACTTCTTGTGTATTTCAAGCCTCAATACAAGATCCTAATAAAAAAACAACAACCAAACACGCCCTTGATCAATTAAGTTTATCAATAATAGCGGAATAATTAGAAAAAGAGGGGAGGAATCGGTGAGTTACCTCGGAGGCGGCGAGACGGTGAGCGAAATCGCGAGTGGAGAGCTGACCGAGTTCGCGTTTACAAACATTAACTACTGCTTGATCGAGGTCCGTTCTGCTTCTTTTTTTCATCATCTGAGTTCGATTGGTGAGTTGACGGCTGGGTGAATCAGGACGGGTCGAGTCGAGTGGAATCCTGGAAGTTCTGGTTTTCTCTTTAAGAGAGAGAGAGAGAGGAGAATCGGTTACAGTATCGGTTAATCAGAATCAGTCACCACTCTTATATATTAGATTTGGGGTGTCGTTTTTATTGTTTTTTTTAAATGTTTTTTTGTTATTGTTTCGCACAATCTTCAATTACATCCTTTATTTTATGTAATTATTGCAATATTATCCTTCTACTAAATAATCTCTTACTCTTGCTAAGAACAAGCCAAATAATGTTATTGGAGAAGCAATCACAAAGATTTTTCTTTTGGTTTAATATGGCTAGGAAGGATGAATATGGATTTATTTTCTGTCCTCATCTCATCTATATCATGTAACGTGTCCTCATCATAAAAAAAAAAAAGAACAAAAAAGAAATAATATGTTTCAAAAAGGTGTGTATAAGAGTTCTTTTTTTCTCTGGGAGGAGATGAGATAAACTTGATACTGTAATGATTAGGAAATATTGAGGATAAAATTGAAAATTTTGATAACTTGAGAACCTAATTGAAGCTCAATAATAGCTTGAGGGTTTGGATACAGTTTCACCTTGTTAGTTTTTTTTTTTTTTCTTAGCTTAATGATGTATCTAATTCTAATGCCTTGCTCTCAATTTTTTGTTAATTTAATCTTGAGATATTAGGGGAGAGAAATTGTATTAGAATAATTAAGAGGGAGTAAGAATGGAAATATAATAAAGGAAAATAAAATGTGAGGTATTAAGAAGTACCAAATGTAAGATAAAAAGGTAATCTATAGTTTTAGACATGTAAATAATAGAGAGTTGAAAGGTGATATTAACAAAGAAAAACAAAAAGGACCAAAATAAAGTAAAAGTGAGATTAAATGGATCAAATATACAAGTAACTATCATAACTTTTAAGAACATAGTTTTACATTTTAAAAATTAATTTTTTTAATTTATTTCACTTTAAATTAATATTTTTTTTGATATTTTTAAACCATTTTAATACGTTAATATTAAAAATAATTTTTTAAAAATAAAAAAATATTATTTTAATATATTTTTAAATAAAAAACCACTTTAAAAAAACTATAAAACTATATTAAAAAACTTTATATTAGGATTCCTTCTACGTGGAAAAGGTTTGTTAGTGTGTTTTCGGATGTGTGGGCGTTGATTATCACACGTGGCTTTATGAAAGGTGGAGAAATTATTAGTATTTTTGTTCATTTCAATCAACTTTGTGGTTTTTTTGTTAAAATAAGTTATGTTATTCCCGTTGTCGTGATCTATTGAAATACATTATTTCCACGTAATTTATTAAATACGTTTGTTTTAAAAAAAATTGTCTTTTCTATTTGTATACAAGTTCTATTAAAAATATAATTTTTATTTTTTAAATTAAAAAAATATGTATAATTAAGTTTTCTATTTGTATTCAAACTCTATTAAAAACTGTCTTTTAAAAGTTAAAAAAGAGTTTATTCTTTTGTAAAATTAAGAAAATCAAGGGACGATAGTTTAGCTAGATTGGGATTCTTAATTGTTCTTTTTTGATAAAGAAAAAATCATTAATTTTCCTATTTGTATGCAAACTCTATTAAAAATATTTTTCATTTTTTTTTATTTTACAAAAAAAAATCAAGGGGTAACCTTTTAGCATAGATCAGGATTCTTAATTATTCTCTTCTTAATATAAGAAAATATTATTAAGTTTCCTAGTTGTATACAAACTCTATTCAAAATATTTTATTTTTTAAATTTTACAAAAGAATAAACTCCTTTTTTAATTTTAAAAAAATATTTTCTTAATAGAGTTTGTACACAAATATGAAATTTAATTTTTTTTTATATTGCATAAAAGAATAATTGAGAATGCCAATCTAGCAAAAATGTTGTCCCTTGATTTTTTTTAATTTTATAAGAGAATAAATAAATTTTTAATTTAAAAAATAAAAAAATAAAATTTTTAAATAAAATTTATATACAAACAGGGAAGACTATTTTTTAATAATTTTTTTTAAATTATTTTAATAGGTTATGTTGATAGGAATTTATATGCAATTTATGTCTTGCGCTATTTCTACAACCCATCAAATGTGCAATTTCCTAGTTATTTTCTTAACTATGCTATTTTGCAAAAAAATAAAAATAAAATTGACGTGTGTTATTTAAAAATAAATAAATTATTGAACTAAAGTTGAGCGCTTTCTTTGGATGCTTTGGAGAAATTCATTTTATGTTTGGACTGCACATTATTGTAACTGAACATAGTTTTCATTCAAACGCCACGTGGTATGATATCATATCGTGTTAAAGTCTTAAAGAAGACAACTTGAAAGGACAAGATAATCTAACAGAATCTTAAAGGAAATTCCAACAAGATATCAAAAGGATTCACACAAAGGAGACTTCTAGTTATCATCTGATATTGTGAGTTTGAATCATTGCAAATTCTTGCATGATTTGACGATCTGAGAAATTGGGCTTCATCTATTTCTTGTAGCATTGACTGCAGTGCTCAGTAGAGGTACAGTATTTTGAGCTGGATCCTTCAACTGTTTAATGCTTCGCATATGGGACTGACGAGACTATAAAATCAAGCAGCAAAGCAAGGGCTGGAATTCCGAGCCATTGATGAGACTATCGGATCATTGCAACTTGACTTGCCAAACGTCTCCCAAATACTTGCCAAGAAATCCTGCATGTACAATTCTCAGGGATCTTGTGCACTGCAGCTCCAGTCATGAACATCCTATGCTTCGAACAATATGGACAATCCTCAAGACTGCTATATCTAGTACCATGCTTTGTTGGACCTATGCCGTAAAGGATTGATGATGGCCCACTGCAATTTTCTTCTGAGGAGATATGACCAAAGAAACAAAAATAGCAAAATACCTCATGTCAATGCATAACTTGCAGATGCAGCGTGCATCTCATGCTCCCAGAAAAAAGACAAGCCCATCCTGGAAGAAAAAATCACTCTGGGTCAGCTTATTTTTCAAAAGTTTACCCACAAAAAAGAAGCCAACGTCATTTTTTAACCATGTTGACAGTGTGTTCAAAGTGGTCCTTCCTATTCTTCAAGGATTGAAGCAAGCGATCACCAGTTATTAATTCACAGCTGGCCTTTTCCTTCCGGGGAAAACCACTCCTGTTCAAATAACTTAAATTTCCAGTTTCTGTTTTCCTCTGCCTGAGAGCCTGCAGATACATGGAAATCTAGTTGAATGCTCTTAACCTTACTGCGTGGCAGTGTGTCGATGCCCGGAGCTGAAAATTAACAAGTGCAGCCATCCAATTGGTGACTTCATGCAGAAGGCACATATTAAAAATCACCAATGGGAGGAATCCACCCAGCTATATGCTGCTTGCTTCTTGATATTACTCCTTTCCATCATTATTCTCACTTCTGCTGCACTGTCCCATTGCCCTACATCAGCATACATATTGTATAGCAAGACATATGGGGCCGAACTGTCAGGCTCAAGTCTTATCAATGCTTCAGCAGCAACTCGGGCCACCTCTATTTTGTTATGCACCTTAGCAGCACTCAGTAATGCACCCCAAACAGCCTTATCTGGTTCAAATGGCATGCTATTGATCAAATCCAGTGCCTGCTCCAGCTGCCCATGACGGCTCATGATGTCCACCAGTGAGGCATAATGCTCAACACTTGGTTCAATTCCAAATTCATCAGCCATGGATTCAAATATCTCTCGACCTTCTTCGACTAGTCCTGCATGAGCACAGGCATGCAAAACTGAAATAAATGTTATATGAGTAGGTCGCACGTCAAAACTTTTCATCAATTTGAAAACTTCCAGAGCCTCCACAGCATAACCATGAGAAGCATATCCTCCAATCATTGCATTCCAAGAAATTACTTCTTTTTGCAGTTTCACCTCATCAAAAATTGTCCCTGCCTCGATTATTGCGCCACATCTTGAGTACATGGTAATGAGGGCATTATTTATTGGCACATCTGGTATAACCGTCTTTGTTACCAGCTGATGGATCTGCATTCCCAGTTGAAGATCAACTATCCCAGCAGACACACTAAGAACCGAAGATAAGGTATGCCGGTCAGGTTTCTCTCCTTCAACTTGCATCTGAATGAAGATCTTGATTGCTCCAATATAATCATCATTTTTCTCATATCCTGTTATCACAGAGTTCCATGACACCAAGTTCTTTTGGGGCATCCTCCCAAATAAATCATTAACACGATCCAAATCACCAATCTGAGCATGCCCTGCAATCATCTTATTCCACGAAAAAATATCAGGATTTGGCATTTCACAAAAAAGTCTGGAGGCCTCGTCCATATCTAACATGTTAACATAACCACTAATCATGGTATTCCAAGAAATGGTATCTCGTTCCATCATTTGGTCAAAGAGTTCCCTAGCAAAAACAATATTTCCTGCCTTAACATAGCACATGATCATCGTATTCCATGACACCACATTCCTCCCGAACCTTCCATCTCCTCCTTTTCCCTTGCCATCACAAAACGGTATTTGATCAAAAAGTTTCCGAGCTTCATCAACCCTGTCTCTCCGACCATACCCCGCAATCAGAGTATTATAAGCTTGCAACAAATTCTCTTTCCTACCACCATCTCTCTCAAACCTAACCACCACTCTCGCTGCCTCGTCCAATTCCCCATTCCGAATAAGACCAGACACAAGCGCACTAAGCGACGCAGCATCCCTCTCCGGCATTCTCTCAAAATACTCAATTGCACGAGCCACGTCACCATTCTGCAAAAACCCAGTAACAATAGCATTCCAAGACACAACATCCCCCTCCGGCATCAATTTAAACATCCTCAACGCCTCATCCATTCTCCCATTCTTCGCATACCCACTAATCATCGTATTCCAGGATACAATATCCCTCTCCGGCATTCTATCAAACAAGTTTCTCCCTTCTTTTAAGAACCTGATCCCATGACACGAAACATACCCCGAAATCATTAAGTTCCATGAAACAATGTCTCTTTGAGGCATCTCATCGAACAGTTTCCTTGCTTTAGCAATTTCTCTACGTTTCACATAGGCCCTTATAATTGCGTTCCATGAAACCGTATTTGTTTCTTCCATTTGATCAAACAATGCTCTTGCTTCATCAATTCGACCATTTTTAGCCAAATTAGAGATCTTCTTGTTGAACTCGTACAAGTAGAGGTCCTGAGCTGAACTGTGTGGGCTTGTATATGAAGAAAGAAGACGAGCTCGTATGAATCCACGCTTGGAAACGACAGCGCTTATACAGCGTAACATCTTTTCGTGAAAGAGTTTGGTTTTTTTTAGGCTGTAGTATGAGGTTTCGGTTTTAACTTTTAAGTATGACACGTAATAATAAGTGAATTTATTTTTAAAAAATCTTACGTCTAAGCCTTTCTTTTAATTAACATTTAAAGCTATTTTTTTTTATTTATGAAACACCAATTCAAATGAGTTTTCTAAACGAGATACATACTCGCTTCGGTGGTTGGGGTAGTTTTAGACATTGCTTAGAAAATTAATTTGAGATTAATACTTAATAATATTATTCACTTTATTGGATTTAGTAATTAAGTGTTAAAGTTTTAAATGTTAATGAGAAATTATATATGTTTGATTACTTCTAGGGATACAAGGTGGGCGTTGATTGGGTGCTTACGTCACATGCAAAATAAGGAGGGCTTTCTTTTTAGATATATTTTTTTCAAGAATTTGTAGGCATTTTTCTTTATTCTAATACTTATTATATGAATTTTTTTTTTTTAGTTTAACGTGGGTGTCCGGGTCAATTTGCTCGCACCTCGACTAATTTCACGACCCCTGAAGTTAACGACCATGTAAGCCTCCAGTGGCCATCATATGAGCAACCACAGGGCTCGAACTTGAGACCACAGAGGGAGCAAACCTCTTGATCCCAAACTCTTATCACTGGGCCACCACCTAGATAGTTTATTATATGATTTTTATAGTCTATAAAAAGAGAGTATTGATTTTGACACTCCTATAACAATTAATATAAACTCATAGCACATATGCATGTCTAAATCTTATCTAACCCTAACACATCAATAATTTAGCATAGGTCCTTTGTGTCATGTCTTCATCTCATTTTTCTCTCTCTCTTTTTTTCCTTGTTCAAAATATATAGATATATTAATTCTCTATATCCATTACTTTTTTTTTTGTTTTGTTAATAATATTGGTGATTTTTTTGCAGGTATTATATCAAACATCCAATCGGCGTGCTGCTTTACCTATGGTGTTTTAACTTTTAAACAACACTGGTTACAAATGTGCTTACGACACATCCAACATAGGTGATAATAATAATTAAAAAAAAATAGATATGGTGTTTGAAATTACAATAATAAT
>Ga0307515_10007983_pt1 | contig 20768 bp, 16 predicted proteins | sample 17_EM_MG_FD_194513 | JGI IMG/M metagenome (GOLD analysis project Ga0307515, IMG submission 194513) | Populus trichocarpa ectomycorrhiza microbial communities from riparian zone in the Pacific Northwest, United States - 17_EM | ecosystem: Host-associated > Plants > Roots > Unclassified | place...
GTAAAAGTATCTACGACTAATTTTAGTTTGTAAAGGTGCTAAATTTTATTTAGCTTTAGGTGTCTTTTAGTAATTTTATTTATCTACAAATAATATTTTAATCATTAATTATTATACTCGAATTAAACTTGGCTTGATCTAATAAATTAATTTAAAAAACTTAAAACCTTGATTCAATTTAAATTTTTAGTTAAATTAAAAAAATATTACCTTAATAAAACTTAATTCACTTGATAGAGTTTATAATAATATAATTGACCTGATTTAAACCAACCAGGCTATCTCTTTTGAATTTTTATTAAAAAAATAATAGACAAAGCAAATGTCTTTAAAAAAAAGAGAGTAGTCACAGGTTGATTAAATTAAACCAAACATTTTCCCAAGGCAATTATAAAAAATATATAAGTTACAACAAGTAAATATGGGACACTTGAAAGAAGATTAAAAAAACAAATTAAATTCCAAAAATAGCATGGTGGAACACTAAAGAAATTGGATAGAAATGTAAGGATAGAATTGTAGAATCATTACATTGAAAATGTGAGATAAAAGATGATAATTATGAAACTAATACTATAAATGGAATTTAACTACATCACCCACCACCATTCCTCTCTCACCTCCAATTGTTTGGCATGTTAGCTCTTTTAGGAGACAAACCCGGCATCATAGAAATCTGTTCTTGTTGAATCTTTACCCAAACAAGGGAAAGAAAAAAGGGAGAAGGAAAAATCCCAAAAAGAAAGAAAGTGGAAGGAACAAATTGAAGGCAAGCATTGATCACCAACTTCTCCTTTTGCTCTCCCCTTCAATCTAACAGCAAAACTCTACTAAACATTGTTCTTTTCAAAAAACTAGAAACAGCCCATTTCACCAAACCATCACAGCAAAATAGGACACACAACACATAAACAATCTCAAGAAACAAACAAAACAAAACAGATACAGCTTGTTGTCTTTGTCTTTGTCTTGATGGTTCCCTTCCAATTCTCCCCTTTTCTTGGTTTGCTGCAAAAATGCAGATGTTGTTCTTGAAAACTAGTACGAAACAACGACAATGAGAGATGGAGAAGGGAGGAGAGAGAACAAAGCATGAGTCTTTGTAGGTAGGTAGAAAGAGAGAAATGAGCATAGAGAACGTTGGCATAATAAAGGCATGGGAAGCAAAACTTAGGAAATCACAAGCAACAAAGAAGAAGAAAAACAACAGTGTCTTTCTCACCATGATGTCAGCAGCAGTAGCTCATGCAGATGATGATGATCCTCCTTGTAAAGAACCTGTATACCATGCAGAAAAGGCCCTTTGTAATGGTGATTTCTACACAGGCCTATGGCTTGACAACCTCCCTCATGGACATGGAAAATATCTTTGGACAGATGGTTGCATGTATCTTGGTGAATGGTATAAAGGTAAAACAATGGGAAAGGGTAAATTTGGTTGGTTTTCTGGTGCTACATACGAGGGTGATTTCAAGGGGGGTTATATGGATGGTAGAGGGACCTTTACAGGTTCTTCAGGTGATGCTTATAGAGGTTACTGGGTTATGAATTTGAGACATGGACAAGGTACACAGAGTTATGCTAATGGTGATTGTTATGATGGTGATTGGAGAAGAGGTTCACAAGATGGACATGGAAGGTACCAATGGAATACTTCGAATCGTTATATTGGTCAATGGAAGAGTGGGTTGATGAATGGTAATGGAACTATGATTTGGAGCAATGGGAATAGGTATGATGGGTTTTGGCAAGATGGACTGCCTAAAGGAAATGGGAGTTTTAGATGGTCAGACGGAAATTTTTATGTGGGTTTTTGGAGTAAAGATCCTAATGAGCAAAATGGGACTTATTATCCATCTGGGTCTGCGTCAGGGAATTTGGATTGGGATCCCCAGGAGGTGTTTTTGGATTTGAACGATTGCAAGATTTCTACTTGTGAAAAGATGTCAATTTTTCCATCGCAGAAGATGTTGAATTGGTCTGGGGTTCTTGATCAAGGGAATGCTAATCCAGTGAAAGGAAATGGTGGTGAAGGAAGGCTCAGGAGGATATCAGTGGATGGGAGGCTGAGTAACTACAGCGTGGCTTCATTGGATGGCTGTGATGTTTATAGTGGTGGGGTTGATGGGGATTTGAGGGATGTAGACGAAGGGTTTGGAAATCTCCAAGTTGAAGAATTGGATCCAAAAATATCTAAATGGAGAACACAGCCTGTGAAGAAGCAAGGGGAAACAATATCAAAAGGGCATAAGAATTATGAACTCATGCTCAATCTGCAGTTGGGAATAAGGTACTTGGGATTTGGTAAATAATTCTTTGTTTCCTCTTTTCCATCTTATTGCTCTGCTCTATCAAGCATTGGCTGTAACAATTTGGTATGATGCCTTTTCGAGTCCAAACGCGTTCTTCTATATATGCCAAAACTAATGCCTTTTCTTCTGTTGGTAATGTATTCAATATCAAATTTTGCTTGGCATATAGTTTAGCGCTTCACAAATTTTGTATTCTTGATAGCTAATCTGTACTAGCAAATTGTTCTGTTGCAAAGTTTCCATAAACGCTCGTTTCCTGCTCTATTCTGCCTCTCAATGTGTGTGTGTGATGGCATTTGTTATGTTTTACATAATCTTGATTTTTAGATATGCTCCCAACTCCCAGTTGGTGGCAATCCATAGATCATCCTATATCCTGATAAAACATTTGTGATTGGGCAGACATTCGGTGGGACGGCCTGCTCCAGCTATATCTCTTGATCTGAAGTCGTCGGCATTTGATCCCAAAGAAAAAGTTTGGACTAAATTTCCATCAGAGGGATCCAAGTACACCCCACCTCACCAGTCTTCTGAGTTCAAATGGAAGGATTATTGCCCTGTAGTTTTCAGGTCATGTTCTTTTTACACAAGCGCCATGCCAAACACACCTTTTAGCTAGGGTTAATTAGACCTGAAAAATGATTTCAATTTATCCTGCATGTGTATATTTGTGATTCATGGAACATTTCATTGGATAGCTGACTGCCCTAGCCTGGCACGCTTATCTCTTTGCATCATCATTCTCTCTTCAGTTGGTATAAATAAGGGCTGACAGTTGCTAATGATCCTATTTTCAGGACTCTTAGGAAATTGTTCAATGTGGATGCAGCTGATTACATGTTATCGATATGTGGGAATGATGCACTTAGGGAACTCTCATCCCCGGGAAAAAGTGGAAGCTTTTTTTACCTGACAAATGATGATCGCTACATGATAAAGACAATAAAGAAGGCAGAAGTAAAGGTCAGTATCATCGTTCTTCACTTTGTTTTCCTTTTGAACTTGAGATATATAAGCTTTAATTTCCACTTCCATGATTAAGTTCTACGACAATTTGCAATCTATGCAACAACTTCATGGTGTATCATGAATTTGGCATTCATGATTGGGCACTGTTTTGTTTTTGTGGTGTAAAAGCGTTTTTTAAAAAAATTGAATTTTTTTTTGTTTCAAATTATTTTTTTAGTATTTTTAGGTCGTTTTAATGTGTTGATATCAAAAATAATTTTTTTTTAATTGAAAAAAAATATTATTTTAATGTATTTACAAGCAAAAAACACTTTGAAAAACAACCACTACTACAATGCATAGTTCACCGTCGTATCACATTTTGTCTACAATTTCAGAATGAATCCTCCATTTTCTAAGTTATTCTGCGTGATTCTATAAAGCAAGGATTCTTATGCTTTTGCCTTCTCTGGCTAATGTACTTGCAGGTCTTCTTGAGGATGCTGCCAGCCTACTATAATCATGTTCGGTCTTTTGAGAACACTCTAGTAACCAAATTTTATGGTCTTCATTGCGTAAAATTAACAGGGCCGAATCAGAAGAAGGTAATGTGAAGGGCATAAAACTCCAATTTTTGGTAGAAACATTTGTCCAACTTCTGAATCTTTGATGAAATCAATCTTCATTTGGGACAGGTCCGATTTGTCATTATGGGGAATCTGTTTTGTTCTGAATTTTCTATTCATCGGCGCTTTGACTTAAAAGGTTCGTCCCACGGTCGCATGACTTCTAAACCTGAGTCAGAAATTGATCCAACAACAACCCTCAAGGACCTTGATCTCAATTACATATTTCGGTTGCAGAAATCTTGGTTCCAAGAGTTATGCAGGTGAAATGATGTCTCTTATCTTAGTTCAAATTCTGTTTTTATCCTATAATTTTCTGATCACAATAGCTTTGTGTGAACCATTCAACTTTTTTTTATTGTTTATATCAGTATCCTGAAGTGTCCCTTCATGCAGGCAAGTGGACAGAGATTGTGACTTCCTTGAACAGGAGAGAATAATGGACTACAGTCTTTTGGTTGGTCTACACTTTCGAGAAGCTTCATACAGGGAATCCCTCACACCCCCTCGTACTTCTGGAGTTCGGACTCCCACCGGAATTCGCACTCCTACTGGAGTTCAGACTCCCAATGGACTTCGAACTCCCACCGGACTTCACAGTCCTACAGGTATTTCTTGTCATATGTAAATTCACTGCTAATTCTAATTTTAGTATAATTGTTTGCCTAATGAATGAAACTGTATCTTCTTTGTGTCTTTAGGAATGGGAGATGAAACTGAATCGGGAGCTCCACGCCTTTCCAGAGTGGATTTGGATAAGCTTTTCATCGATCCCACTCGGTAAAATAAATCTTAAGCATTGAGCTAAAGTTCTGTCTTTACTGTTAACATCTTGCAGAGTCCCAACCGCCAAGTGATACCAGATTGTTTGATTAGTACACTTTCTTTGTTTTAATGTAATCTTGAATCCAAACACCATAATTGGCTTATCTCATTCATTCTGAATGTTTTGTGCAGGTGGGCTTCCATTAAATTAGGTATAAACATGCCGGCAAGGGTTGAAAAGACAGCCAGGAGAAGAGATGGTGAAGCTCAGCTAATTGGAGAACCAACTGGGGTGTTATATGAAGTCGTCCTATTTTTCGGTATCATAGACATTCTACAAGACTATGATATAAGCAAAAAGCTCGAGCACGCATACAAGTCCATGCAGTATGATGCAACTTCAATCTCTGCCGTTGATCCAAAGCAATACTCAAAACGCTTTCGGGATTTCATCTTCAGAGTATTTGCAGAAGACGCTTGAAGGGTATAGATTGATTAGAATCGTCATATCGCAACCCGTGGCCATATATGTGCTTGGCTAGAGATGAGAGTACTTAAATGTAGACTAAAGGTTACTGTTTCACCATCTATTTGACCGCAGGGAATGATTTGTTGCAGCTGGGAATAGGTTTTCTGAAATCGGGCATTGTATATTTCCCCTCACCATCATATCTACTAACTTAGTTACATACGATATATCATAGGAAAGGTATATACCAGAGCTACTCGAGCTTGTTTCAAGTGTAAATGAGTTAACCAGGTGGAGTACTTACATATATTGAAATTGATTCTTTTTGGACCTAATATTTTTCCCCGCAAGGCGAGAAGTTTCTGGGTTCAGAATCAAACTATGTACAGAAGGAAAGTGAAATGGAACTAACTTCTGAGTCTTTGAATCTTTAAATGAAACTCTTTGTCGATGAAGATGGATCATCATAAGATTTTTCTTTATATGATGAAAATTATAATCAATCCAGGCTATCCACTTTATGGATGAAAAATCAACAATTTATTTCCTAAAAACAATTGTTTTCTTTATGCCAGAATGTTTTGAAAGAGAAACTGGGAAGTTGAAGTAGAAAATGTGATCATACCAATCAAAGAACAGTTCTGAGAACGGAAGGAATGAGGAAACGAAACTGCAGGAGCACAAGACTTGTCTTGAAATCAAAGAGCAGATACTTTAGATTAATCATTAACTCAATCTAAGCGCAAATTCGCCATCCAATCTGTTCACACATTGCTGTAAACAGTCGTTCGTGGAAATACAGTTTCAGACTAATGATAGATATTCTGTCAGCACATGAACAGTCATTCTTGGATTATATAGAATCACATCATAAAATGCAGCTAGATCATGCTTAATACATCAGAAATACATACAAAAGTACAACAATAGGTAAAAGCAGATGAACAAGGAAACAAATTCCCGTATAAGAAAGCATGGACATGGATTTTACTAAATGTTTTGATAAACTGGAACCACTTTCAATATATAATTTCTGGAAAAGGCTCTTGAGTGCACTGGGAGACTCAAGATTGATAAATCTAGAGACTACAGCAGACCGAAATTCGCAAATCCTATTCGTCCTCACACTTGCCTTCCTGATATGTGTGACTACTGACTACTGGAACTGCTTGATCCTTTCACTTGTGCGCGCGCGCGCGCGTTTGCCTATTTATTATCACACAACATAATTTAAGGCTGCAATTCTGTCGTTCTTTTCATTCTAAGGATAATTATCCATCTCTAGTTGCTATCAACTTTTCAAAGACATCAAGAGTGCCTTTGCAGCACGTAGCTGGATAGAAACAGATCATGTAAGGGGATGTAGACAACATAGTTGGCCCACCAATATCAATCTGTAGTGTTGAGGCTGGCAAAATTTCCAATATATCACTGCATGGGATACAGCCTCTCATAGATTGCAAGGTACCATGTCAACAAAACTTGACCACCTATAAGATCCTGTTTCTCAGACATGGCATGTCAAAGAAGTTATGTTGTCTAGCCAGAATGGAGGCATTTACAGAACGCTCCACGTAGGATCCCTGCCAAGTTGGTCATTGTGCCATCGGCTTAAGCTTTTACAATTTTCTATATGGTTACCGACAATCACTTTAAGATGAACAGAATAAGTCTTCCTATTCGAAGGAAATCTATAACAGCAAGAAATGGAGTCTATATTTACCAGTGTTGTGAAAAAAAAACATATAGCAATTATCTATGGATATTACATTAGAAAAGAAACTAGAAAAAACACAAGATTTAATATGGCTCAACAATGTATTTATATTCATATGAAAAAGTGATGAGTTTAAAGGTTTTTGTTTTTCAATATATTAAAATAAAATTATATAATATATATTTATAATAAACTTTAAACCGCCTAAAAAATCCTAATCATTCAAAAAGTATTAATAATTATTTTAATATCCTTTAAAGCCTGCAGCATCTGGCTATGAGCCGCAAACCACACCAACCAGCATCAGGAGGAGGCAACGAGAATGATCCAAACTGCTCGGTTTCAAAATTGAAGTGCACGTTAGATTTCCAAGATCACTCTTCGCAAACCAATGAAGGGATCCATTGATAAATGCTGAATCATACCTATGAGTATCGAAAACTTCCCTGGCTGCCTTACTAATTCTCCAAGTTACAGTCCCAGTTGTGTATACCATGCCATGCAGACCAGCCCTTTGATCATTTCCATAATGCGACAAGTAGAATACTCTAACAGCCTTAAACTGGTTGATCCTGGGGCAAAAACCAAAGTCCCCATGATACCTCTTGAAAGCCCTTTGGCTTTTCACAATCCGGAAGAGGCATATACTCTCCTGTAATGGGATTTAATACGTGAAATAACGATGATCCGTATGCTATCTTTATGATACAACAAGTAATGGATGACTTGATTCACGTACACAAAGCAAGCCGTTACAGGAATTGACGATCTGAAACTGAAACCGTTGGTCGACAGGTTTGGCAGTAGCCGTAGAGCCTCCATGGCAACTTTTGAGGCGTCACCTATGTTTTGTTTTTTTTTGTGTTTCAAAAATTGTCTGAGAGAATACAACTCCAAGAACAAATTATAAAATCTTGGAAATTAGTCAAACCTAAGAGGATGTATTAGAAAAATGAGTTTTGTTTTCTTAAAAAATAACACTAAATTTTTTGACAAACCAAGGCGAATATCCGATGCCTACCATCCATTGTTTTTCCTTTCGTTACAAAAGGGGCCGAAGGGCTCAAACAAACAAAGCTAAGAACACCACCTATTAGACAGGGTGTGGTCAGAAGTTGGGTTTGGAGGAGGGATTTGCCCTCATTACGTAGTATAAGGGCCTCCTGCTGGGCCTTTTCTATACATGTCTAGTGAAATTTTTCTTGTTTTTTTTTTTGCCATTTCTCTGCCATTAAAATGAACTTTTAGAACTGTGTTCTTCCAAGAATTTTTCTTTGTCCACCATTAAAGAGAGGGAAAATTCGAACTGAACAAGGCATTAAGAACAGCCAAAGGAGTTTCACCTCAGAAGCAAAACTAGGAAAAACTATGAAATCCCTTTCCAGTACATACAATTTAAGAGAAGAGGTGGATTCACACCTTCTGCATGCCTTGAAGCCAAACCACACAGCAGTGGATCTCATCCATTACCTGGAGATTTAGAGAAACTGGTTAGGCAGTGAAAATGCATGTTTCTGCCTTCTACAGTAAGGGGATAGCATAAACACTTGCCGGACAGAATTAAAATCACATCAGTATCATTTGGCAAAAAATCACATTTAATGAATTTTTAACTTGTTCCATTAGCATTCCCTAAGCATTCTAGGTTCGATTTCACTCTGTTTGATGCTCTAATTCTTTCAAGAAATCATAGTTAGGCAAGCATTGTCTCTCAGAAATCATATCCTTCTATTACTCATAGTCCCATGTCAGGCTACGTTTTACAAAAGAATATCAACATAATAAAGCAAAAATGAGAATGAGGCCATAGTTTACAATCTTTACTATTGCATGTTCATTTCAGGATTAACATGAGGTTGAAAAGCCATTGAAGAGCCAGAAGATCGCACTTCAAAATATGTTTTATGAGGCCATAAAGGATCAGTACTGGTGCAGTAACTAAATGGATGAGAATTCTGACAACGGCATGAAACAGGTCATGTTTTACTTGTAAAGTAACAAACACAAGAAGCAGGGAAAAAAATATCATAGTTATAAGACCCCCTGGTCTGAATTAAGACCCGGGTCATGGGTGGGGAGTTGATACGGGCCAACCCAACCTTCGATATTTTTTTTGGCTTTAAAAAAACCTGAAACAATAATAAAAAACGGGATTTTTCATGGTTATAAGATTTAACTCGAACTAAAGCCCAGACTGCAAGTGAGGATTTGAACCGTGCCAACTCGACTTTTGATTTTTTTTTTTTATAAAAAAAACCCAAAACAATGTTGTTTTGACAAAAAAAAAAGAAAAAAAAAGGAGGGTTTTCCACTGACCAGGCTAGGCCAGTACCCGGGTTGACAAATCACGTATCAGACGAGGCTAGATCTTATAACTAGGAAAGTATCCTTCCACTCCATCAAAAAGGAAAAGCATAACCTTAAGAACACCATGTAGGAGTCAGATGAGCATGTTTCAACCATAATTGATGTCTTCCCATAAAATAAATGCTTCTCAGTAGAATTTTGCAATGAATTAAATATATTGAAATGGATGGAACAGTAAAAAAAACACAACCAGGAAACAGCTCGTTATCACAAAAGTCTTAAAGAAACTTCTGTTTTCAGTTAAAAAGTAAATAAAAGAAAGGACATCATGGATGGAATGCTCGTATTATTTTTGCATCGAAGAGACAGATGCAACATTAAAGTAGAGAGGAAGTAATTCACATGCCATGCCTTTTCTATTTTACCCAAGATGATGGTGACATCGCAACAATGACCCTTGCTTGGTTATGAAGCAAGGGTCCTGTGAAAGAAAACAAGATGTTTTAATTCCTTGCAGATAGTAGCCAAGTAGCTACCCAACATTATTGAGATTATCCTTTCTGCTGCAAGCTCCAGCAGTAAATTTAAGCACAACGTAGAGTCTCGTCGGCTTATTTATGGTATAAGATGGAACAAAAAAGAGTCAAGTAAATGTTCATCGTTGAAAGAATGCCATCAAAATATAACAAAATGAAATGATCAAACCTCTCATAGTTTCTCACCGTGCACTGATTATTCTCACCACCTTCTGTTCTTGCAGAACTAACTAAAAACTACAATTGCATTTAATCCTTAATCAAACAATGACCTTTAAGAAAACTGAAGTCACTAGGTGGTGCAGTTTGTACCTTCAAGCAATCTGTGGTTCCCTGTGGCTGCGTAGGCAACGGATGGTTCAACAATTGGCGAGGTGGAGTCTCTAGTCCTTTCACCAGACTGCATTTTTGAAACACATGGAAACAGGTTTTTCTCGTCGATCCCTTGATCATAAAGAATGCCCTTGAAAACATGGCCACTTATATTCACCTTAGCTTGATAGGCAACCTCAGCTTCACCACTATTAATGGCTGTTACTCTAACGCACCTGAAAACTGCCGGTTCACGAACTTGGCCAGGTAAAGACAGTTTGAAGCTTGCATCTATAATTCCAGGGAACAAAAAGAAATAAGCTAACCATTTCCCACTTTTCAACAAATTCAAGTTCACCAAACCTATACCATCAGTGTATGAACTCAAGTTTTTATCAATATAAAATGAAGAATTCCAAGTGATCTCTGGATCACTGGAATCTATTTATTAAGGGCAAGATCTCTGCTTTTCTGTTCACGAAAAGATCAATTCCGTCACCAAATACAGCTTATTTTGATGCAAGATTATAACTATATCATCCTCAAGTCAAAAAATATATTAAACGAAGATCAGAGAAAGAGAGACTCAATCTTGCGAATCAGCATTAAAGTCCTAATGGTCACTAAAATTTACAAATCATAGAACAAATATATCAGAAAGAAAGAGGGAGAGAGAAAGAAAGAGGTACCCTGATAACTAGAGCCTGTATCGAAGTTGACAGAAGCAGCAGCATTGTTATTAGAAGTACTAAAACTATTAGATGTAGCGGTCACATTTTCTCTTGGCCTTTTACCACCAACACAGCCACCACCAGAAGAAGCAGAAGAGTCACCACCACCGCCACAACCAAGCCTCTCTCGCCTCCTCGCAGCAGACACCCATGTGCTCTTCATGTGAGTGGTACAATCATACTCTCTACTCTTGCAACAAGTCCTGCACCTCCTATACTGACACTCTTTCTTTGCCCTGTTTCCACAGTCCCTGCAAGCTCTTGCAGGACCAATATTCCTTCCAGTATCATTATCCCCAACAACATTTAAATCACCCCTTTTAAGAAAACTAGATTTTTGCTGGTATTTATTGAGAGTGGTCCAAGATTCTTGATTGTTTGCAATGTTACATTGATCATTGGTGTTGGCTATTTGGTGAGTAGAGGGAATGTGTGGAGGCTGGTGGTGGTGAAAAGGAGAAGGTGGTGGAGCTATAAAGAGTATGTTGTGAAGGCCTAACATGTTTGTATGATCAGGTGGGAAGGTAGTGGTGGTGACTGGATGTGGCGGTGGTGGCCATGTTTTGGAGGTGGTGAGGGTACTAGGAGTTGAAGTGGCCACGGTTGATGGTTTGTATCAAGAATGTAAGTGGATGATTGTGTATAGTACAAAGAAAAGACTTGCAATGGCAGTTAAGTGATGGATATGAGCTAGCTAGCTAGCTAAGCTTACAATGATATAGAAGTGTACAACATGAAGGCAATTATTGCTGCTCAGACAGAGAGATTTGTTGCAGAGTTGCCTTTCTACTAGTAGTCAACTACTGTGTGCTGAAATTCCTCTGTTTCTAACTGTAAATCACTCTTCTTCTTCTTCTTTTTTTTTTTTTTTAGGAATTATTACTTGTAGCCCCATATCCATTCATGAAAAAAAATTTATTTAAAAATATATTAAATTTTATTTATATATTAATATATTAAAATTATTAAAAAAATACTAAAAAATATTAATTTAATATTTTTTCAAAATAAATATATTTTTGAAACTCAATTTAAAACGCATTTGATTATTAAAAATTGTATCTCCTTGTATAAAAATACATTAGAAAATCTTTCAACTTTTTATTCAAAAATTCATACAATTTTATTAATTTTTTTAAAATACATTATACTAATAAGATGAATACGTTTTTTAAAATCACTCAAAAACATATTGATTAATACATAAAATGATTCAAGAACATATTCAATCAATGAATAAGGAAATATATAGATTTTTATTTATTTATTTATTCTGAAATTAAACATCCAAGTTCATAGGATTTTAATGTTAAATATATGTTCATTAATTTTATATTTCTCGAACTAAAATGTAATGGCTTAATTATTTTTCTCCTCTCATAATTAATCCACCAAATTTAAGAAGCAATAATTGCCTGTTAATTTTAAAGTACAAAAAAATAAAAGTTAAGTCACTTTTATCCTATCTGTAATGATGCATCTTCAATTTATTTACTTACCAGTAGCCTTTTGATGCAGTGGAAAGAAATGGTGACCTCCTCTGTCGTTACAGGATTCCAAGTAATAATTATAAGATTGTAAGTAATAATTATAAAAATTAAAATATTTGGTATTTGAATTTTTTTTTAATCCGGGTGTACGAGCCTGCTTACACGCACTACGACTAATCTTCAGACCTACTGAACACTTTGCAAGCCCAGCAGGCAGGTAAAACACCACGGGAATGACAGACATGCACACAAAAATTCAAACCTAGTATGCAGAGACATGAAATTCCCTGCAGAACCGCTAGGACACAAATCTTGGTGCATAAATCTTCATCTACGTAGAATTGTTCATAGGTATTTGAATCTTCATCTACATCATGATCAGGAGATATATGTGTTTTTTTTTTTTAATATTTAAGTATCTAGAAGAATTTATAATTTTTTTAATACACTGTAATACTGTATCAATATAGAATTGTTCATAAGGAAATTCTTTCTAGATAAGGTAGCATTGGATTATTATTTAATAATAAAAAATATAGATAGTAGAGACAAAAATATTTTAAAAAATAAATATATAAAATAAATATATATTTTGTATAATTTTATATTAAATTTTATATTTTCAAAACAGGAAGTACAAAAAAAATAATAAGTTTCTTCGTAATTAAATACTGAAACTTATATATACCGAATACAAAAATTTAATTAATATTTGATAATTACCCGTTAATTTTTCACCAATGTGCGTCAACAAACATCATATCATCCAACACCAACTGGTATCAGAACAACGTGTTTTTTGGTTAACAATATTTTTTTTATATATAGCAAGATAAGCCAAGGTGTTAGGCACTATAGAAAGGTTTCTCTGACGTGTAGAAAACTCTCACAATTAAAGGAGAGGTGTGGGCCAAACCTAGTCTATGAGTCCAAGTTTAGAGTCTAAAAGCCTAGTCTACATGGCTCCATAGATGTAGGCTACAACCTAGCAGAGTAGGCATCTGCTCAGATGCCTTTGCTTTTTTTTTTTGTTTTTTACTCGTTTTGGGCACAATGATTTTCAAGTGCTGCACCGCTGTGCTCGTTAACCGATTGCTGTGGCTTCTTTCCATTACATGGTGGCCGGTGGGGTGGGGTGGGCCATGGCGTGTGGGCTCGGTTGCTTTTGAGTATTAACCCTGATCAGATGGGGAAGCCTAGGCGATGAAGGAAGGAATCTCCTCCGCCATTGATTACTCTGTTTTACGTGATCCAGGAGGGCTCAAATTGTCGATCATTTCCAAAGTATGAACTGTTTTAATTCTTAGGTATTGCGTTTAATCTTGTTCATATAACAATTAATCTTGTTCATGTAATTAAGTGATTTATGTACCCACAACAAAGTTTCACACATAGCAGCACTATGATCCTGAAGTGATCAACCTGTAAGCACGAGGGAGTATAAACAAGACAACTAACCATATGATGTACACCACAGCCACTCAATCTCAAGTGTTGAGTTTGTCGTATTTCATAGCAACTCCATTACATTGTGTTTTTATACTTGTTACCCTTGATGGAACTAAGCAGTATTATACACAGTATTATACGCGAGAGACACATGTTAGGAGTGTTGTGGTTAGAGCTTTTGCATCGCGAGAGATAAATTATACAGCACCTCCATCAAAAAGCAAGTTCTTCCCAAATTTGACTGTTGAGCTGAAAACATTCCCTCATGGATGCCAGGTCTCAAAAATAGGAGCATCAGTTGAAACACTCGGCATCTAGATGCAATTTGCCTGAGTTTCTGAGTGATCTGGTAGTATGATGAGCAATGAAACCCTAAAGATTCCCTGCTCCTTGTGGGTGGGACATACAGAATCAAGTCAGACAAACCATCTTCTTCCCAGTTGGCATGAACCAAATTCAACTATCTTGCTTAGCGTGCTGAAACATGAGATTTGTTTCTGAGCTGTCTGATACGAGGCTCTACCAAGGTTCAGAGTTATTTCCAAGAAAATTTCTAACATGTGAGGGCTTGCTCCAACCTTCCTCCATTGAAATGAGGTCAAGGCGTATCATTAGTTTCTCCACAGCATCTTCCTCCAAGCTGCTTAATTTATTGGATGCCTGTTTTTGTAAGGAAGAACCCTGCAAAAGTTCAAGACTTTTTTTTTTTCAGTTTGTTAGAAGAATGGAAGTGTCATGGTATGCCAGGTAGAAAACATACCTTCTCTTGATACAACTTGAGATATTGCAGCGATTGCTCATAAAACCCACAATGGTATAAAAGAACACTGTAGTCTCTTAGTTCCTTAGGGTCGGATTCAAGGAGTATTAAACGCTCACAAGCTGCAACAAAAGCAATACTTTCCTCATGAATATAAGTTTAAAAGCAATTGAGAGGATCTTTTTCACGGTGATCAACTATGTGGCAATTGCTTGAACCAGTGATTATGTGATAGTTTGTGTATCAAAATCCATGGCTATCTTTCTTCCCTTTCCATTTCTTATCCCATAATGGAAATTAATGATTCAATTTGCCACTCAAGATAATAATAGTTTAACATTTTGAATAGTTGTGTTCTATCTTCGTCTGTGCTTTTCCCAGACACTCCTCCCTCTGTCCCCTGATGAAAAGAGTAAAGGGAAAAGATGACTCAATTTGTCACTCAAGTTAATGGGATATCAAAAATGATAGTTATCCTTATAGTTTTAACATTTTGGATACTTATGTTGCATCTTGGTCCACACCATGGCTACAAGGCCACTCATCCCTCTCTCTCTCTCTAAGTTCTTTGTGTCACGACACCTTACAAGTGGGATGTAAGCAGACAACCAGTGTACAGGGTAGTTATGCCATAACTTGCATCAAATATAGCTCACTGGTCTGTAACCGTACCAAATCAGAAGCCCATTATTAAGTTTTTAAAACTGAGAAACCAAAAAAGTTGATTAGCACATGAAGCATCATGCATCAAGGATATGGGGAGGTCCCACGACACACCTTTCTAGTAACACACTCCATAACTCGACTCAGTGGAGGAGGAGGAGGAGAAAACTACTGTCTTCCAAGCATCATGGTAACAAAAGGGCGATGAAGTTGAGCAAACTACTGTCTTCCAAGCATTGTGGTAACAAAAGGGCGAGGAAGTTAACAGACAGAGGGAGGATGCGAAGCATCACACAAGCCTCTCCATCGTCAAATAAAAAAAAGAGAACCAAAGAAGGACTAGGGAGACACGATGATAACAACTCTTCAAATGAATTGCTCATTTTGGATGGCCATTGTATATTCTACTTGAAGACAGCATACCCGCCCAACCTGGTAAGGCAAGGACTAAGATTTTCTTCCAACAAATTAAAGAGAGTGTGCAACCCCCAAGCCACACTAAGGAAAACACAAACACACACACACACCAGAATTTGAAACTTCTGCCATAGTGAATAATGGTGATTGAATGAAAAATGACTACAATGCATGGATCCAGTATCACTGGGAAGCCAACGCAAAAGAACAATTTGGTTTCACATGTCAACATGTTGCCATTACCTGTCTGGCACCTCAAATACAAAGTCCCATCAAACTGCCTGGGACATCGATGGTAAACAGAAAAAAAATAATTTAACAAGTGCACCTTCATCTTATAGATACATACCAGATAATGCACGTCTCATGTCCCCGAAGTGTACACTAGTCCAAACACCACGGTCTAGCCTATGTTGAGCAGCCTTTGCAGATGCAAGCTGAGCACCACTGCAATAGGGAGAGAAATAAAAATAAAAAAAGTATAAGCTCAACTACAACAAAAAGAGGAGAAAGAGAAGGCTTCACGGAGCTAAAAAGTGAAAAATAATGCACACAAAGTACAAAATTCATTGCAAGATACTGTTACTACCTTCCTTCAAAAGTTTTTGATATATCAACACAGTCAGCTGCATGTGCTGCCTGTAAGAATAAACTCTTGGTATGATCATGTTGAAATGGCCAAAAAGCCTCCTTTAAGTTTCTCAAAATCTGCACGCGTGATATAATGTAAGGAGGAGAAAAAAAATCAAGCTAGAAAATGCTGCACATGTATAAATGCAGCAGAAAACCTTATGCTTAACCTAATGTACTAAAGACATTCACACATGATACCAACATGATACAAAAACACATCATCTGTAAATGAAAGAAGTTGCTGAAAACAAACTATTCAAGATTCATGAATTCATCAGTAAAAAAATATCACTTTGGACTTGTGTTGGTACCATGTGGATGTCCCAATTTTGTGCTCTTTCATCATGCATATTGGAGGAACTGATAAAAGACAACAGGAAAAAACACAACCCACCTTCTCCAACAGAGTAAGTGATGTCAAAATGTGTTGATGATCAGACTCCTTACTTTTCTGCTTGTGATAGCCTCTTGGAAGACCATGGTTGTCATGTGGGAAGAAAATCTCACAATCAAAATCCAACAGGCTCCATAACCGAAGCGTTTTCAGGATTTCCGAGTATATAAGTGCAAGCATAACAGCAGAACCTGATCGATGTGTCAAAACCTGCTCAATACAGTATATTAAAATATAGTAAAAAAAGAAGTCCCAAAATATTCTTCTCTTGTAGAGAGTTCGAATTTATAAGCTGGAAGGCAAATTTCTATACAGAATGAAGATACAAAGATCGTGGCTCCAATCGACTTTTCATAGTGCTCCTTCGAAAGCCCTGATTAGAAAGAAGTAAAGAACCAGATTATATAAATCACAGCCGCATCGTACCAAAGTGCAAGGAAGTAAGTTATAAAAAGCTAAAAACCTAGTCAAAACTTACTTAGGATGAAACTAGGATAACAGTTTCGGTTCATCTTTAATACAATAAGTTTCGCTAAACAAATTTTTCATCAACAACCTAATTCCTTTCTTTGACATCAGCAACTGAGACACAAGAAATTATTACATGGACCAAGCAAACCAATCACCCTACAGGGATTCATTACACTAAGTAATCAATCAAACAGTTTGTTCCACATAAACCCTGTATTTGCAATAATGCTTCTTTGAACACCGAAAAAACTAAACACCTAGAAGGAAAAAAAATGCAAGAAAAATGGTTACCTTCTTGACATACAAAAATTTCTCCAAGCTATCCAGAAGCATCTCTGGCGATGACTTCAATGCAGAGCTATTATTAGTGCAGAATCCCATGGAAAGATCATCCAATCTTTCAATGAAAGCATCCACGGGGAGAGCAACCGAAGAGTGTGATATGAGAGAATCATCCTCAGCTGCTATATAAAGTGCCGTTTTCGCCAAATCAACACGTCTATTAATGCTAATGCTGATTTCCCTCTCAATGCTTGACAATCTTTTAATTTGTGACATGAAATTTTGCCTTGCCTCCTAAATAATTAACAATCAATCACTTATCAATTTCACCATTTTAGAGAAACCCCACATCAAAATTTTAGCTAGAAACAAAGGTTCCAAATTCAAAGATAAATACGTAAGCTTTAACATAATTGAAAAAAAAATAAAATGGGTTCTAAATTTTCTACAAAAAAAAAACCATACAAAAGTAAAACACAATCTCATACTCCATTAAAACTGTATCAAATTTAATAAGCAAGAAGAACCCATTTGACAACTTTCTATTAACATCCAAAAAAACAAATTTTTTTTAACAAAATTAGAAAAAAAAAGAGAAATTGGAAGGCATTTTGTAATTACTCTGGCATGAGTGGTGTTGATTCCAGAAGAATCCAAGGCATCATGCAAAGCAAATTGGAAGTCAGTTGTTACCGGGGGAGGAGGTTGGGATCCTCCACGGCAAACCACACGGCAAGGAGGAGGAACAGAAGGATGGGATTGGTATTTTGAGAACTTGGAAGATGAGGAAGAAGATGGTATTGATGATAAAATTGCAGCTATGGCAGCCATTATGTGAGTAACTACATTACCTACCTTTTCAAGTGGGAGAGAGAAATGTTGGAAAGAAAGATAAAGTTGATTTTTATTTATTATTGGTTTAAAAGAGGAGTTTTGATTTGGAAAATAGAAATTGGAAAATGGAAAGATTTTTTTTATGAAAATGGAAAATGAAATTATTTTTTATTAATGGACAGAATTTCTTATATAAAAAATGGATGAACCACACAAAATCTATTAATTTCATATTAAATAAATGGCTCTAACACCCAAGTTAAATTTTTTTAATGTAAAAATAGATATTAGACAATGACAATGTTTTTTTAAAAAAGCAAAAATAAAATAAAATAAAGATCTAGATCATTCACTTGATTAGGTTCACTAAATTTGATTAATTTAATTAAAAAACATTGACAACAAATAAAAAGAACAAAAAAAACAATAAAAAAATGAGTTGTCGATATTATATTTGAAAGGAGAAAAAAGAAAAATCTATTGAACACTTCTTATTACTCCGTCGTAGACATAACCCCACCACCAGAAAGAGCTCACCAAGATGGTTCTAACATCACTGTAAAATGTTGCACAACGATACTGAAAGAGACCATACGCGCCAATAGCGCAACAAACTAAAAAGCAAACCAAACGAAAAATCATGAAGTAAGTATCTCATGCTTATATTTAATTAATTAATTTAATTTAATTTAATTCAAAAACAAAATCTAAAAAAAAACAAAATTTAACAAAGAACAACAAATAAAAAATATCCAAGGTAACCCTAGTAATCTTTAAAATTAGTAAAAAACTCTATAGAAAAAAAATAAAAAAATAATAATAGAGCCCAATCTCAAATTAAATAAAAAAAAGAGAAAAAACATCAAACAAACCCAGAAAAATCTCTTAAACCTGAATCAATCTTCCAAACTTGTAACTCGTGAAATTTTAGATCCGAATTCAATCAAGAAGCTCAATTCACTGTCAATTTAATGTTGAACGATGAAATAAAAAAATAACAATTTAAAAAATTTATCTAGGTAAAAGAAAAATAGCAATAAAAAATATAATAATAAAATCTGAAAGAAAAAAAAATGGAGGATGAAATAAAAAAAAAATATTTTTAAAAATTATTTCAAATAAAACAAATAGTAATCAAAAGAATAAGGACCAAATCTGATAGATGAAAAAAATTAAAGGAGGATGAAATTAAAAAAAATTTCTAATTTATAAATTATTTCAAATAAAACAAATAATAATCAAAAGAATATTGACCAAATCTGAAGGAAAAACAAATTGAAGGGCCGCTTTGAAAATTTAAAGGGTTTGGAGCGAAAATCAAGAATGATAGTTAAAAGAAGGGGGGTTGTTGTCGTCAAAGCCACAAGTATCGTCTAGGGATGAAGGTGATGCCAAGACTATTCAAATGTCACTTCGAAAACCACCGTTCAGCCGCCGAACAACCCCTCATGTGTCACTTGAATAGCATGAAAACAACGCACGTTATGACACGTGTAATGAACGCGCCAATCATTTTTGTTTTTTAAAATAATATTTTATATTTATTAAATTATCAAATTATCTCCTAATCAATTTGATTGTAACAAAAAGACTAGGCTGAAAATACAAAAATGCCTATAGACATCAGTTAAAGAAATTTTACTTTTAAGAGTTATTTTATTGTGCTTAAAAAAAATAAAAATACAAAACACCCATGGACACCAGTTAAAGAAATATTACTTTTAAGAATAACTTAGTAATTTTACTGTACTATAAAAGTTAAAAAGACAGATATGTCCCTAACCAATATGAAAATGAATAAATGATTAATGAATTTTGTGAAAACATCATATTACCTCTGATAGGTAATCCAATAACTTTTGTTGGGAAAGGAAAAATCATTATTTCATTGTTTAAATCCATGGTGAAATGTATTTGCCTCAAGAGTGAAACACTGACCTTCTCTAATTTTTTTTAAAATATAATATGAAATAGGAGTGTGCATCAAAATTTAAAAGTGTGTTGAGTAACACAAAATAAATTTTTTTCTAATTTTTTGTTTTTTAAATAAAAACTAAAAACATTTTTATTTGTTAAAAATGAAGACATATTTTCCACCAAAAAATAAGAAATGCATTAAGATTACAACTATTTTTATAAAAAATCAAAACCATCATCTTAATATTTTGTATTTGTAAAAATCTAATTGTAGAATATAAATTTTATTTCATTCAAATTAAAAATTATCATGACTTAAAAAAAATCTGTATATTAAATTTATAATAAAATTTAAATTTATGACATTAACTAAAAATGAGAACATATAAAAAAATAATATTAATTTCTTACATTGCTAAAAAGCGCTTATATACAAAAGAAAAAAAATTGTATTTTCCATGTTTTTTCTTCATTTAAAAAATGGCAGAAAAATTGCAAAGAAAAACCGAGGAGAACCTCTAAAATATGTTTTTCAAATTCAATATAAATTTTAAAAATCAGTTTTTTAATTTTTTGGATGGAGAAATACCATATTTGAACATGAACTCCTAGTTCTTCTTTTCCCAACACCAAAAAAACACCAATTTTCAGTGAAAGCATGCACGAGAAAGGAAAAAAAAGAGTACTAGCCAGACACCTCATATCACAGTTCCCTTCTAGCTGTCTGGAACATGA
>Ga0307515_10007984_pt1 | contig 20764 bp, 17 predicted proteins | sample 17_EM_MG_FD_194513 | JGI IMG/M metagenome (GOLD analysis project Ga0307515, IMG submission 194513) | Populus trichocarpa ectomycorrhiza microbial communities from riparian zone in the Pacific Northwest, United States - 17_EM | ecosystem: Host-associated > Plants > Roots > Unclassified | place...
GGGCGTCGGCGTGGGCGGCGTGGAGGAAGCGGCGTTCGCCGGAGCCGTCGTAGACCTCCAGGGTGGGGAGTTGGCCGTTGTCGAGGGTGCTGCGGACAGCGGCGCTGACGCCGGCGAGCTGGCGGGGATCCCAGGCGGCTTGGGTCACGGCGTTGGGTTGCACGCTGCGTTCCACGGCGATGGCGGTGATGGTGTCCTCCGGGAGCCCGGCGCGGCGTACGTCGGGGCGGCCGAAGCGCAAGGAGCCGAGGTCGGGGCGCTGGGCCTGGGCGTCACTGATGACGAGGCAGTGCTTGGCGGCCTTGGCTTCGCTCAACGGTTGGCCGTCGTCGCTGTGGTCGAGGCGGTGGCTCCAGCCTTCTTGGGACAACAAGCGATTGACGAAGGCTGCGTCTGTTTCCTGGTATTGCGTGGTGGTGTCGCGCACAGGCGCGGCGGCCAGGGCTTCGGGGCTCAACTCGAGCTTGAAGTTGGCTTGCGGGTAGGCACGCAGCACGCTGGCGATGATCTCGTCGGCGCGCTGGCCGAGGAAGACACGGCTGTCTTGGCGCAGGCCGAGGAAGTGGGTGAAGGCGACGAGCTGCAGCCGGTAGCGGGCCAGGCCGCCGTCGCTGCCCAGTTGCGCGGCTTGGGCGACGAACCCGTGGAAAACACGGTACTTTCCATCGGCCTGCATCAGGCGCAGGCTCATCTGCTCGCCGGTCAGGGCCTTGAGTTCGAGGTGGGCGTTGGTGCTCAGGCAGTCGACCACCGCGATGAGCGGGGCCAGGGCGGGTGGTTTGCGGTCCGGGCCGAAGCCGTTGACGTTCTCGCGCCATTGGGCTCGTTCGACAACCAGCGTGGCGCTGGGGAAGGCGGTCTCGAGTTGCAGCAGGCGCTTTTGCTGGCCGATGTTCAGCGCGGCCTTCAGGCGGCTGAAGGCGTCTTGGACATTCATTGTTGGAATCCCTGGTTTGTGATGACAGCGGGATTCTGGCAGCGCGGCAACCGCTTCGGTACTGTCAGATGTTGCAGGGTGCTGCGGATGGGATCGTTGAAGCCCTGCGTTGCCCTTCGATCCGCGAAGCGGACCCTGTTCTGAGCTTGTCGAAGGATCAAGGCGAACTCATCCACTCGAATTTCAAGCGAGGCAAAGGAGAAGAAATGGAGATTCAACCCATCGGCCACGGCCGCGATGCAGGCCGCAGCAGCTCCCACGCGTGCGCGACCTGCAGCACGCCCAGGTCGTCGTGCCGCCGGCCGACGATCTGCAGGCCGATGGGCAGGCCGCTCGCGGTGTAGCCGCAGTTGATGCTGGCGGCCGGCTGCTCGCTCATGTTGTAGGGCAGCGTGAAGGCGACGTGCTCGAAGGGCATCGACGGGTCGTTGGTCGGGCACGGCAGCTCGGCCGCGAACGCCGGGATGGGCGCGGTGGGCGTGAACACGAAGTCGAAGGGCTGGCAGGCGGTGACGGCCGCTTCGCGCATGGCCGCCATCTGGCTGTAGCCGCGGAACACCTGCTCGCCGCTGAGGCCCGCGCCACCGCGCGCCCATTCGACGATGAAGGGCAGCACCTTGGCGCGGCGCTCGGGCGGCAGCGCCGAGATGTCCATCCACGAACGGCAGCGCCAGAACTGGTCCATGCCTTCGGCCATGGCGCGCGTCATGAAGGGCTTGAGCGGTTCGACGACCGCACCGCCCGCCTCGAAGGCCTTGGCCGCGGTCTCGACGGCGGCGCGCACTTCGAGGTCGACGGGCAGGCCCCAGCCGGCGTCGAGCAGCAGGCCGATCTTCAGGCCGCGCAGCGGGCGGGCGAGTTCTTGCCAGGCAATCGCCTGGTAGGGCAGGCTCGTCGAATCGCGCGCGTCGGGCAGCGAGAGCACGCGCATCATCAGCGCGGCGTCCGGCACGCCACGCGTCATCGGCCCTGCGACGCGGCCCGCATACGGCGGGAAGATGGGGATGCGGCCCAGGCTCGGCTTCAACGCGAAGATGCCGCACCAGCCTGCGGGCAGGCGCACCGAGCCGCCGATGTCGGTGCCCAGATGCAGCGGGCCGTAGCCGGCAGCCGCCGCAGCCGCGGCACCGGCGCTGCTACCGCCCGGGTTCTTGTTCGTGTCCCAAGGGTTGCGCGCGAGGGCATGAAAGCTCGACAGGCCCGACGACAACATGCCGTAGTCGGGCATCGTGGTCTTGCCGAGGATCACCGCATTCGCTTCGCGCAGGCGCGCGGCCGGCGGCGCATCGCGCTCGGCGGGCACCAGCTCGACGGCGGCCGTGCCCAGCGGCACCGGCACGCCGCGGGTGGCGATGTTTTCCTTGATGGTGACGGGCACACCGTCGAGCGCACCTTGCGGCTCGCCCCTGAGCCAGCGCGCCTGCGAGGCCTCGGCCTGCGCCAGCGCGCCAACCGGGTCGAGCGCATACGTGGCATGCAGCTGGGGCTCGCAGCGTTCGATCTGCGCCAGCACCGCACGCGTCACCTCCACCGGCGACACGGCCTTGCTGGTGTAGGCCGCGATCAGCTCGATGGCGCTCAGGGAGTGCAGTGCGGTCATGGGGTTCCTCGACGCTCTTCGTTGTTATTGCCAGCTCACCGCCGCCATGTCGTTGGCAAAAATCGGCGAGCTGCTCCACAGGCCCTTGAGCTTCTTGTTGGCCACCGCGAACTGCGGCAGCTGGAAAAGATAGGCGTTCACCGCATCGTTCGCCAGTTGTCGCTGCAGATCGCCCAGCAGCCGGGTGCGCTCCTTGGGCTGGGTGGTGCCGTTGTAGGCAGCAAACAGGTCGCGGTAGGCCTTGGAGTCGTAGCCGAAGTAATAGGCCGGGTCGGCGTAGACGCCGAAGTCCAGCGGCTCCACGTGGCTGATCATGGTCAGGTCGAAGTGGCCCTTGTAGGCGCCCGAGAGCCACTGCGCCCATTCCACGTTCTCGATCTTCGCGTTGATGCCCACCTTGGCGAGCTGCGCCGCGACGATCTCGCCACCCTTGCGTGCGTATTGCGGCGGTGGCAACGTGAGCGTCAGGTTCAACGGCGTCACGATGCCTGCCTCCTTGAGCAGCGCACGTGCCTTGTCGGGGTTGTAGACGTTGAGGTTCGTCAGGTCCACGTACCCCGCGTCGGTGGGCACCATGTGGCTGCCGATGGGTGTGCCGTAGCCTTCCTGCGCGCCGTCGATCACGGCCTTGCGGTCGATGGCGGCGGCAATGGCGCGGCGCACGCGCACGTCGTCCAAGGGCTTCTTCTTGTTGTTGATGCTGACGACCGTCTTGCCTTCGGTGCCGCCGACCACCACGCTGAAGCGCGCATCGCCCTGGAACTGCTTCAGGCTCTGCGGCGAGCCGAAGCGCGGGATCGCATCGACGTCGCCGGCCAGCAAGGCCGCCACCTGCGCCGCCGGGTCGCTGATGAAGCGGAACACCACCTTCTTCAGCTTCACGCTGGCGGCGCTGCGAAAACCGTCCCACTTCTGCAGCGTGACGGCCGAGCCCTTGGACCAGCTCTCGAACCGGTACGGCCCGGTGCCCACCGGCTTGGTGGTGGCCAGGGCGGCGCTCTTCGGGTCGAGGATCACCGCAGTGCTTTCTCCCAGGCGGAACAGCAGGTTGCCGTCGGCCTTGTCGAGCACCAGCACCACGGTGCCGGGGTCGGGCGCGCTGATGCTCGAGATGTTGTCGAACACTGTCTTCTTCGCCTTGTTGACGCTGCCTTCGGCCTTGGCGCGCTCGAAGCTGAACTTCACGTCGCTCGCGTCGAAGGCCTCGCCGTCGTGGAACTTCAGGCCCTGGCGCAGCTTGAAGGTGTAGAGCCGGCCGTCGGGGTCGATGCGCCAGCTCTCGGCCAGCAGCGGCGAGACGCTGCCGTCCATGTTGATCTTGGTCAGGCCTTCCAGCACGTTGTAGTGGACGATCTCGCCGACCGCGGCCGAGGGGTTGCTCGTCGGGTCCATGCCCGTCGGTTCGAGCGTCATGCCGATGATGGCGCTGTCTTTGCGGGTCTGCGCAGCGGCGCCCAGGGTCAGCGCAGCCATCAGCAATGCAGCGATCAGGCGCAGGCTCGAGTTCATTGACGGTCTCCGTTCCAACAATGTGGCCGCACTCTAAAGGATGGCTGCGGGGCCGGGCGCCGCGTCGAGCAAAGCCCGTGTGCAGGCATGGGCCGGTGCGCGCAGCACCTGCCCGGTGGGCCCGTGCTCGACGATTCGGCCGGCCTGCATCACCGCGATGTCGTCGCACAGGTGCTCGACCACCGCGAGGTCGTGGCTGATGAAGAGGTAGGCGATGCCGAACTGCTGCTGCAAGTCCTGCATCAGGTTGAGCACCTGGGCCTGCACCGACACGTCGAGCGCACTCAACGGCTCGTCGGCGACGATCAGCTTCGGGCGGGTGATGAGCGCACGCGCGATGGCGATGCGCTGGCGCTGGCCGCCGGAGAACTCGTGTGGGTATTTGTCGGCATCGGCGGCGCGCAGGCCCACGGCGTCGAGCGCTTCGGCCACGCGGCGTGCATCGGGCGACGCCAGCGGTTCGGCAACGATGCGGCCCACGCGGTGACGCGGGTCGAGCGACGCATACGGATCCTGGAACACCATCTGGAAACCGGCGCGTGCTCCGCGCAAGGCTTGCGGTGGCAGCGCATGCAGGTCCTGCCCGTTCATCAGCACACGGCCGCTGCTCGGGCGCTCCAGCGCCATCACCAGGCGGGCGAGCGTCGACTTGCCGGAGCCCGATTCGCCGACGATGCCGAGGCTGCGGCCAGCCTGCAGCGTGAAGCTCACATCGTGCAGCGCCTGCACCACGGGCGCGTAATGGAACAGGCTTTCACGCGGCAGGCGGTAGTGCTTGCCGAGCTGTTCGACTTGCAGCAAGGGCGCGCTCATGTCACCGCGTCCAGCCGGATGCAGCGCGCCTCATGCGCTGGCCCCACCGGCATCGGTGGCGGCGGGGATTGGCGGCAGGCATCGACGACCCATGCGCAGCGGTCGGCGAACGGGCAGCCGGCCGGCAGGTCGATCAGCTCGGGCACACGGCCGGGGATGGTCGGCAGGCGCTGGCCGCGCCCTGCACCCAGCCGCGGCCGCGCGCCGAACAGCCCGCGCGTGTAGGGGTGCGCGCGCCGCTCGAACACGCGCTCGGTCGGCCCTTCTTCGACCACCGTGCCGCCGTACATCACCAGCAGCCGCTGTACGCGCTGCGCCATCACGTCGAGGTTGTGGCTGATGAGCAGCAAGGCCATGCCGCTGTCGGCGACCAGCTCGGCGATCAGGTCGAGGATCTCGCGCTGGATCGTCGTGTCGAGCGCGGTGGTGGGCTCGTCGGCGATCAGCAGGTCGGGGCCGCAGGCAAGCGCGGCGGCGATCATCACGCGCTGGCGCTGGCCGCCGGAGAGCTGGTGCGGGTAGGCGTCAAGCCGCTGCGCGGCCTGCGGCATGCGCACACGATCGAGCAGACGCAGTGCTTCGGCACGCGCGGCTTGCGCGCTGATGCCGCGGTGCTGGCGCAGCGGCTCGGCGATCTGCCGGCCGATGGTGTGCAGCGGGTTCAGCGCCGTCATCGGCTCCTGGAAGACCATGCCGATGCGGTTGCCGCGCAGCTCGCACATCGCCCCGTCCGCCAAGCCCACCAGCTCGCGGCCCTGGAAGCGGATGCTGCCGCTGGTCTGCGCACCGTCGGGCAGCAGGCCCATCACGGCCAGTGCCGTCATCGACTTGCCGCAGCCGCTCTCGCCGACCAGGCCCAGCGTTTCGCCGGGCGCCAGCGTGAAGCCCACACCGCGCAGCGCGTCGGCCGGGCCGCCGGCGGTGCGCAGGCGGACACGCAGGCCGCTGACGGCGAGCAGCTCGCTCATCCCTTCGCCTGCAGCAGGTCGAGGTAGGCCACGTCGATGAGTTGGTCGGCGGCGATGCCGAGTTGCGCCATCAGCGAGTGGGCTTCGGCCACGCCGTCTTGCATCGGTTCGTCGTCGGCCAGCACCACTTCGAGCTCCATGAAATCGCCGAGGCCTTCAACGCGGTCGAGGTGAATGCGCGTGCGGCCAGCCAGCAACAGCGTGCGCAGCTTGCGCACGCGGCCGATCTGGCCGTGCGCCAGCGTCAGCGCTTCGCGCAGCGTGTCGGGCGAAGCGGTCGGCGAGAGCACGTAGAACGAGGTCTTGGGCCCGGCCTGGTCAGGCCGCTCGTAGTAGATGAGCTCGCCGCGCCCGTCGGCAAAAGCGCGCAGCTTGAGCCGGCCCTTCGCCGAGGTGAAGAAGGTGTCGTCTTGCGCGATGAGTTGCGGCTCGCCGTTGGCCAACGGGCGGGCCAATGCGAGCGTGGCGTGGAGGTCGGCCAGGCGGGCCTTGATTTCGATGTTGCGTGCCATGAGGTCAACGGGTCCGTGAAAGTTTCGGGTCGAGCAGGTCGCGCAGGCCGTCGCCCATCAGGTTGAGGCCCAGCACACTGAGCGCGATGGCGAGGCCGGGGTAGATGGCGAGCTGCGGCGCTTGGAAGATCATGGTCTGCGCTTCGTTCAGCATGCGGCCCCAGCTCGGCTCGGGCGGCTGCGTGCCCAGGCCCAGGTAGCTCAGCGCCGCTTCGGCGAGGATGGCCACCGCGAACTGGATCGTCGCCTGCACGATCAGCGCGCTCGCGATGTTGGGCAGCACGTGCGCGATGGTGATGTGCCACGCGCCTTTGCCGCAGGCGCGCGAGGCGAGCACGTAGTCGCGCGCCCACACGCCCAGGGCCGCGGCGCGCGTGATGCGCGCGAACACCGGGATGTTGAAGATGCCGATGGCCACCACCGAAGTCACCAGCCCCGGGCCGTGGATCGCGGTGAGCATGATGGCGGTGAGCAGCGCGGGGAAGGCGAAGGTGAAATCGGCCGCGCGCATCAGCAGCTCGTCGACCCAGCCGCGGCGCGCTGCGGCCAGCAGGCCGACCGCCACGCCCACGCCGAGGCCGATGCCCACCGCGATGAGGCCGACGGCGATGGCGTTGCGCGAGCCGACGATGAGCAGCGAGACGATGTCGCGCCCCAAGCTGTCGGTACCCAGCCAGTGGCTGGCGTTCGGCAGCAGCAGCTTGTTCGGCACGTCGATCTCGGTGGCGGCATGCGGCGTCCACAGCAGCGAGAGCGTGGCGGTGGCGAGCAGCAGCATCACGAGCACACCGCCGACCGTGAAGCTGCGGTGGCGCAGTGCGCGCTGCACGAAGCTCATGCGGAACCCGCCTTCAAGCGCGGGTCGATCGCCACGTAAAGCAGGTCGACGATGAAGTTGATGACGATCACCGTGGCCGCCATCAGCATCACCACGTTCTGCACGACGACGATGTCTCGGTTGGCAATGGCCTGGAACACCAGCAGGCCGACGCCGGGCAGCGTGAACACTTTCTCGACCACCACCGTGCCCGTCAGCAGGCTGGCGAACTGCAGGCCCATCACCGTGAGCACCGGGATCATCGCGTTGCGCAGCACGTGGCGCCACAGCACGGCGCGCCGGCTCAGGCCGCGGGCGCGTGCGGTGCGCACGAAGTCTTCACGCAGCACCTCGAGCACCGCCGAGCGGGTGATGCGCGCGAGGATGGCGGCCTGCACCACGGCCAGCGCGACGGTGGGCAGCACCAGTGCTTTCAGGCCTTGCACGATGCCCTCGTCCCAGCCCGGGAAGCCGCCGGCCGAGAACCAGTGCAGCTTCACCGAGAACAAGAGGATCAGCAGGATGGCAAGCCAGAAGCTCGGCACCGCGATGCCGAGCTGGCTCGCGGCCATCACGCCCACGTCGCCCAGCTTGTTGTGCCGCGAGGCGGCGTAGAGCCCGAAGCCGAGGGCCAGCACGGTGGTCAGCGCCATCGCCATCAAGGCAAGCGGCACGGTGACGGCCAGGCGCTCGGCGATCAGCTCGCTTACCGGGGTGTCGTAGGCGACGCTCATGCCCATGTTGCCGCTCAGCAGGCCGCCGACCCAGTGCAAATAGCGCTGCCATGCCGGCTGGTCGAGCCCGAGCTTGCTCGTGAGCGCAGCCACGGCTTCGGGCGAGGCGGTCTCGCCCAGCATCACCTCGACCACGCTGCCGGGCAGCAGTGCCAGCACCGCGAAGATCACCACCGAGGCGGCGAGCAGCGTGGCGACGAAGGCAGCAAAGCGCTTGAGGAGAAAGAGGCTGATGACCGACCCCGGCGAATGGCAACGCCGCGCATCATGAACGAAAACTGAGGCTAGCCTTTTGCTGGGGCCGTCTTGGGCACGGCCAGGCCGGCGAGGTAGGCATCGAGCACCTGCTTGCCGACCTTGACGAGGTCGAAGGCCTTCGGGTCGAGCATCCAGTTCTGGATCAGCCCGTCGATCAGCGCGAACATGCCCAGCGCCGCGGCGCGTGCCGGGGTGCGGCGCGAGAGCAGGCCGCGCTGCATGGCAAGTTTGATGCCGCGCTCCGTATGCAGCAGGCATTCGTCGCGCGCGGCGAGGTGGCGGTCGCGCACCGCGATGAGTTCGCCGACGTACTCGACCTTGTGGGTGGCGATCTCGAACACCCGCCGAGCCTGAGGGTTGTTCGCCGTGATTTGCAGTGCATCGACGAAGTTGGCCATCATGTATGCGATCGGGTCGGCCAGCGCCGGGTCGTCCGCGTTCTTGGCGGTTTCTTCCAGCGGCAGAGTCACGCGCTCCATCATCGCGTTGAAGAGGTCGGCCTTGTCCTTGAAGTGCCAGTAGATGGCACCACGGGTCAGCCCGGCGGCCTGGGCAATGTCGTGCAGCGAGGTGCGCGACACGCCGTGCGCCTGGAACAGCACCTCGGCGGTATCGAGGATGAGCGTGCGGGTGGCCTGAGCCTCTTCTTTGGTGCGGCGAGCCATGTCGTTTCGTTTGGCGGGAGTCTGTTGGCTTACATTCATCATTGTATGTATACTAAAAATCGCCTGCCATCCGGTCGTACCCCGACTTCGGCGCAGGCCCCATCCAATCTGCAATCCGGCGCCATCAAAGGCGCACGCCCGAAGGAATTCGCATGCCTGCGATGAATCAAGTTTTGCCCGTGGCTCTCGCACCCCGCGCCGGCCATCGTCTGTGGTGCCTGCTGCCGCTTGCGGCATTGGTTCTCACCGCTTGCGGCCAGAAAGATGGCGCACAGGCCGCCGCCGGCGGCGGTGCGCCGCCCCCGACCGAAGTGGGCGTGATCACCGTGGCGCCGCGTGCGCTGGGCGTCACGACCGAGCTGCCCGGCCGACTGGAAGCCTCGCGCGTCGCGCAGGTGCGCGCGCGTGCTGCCGGTATCTTGCAGAAGCGCCTGTTCAAGGAAGGCAGCGACGTGAAGGCCGGCCAAACACTGTTCCAGATCGACCCGTCGCCCTACCAGGCCCAGTACGCGAGCGCGCAGGCCGCCCTCGCGAAAGCCCAGGCCAATGCCGCACAGGCCAGCGCGCAGGCCGAGCGCTACAAGCCGCTGCTGGAGGCCAATGCCATCAGCAAGCAGGACTACATCAACGCCGTGGCCGCGCAGAAGCAGGCCGAGGCCGATGTCGCTTCGGGCAAGGCCGCAGCGCAGATCGCGCAGATCAACCTGGGTTATGCGTCGGTCACGTCACCCATCTCGGGCCGCATCGGCCGCGCGCTGGTGACCGAAGGCGCGCTGGTCGGCCAGGGTGAAGCCACCGAGCTCGCCGTGGTGCAGCAGATCAACCCGATGTACGTGAACTTCACGCAGTCGACCGCCGAGGTGCTGCGCTTGCGCAAGGCCATCGAGAGCGGCAAGTTCAAGCAGGCCGCGGGCGCCGACTCGGCCAGCGTGCGCATCGTGCTGGAAGACGGCAGCCAGTACCCGCAGGCCGGCAAGCTGTTGTTCTCCGACCTGACGGTCGACGCCACCTCGGGCCAGATCACGCTGCGCGCCGAAGTGCCCAACCCGAACGGCTTCCTGCTGCCCGGCATGTATGTGCGCGTGCTGATCGAGCAGGCCGAAGCCAATGCCGCGATCACGCTGCCGCAGCAGGCCGTCACGCGCGGCGCCACCGGCGACACGGTGATGGTGGTCGGTGCCGACGGCAAGGTCGCTCCGCGGCCGGTGAAGCTGGGCACCTCGCAAGACGGCCAGTGGCTGGTGCTCGACGGCCTGAAGCCGGGCGAACAGGTCATGGTCGACGGCTTCCAGAAGCTGCGCGGCGCCGCGCCGGTGAAGGGCGTGCCCTGGAGCCCCGCGGGTGCCTCGGCGCCTGCGGCAGCAGCCCCGGCCTCGCAAGCGGCGTCGGCCAAGTAAGGAACGCACGCCATGGCCCAGTTTTTCATTGATCGGCCCATCTTCGCGTGGGTGATCGCGTTGTTCATCGTCGTGCTCGGCGGCGTCTCGGTGACGCAGCTGCCGGTCGCGCAGTACCCGTCGGTGGCGCCGCCATCGATCGTGCTGACCGCCACCTACCCCGGCGCCTCGGCGCAGACGCTGGAAGACAGCGTGATCAGCGTCATCGAGCAGGAGATGAACGGCTCGCCTGGCCTGATCTACATGGAGTCGGTGAGCCAGGCCAACGGCGTGGGCTCGATCACGCTGACCTTTGAGTCGGGCACCGACGCTGCGCTCGCGCAGGTCGACGTGCAGAACCGGCTGAGCCGCGCTTCACCGCGCCTGCCGGCGGCGGTGACACAGCAGGGCGTGCGCGTCGACAAGGCCCGCGCGAACTTCCTGCTGTTCACGATCCTGTCGTCCGACAACCCGGCCTATGACCCGGTGGCGCTGGGCGACTACGCCTCGCGCAACGTGCTGCCTGAAATCCAGCGCATTGCCGGCGTCGGCCAGGCGCAGTTGTTCGGCACCGAGCGCGCGATGCGCATCTGGATCGACCCGGCCAAGCTGGTCGGCTTCAACCTCACGCCTGCCGACGTCAACGCCGCGATCCGCGCGCAGAACGCGCAGGTGTCTTCGGGCTCGATCGGCGACCTGCCGATCGTCGCCGGCCAGACCATCAGCGCCACCGTCGTCGTGACGGGGCAGCTGACGACCGTCGAGCAGTTCGGCAACATCATGCTGCGCGCCAACACCAACGGCTCGACGGTGCGGCTGCGCGACGTGGCCCGCATCGAACTCGGTGCGCAGAGCTACAGCCCCTCGGCGCGGCTGAACGGCAAGCCCTCCACCGGCATCGGCGTGCAGCTCTCGCCCACCGGCAACGCGCTGGCCACCGCCACCGCGGTCCACAAGCGCATGGGCGAGCTGTCGAAGTACTTCCCGCAGGGCGTCAAGTACGACATCCCGTACGACAGCTCCAAGTTCGTCAAGATCTCCATCAGCCAGGTGGTCGAGACGCTGATCGAAGCGGTGGTGCTGGTGTTCCTGGTGATGTATCTCTTCTTGCAGAACATCCGCTACACGCTGATCCCGACCGTCGTGGTGCCCGTCGCGCTGATGGGCGCCTTCGGGATGATGTTCGCGTTCGGCTTCTCGATCAACGTGCTGACGATGTTCGCGATGGTGCTGGCGGTGGGCATCCTGGTCGACGATGCGATCGTGGTGATCGAGAACGTCGAGCGCATCATGAGCGAGGAAGGCTTGTCGCCGCGCGACGCCACGCGCAAGGCGATGGGGCAGATCACCGCCGCGCTGGTCGGCATCACCGTCACGCTGGTCTCTGTGTTCGTGCCGATGGCCTTCTTCTCGGGCTCGGTGGGCAACATCTACCGCCAGTTCTCGCTGGTAATGGTCAGCTCGATGCTGTTCTCGGTGTTCCTCGCGCTGTCGATGACGCCTGCGCTTTGCGCCACCTTCCTGAAGCCGGTCGAGGCCGGCCACAAGCACGCGGCCACCGGCTTCTTCGGCTGGTTCAACCGCAGCTTCGCGCGCACGGCCAAAGGCTACGAAGGCTGGGTGGCCGGCATGCTCAAGCGCACGGGCCGCTTCATGGTCTTGTTCGTCGCCATCGTGGCGGTGGTGGGCTTGCTGTACACGCGCCTGCCAGCTTCGTTCCTGCCGAACGAAGACCAGGGCTACATCATCGCCAACGTGCAGCTGCCGCCGGGCGCCACGCAAGAGCGCACGCTCGAGGTCATGAAGCAGGCCGAAGGCTTCTTCCTGAAGCAGCCCGAGGTCGACAAGATGGTCAGCGTGCTGGGCTTCAGCTTCTCGGGCAGCGGGCAGAACGCGGCGCTGGCCTTCATTCCGCTGAAGCACTGGGACGAACGCAAGGGCCCGCAGCACTCGGCGCAGGCACTCGCCGGCCGCGCCTTCGGTGCGCTGATGGGCGTGCGCGATGCCTTCATCTTCGCGCTGAGCCCGCCGGCCATCCCTGAACTGGGCACGGCCACCGGCTTCACCTTCCGCCTGCAAGACCGCGGCAGCAATGGCCACGCGGCACTGCTGGCCGCGCGCAACCAGATGCTGGGCATGGCCGCGCAGAGCAAGGTTCTCGCGGGTGTGCGGCCCGACGGCCTGGAAGATGCGCCGCAGCTGCAGGTCGACATCGACCGCGACCGCGCCAGTGCGCTCGGCGTGAGCTTCGACAGCATCAACAGCGCGCTCTCGACCTCGCTCGGCTCGACCTACGTCAACGACTTCCCGAACGCCGGGCGCTTGCAGCGCGTGGTGGTGCAGGCCGACGCGCCGTCGCGCATGCAGCCGGAGCAGCTGATGAAGATCAACGTGCTGAACTCCCAGGGCAAGCTGGTGCCGCTGTCGGCAATGGCGACCACGCGCTGGATCACCGGTCCGATGATGACGGTGCGCTACAACGGCTACCCGACGATGCGCCTGGCCGGTGACGCCGCGCCCGGCTTCAGCACCGGCGACGCGATGAACGAAATGGAAAAGCTCGCCGGCCAGCTGCCTGCAGGCTTCGCCTACGAGTGGACCGGCCAGTCGCGTGAAGAGCGGCTCTCGGGCTCGCAGGCCACGATCCTGGTGGCGTTCTCTCTGCTGGCCGTGTTCCTGTGCCTGGCCGCGCTGTACGAGAGCTGGTCGATCCCGATGTCGGTGCTGCTGGTGGTGCCGCTCGGCATTCTGGGCGTGGTGGTGGGCGCCTCGATGCGCGGCTTGTCGAACGACGTGTTCTTCAAGGTGGGCCTGATCGCGGTGATCGGCTTGTCGGCGAAGAACGCCATTCTGATCATCGAGTTCGCGAAAGACCTGCACGCGCAGGGCAAGGGCCTGATCGAGGCCACGCTCGAAGCCTGCCACCTGCGCTTCCGCCCGATCCTGATGACCTCGTTCGCGTTCATCCTGGGCGTGCTGCCGCTGGCCCTGTCGACCGGTGCCGGCTCGGCCAGCCAGCGCGCGATCGGTACCGGCGTGGTCGGCGGCATGTTGACCGCGACCGTGCTGGCCGTGTTCTTCGTGCCGGTGTTCTTCGTCGTGGTGCGCAAGCTCTTCAAGGGCAGCGAACGGCAGCGCCAGATGTACGCGCATGAACTCAAAGCGCATGAACTCGAAGAAAAGGGAGCGCACCATGACTGAGCGCTTGTTCAAGCTCGCGGCCCTGCCGCTCGCCCTGCTGGCGGTGGCCGGCTGCACCAGCCTCGCACCGAAGTACGAGCGCCCGGCCGCGCCGGTGGCGCCCACCTTCGCCGCCGAAGCCGGCGCGGCGGGCCAGGCCGAAGCCAGCAGCATCGACTGGCAGAACTACTTTGCCGACGAACGGCTGAAACGGCTCGTCGCCGTCGCGCTGGCCAACAACCGCGACCTGCGCGTGGCCGTGCTCAACATCGAACAGGCGCGTGCCAACTACGGCATCCGGCGCGCCGACCGGTTCCCCACGGTGAACGCCGTCGCCACCGGGACGCGCCAGCAGCCCGAAACCCCGACCACGCTCTACACCGTGGGCCTCTCGGTCTCGGCCTACGAGCTCGATCTGTTCGGCCGCGTGCACAACCTGAGCAACGCCGCGCTGGCGCAGTACTTCGCCACCGAAGAAGGCCGCAAGGCAGCGCAGATCTCGCTCGTGTCCGCAGTGGCCAACGCGTACCTCACGCTGATCGCCGACGACGAGCTGCTCGGGCTGACGCGCGAGACGCTGAAGACGCGCGAAGAGTCGTACTCGCTGTCCAAGCTCAAGTTCGACAACGGCGCCGCCTCCGAGATCGACTTCCGGTTGACCGAGTCGCTGCTCGAATCCGCCCGCGCCTCGCTGGCGCAGTTCACGCGCCAGCGTGCGCAAGACGAAAACGCATTGGTGCTGTTGCTGGGCCAAGGCCTGCCGGCCGACCTGCCGCCGCCGCTGGCGATGAGCGAGCAGCGCCTGGCCACCGACCTGCCCGTGGGCCTGCCTTCCGAGGTGCTGGCCCGCCGGCCCGACGTGCTCCAGGCCGAGCAGCAGCTGATCTCGGCCAACGCCAACATCGGCGCGGCGCGGGCCAACTTCTTCCCGCGCATCACGCTGACGGCCAGCGCCGGCACGGCCAGCACCGAGCTGAACGGCCTGTTCAAGAGCGGGTCGTCCGCCTGGACCTTCGCCCCGCAGATCGTGCTGCCCATCTTCGACGCCGGCCGCAACAAGGCCAACCTCGACGTCTCCAAGGTCAACCGCGACATCGCGGTCGCGCAGTACGAGAAGGCGATCCAGAGCGCCTTCCGCGAGGTGCAAGACGCTCTGGCTGGCCGCGCCACGCTGGGCGAGCAGGCCCGCGCCCAGCTCGCGCAGACCAACGCCGAGCAGGTGCGCTTCAGGCTCGCCGACCTGCGCTACAGAAACGGCGCGTCGAGCTACCTCGACGTGCTGGACGCGCAGCGCTCGCTCTTCACCGCGCAGCAAAGCCTGGTTCAGGTGCAGGCGCAGCAGGTGCAGAACCTGGTGACGCTCTACAAGGTGCTCGGCGGCGGCTGGACGGAACCGCAGGCTGCGAAGTAAGCCGCACGCACCGCCCGTGAGGCGGTGCGTTACCGCAACTCAAAGATGGCTGTCCATCAGGCTTTGCAGCTGCCTGGGCGTGTCATCGAGCATCACTGTCGCGATAAGGCCAGAACGTGATCACGCCGGTACGAAAGTCGTAGTAGCTGCTCGTGTGCTCGCCGGTCAGGCCGATCAACTCGCCTTCGTGGGTGTACTCGACCAGCACTTCGCCACCGGCATGAAAGCGTATGCGATGCGTCACCTTGCCTGCTTCGGTGACCAACTCGTACTGCGCCACCTCGGCCCAGTCGGCGATGGCAACGCCGTTGATCTCGGGCACCGTGAGGCTCATGCCGCCATTGCCGTCGTCATGCATGAAGCTGCCGCTGGGCGCGTGCAACACAGTGCTGCCGCGATCCAGCACGAGATGCTGGTCGTGGTCCGGGTCGTCATTCAAGCAAAGCAGGCGCGAAGCGTTTGTCATTGCGGTTACCAGTTTGCCGAGGCCTTCATGCCGCCATGGAGCCGCTCCTGGGCTCCATGCCATCGAGCATCGCAAACCGCAGCTTGCGGTCGCCGCCCACGAAGATCATGCGCGGGTCCGAGGGCCAGGTCTCGTCGAAGGGTCTGCTCTGCAGATGCATCTTGATTCATGCTGCCCGCGACTTCGCGACTTCTTGCCCAACATTGGCAAACAGCATCTTCGTATCGCCACCGACATAGACCACCCGCGGGTCGGAAGGCAAGGTGCAATCCTTGTCGAAATCCGCCAACGAGTCATGAACGTAGTTGTCGAAGAACGCGATGATTTTTTCGTCGCGCAGGCCTTTGCCAGTTTTTTCTGCTTCGTAGGCTTCCAACAGATGACGGTAGTGTGGTCGCAGCTGCTGCCGCAGGGCAGGCTTCGCTTCGATGGCGGCCGAGATGCTTTGCGCGTCGTCGAGCAGTTCGGCATCGAACCCCGTTAGATTCTTGGCCAATGTTCCTCGACTGGGGAGGGTGTCTTCACGGGCCTGCAACTCTTTCACTTGACGCTCAGTGTCGGCAAGTTCGGCATCGATCGCCATGATGCGCTGATCGAATGGTTCGTTGACTGCACGCGCCGCCTCTTTGCCGGCTGGGGTCGGGAGTAGGGTATTGGGGTCGACCATTCCGGGCTGCCGTTGCTGCTTCATCAAGGCACTGGTGGCCTGCATGTGGATTCGGTCGCGCTCGACCCTCAACTGGCGTTGCCTTTCAGCCAGGGCACTCTTTTGCATCGCCAGAGACTGCTCGTCTGCTTTCCAAACTTGCTCGTTCGCCTCGATCTGCTTGATGTCCTGCGTGCGCGCACCGTGGAGGATGTGGTGGAAGCGCCATTCGAAGTACTTGCGCATGTGCGCCAGCATGGCGTCGCCAAGCCGAATGCCGCTGGCCTTGACCTCGGCCATGTAGTGGGTGAAGCGGTCGATGAGAGCGGGGGAGGTTTCGAAGTCGGCGATGTTGTCGCTTTTCCATTGGTCACGATTGTTCATCCGACGAAGCGGTACGCCCGCAAGAAGCGCCTCGTCGTACATCGCCCGCAATGAAATGCGCCCCAAGTTCTGGGCCATGCTTGGGTTCAGCTCACCCATAGGCATGCCTTTCCCTTTACCGCCTTCCCCGGGCCGATAGCCACCGCCCACGTCCGAGTGCATGCCGGGGTAGACAAATTCTTTGGTGTTGGCGGGGCGGGCCGCACCGCGCAACACGCTGTCCACCGGGAAGGAGTTGCGTTGCTCATGCCCGGCGATCATGTGGACGCACTGCCCGCTGATCAGGTGGCCGGGAATTTCCAAGCCGTCTGCCCAATCCCCATGCCCGTCGATCGACCCTGGTGCCGGGTCAGCGCCAGGCGCTCCAAAAGCCAGGTCTATGGCTCGAAGCATGGTCGGGCTGCTGGCTGCGCCTGAAACAAGATAGTCCACTGCGCGACGAGCGGCATTGGTGCCGGTGCGCCGGCTGGAGCGAGTGGCCTTGACATTGTTGGCACTCATCGCCAGGCCGACCGAGGCCACCGTGTCCCACAGGCCAACGAAGCGGATTTCAAAGGGGTAGCGCCCGCGCTTCCAGCGCAGCTGGTCGGCTCCTTCGACGAGGCACTTGCCTCCATCGGGTTTGATCAAATCGCGCACGAAGGCGCGAGCCAGGGTCGCGCCACGCGAAAAGCCGAAGACCGACAAGCTGATCATCACGATCTTGTTGGTCGGGTTTTTCGCGCGCGCCTCGGCTTTGGCGATGCGCAGTTCCAGTTGCTCAAAGGCCCAGTCAAGGCGCTTCTGCCCGACCGCGCCCATGCCGTTGTGCGTGTCCACCAGGGGAATTGGCCCTTTGCCGTTGTCGCCGATCTCAGGGAACAAGGTGCCGATGCCGGGGACGTAGATCGGATGGACGTTTTCGTCAGCGCTGACATCATCCGGCCGCATATGCGCACGGAACATGCGCGCCACATTGCTGTGTTCCAGCGTGGGCAGGTCGGCCTTCAGGTTGTTGCCCGTGCCGTCGAAAAACACACTGATCGACACCTTCTGCTGGCAGGTATGGACGGGTGGTTGATCCTTGAGTCGCTCGCCCATCGCCTGCGACTTTTGAAGCAGATTCGGCTTTTGCAGCGTAGCCGAAGGTACGGCGTCAGTGCGCTGGCCACCGCCGCAAGCCGCAACCGAGTGCCCGAGGGTGGTCGAGCTTTGCTGTGCGGCCTGCAGCTTCGCGAGCTTTGGGTTTGTCACTTCTTTGGCTCCTCGCAATGGTCTGCGTATGTGGGCTTCTCGCGGGCACGGCTCAGCTTCAGGCGCGGGTCGGAATCCATTTCCGTGATCGCCACTTCGATGTGCCCATCGGGATAGAAGTGCACCTCGAAATAATGTGGATTCTTGGGGACTGGCCCTGTTAACTGAACGTCTTGTTCTTTGAAGGTATGCAAGGGGGCTGTGAAGGTATAGCCATCGCTGTCGGTAAGCGTTTTCATGCACCCACCCGCCACCCACTTAATGCGCATCTTCTGCGGCAGTGGCGTGCCGTCGCGCCACCCTATGCAGCAGACGATGCCTCCACCACCGCCTCGTTGGCCGCTCACGTCCAAGTTCCCGCCGCCTTGCCCATTGACGTAAAACTGATCGATGTAGCGGTCGGTGTAGTTGTAGCCAACGATGCCCAAGGCGTGCGGCTCACTGGCCTTGTCCGCTGCGCCTGGTGCGCTGCCTGCGGGTTCGCAAGCGCACAACAAAGCGATGGTCAGCAGCGCCATCGCAGCGCGCCAGGTGCCCTGGGGAAAATTGAATCTGCGTTGAATGTCTTTCACTTCGTTGACTTTCTGCATGCGTCTTTGGTCAGAGCGTTTCACCTTTGCACTTCAGTACAACCGCATCAGTCGCCGACCAGACGCAATGCTTTTGATACCAGTCTATGTAGAAGTCTCGTGCGAAGGTGTTTTCGGGCACGCTGAGACTTGAGGTGTCCGCCACCTTCGTGAGCGCACCGGTTTCTAAGTTCATGGCTGTTATCTCTGAAACGAATGGATGGCCTTGCCTCATACCGAAATCGTCGGTTTCAACATGAAGCGCTAGGCTCTTGCCGTCGTCACTTTGTCCTAGAACAAATGCATTGCCATGCGCGACATACGGAAGACGGTAAATCGTGCCCGACATGATGTCCACGAACAGCGTATCGCCTATTAGTACGCGGGTGTCGCTTAACCAAACTTCGCTGTCGTTGAGTTGACCCAAGAAGCGATATGACCAACCGCGCTCATTGCCAAGAACGATGTAAAAACCTGAGACGGCGGGACGCAGTGGCGCGTTAACCAGGACGGCAGTTTCATCGCCGATAAGCCGTATGGAGTTGAATTCGTTCAGGTACCACGGGCCACCGCGGAAGCCACCGAAACGAAACTTCACTTGCCCCGTGGTGTGCCAGAGCAATTCTTTCGTGATTGACTTGGTGCCGGGCCGATCGTGCCTGCTCCAACTATGCGTTACTCGGTCGAGTTTGAATCCCATTGCCGCATGTGGAGCAGGGCTTGGTAGGTATTCGGGTTTGACACACGAGAGCGTAGAGCGATCCTGATTCACTCGCGCCCATTCGGCGCTGTCACTCTCCCACGTATGCGCCGAGTCCAGCAGACTGGCGCACACGAACTGATCTGGCCGGATATAAATTTCAAGTCGGTCCCCTGTGCGTTGTTCGATCTTCACCGGCAAACGAGCCTGCAACCATTGCACGCGCCCTTGGCCTGAAATCCATTGCACAACGATGGAGTAATCACCTTTGCCAGGTGGATGGGCTGTACCAAAGGCCGCCAGATAGCGATCTGGAATCGGCGTTTCTAGATTCCCTTGTCCTCCTGCGCTGTCTTCGACGGTGGCAGCCAACACGGGCTTTCCGGAATAGTTGTAGAGCAAGTACAGGGTGGCCTTGTCCGTGGGGGCGCGGTCAGCAGGTTCGCAAGCGCAAAGCAAAGCGACGGTCAGTAGCACCATCGCGGCGCGCATGGCGCTGCGCGCGAGACTGAATCTCAGGTGGAGGATCGTCACTTCGAAGGCTTTCTGCAATGCACCGTTGTTCAGAGCGTTTCGCTCATCGCTTGCGCCATGTTGATCTCACGGGCCTGAACACGGCGTAACGCTGCTTGCCACTGCGGGGACTCAAAAAAGTCTTCGCCCTGCGCAAGGGACACCATGCAAAACCGTGCGAAGTCGGCGGCAGACTCCAGGCCCCATATCCTTGCAAGCGCCAGCTGAGCGACGACGAACCCATGCCTGCGCTTGCGTTCAACGGCGGCCAGTTCCTCGCCCACCTCTTCACGCAACAACTGCAAGACAGCGTCGGGCTCAGCCGCGGCCAACAACTGGTCTTCTTGCGCCTGTGACAACGTGAGTGGCGCCACGAAATGGCTGGCTGCGTCAGGCGGCAAAGGCAGCGCTTGGAGCTGTTCGCTGCGATCCAGATAACACCACGCATTGAACACCGAGAAGAAGGCGGCGCGCTGCGCGTCGCTTAGCACGTCATGCAAGGGCCGCAAGATGCGCGCATCGCTGAAGCGCAGTATCACCCGCATGTCGGCGGCCAGCGCCACGTCCATCCGCTGACCAAGCTCATTGGCCAGTGATTGCACAGACAGGTCGCTGCGCAGCCAAGTCGCTGCATGCGCCTCTTGCGCCCACATCAAGCTCTGCGTCAGCACGCGGTCGCGCACGTGGGGTTCTGGCGGGATTGCGGCCAGAAAAGGCATCACGGCCTCGGCCTCGCCAGTGACTGCACCGTGCAGTTCCAGCGAGACGCACACTGTGCCAAGCCTGCTGTTGAGCCAGCGACGTGCGTCGGGCTGCAGGGCGGGATCGATCAATACGAATGTCGAGTTGCCATCCGTTTCGACGGACAAGGAGTCGAGCAAGGTCGCCAAGAGTGGGTCTCGCATGTCGTTCAACGCTGGGCAAATGGAGAGCCGGAGGCCGCTGCCTTCAACAAGCAAGAAGCACAAATATGTTGGGGCAACCCAGGCATCGGGTAACTCTCCGACCCCGGCCCGATAAACCTCTTCTGCGCCGCATGCACCGTGGCCTTGCCCGGGCACGACGGAATGATCCCCTCGGCCGAGATCACCAGCTTGGCCCCGCCCAGGGTCTGCAGCGTGATCTTGGTGGCCGCCGCCCACTCCACCGCCCCCACCGCCGATTGGATGTTGACCAGCCCCTTGGCCGCGACTTGAGCCTGCCCGGCCTGGGCTTGCAGTTGAATCGGCCCCTGCCCCGCGATCATGCTCAGGCCCGTGCCGGCGGCCCCTGTGCCCGCCTGCACGGCCCCGGCCAGGATGCCGATGCTCTGCCCGGTGTTGACCCGCATCTGGTGGCCCCCGGCAATGTGCAAGTCCTGCCCGGCTTGCAAGCTGATGACTTCGCCGCTGGCGAGCTGGATGTCTTGGCCCGCGGCCAGCCCGAACCCGGCCTTGGCCATGATCGCCACGATCGGGTCGGTGGTGTGCGGCA
>Ga0307515_10007985_pt1 | contig 20764 bp, 6 predicted proteins | sample 17_EM_MG_FD_194513 | JGI IMG/M metagenome (GOLD analysis project Ga0307515, IMG submission 194513) | Populus trichocarpa ectomycorrhiza microbial communities from riparian zone in the Pacific Northwest, United States - 17_EM | ecosystem: Host-associated > Plants > Roots > Unclassified | place...
ATAACTATACTATTAATATTAAATAAGGAAAAATACTACCTTATAAGAGACCCTACCTAATATTAAAAAATAAACTTTTAGTTATAAAAAAGTATATTAATAAGTACCTTAATAAAGGATTTATTTATCCTAGTATATTACTAGCAGTTACCCCTATTCTTCTTATTAAGAAGCTAAGAGAAGGTATTTAATTCTATATTAACTATAGAGGACTTAATATTATTATAATTAAAAACTAATACCTAGTACCGCTTATACATAAAACCTTTAAGCGGCTTAGTTAAGCTAAAATCTATACTAAGCTTAATATTATTACTCCCTTTAACTATTTCTAAATATAGGAAGGTAATAAATAAAAAACCGCATTTATATCGCGCTTTAGCTAATTTAAATATACTATTATACCCTTTAGCGTATATAACAGCCTAGGCACCTTTTAAGGCTATATTAATAACGCCTTATAGGACTACCTTAATAACTTCTACTCTGCGTACCTAGATAATATACTTATTTATAATAATAACCCCTCTAAGTATACTAAATATATTTAAAAGGTCCTATAACGCCTTAGGGACGTAGGACTTTATATTAATTTAAAGAAATACGAATTCTTAGTTATAGAAGTAAAATACCTTAAACTAATTATTACTATTAAGGGTATTTATATAGACCTTAAGAAGATATATATAATTACTAAATAGTAAGCCCCTAACTGCATTAAGGACGTATAAGCCTTTTTTAGTTTTACTAACTTCTATTAGAAATTTATATATAACTTTTTAAGCATAGTAGTACTACTTATAGTAATAATATAAATAAAGGGCCTTTTTATAAAAGGAAGAAAAATATACCTACGCTTTACCTAAACGCCTAAATATAAGAAGGCGTTTTAAGACCTTAAAAATGCCTATACTAAAGCACCTATCCTAGCTTACTTTATACTAAAATAATAACTTTACCTTAAAACTAACTCCTTAGACTATATTAATATAGGCGTCTTTTCCTAAATAGGTAATAACGGTCTTCTTTACCTAGTTATATTCTACTTATTTAAGCTTATACTATAAGAGTATAACTATAAGATTTATAATAAAGAACTCTTTATAATTATATAAGCGTTTAAAGAATTCTAACTAGAACTCTTCTTAGTAGAGCTTAACTAGCTAACTAAAGTCCTTACGGACTATTATAATCTTAAATACTTTATAACTATAAAGTAGCTAAACTAACGCTAAGTATATTAGAACGAGTTTCTCTTTAGTTTTAACTTTAAAATTATATATAGACTAGGAGTATAAGGTACTAAACCTAATAGCCTAATACGCCACTTATAAGAACTTCTTTAGTTTAAAAATAACCCCTATAATTAGTTCTAATAATAAATAATCCTAAAAGTATAAAATTTAGCCTTAGGTATACTACCTATAATAGAGCTAATTATACCCTAGCTTTATACTATAGAACTAAAGTTACCTCCTAAAATTAATAAGCTTATTACTACAGCATATAACGCCTTTATTAACCTATTACTATATTAACTTATTACTATAAAGACCGCTAGCGCCTATATACTACCTACTAACCTTTAAAGCTTAGGCTAAATTAATATAGCAGCCTTAAAAGTAAAAGAGAATAGGCTTTATTATAAAGGCCGCTTATTTACCCCTAATTTAGAAAATCTATAACGGTAGCTAATCTAAATAGCCTATAACCTCTAATTAAGCGGCTATCTAGGTAAAAGAGGAACCTATAAGCTTTTTAGCTAATATTACTTCTAGCTAAAAATAATAAACTTAGTTAAACGCTTTATAGGCGCCTATTACGGTTATAAGCGCGCTAAGGCCTTTAATATAAAGTACTAAGGACTACTATGCCCTCTATTAGTACCTATATAATAATAGGCAGATTTTATTATAAATTTTATTATTACCTACTATCCTATAAACGACACGGCTATACCTATAAGAATATCCTTATAATAATATACCGACTTATAAAAAAGCGCCACTACGTCCTAACTAAAGGCGTAGCCGTTAGCGATATTACTAACGCCTTTTTTTGCGAAGTTTATTAACTATATAGGTTATCTAACTTAATTACATCTAATTAAGGTATATAATTTAACTCTAATATATAGAGACGAATCTGCTAACGCCTTAATATCTTTATTAAAATATCTATATCCTTTTACTATAAAACTGCTAGGTAACTGGAAAACGCTAATACTAGTATAAAAGCGTACCTATAATAGGTAGTTGCCTATAGTTAAGATAACTGAGTGGATTACCTCTACTAGGTAAATTCGCAGTAAATAACTACGTCTTAACTACTATAGGACTTACCCTATTCATTATAAATAAGGGTTATTACCCCTAATCTAGTATAGAGCCACTAGAATCTATTAATAAGAAACTACTATATAGAAAACGCCTTAAGATACTACTTACTGACTAGTATATAGACTATATAAAAAATCTACTTAACTACTATAAGGGAGAAATGGCCTAGGCTTAAGTAAAGTAGGCCTACTTTACTAACTGTTATAAAACGCCACCACTAGAGATGCGTATTAGTAACTAAGTATAGCTAAATATATATAATATCTCTACATAGAGGCCTATAAAGTTACTTAATTATAAGAACCTTAGCCCCTATTTAATTAAACGAGTTATTAATAGGGGAGCTATATATAAGCTAGAACTCCTACCTACCCTAGCTATCTATAGGATATAGCCCGTATTTTACCTATAGCTACTATACCTCTATTAGCTTAACCCCTTACTAGGACAAATATAGCCTAAACTCCTACTAGTACTAATCTAAGATAAGAACTATAAGGAGTGGACCGTTAAATAAATTATTAACTCTAATTACTTTAGTAAAGGTAAAGGATAATAGCTTTACTACAGAGCTATATATATAGGATTTAATATAAATTAGCTAGAATGGCAACTATAGAAAGACTTTAAAAAATATAAAGGATTTAATTAGTAACTTTTACTACGCGAACCTATAGAAACTAGGCCTAAATAGAGACTTTATACCTAATCCTCTATAAAAGCCCTTATAGAGTTAAACCGTTATATATTACTATATAAGGGTAAATTACTATTAAATTGCCGTTAAATTGCGGTAAAATATAATTATATAACCGGAATATTGTTAAGATATCTAGGAACTTTAACTAGTGGTTAAAGTTATCTAATTAGTTAGATTTTTAGATGCCAAGCCCTATTATATAATATTGTTTTAAGCCTTTAATAATACCCCCCTTTTTCTTCTTTTCTATATCTTAAGTATCCCCTCTATATATATATAGTAACTACAGCGTCGCTAGAGCTCCGCCTCTATAAGAGGGGGGGTAGTATTATAAAACCCTACCGTAGGGGCCTCTATAGGAGAGCCCCGTGCTCTTATATATACCTTATATATAGCTTATATTAGCTACACGTAGGTATATTACCTCCTTACGCCCTTAACCCTTATAATTAATCGCGTAACGTTTTATAGACTCCTTAAATATATATACTTTATAGCTACTACCCCCGTCCTATAACAAGTTATATACTAAAAAGATACTGTAAATATAGTAAGAAATTATAGAGACTAGAAAGTAAAAAGCTATTAAAGTATATAGTATAAAACTATAAAATAAAATTAGAACTAGAAATAAGCCTAAAGTTCTTTCTAATTTATAAGCTAACTAAAGAAGAGTTAAGAGCACTTAAAGAGTTTATTTAGGAAAATTTACGAAAGGGATATATTAGACTATTATAGTTATTAATAGGATACCTAGTACTATTTATACTAAAGAAGAATGGGAAACTTAGACAATATATTAATTATAGATAATTAAATAGCATTACTAGAAAGGATAGGTATCCTTTACCCTTAATTAGCGAAATTTAGGATAAGATAGGTAATATATAGATCTAAGATAGGCGTACTATTAGATTATAATTAAAGAAGGTAATAAATAAATGGCAGCCTTTAGGTTAGAGGAAGGACTATATAAACTATTAGTTATATAATTTAGACTTATAAATATACTAGTAATATTTTAGGAACGAACTAATAATATATTAAAAGAATACTTAGATAAGTTTATTATGGTATATTTTAATAACATTATTATCTATTTAATAACTAAGGAAGAATATAGAGAACACGTTAAATAGGTCTTAAAAAGACTATAAAAGGAGTAGATACTAGTAGTAATTAAGAAATATAAGTTCTTTATAAAAGAATAATTTTGTTAAATTTATTATTAAACTAGGTTATATTAGTATAGACCTAAAAAAGATAGAAGCTATAGTAAGCTAGTAGAAACTAGAGAATATTATATAGTTAAGGTTATTTTTAGGGGTTTATAACTACTATAGAAGGTTTATAGCGCAGTAGTTAAAGAATATTAAACTATTTACTAGTCTTACTAAAAAAGAAAAACTATAAATATAAGGAGACAAATAAAGGAAGTTATTTATAAAACTTAAAGAATTATTTACCTAAGAACTAATCCTTAAAATCTACTAACTAGGGTTAGAGATAGTTATAGAAATAAATAAATTAGACTTTATATTAGGAGTATATTTACTATAAAAGTATAGGAACGTATAGCACCTAGTAGTATAATATAGTCGGAAAATAGCACCACTAGAGTTAAACTATAACATTTATAATGAGGAGTTATTAGGTATAGTTATAGTAATTAAGAAATAAAGAGTATTCTTATAAGGTATAAAGAAACTATTTATAGTTAAAACGGATTATAAGAACCTAATAGTGTCTTTAATAATAAAAGAATTTATTTAGAGATAAGTTAGATAGGCAGAGATGTTTATAAAATACTACTTTAAGATTTAGTATACTAAAGGGACAGAAAATATAAGAGCTAATGCGCTAAGTAGGAAAGCTAAACTATAAGATAATAAGAAACCATTAGGGGCAATATTACGGAAAGATAAAGATGGATTAATTACATATAACTATCTAAAAATTATACTAAGTTAGGAAATATAGATCTATAAATTACTTAAAAGTAATTAGATGTAAAGAATCTAAGAAGTATAGCTTAAGGATCTAGACTTAGAATAATATAAAAATAGAGAAGTAACTTACGTTTTAAGAGTAATCGTAGAGTAATTTATAAGAGAATTCTATAAGGGACTAATATAAGAATATAAGGGAGCATAAGGACTAGTATTAAGACTCTAAAAGAAGTATATTATTAACGGAATTTAGAATTTAGTAAAATTAATTATAAGGGAATATCTAGATTGCTAGAGAAATAAACTAATAAGGTATAAGCCATTTGGAGAACTATAACTTATTAAAGTACTAAAAAGACTATAGGAAGTTATATTATAGGACTTTATTATAAAATTGCTAAAATTAAAAGATCCTATTACTGTATAAAAGCATAATATAATTCTTATAATAGTGGATAAGTTAACTAAATAGAGCTACTTTATAGTATGTATAAAAGAAATCCTAGTAAAAGATATCGCTAAAATCTATATTAAAGAAATATTTATAAAATATAAAGTACTAATAAAGATTATATTAGATAGAGACCTAAGATTTATAGCAGTATTCTAGGAGGTATTTTAGCAAAACAAAGGGTTTGTGTAGTAACGTTAATAGTATACTATTTACAGATAGACGGGCAAATAGAAAGACTAAATTAGACACTAAAGCAGTATTTATAGCACTATATTAATTATATATAGAATAATTGGGCATTATTATTATTAGCTATATAATTTATATATAATATAATACCATAAAAGGGAATAGGAATATTACTATTTAAGGCGAATTATGGATATAAGCTAAGAATACTATTATCGCCGTATTAAGTAAAAAAGATAAGTAATATAGCTAGAGAAAGAATAAAGACACTAATAAATCTTTATATAAACCTTATTAAACTAGCTAAATTAGTACAGATAAGAATAAAAAAAGTACTGTAATATTAAGAGATTTAAGAGACTAGATTTAAAGGAGGGAGATAAAGTATAGCTACTATATAAAATTTTAAGAGTAGATAACTAAGTAAGAAATTGGACTATATTAGACTAGGACCTTTTAAAATTATTTATAAAATTTTACTAGTTACATTTAAGTTAAACCCACTAGCTAAAATAAAGATCTACCCTATATAGTATATTGCGATACTAGAGCTAGCATATAAAGATATAAAGCAGATACGTATAAAGGGTAAAAAGAGGATAAATAGTAAGTTTTAAAGATTATTAGTTATAAAGATATTAATAATAAAACATAGTACGAGGTTAAGTGGGTAGGCTATAATAAGACTATTTAGAAACTACTATAGAACCTAAAAAACGCTATAGGAAAGGTATAGGAGTATTAAAAAAACAGGTTAGGTAATATTGTAATAGTATACGCGATCCCTCTTAGATAGGAAGTCATAATGCTATCTGTCTATCTGTCTGTCTATTAGTTAGTCAGTCGGTTATCAGTCGTAATCAATTAGTAGGAAAGCAGTTAGTAAGAAGAAAGGAAAGAATATATTCTGGTAGGTCGTGATAAAGAGAAGAAGAGAAGTCGAAGGCTCGATATATACAGGAAAATGCTAAGGCACTAAGCAGTGGCCTATTTTACCCCACTACAATATTAAAAAGGAGCTAAAGATAAAGGGATTAGTTAAAGGTAATAGATAAGCCGGATTATTTAAGGGATTTACTACTAGTGTATATTCCACCTTAACTTAATTAGAATCCTTTTTAGCCTCCTTAGCCTTAAGATTAGCTAAACCTTACTTAGCAAGCTAAAACTTCTTTAAGCGCACCTTTTTATAAACCTTTAAAAGATAGGTTAACTAAGTATAAGTATCTAATTAAGCTTTTAGAGCCTAGGACGCTTTATTAAAGTAATATTAAAGTTTAGCTAGAGCCTTAACTAGTTTACTTTCTAGTTTTTTAGCTGCTACTAATATATAAGACCCTAAGACAAATTAAATAAGGAACTAGAATATTATAGAAAATAATTAAAACGTGTATACTTAGCGTTAGAGATAAACTAGATATTATAGGACGACCGTATATTCGCTTATATATATTTAGTATAAAAAGAAGGTTGGCGACTAGATAGAGCCGAAATTATAATATATACTAACTTTTACTCTATATAATAAGAATAGTATAGCATAACTTCGCTTAATAGAGGAATTATAGTTATTAGCTAATTATAACAATTAGATATAGAGAATATAATAGGAGGTATTAAAAATAATAAAGGTTACTAAATTAAAGACGGGAATGCTATACCTTTAGTAAACGACTTAAAGATAAAGAGGAGGGAGATGGTATTACGGACCTTATAAGGACAGTAATACGACTACTAAGGAGAGATATGCATAGGTTAGTTAAGATAGTATAAAAGGTACTAAAACTAAGTAAGCTATAGGATAAGGGGTAGCTAAGTTACGTAATTAGTTACGTTATAAGTTTAGAACATAGGAACGTAGGAATATAGAAATGTAATATACTAACGTACTAACGTACTAATGTACTTAGTATATTTCTTAGGCGCAGTACTATATATTTAAAGGTCCTTAGTCTTTACCGTAAATAGTTCTCTTCTTTATAGTAAATCTTTAGATATAATTAAAGTTAATCTATTAGGTAACCTACTCTACTAGTTTTTTACGTTATTAACTATTCTATACCTATATACCTAGCGCATTAATAAGTCTACCGTAGTATTTCCTATAAGGCTTCGTTATAAAGAGGCCCTAAAGAGTAAATAGGTTAAATTAAATATAGAATAAATAGGCTCTAAAAACTATAAGGATAGGGCTACGGCCTAAGGTAGAATAGGTCTATAGTCTTTTTATATATATAGTATAGAGTTAATAGGGCATTTTACTAGAATTGCATTTTTATTTATTTATCTATATTAAGAATCTTATTTTTAGGGCTTTTAAGCTCTTTTTAAAAGCCTTTTAAGGCCTCCCTAAGCACCTAATTAAGGTCCTTAATTGCTACTATATATAAGAATAAATCTTAAATACCTAATTTAAAAGCCACTATGCCTTATCCTTAGAATTAGGATTAGTATCTATTAGCCCTTTAAAAGACAGCTAATAGGAATAAGATCCCATTATAAATATGTAAGTAGGTATAAAAATAGGGGTAGGATAATAAGGTATAGCAGGAGTAGGGATTCTTAAACGCTTAATACTAATATTAGGTCCAAACTAATACTAATAAAGCTCTTAGGGCGTTAGCTTATAGTTAATAAAGACACGCTTAGGCCTAAAATAAATAGAGATATTAGCTGGCTAGTTTAGTCTAAAACTACTAAGACCTTACTATAGTAACTATTAGTTACCTATCCGCTAGGTATTTAAAGGGTAACCTACCTAGTAACGCATTATATTATACTCTTTTAAAACTTAACGTATATACGCAAACTCCTTCTTATAGTAAACGATAACCTTCTTCTTATTACCCCTATTCTCTACCCTATTCTTAGTATACTAACCTTATTCTTATATTAGGTGTTACTAGCTAGATTACTAAAAATTATAGGCGATATAAATAGCTATAGTATAGTCTTAAATTTAACTAAGTTATTTAATATTTGCGCTAGAATAAGAGAGAGCCTAGGCAATACAGTAGTTAAGGATATTAAAGAAACGTTAATACTTAGGCCTAGGCTATTAAAGCTTAAAGTTAGCAATAGAAATCTATTAAGAATAGAAAAGCTTACCTTAACGCAACTGCCGCTTTTAGTACATATACATTAATTATAAGGACTAAAGGTATTAGATCTAATATAGTGCGTCTTATTATAAGACTCTAAAATCCTTTTATTAGATTTCTGGTCTTTTAAAGACGTATAGGCAAAATTATTTAAGTAGGACTAGTACTAGTTATAGGTTAGTAAAGCTTAGGGTTCTATATATAAAGGTAGGGCTAGGATATATTATGGAATTTACTTATAAGAGCAGTTAGTAGGAGATTAAAGAGGTATATTAAATTAATAATAAAAAAGAAGAAAATCTTAATAATATATTAAAGATATGTCTAAATTAGACGAAGGTTAATAATGGGAAGTAAGGTATTAAGGAAAAGAAATAGCTTAATAAGCAAGGTGTCCTTATACTTTACCATCTAATACCCTTTTAGTAAATAGCCGTAACCTTACCAATATAACTCCATTATAATAGTGTTATTTAGAAGAAAGGAAATATAAGTATATATTATCTAACTATTACTTATAAAAACTAATTACGCCGCTAGGGGAGGCAATTAAGACGCCAATTAAAGGCGTATATAGGTTAAATTATACCTAAACAATACTATGGTATTAAAGAATAACGTTATAAATGTTCTTAATAATCGTATAATAGCTATAGGTGTTATTGCGAAGTATCCTTCCTATTTACTAAGTAGTAGAGCTACGCTAAATATATGGCACAAGACTACTAGATTTAAAAGTATATATACTAAATCTTAAGAGATAGGTCTCCTTAATTAACTAATTAATACCTTAACTGTATTTAATAGCCAAAGGGCAAATATAAGAATAATATATTAGTAACGCAGAGGGTTATAAAAAACGATTATAGATTATATCTTAATAGTTAAAGACGATGGTGAGCTAAGGCCCTATATGTTAAGCTATATATTAAATGGTTCTATAGAACTATATTAGGAACACTAAATTATCTATAATACTTATAATTAATTGCAGATTAGCGTAAAGGCTTAGATATAAAGTTGCATAAAAATCTATAGGTTAGCCTAAGTAGTTACTAGTAGACTTCTAATAGGTTTCCTAGCAATCCTTATATCTTTTCTCCAGTTATATTTTTTCCTTACTATGGTTTTTCAGGAGTTTAAAGTAGGGGTTAGATAGATAGATAATATATAATAGCATACTAATATCTCTCTAAACCCTTTCTAGGACAAGCCCTTATAATCTCCCTCTACTATAAGGTAATGGCGATTAGGGGCCAACTATAAGAAGGAGGGGTAATATAAGGGATATTATTGCGGTTACCTTAGGTTGCCCTTAAAATAACCCCTAGATACCCCTTAGACGTCTATTAGTTACATACTAGAGGCATATACCCGTAGTATATAGTCTTTACAATCCTAGAGGCCTTATCTCCTTAAGGATTTGTCTTTCTTACCAATTTATCCTATTCTACAATTGTATCCTTATAGCCTCCTGTCTACAAAGTCCCCTTATATAAAAATACTTAAACTATAAAATATAGACTTTTTCTAGGGTTTTCTTTATAGAAAACAAAAGCCTAATAATATAAGATATGTAAGTAATTTTCTATATATCCTTTACTTAGAATTTCCTTAGTAAGAGAAGGATTACCTTTTTTATAGTGGTTTTTTCTACTTCTAGTAGTAAAAGAAAACAACTACCCTAGTTTTTCTACTACCTTTTAGCCTAAACTCTCTAGAAGTTCTCTAGTAAGGTTAGTAGAGAGAAAAGGCGTAGAAGGATAGTAAAAACTAGTAAGTCTTTTTGTCTAGTTTTTTTTTACCTTTAGAACTAGGAGATAAAAGAACTAAGGAGGTTTTTATCTACTAAAAACACTAGGAAACCCCGCTATAAGCTATAAGCTATTAAATTTAAAATATTAAGGGCTCTTAAGGAGCAAAAAAAAGCCTTTTATAGAGATAAGTAATAACGAATTATTATTTACCTCTTCCTTTCCGTCCTCCCTCTATCTATTTAGAAAAGATATAGAAATAGAAAAGGTAGATAATCTACCTCTAGGCTATATAAGAATAAACGAAAAAAAGATACTGCCCTTAATCTTTTTCCGAAAAAGAGAGCTAAAAATAAATAATATAGTAGGGCTTAAGCCTATTACGGCTAGCATACCTTTCTTCCCGCTTTTACTAGAATAATATCTATAAAAGGCTTTAGAAAGCCTAACTTAGGCATATAAAAGGCTAGAAGAAGAAAGAGAAAAAGAGTAAGTTAAATAGTTAGGAGATTATATATGAGGTATTCTAGTAAAAGAAAATCCCTTTATAAAAGGAAAGGAAAAATAGGAAAAAGGTATTCTAAAGGGACCAGTAGAAGAAGTAAAAGCCCTCTATAAAGAAATAACCCTAAAAACCTACACAGAAAGCTAAAAAAGGGCCTTTCTTCTCCTTCTCCTTCCTCTACCTTATCTTCCCCTACTAGTAAAGTAACTAGTTATGCTACTAGCCTATAAGGGCACGAAGAGGCTTTAGAGTAGATTTAAAGAAATAAAATATATTCTATCTAAATCTAAGGATATAGCTCTTATAGAGAATAAGATATTATATAAAAAGAGAAAGGAATAATATAAAAAATTTATAATTAAATAGTTAGGGGTCTTGGCGGTTAACATATATATACGCTGTTAGGTGACGACAGGGAACGTATATATATTAGTTACCGAGCCGTCAAACCATTCGGTTCGACACTGTACCTTTTTAGCCAGTTGCGTTTATTTGGCTCGGTGGGTGATCGTCACAGACGCAGTCTTTAACAAACTTTAGTAAAATTTAATTAATCTAGTAGAACTTAGTAGAATTTAGTAGAATTTAGTTAAAGCGTCGGGTTTTATTATTAAGTGGTTTACTAAGACATTCCTACTATAACTAGGCTAGTCCTATTATAGTACCCCCCTCCTTTAATTAAAAATCTAAAATAATTTAATATTAATTAAAACCTTATAACTTATTGTATTTTATATACTTACGTTAGGTAATAGTATAGATTTTTACTAGTTCTAATTATTAAATAGACTAATTAGGATTTTCTATTCCTAAAATAGAAAATTACTATTAGCCTAGTTAAGGCGGTATGTAGAACTAATATCTTTATAGTAGGTCTTAGTAAGGTAAATCTAGCTAATTAAACAACTTTAACCGGCGGTTAAAGTTTGTTAATATCTTATATATTATATAACTATATTATAAGTTCTCTTTAATTTTAAGCTTCTTACTATTATATTTCGTATATTTATATTAGGTAGTAGTCGTTTACCTTTATATTTCGTTTATTTAGCTAAAATAGGCTATAAAGGATAGTCTTTATAGAATTCCTTTACCCTAGCTGTAAAAGCTAGAAGAAAGATATAGTAGTTACTAAGGAGATCTAATATCTAATAAAGGTTAAAGACGTAGCTTAAGCAGCTGTAGTGAGCCGCAGCTATATATATAAATGGTTAATATAGGTTTACCTTAGTAAGGTAGCTTATAGAGCTTTTCTCCCCCTAATATGCTAGGGGGTTTTTCCTATTAATATTACTTTTCCCTTACGTATATAGAGCAGTCTGCGTAGCCCCGCGCTAGGGATCTAAATTAAGCGTTAAGTAATAAATTAATAATAATAATATAATAGGTAAATCTTACGAGTATACTACTCCTCTTTATATTAATTATAAAGAAAAACACTTTACTAATAGTAAAGACCGCGAGTCTCCTAAAGTAGCTAAACTAGTATATTAATAAGTATCCCTTCGCACGCTGGCGTCCTACAATCCTTATCGATAAGGAGGAACACCGTACTAAGAGCTTGAACGGAGGCCTCTAATTGGCTGGAAAAATGTAGGACGCAAACCAGCGTGCGAAGGGATAAATTTAAAAGGTTCTATATAAAAAGAAAAAGAAATCTCCTTTATATAATATAATATAGGAAAAAGATAAGAAGTATAGTAAACTCTACTAGAAAGCGGATTTAGTAAAAAATAGATCTTATTCTAGTATAAGAACTTAGTACCTAGAAAGATAAATAAAAAATCCTACTTCTCTATTCTATACCCTACTTTTAACCTTATCCTCTCTAATAACTTAGCTATCTATATAGGGAAAATTATCTTTCTATAATATAGAAATAGGGAGGATATTTATAAAGATATACATATTACAGTACTAGAAATCTATAGCTAATTTAAAAGATTTCTATTGTTTTATATCTATAATAAGAGATAACTAAATAAGAACTTTAGAACCTAAAGAAATAGTAAGACTACTATCTTTAGGATTATTCTAGAACTAGAACTAGAACTCCTCTTTATACTAATAGGAGATTATAACCTATACTATATATAGTAGAACGTACTAGCTAGAAATCTAACTAGGGAGGCTAAAGAACTAGTAAACTGGCTCAATAAATATAACTATTAAATTTAGATAAATAAAAAGGAACTTTCTATAGATCTAATATAAGGGGAAAGTCTATTATAGACCTAGCCTTTTACTAAGGAAACTTTTAGGAAAATACCTAGGATATTAGACTTTAATAAAATAAATAGGATCTAATTATAAAACCATAGCCTTCTCCCTATAAACTAGAGAGACGTAAAGATACCTAAACCCTCTTTAAGAAACTCCTTTCTCTAAATAAATATAAAAGCAAACTAGGAACTCTTTTTTACTTTTTTAGTAAAGCTAGTTTAAGAATAAGAACTAAAAATAAAGGTTTTAGTACTAGAGGAACCAGTAGGAGAAAATCCCTATATAGAGAGAGGAGAAAAAGGTCCCTTAGCCTCTCTAGAACTAGGTAGCTAAAGTAGGTAATAAGCTAGAACGGTACGGAGGTCTATATATAAGATAGTATACGCTTAGTTACCTAAGGAGACTCTATAGATTAACTAGCAGCTCGTTTCTAAAGGCTATTACAGTTTACTATTATTCCTGTAATACTAGAAAATCGAGCTATATAAGCGATATAATATATATTAGGTGACAAAGTCATCCCGCCTATATATATTGTTCCGCACAGCTATGCCTGGCATCTTACTAGTCACTCGCTTACCTTTTATGGGTTTGTGCCGTGGCTAGGTAGTGCGGAGCCTGTCACCTTATAATATAATACCTAAGCCTTATAAGTAATTAAGGAATAGCAAGCGCGGTATACGTAATAGTTATAGAATTTATATAGTGAGATTACCTAAATTCAATGCTGTGCGGGCGGGGCTCGCATTATTAAATTTTCGCAATACTTTCGAAAACGCTAGTATGTATATAACTATCTACTTAGGTTTTACCTAACAATTAGTGAATACGCTTAGCTTCCGCCAGCCCCTATTAGTGACTATATTTAACCTTTCTAAGACTACGCTTAGCCGCACCCCGTTTATAGGTAAGGGTAGTAACTAGGGAGTAAGGGCGGTAATGGGGGCGATACGCCTAGAGGCGGTAAAAGTCGCGAGGTTCGGCGTAGCGTTAGAGCCTCTAAAAGTAGTGTCTAAATTACTTGAACTTAGACTCTCTAATACTAAAACCCTAATTATAGGTAGTAAATAAGACTTAGTTATATAAATATTAAGTAAATAAAGCGCTTAAAGTTATAGATGAAAAGTAGAGTTATAGTAGGTTAGAGGAAGGAGCTCGTAGTAAACTTACTAGATGAGGAGGTAAAGTGAAGGTGATAATTTAGGAGGCCCCTAATACCCCGCCAAGCCCAATAATATGGCTTATATAATCTATTATCGCAATAATATCGCGATATTGAATACCCTGAGGCTATTATGAATTAACTACGATAAGTAAGTTGAATATAAATTCATTTATCACTGGGAAGCCCGCCCGGAATGACCAAAGACATAGTAGTAGCTCCAACTCCGCAACACCCTAGAGGCCTTCTAACCAGCTCATTCCATCTTCGCAAGCCGCTACCGTCATCACTATCCCCAACACTAGCAATCCACGAAGCTCGTCAAGAAACATCCGCCTCGTAGCACCAAACACGCCCTGCTTCAACCTCCCACCCCAGCTCCTCACCACCAAATTCCCTACATAACAAAACATGGCCCCCCGCAACAGCAACAAAGCACACACAACAGCCCCGCCAGCAGCCCCTTTGCCGCATCAGCGTTCCCATTGGACCGAGAATTCGTGTTGTCCACGTACACGACCCGCATCTGCGGCTGCTGCGGCGGATAGTACGGCGTGTCTGGCTGGTTGTCCGGGTACATTGGGTAGCCGGGCTGCCCCGGCTGCTGGTATGCCGGCTGCGGCGGTTGCTGCTGTGGGTAGGATTGCTGCTGTGAGTAGGGCGGAGCGGCATAGCCGGGTTGCTGGGATGGGTGAGTGGAAGGTTTTGGGGATAGGATTGAAGGGGAGAGGGGAGCGGTGTACTTCAGATTTGTCCATGGTATGGGAGCGAGTTTGCGTTGGCTAGGTGCAATCGTTTATAGACTTGATCGGAAGGGGGACCGTAGCCGTTTGGGTGTACGAAAGTTAGGAATGCCGTTGGAATTGCATTCTTCAACGCCTAGCGCCAGGAAGAGAGGAGTTGCGCGCGTTTTATGGCACATGTAACTGGGGTGGGCTGATTCGAGGCTCCGTCTGGCCATGCCAACAAAGAAATAGGCCGAGACGCTGCCACGGCGGAAGGCTGAATTGATGGCGACGTACTCAATTTACGTGGGTGAAGAGGCTGGGAATTTGAATTTGGGAAATGCTGAAGTGATGAGTACAGCGAATAAGATTGCTACTCACGCGAACGACTTCAGGCAATTTTGGACCTGATAGAGTCCAATTGCATGTAGAGGCTTGTCCAAGAAGGCTTATGCTGTAATTGCGCTGGCTTTCTAACGGATGATATCTGCAGGGTTAGCGCTGTTTCAGCAGGGAAGAGTAAGAATAAGTGGAGCAGCTTACCGGAAAAGGACTGATAGAATTATATTCGGTATACCAAGATCTCGATTGAGCCTCATTCAAGAGAGAGGCGTCCCCCGTGGAGGTATTGCCAAGGTACGCCAGCCAATGAACCAGGAGTTGGTGGGGGCGGAGCAAGGCTGAAAACATAAACGATCGCAAACTCGAAACACGCAAAAACAAGACTTGTGACTGTTTCAACAACATACAATGCAATTGGAATGACTAACTATAAGATGCTGTGAGTAGTAAAACGAAAATCCTGCCTTCTATATCTTGTTCCATACGCCGGGCATCAATCATCACTTTCTTGCTTCCGGGGTCATCTTTCTCATATCCATCAATTGTAAGCCCGCTTCGTCCCCCATCTTGAATTATGTAGGGATATATACCTGCCAACCGTTCCATTGCCAAAAAGCTGTCTCGAACGCTGCTGCGTTGTTGGTGACAAAGTCAGTACAGAGTCCCGGACATCCATCAGCGGTGTATACCGCAGCGTTCCCAGCCCAATCTCCACAGAGATCGATGTTCGCGATAATACTCTGGTTCCGGAAATGCGAGCCGATATCGCAGTTAGTGTTAGGGAAATCGGCGAGAGCTGTTCCCCAGGATGATGGGTCTGGTGAGACTCCCTCGGTGATATCGGAAGGGATGTTTGACCGTGGGAAGAACCACATACGGATACCTTCCGAACGCCACTCCATCGCATATACACCACCGCCATTCGCATTTAGAGCTTGGCCGTAAGTATCTTGCGGTCCTTACACAACGCAGCCAGTGTTGGTATTCGTGCCGCTGTAGCAATCCTTTGAGATAATCTTTCCAGTTTCTTCCCTCTTTTGGCCCATTTTGCATCCTTTGCTAGTGTGTAGCGCCATCAGATTTCCTGTCGTCGCACCGTTGACCGCTTCGACAACACCAATTTCTCCATTCGTCGGCCAGTTGGGTGGGTCAGTTAGCCAGAGTGCTGGCCAGGTGCTGCAGCCATAGGGCGTGTTGACGATATCAAAGACGAACAATCCGCGAAAGTAGCGCTTCTTGGAAGTGATGCGCACAGACTTGCGGCCAGTGATTGCATTGGTTTCTGAAGTATCCACGCGAAGGATAGCTGTGGATGAGGTGGCGTAGGTAAGGTTGAGAATCTGAGAGCCTTGCGCGTCGACGTAACTACAAATTTTTTAGCAGATGCTTAGTTAACATGTGGTACTAATAACTAATACGTACCGTACGAAGCCGCCCGTGGGATCATATCCAGTAAGGTTGTCGAAGTTGTCGAAGAAATCTGTTCCACTGTCTAAAAAGGGTTAGCGTCATCAAGATATGACAGTATAGGCCATTCACTGGTATCTAACAGCGTGTAGTTGAGTTTGCTGTAATTTGGATAGGCATTTGGGCGCCTTACACCCACCACTACTCCAACAACTACTGCGATTATTATGATGACCGCAGCGGCGACACCAATCCACACCCTTTTACCCCAGCTTCTGGGGTTTATTGGCGATGAGGACTTCGTTTCTTCATACGGTGGAGGTGGATCGCCGTATTGAGCATGGCTTGTATTTTGACGACTCGAAAACATCTAGTTGACTATGCGAAAGAACATAGAAATAACCAAAGCGGAGAGTGGGAAAACACGGAAGCAAAAAAACGAAGGATGAAGGGCAAAGAGATGGGCTGATAGATTATTCAGTGCGACCGAAGACGGTAGCTTCAGGCAAAATGGTAAATGTGAATGTCCTGTGAATGAGTGTCGTAATGCACTCAACCCGCGGGGTTGCGCCGGAAAGAGCAGTCGTGGTTACAATAGATCGCATGAAGAATGGCACAGGCGGCCACTAGCTAGTTCGATATGTTGGTGAAATAGTAGTACTTCGGAGTGGTCTCGAAGAGTGGAGAATGTCCGGAACAGATATGACGCCTCATTTATATGAGAAATGCTACGAGATAGTGTTCACTAGTGGGCGTTGACGACGAATGGAGATTTTCAGCAGGGATTCAGTATTTTTGGTTTCACCAAAAGAGGATTCGATGCCTACTTCGCGAGAGCATAATAAACTTGCTTAGGCCTTGCGAGCTATTTAATTTCTCGATTCGCTGGTGTAATTGCTCCATTGGTACACTGCAACCATCCAACGGCAGCGGGGTATCATAACGGCCAACTCACCCTTCCAAACACCTCTCCGAAACCCCACAACGTCCTATATGCGAGGTTGCAATCCTTACCCTTTACTTTAATAGCTTGCGCACACTTGTTTCCATCCACAGCTCTGTATATTCCCGGCGCGCGAGTTAGAATTTGGGTGGCTCGGCATTAGCAAAGATGATCCTCCCTGCCCTTTAGTGCCCTACATTTGCGCGCGAAGTATATCCTCTGAGCTGCAAACCCTGGGCCAGACCATATTCCCCGGCAGAATTTGCGCATTAATGGCTCCTGGTCGGTTGTTTTGGGCTTCAAAAGTGGTACGGTGCGGACTGCATGATCGATACAAACAGGATTGTCGCTTGGATTCAACTTTCGGGCGACGGGAGAATTGAAATTGGGTGAATGGGGCGAAGTGAGTGTCTTTGGTACACCAGAACCAACCGGCAGCTACGATAACAACTTCGACGACTGTTCCTCCCACGAAGCCTGCAGCAAACTTGAACAATCTGCTTCGAGGAGCCATGTTGGTGAGGGGAGAGATCGATTCCCGCACAGGCGACGGACCCACATCTTCCGGAGCGTCTCCGGGCACATTCATCCCACACATTCAAGATTAGTAAGCGCTTACTAAGTCCCGCACGGGCCGCTATCGGGGTGGCTAAAGAACTTTAAAAAAGCATGTCCTTACCGTAATTTATATTATAGAATATCTATGCAACTACGTGGTAAATAGACTAGTTTAGGGCGCGGAATTAATAGCTTATTATATAGATTAAAAGCCCTAAATAGCTTATAAAGTAAATATTAGTGCTAGGTTTAAGATATAACGCCGAAGTCGGACGACTTTGATAGTAAGTTTCTGGAAGTTTTCTACTACAAAGTCGCTCCAAATCTACACCTTGCAAAGCCTATATCAACTTCCTATTATATAGCATAGCCGATAGCTCTTTGTTTAATATCAATTCGACTCTTCCTAACCTTAATAAGCTCCTACAGCGTCACCCTGCTGCCTATACTGCCTATACTGCCTATACTGCTTCTACTGCTCCGGTACGAAAACCTAGTAATCGCCAGAGCAACCCTATTGAAGTCCTTGATACCCTACCCCCCCTTCACTAGGTTGCTCTAGCTGCTTAGCGTAAGATTTCTTAGGCTTTATCGACTCCATCTTAGCTTTGCTGGCCATAGTATGCAGGTGTAGAGAGCTTAGCGCAGGCCTCTACGCAGAAGTTATTCTCTCCTCTACTTCCTCCTAGGACTCTAACCCCTAGCGGTCATGAATGTTGTGCTACTTCTGCTCCTTTAATACACGATATAAATAATCCTCTTCCGCTATAGCTTTAATTGCTGTCGCTAGAAGTTAAGATCTAATGTTTAGAGTGGCAGCTGAACTACCGTTTACACCCGGACCTAGCTTTAGTAGTAAAAAAGGTGGTTAACTCTATACCTACCCACCACCTTTTAAAGCTATATGATAGTGAGACCTTTAAGGATCTTAACGCCGCGTTTAATTAATACTAGGACTACGCCTTTAGCAAAGGCTTCTTTATTGTTATACTGTCCTCAGGTAATAAAACCACTCTATGGCCGTACTGTGTCTTTAGCTGTAAACACCATAGTAAGTATACCCGGAATTACCGTAAGTTAGATAACTTCTGCGGTAAAAATAGCAACTGGTAGTAAGAGGCTACTAAGGTATACTAAAAGAACTGCGGCTGGTGTATTTGGGTGGCCTAGAAGAAGCTTCCTAGCCATGTAGGTGATATTAAAGGATGGGTAGCAACTATCACGCGTGCTAAGCACTCCAATCTAGATACTCTAGAGGCTCCAAATTATAACTTTGTCGCGAATCCCCTCGTATATATTAGCCACCAGGATTAACTACTAGAGGCTAAAAAGGCAGCCGCAGAAGCCTACGCTCTTAGGGCAACTTGGGAGACCTATCTTACTGCATAGCATCAGCTTTTTACCTGAGAGTTATATATAAGTAAGAAGAAATACTATAGCTTAATGTGATTGTTAAGCGGCCTTCCTAGTGGAGCTAAAGGCCAGCTATGAGCGCTTGGCGCGCTTAAGCTGCTTCTTTACTAGCATAGATTTAAGTACCGGTCTCGATATACCTACACGATTAATCTAGAATTAGGTTGTTTAATTGCCCGGAGTCTCTAGCAGCTAGTGTTCTGGCTTCCTATCCAGGTAGATTTAGCATAAAGGTTTATTACTAACTTTGGCTGCTAAATAGATGCTATATTTAATACCAATTAATCCAAGCTCTTATTGGCTATTATTACTGGTGTTACTAATATAGGGTCCTCTTTTCTAGCAATGTAATTATTTATTAAAAGCGAGTCTTAGCTAAATTAGACCTTTTTACTAAAGTCTGCTTAGCAGAAACTTTGGAAACGGCTACCTAAAGTTATTATTGCTGATTTTAGTAAGGGCCTTACAGCTGCCTTATTAGTAGGGCAGTTAATTGCAGTTATTCTCTAGTACTACTAGTGGCACGCTGCGAAGGCAATAAAGAAGTGGATTAATAAGGGGATCTAAATAAAGGCCAAAAGGCCGTATGGCTACTTAGCGGAAGAAAGGAAGGTAGTAAAGGAACTATTTTAGCCCTACTTAAAATCTAAAATGGTAGCAGAGCTTAAAGCTAATTAAAAGGTAGTCCTAAATAAGCTACACCTATGCGATAAGGTGTGGTTTCAGACTATATACGTTGAAAAGGAGAGCTAGATAATTACCTATTATATTAGGTAAGTTTTAATAAGCTAGGGAATAGAATGTTGCTATAAGGTATTTAAATAAGCTTTACTATGGGCCGGCCTATAGTAAAGCTTATCTAAATATCTCGTGGTGACATTCTGTTCCCCGGCTTAAAAACCTTATTTTAATGTCGACTTTTCCTTAACCGCTTACTCCCTCACTAGATACCTTCTAAATTTAGGTATAGCGGCAAGCTAATAAGGCGAGGGTATTAATA
>Ga0307515_10007987_pt1 | contig 20760 bp, 18 predicted proteins | sample 17_EM_MG_FD_194513 | JGI IMG/M metagenome (GOLD analysis project Ga0307515, IMG submission 194513) | Populus trichocarpa ectomycorrhiza microbial communities from riparian zone in the Pacific Northwest, United States - 17_EM | ecosystem: Host-associated > Plants > Roots > Unclassified | place...
CATAGTTCACCCGAGTATAACCGTGCAATTATGTTTTTTAATGCCGTTCAAAGGATGCTAGGGCCTCTTCCCAGAACCTCCGAGGATGAGGATGATATATACTGCGACAATATGTTGATGGCATTTGGAGCAAAGTAAGTAAGCTTATCAATTTTTCTGGCTCCCACTCACCACAATCACAGCTCCCCCCAATACATGCACGCAGTGCTGGCCAGTCGTAATAACAACGCCCGCCGTCAAGCTTTCCGGGACGCGGGATGCGATGTGCCTCGTAACAGCCGAATACCAACTATAGCTGGTGATCACAATCCTCTTGGCACCGTCGCGGTTCTGCATGATGCTACTCAGCATGGGGTCGGTCAGCATAGTACTGTACAGCACCGTGCTAGTCAGAATGGTGCCGTATTGGTCCAAGACATTGTTAGTGATGTAACGATGTTGGCTGGAAGTCTGCAGATGCCGAGGTACAGCGTTGCTCACGGCAATCCTTTCTCGGGACCTCTCAGTGTAAATTTTCATACACTCGAGGCTCCTGTTGCACCTTACCCTAACATGGTTGCTCAACCCATGCCAGTCTATGTATCTCAGGCTTTTACTACACATCTCGCCAAAGAGCATCTCACTGAGACTCCCGACCTTGATGCCCTATTTGTCCCGGGGACGAACGAAATGGTTCCCCCATTCCCAACTGGCGGAGTTCCACCTGAAGACTTACATCGAAAGGCGTCCTTAAGTAAGAAGCACCGCTTCGTTAACGAGTCACTAGAGCATCTGAACCTATTCCATGCCTGCCGTCGCCACTTTGCCCGCTATTTTTCAATTACGGACGACGAAGCGAGCATTCTTGTGAGCAAGTATTGCGGAATCGAGTCCCCTGGAGCCCAGGATACCGCGTCCAGATGCCTCGAGCGCTGGAGAATCAACTGGCAAACCAAGCTCATCCGAGATCTTAAAGAACACCTTATCAAGCTCTCCAAGTCTAATCCGGAAGTCGAGAATATGACCTGGGATGAAGCCCAAGATTTCTTTACAGCCTTGTTCTCAGATGCCATCATGATGCGCGATGCTGTATTCTCCAGTCTCACTGCAGTTGTCGACATTGTTGCAATTATCAATGACGATGGACTCGCCAGAGATTTGTACAAGACGTGGTACCAAAACATCTGCTGGTTCATGATCCAAGATATGGGAAAGATTCAATATGGAAAGTGGGCCACTAGTACCGTTTTCTCGAGACAGCTCTACGAAGATTTCCGCGGAATTGCGAGGGATGACAAGTTCAAGGACCTTGAGGTTGACGATATTCCAATGCCCCAGGAGAACGGCACCACCGTCAAGAGGATGAGCAAGAAGAGAACTGTCAGCAGTGGCGGCAATAACAGGAGGTCCAGCAAGAGGCCGAAGAAGACCTAGAGGAGAACAGGATATGGTTCACGGCATACTGAAAATGTTTTTCGTTGTGAACTGACGTATGGGTGTGTGTTGTAACTACTACTGATGTTTAGTTTGCGGTGGAGGTTAGCATCTCTATTTACTGTACGACTTTCCTGTACTCTACTACTACTGCGATCTTTGTTTTCTCGAAAAGGGGAGATGATAGATGTAGGCCGGCAGCTTTACTAGCTATCAAGAGTTTTTCTTTCTAATTTGTTTGAACATTGCAACTTTAGATGACTCCTGTGATCTGAACAAACCCAAAACCATGTAGCATAATTTGGCCTCGTGAATCAAGCTCCACACGGCATGTGAGAAGAGAGTCAAGGACACGCAAAATTATAGCAACGCTAACCATCTAGATGTACTTTTGGTGGTACGCGCTTAAGCAAACCCGACTAACCCTAGCCCAGCACGTGGTTTTCGTAGGAACCTTTCCGTCGCTGTGCACGACACCCCTCATACATCGCACCTAGTCACACCTATACCAACTGCATACCCTTAGATCCGCCCAAAATAACCCATAAGTGGTATATCCTGGCCCTCCTCACATGCGTCGTCAGAGTTTCGAAGAATCTCGCACGAGTGAGACTTGGCACAGAAGCTTTATCAGCGCTTCCACAACGATCTAACTTCGCCTCCCAACGTCATCTATACCCACTACTTCCACCGATCATAGAAAATTCCTAATATCTCATTTGCAGAGGTCGGACACAGTATGCCTCCATTATACGTTCCGAACTCCTGTCGTTAATGCTCATGGAGTCTTTAGGCTTTTAATACTTCGATACACGACGAGCACCTCGATACATTTCATCGTTTCCGCGTTTCACCTTCACGCAAGGAATCTTCCTGAAGAAATACGATCTATCGAGATGCGCCCAATGAGAGCTGAACGCAAACTAGTCCTAAATCCAAAGGTGACCGACTCGAATGAACCGCAGGGAAAATCATCACTTATTTAACTTAGACCATTGCTAAATAGGGTGTCGGACTTTGAATATACCAAACGGCGATGAATTGAATCTATTCAGGAAAATCATTAATGTTATCATCTGCCTGGTCACCAACGTTCCTTCGATGGATTGATTTTCTTCCTCCTCTTCCGTCGGAACGGGTATAAGTCGGAGTCGGGTGGTCTTATATCCGTATGGAGTCTCTCTAGGATCTCTTCGCTGCTACGTCTTTTTAGATTACCTTCAGGCTCACAAGTCCATCTCGGGAAGCACTCAACACAAGACCAACATCACCATTGGTGGACACCGTCACACCATAATCTATATGTGGGGTAGCGGACGGTACCCCGACCAATAGTTATTATAGAGGTACCACCACCACCACCACTACCACCACATCTATATAATTGTCAGTGCGTTGTAAATTATCCCGTCTCTCGAACTATCTAATCATTACTAATGGAAAAGAAAATTTGACGCTACCACAGAGACGACGCAAGTTGCTGGCGATATAGACGAACTAATTGCACTGCCTCGATCTCACGATCGGACCATCCGGCCGGAGCCTCCGTTTCAAGGGTTCTATCCGGTGCTCATCCTGTGGTTTCATCATCCTCTCTTCCCCCACCTCGCGACTCACTATTTATCTGCAACACCTCTGCCAAAGAGAGCCTCAGTTCGCCACCGAGTTGGGTCTATATAGGTCAGCTACCATCCTGCGATACTTATGCAGTGTATTTGGACTCGATGTTCCCTCTATAGCACTAATACTCTTTATATTCAGAAAGTGAGCTTCCACTGTCTTCAGAGCTGCACTTTAAGCGACTGACGTACTCTATAGCATTACATCTTATAGATATGTGCTCCTCAAACTTTCGCAATTTAGGGCATCGTCCTAGTCATCGTTTTCTTCCTTACGAATCTTCTGGGCGCTGTCGTCGCAATCGAATGTCCCAACAATACCGTCCTCTCTAACTCATTACCTTCATGTCATTGCGAAACAGTCACCAGTCAGCAGTCACCCGCACCACTGCGATAGCAACTGGAAGCAAGCTGATGTGAAGCCTACGACATTATTTTACGACGCTCAGGTCGAGAACGAGAGGCCGCGAATCTTACACGTCATCAAAGATTTGGCTGCGCTGGAAGGACCTCACAGCTGACCTTTCTGCAGGCCGGAGGGCTAGGGTTTCAAGAGTCGTCGTCATTGGTGGTGTGTCTGTCATATCGGGCCGGGAACCGCCGAAAAATGCTCGGAACCCCCACGAACATTACAAATCGGACTTCCGATGTTCTGTTTAGGCAAGAAACATCGGGTACGTAAGGCACCTCACCTCACCGCCAGTTGGCTCGAGAGACATTACTCAAACACTGCACTCGTTAAGCTTAATTAGGGATATTAAAACAAATTCGCTTACAACAATGCCAGGGTGAATATGGAAGCAATAAGACGCCTCTGGAACTTTACACGACTCGATGTTCGTTCTGGACCACCTCCGGGGGCAAATTAACCTGGCTTGGTGCCAGTTAGGAGACAAGACGGACATAAGGACGGAGAAGCCCAATGGCCTGTGCTCCCCCATATGCATGGAAGGTTTCTGCAACTTCCATTCCCGTCTGCTGCGTACGCGCTTACGCAGGATCCAACGTGCGACAGTTGGAGTTCACTCACGTGACTATTGTCGATAGCGTTGTTGATTGGCTAACACGGGTTTAGCTATGGATTTAGCGAGCTGCTTCGGTGAGGACGGGGTAGGGAATAGGACGGGAATAAAAGGAATTAGCATTCTCACCCAACCTGTCAGAAACCCCAAAGGAACACCCTACTCCTCAGAAGATCTCATCTTGACGCTCAACTACTCCAGCTTTTGATCGTGCAGATTCAGCGATAGATCGACAGTTGCTTGCGTAGATCATCGATATCGATATTTTCACACCGAAATTCTGACGATACCGCGTCCTTATCATTATTTCCAGGCCTGAAATCATACAACGTCAGTAAAAGCATCTTACCGTGTTTCTTGCGACTGGGAACTGACTTCTGTTAGTTACAATGGCACTCCCACCAACTCCCCCGCCATCTCCACAACCATTACAACCTCGGCCACGATATAACGACCGCCCCCCGCCATTTGTTCTCACATACCGATCGCCGTCGTCGTCATCCTTACCTCCAACTCCGCAAACACCACGGTTTGAACGGTTACCAACACCTGACATTCCGGATGCGCCGCTGGGCATGTTCCCACCGTTAGATTTGCGACCGAAGGCATGAGAGCATGAGAGCATGATTGTTATAATGGATATGCAGTTATGGCAGTGCTGTTTTATTTAGCTCATTGGGGTTTGGCGTTTCGGGTTTTTCATGTTCATGCGGGCGTTTTTTGGAATGCTGTTGGTTATTCGCGATACCTCTCCCTCTCACCTCTGGTATATTGTACTCTACCTGTAGATCGATATTACTACTAGACTACCTACAAATTCTACTCTCATTGACGCGGGTCTGAGTCAAGATGGTTGGTGAACTCGATTGCATTCGATATTATTTTTGGCGATCCGGAGTCCGGGGTTCCTTGGTTCGGATAAAGTCATGACGTATAGCAGGGCGCTCGGAGGGTTTTAGGTCCGAACTATGCAGGGGTAATGAGGCTCCGATACGGGGTGGGTAAATGTATAAAAGGTTGGTTTCCAAGCTGCGTCGTAGAGGGAACCATATAAGGATAGAGCGGAGGGGTGTATAGAGGAGGTAGGTACATTTTCAAATGAAGAGTGAGATGATGTAATGCGTAAGGGGCGAGTGATTGACAGTGATGAGAACGGATTGGTGCTTAACGACATTGATTTCACCTCACCTCACACCACCATCAAGCTGTCGCCCGCCATTTTCGTCCACAGCCGCATCACTCTTGAAACAACATTGCAAATATACCGTCACCGGATCTCGTCCTTCGATAGTCCCCGACGAAGAAGCCAACCTTTGCACCACCACCAAACGCCACTTCTCCGCCGTCAATAATCCGGTCTTCAATGAATGCGTCGATAAACGCCCTGAAATTCACCGCCACCACCCATTTCACCACCATTAACGCTGCTACAAGTTGAAGTTACCTCGAAAGGTTGGAAGTCCGGTTCCGAGATCTGCACGGTTGCTTAGGTACACTACGGTTGTGTTCTCCAACGTCACTATTATCGATGGCTCATCGCGGGGAATAGATGATGGCAGGATGTACTAACGAGAGCGTGAAGGCGAAAAGGTTGGGAGATTCCGGTTGGTGACATTGTTGGTGGGATGTGAAAAGGAGTTATTGCGGGCAATTCAGCATTCGGGAGGCGATCCCGAACTTCACCAGCCGCTACGGAACTTCGCCTGCCGCTACCGAATGTGAAGTGGAAGAGGGCCGGCTATCGGAAACTTTCCTCGGCGAAGGAAACGCACCCAACCCGACTGGTACCCATCCGCGACTCCTTCGAAGACGCCAAACGTCGCTTTAGGTGCAAGAGCGTCATTCGTTTGACATTCGGATGAATGCCGTTATGGGGGGATTAAAAACTTTGGCAAAGCCATCCACTAGGTTGCGGGGTATTTATGTTTCACTTCTATCACCGGATTCTCTCTTGATCAGGGGATCCAGGGGTTTCGCAGCTTTTGTCGTACGCAAGATTCTACTGGGCATATCTGCCGTAGGGTTTCCAGGGTGGACGTTTACTTACCGCGATCTTGTGGTTGAGGTCTTAGGAGGGAATCAGGAAGAGAATCTTGAATTGCTATCATAACGGCTTGCTAAAGCTATAGAATCAACTACCCGCGGCTCAATATCTACAGACGATGAGTTGTTAACCCAGACATCCGTATTATGGGCCAAACGAACTATATATATACTGTGACTGGAGCGTATTCCGGCGTAGTTCGATCGTGGTGATAAACCTGCAGATTCCAGTGAAGGCGCGATGTTAGTTGCAGTGAGCAAATTCATTTAAACACAGAGTTAGGTGTCCGGATATTAGAATTTCTCTGAATCTGTTCGCCTTGTGCCTTCCACTTCTCAGCAGTTGCGTGTCTCATTGCCATTTTACCCTCTTTAACACACTTAATGCTTTTTGTTTTAATCATACTGTATTCACTCTACTTAGAGTATGACAGCCCCCCAATCCCCTCCGCCTCCGGGCTAGCCGGCTAGATGGCGGAGCTCCGCTCCTGCTACCCGTCGTCCCCCTCTGACAAAAGAAAGCATCTACTAACAGCGATCAATGAGATACAAAGAAAATGGAACGGAATGAAATCCCCAGGAAGAGGCCGCCGGCTCTTACTCCGCCGCCCGCTTGGGCGGGAACTTCCCGACATCAGTGGCCGCCAGGAAGTCCATTACCGCTTTATCCCACTTTTCCTTGGAGAGCAGCTCAGAGACTTGCACGTGTCGGCATCTGCCCGCTCTCCACCCCGTTGCTTTCCCCACCTCTGTCTAGAGCGTTCTTTGCTGATCTTTCCACCGGCTGCAGTGGCGAAAGAGGTGTTCCCGCGTCTGGGCTCCGCCGCCGCACCACCAGCATTTGTCGTCATCTCGGTGTCCGAACCGTTTCAAGTACGTGCCCACTGGCGCGTGCCCGGACTTCAGTCGGTAGAACCTGGCTGCCAGTGACTTCACACTATTCATTGGGACGGGTCTCTTGCTCCCAGCTTTGCCTTTCAGCCTGTAGCCGTGATGATTGCTGCATTTGTCGGCCTCCCACTTCGCCTTTGCCGCCGTCTTCGCTTCTGATATTCGTCTGGTCCTATTCGCCGCCGAAGTGTATATGCGTTCTCGTACTGTGCCTGCCCTGTGGCCCTCTCGCGCTAGATTTGCTTGGGGATCTGCTTCCTCATTCCCGGGGATGCCGGTGTGTCCCGGGACCCAGTGGATTTCTGTTTCAATACCGGCTTCGCGAAGAGTCCTTGCACTCCGGTTAATCCACCTGGCTAGAGGCTGCCCTGGCCCAGGTTCCAGGTGCTCCGTTCGGCGGATGGCCGCTTGCGAGTCGCTGAAGACCGCCACCTTCGTCACTCCGTGTGTCTGCAGTGTGTCTCCCTTCCTTACTGACTCCCGAAGTGCGAGTCCGATTGCCCACAGCTCTGCATCGTAGACCTCTACACACACCTAATGCTCTTTCTTACTGTGCTTTGGTTTTTGCGGGTAGCACTATGTCTGTAACCGCGAGATTATTTTATTACTGACCAAAGGGAATTGTGGCGGGGGAATTCTGACGGTGGCGATGGAATAGAAGATGGTTCAGCAGGAAACCTCCAGAACTCCGAGATAACTTTAGATGATAGAGCGAGCAGTGAGATTCTCTGCAAAAGCTCGATTCTCGACAAAATCTATCCGGTCATGAATCATCATGGATGAGTTCAATATAGTCAAGATGTATGGCACGAACTACCATGTCGAGATGGATATTCCGGAGGATATAACAGATTCTTTTTCCGTGCAACTTCTTTGCCGTTTACTTTATACTTTCATCCAGTGGTATTAAGAGTGGAAGGTTGAAAGAGCGCTTAAAAGGGGTGCGGATGTTGAGGTATTGATTCGAGTTGTGGTTTTTGTTGCACTTTCAATTTTGGTTTAGCCCCATGGTAAGTTGCTGTCGAAGGGGATTAATCTGGTTCTAGTCCAATCTTGGTGCGTCGGTGATGGAGAAATTAATGGCGGACTCCCCTTGCCAACTAGAACCCCTGGATCTAAAATGGCCGGAGTTTCGAATGGTGTGTCCAATGTTGGGTCAGTATTTGCAGGACCGACTTTAAGCCAAATGACGTTTATCCTGCATAAATCAACCGGACATAAGCAATAAAATGTCGCAGAAGGTTTATCAGGTTTGATAGTTTTAAGGAGTGAACCGCCAATAATATAGGGATAAATGATACGGTATAGTAATATGCTAATGCTACGCTGTGCAATAATGGGAAGATGCATTACTTGTATAGAAAGGGCGTAGAAGCTCATCTTCCAATATTTTGCGTGCATCCGTTCCTTTCACTTTTTCTGCTCACGAGTTGAAACTTCCCATCGCATCGTCTACACACGCACCTCGGACCTCTTAACAGCGAGTTCGTTTCCTTCTCCCAACCACAGGATTCGGCAGTCTAACGATACTCCTGTGGCTCTAGTCTGATGTGCACGTAAGGGTGGTATCTGCTAATATCAAGAATGAATGACTTGAAGTGTTTCTTGGCCCTGTCTATCCAGGTATACCAATAAGAATCATGTCCGTCACTCAGATCTAGCTCGGAACTTGGTGGGTCGTAGATATAGCGAGCAAAGTGACAGAATTCATGGGCTAGTGTATCATACACGCTGTTGATGTGAATGAGTGAGTTGATTGTAGGTACAAGAGAGACGGACAAAGGTGCGTCTTAAGTATGAAGAGCATGAGGGCGAGCATCGTGTGAAGTCTAAAAGGACAGTCATGGTGTGAAGTCTAAAGAGATAGTCACGACCGTGAACCTTAGGGCTTCCAGCAACACACGCTCTCTGCTCTCAGAGATTAGTAGGAGAAAGCTGGCGAAAAATGTGGGGAATGTACGACGGTTATGCAGATAAACCTCAGCTAACTTGATTACCCTAATCGATGGATAGGCTATCCTATAGGCAGTTCTTGCTGAAAGTTCCTTGAACTATCTTATAATTATGGAATATCCTCTGCGCTTGTAGTATTTCTGGACGCCGCCTTTGCAGAGTTCTCGATCCAACGCCCATAGGAGGCGCTCTACATAATCCTTTCTTGTTCTAAAAAAGTTCTCACGGGATTCCGGAGCGATGAGAGGAAGTAGTCTCATATTACTCAAGGGCTTCCGTATGGGCCGTTCTGCAGTGCTGCATGAAGTATCAGACTGGTGTCAAATGCTAATGGGAATTCATACGAGGATTGTCGCCCGCCAACCGCGGGTACATTCCACTCACGGAATCCAATATCAAAGATCCCATCGTATCCGACTTCTTCCACGCCGATGCTGTTAGGTGGCTGGCTTTCACCGTCTTTGTCGTGTTCATTATGTTGGTCGTGTTTATCGTCTTCGTCATCAGGAAGTGTCTGGTGAAGGGGAAAGCAGACTATCCGACGCCCGTTTGGATGTTTAACGGTTTGATCGGAAGGGGGGTTTGCGACGACCGAGTTGGTACTATTCTGTCACCAACCGCCAATGAAGATAAAGACAGAGAATTACAACCTAGCATTCATTATCACACGCTCCACTAAGTAGGATCCTGAAGTTACAAGCAGTCGTACCAACTACGTTTTTAGACAGGGAGTATATTGAATCCCCTACGTAGGATGGAGTTGATGTTGCGTTCGAGCAAAGAACCCAGGGCTCAGTAAAGCGGGAACGTTCATGTTGATCCTCCGATGGATTCCAGATGTTTCCATTATTGGAGTGTTGCGATCGTGGCGGTTTCTTTGTCTGATTGATTCCGCGCCAATGGCGGCACTAGTCGGCGGATGGGTTACCCGTCTATATTTTTTAGCGTAATCCACCGTTTTTGTTTTTGTTTTAATCATACTGTATTGACTCTATTTAGAGTATGACAGACTCCTAATCACCTCTGCCTCCATGCAGGCCGGCTAGATGGCAAAGCTCTACTTCTGCCACCCGTCATCCCCTCTGACAAAAGAAAGCAAGAGATTTATGAAAACAAAAGGAACCCAAAAAGGAGAGAGAGACAACTGAACATAACTCCTCCAATCACCTGGGCAGGAACTCCCCGACATCTGTAGTCGCCAGCAAGCCCATCACTGCTTTATCGCATCCATAGAATACAGCTGAGAGACCTACACGTGTTGGCATCTGTATGCATTGCAGCCGGTTGCCTTCCCCTTCCCCACCCCTTTTCAGATCGTTTTTCTGCTGGTCTTTCCACTGGCAGTGGCGGAAGAAGTGTTCCCATGTCAGAACCATTTTACCTGCAATACTACACCGGTAGTATTTATGGTCATCTTGGTGTCTGAACCGTTTTAAGTATGTGCCTACTGGCGCATGCCTAGAACATGGTCCCTAGTGACTTTACACTAGTCATGGGGATAGTTCTCTTGCTTCTGGCCTTGGGTCCACCTTGGCTGGTTGCTTCCTGAATCCTGCTGCTTTCCTGATTGTTCGCTTTTCCTTGTTACTGGCACTCATTGAAGCCTCCAGAACTTCTTCCTCAATACGTGCCCGCCTGTCATCACCCCTGGCGACCTCATCCGCACTCTTCCTTCTCCCATCCACAGATGCATCTCCTGTTTATGTGCACACAACTGCCGATCGTTTTTCTCTCTCTTCCTGGTCTAGACGCACGTCTCACTTCTCCTCCGTTTCACTTTCCTCCTCATCTTCTGCACTGCTTTCAATTTGCCCAACTTCTTGCTCTTCATCCTCGTAGCTGTAAGGACGTGTACACCAGCGTCCGGCCGCGTGAGGATATGGATAGTAATTGAAGGATCACGGTTGCACATGGATCTGAGTGAGAGCGTATGTAGAATTAAGTGGTAAGATTCTCGATGCTGATTTACAACTCGTGGCGAGCTGACTATATAAAACGGTTGTTACCCGGCCCTGGACACATCACGTACAGCTATGCCATTACATTATCCCCCTCTTCAGGCGCAGGCCTCCTGGCTGCATACCTTCGTTCTAAAAGAAGCAATGAACAAAACAACCTCCTACGATGTTCTCAGAACCTCCTATTTCCCGCTGCCGATCAGCCCCGTAAGTTAATGGTGACTATTCGGTGGATGCGGCGCACGGGGAAAGTCCACCTCCAGTGACTGAGATCCGGAGGTGGTAAAACCCGTGCCAGCGCCATTTATACCGGGCCGGAAATCCAATAAGAGAAGGAACAGAAATTAAACGCATTTCCTCCAATCCCGAGCCCCAATTGCTCCCTATGAACGCGGCTTCCTCGGGTGCTTTCGGTGAAACTCATCGACTAGCTCCTGGGCATTTTCGAGGTTTTCTGCTGGTTCCCAACTCGTGCGTACGTGGCTGTATTCGGCCCACTGGACGAGGTAATGGAGCTTCCAATATCGCCGTTTGGAGTCGAGAATGCGATCGACTTCCCATTCTTCCTCTCCCGGTTCGTCGACAATCGTCGGTTGCGACTCCGATGGCGGCTGACCTACAACCGGGGGGTGCATCGATCAAGATGTGAAACGTGGAAAACATTGTGATTCCGCATCGTTTTTGGTAAATTTAATTTATAAGCGTTCTGATTGATGATCTTACTTACCGTGTACGGTCCCGCACGCTTGTAATCGAGTTTCTTAGAAGGCCTGGTTGTGCGGAAGTGCTTGGTCGACAGCCACACTCTATCTCCAACTTCGAAAGTGATCTCCTTTCCTCCAGAATACTTCGTCTGTCTCTCCTGGGCATCTAGTAAATTCTCTCGCAGAATTCGGTGAGTCTCTTTCAATCCCTCAAGCACAGCATCCGCTTGGACCTCCGATGTGAGGTTGGCGGGCGCTTTCGGTGCTCTGAATTGCTTCTTGGGATGCCGGTGGTAAACGGCCCAGAATGGAGTTATCATCGTCGAAGCATGCGCGGAGTTGTTGTACGCGAAGTCCGCAAAAGGTAAGAGCTCAACCCAGTTATCTTGCTTATAGTTGCAGAAGGCTCGAAGGTACTGTCCCATGGTCTGAGTTTGACGCTCCGTTTGCCCATCGGTCTGCGGGTGGAATGCCGTCGATAGCCGGTGGTCGATGCTCATATGGGTGCAAAAACGGGTGCAAAAACGGGTGCAAAAACGGCTGGTGAATTTCGTGCCACGATCAGTGATGATATCATCCGGTACGCAGTGTTTGCAGATCACACGCTCGAAAAACATCCGTGTCAGCTCCGGTGAGTCAATATCTTTCTGGCAGGGTGGGTAAGTCGCCATCTTAGTCAATCGGTCGACGACTACCAAGATCCCAAGAAATCTCAATGCCATCGACTTGCGTAGGTCAGTGACGAAATCCATGGTAACTCCTTCCCATGGTCGAAAAGGTGCTCGTAGTGGCAGGTTGATCCTGTGGCGTGCATGGCGTGGTGCCTTAATTCGGTGGCACACTTCGCAGCCAGCAACGTACTTTCGTATTGTGGCATCCATCGAAGGCCAATGGAAATATCTAGATACGAGTTCAGCAGTTCAAAGAGCTCCAAAATGACCGGACTCGGGGTTGTCATGGAAAAGACTTATCACTTTGGTGAGCAGAGCATCGTCCGCCGGCACGTATATCCTCCCTTCGTAGGTCAGAGCTCCTGAGATGATGCTCCACTGACTGACCACTGAGTCCGTAGGTCCATCTTGTCCACCGCTCTCTGACAGATCAGGGATACCGACAATTGGTATATCGACTATCGTCTAGTATACATCGACAGCCAGTGAGTCGGTAGGCTGGGCTGTCTTGATTATCGGTAGGAGATCATTGTAGGATTCAACAGTGCTCGCTGCCCAAGTAGCCAATAGCCTTGCGGTAGATCTTTCATATCCGATCTCACAATCAGGTCATCTAGAGGGTCCATCTGCCGGGTTCTTGCTGCCTTCCAGGTGCTCGATAACGTAATTGTATGAAGAATGAATCTCCGCTCACCTAGCCTGTCTCCAAGAGAGCACTTTTGACGTTTCAGTACTCGAGGTTCATGTGATCGCACTGTATCAAGACTTTGTGATTGGCTCCTTTGAAGTAGTGGCGCCATTGTTTCATAGTCTCAACGATCGCCAGAAGCTCCCGATCATACATCTCATAACTCTGTTCGGCCGAAGAGTATTTTCGAGAGTAGAAATTGACTGGTCGGAGAGTCCCGAATTCATCGTACAGGTTGAGAATACTGGCAATCGCGAAGCCGCTTGCATCGGTCAGCAGAATCATCTGCTTTGCCGGGTCGAAATGCTGTAGAATCGGTGCTTTGGTGAAGGCCCTGTTAAGTTTGGGAAATGCAAATTCGGCCTCTCGAGGCCATTCCCATTTCCGTGTGATTGGCTGCGATCGAGTTGTAGCCTCCTCCGAAAATCTATTTGACTTCTTCCCGCCAGGTGCTCTTGACTTCAACAGCTCGGGAAGTGGCAGTGTAACCTTAGCATATTTCAGAATGAATCGCCGGTAGATATTCGCAAATCCCAGAAGCACCTGCACATCCCGACCAGATTTGGGAGCAGGCCAGTCCTCGATCTTCGAGATTCGGTCTGATTCCATGCCGACTCCATTGGAACTGATGACAAACCCCAGGAAACCGACCTCTGAGACTCTGAATTGACACTTCTCGGCCTTGCAATAGAGACTGAATTTCCGTAGCCATTCCAGCACTTTTCGTACATGTTCATCGTGCTCCTTCTCATTGTTTGAATAAATGAGTATATCGTCAAGGTAACAAACGGCAAAGTCGTTGATGTAAGGTCGCAAGCAATCGTCAATGTAGGACTGGAACGTAGCTGGCGCATTTGTTAAGCCGAATCTCAGATCCTGGTATTCGAACTGACCGTACTGACTTCGGAAAACAGTTTTATATTCGTCGCCCTCTTTGATCCCAATTGGCAATGAGATGGTACGCGTTCCGGAGGTCCAACTTGGTGAAAATCCGAGCTCCGCGTAGACTGTCGAGCATCTCCGAAATGAGAGGTTGGGATACCGATCCTTGATGGTTGCCGAATTGAGAGCCCGGTAATCAACATACAGTCATAAGCTTCCATCCTTCGTCTTCGCAAACAATGTTGAAATAGTGATGCTAGAGAAGCTTGATTGTATATAATCTAAGAGGGCCACAAGGCCATATATATATGGTCATACAAGGGCGAATGCGTACGTACTCATCTATGTATAGATCCGGCTGAACATCATCACCGAGACAGCAATCTCCCAGCCATCTCCCAGCCTCCCATACGAGCAATCATCTCCGGCCATACAAAGGCTGAGATCTATTTATGCAACATACAAGATCGGTGCTGCTGCCGGTGATGATGACTGCTAAATGAACCCATTGGCTAGGTTTGTTTCGATGTATGCTTTGAGCGTGTTAAGTTCGACTTCCGAGAGATTGTAGATCCGTCCATATGGTATCTGGCAGCCTTGTTCTAGGTCGATTGCATGGTCGATGGACCGGTGTGGTGCGAGTGTTTCAGCCTTGGTCTTGCTGAAGACCTCCACAAATTCCGTGTACTTGTTGGGGATATAGCTCCCGTCGTCCGTACGGAGCATCTGCTCTTCTTTCTCAGTGCCAGCTGCGCGCGTTAGCAGTAATTCGTCATGAGGATGGAGCGGTGAAGGGTAATCCAGGAGACGTGGTACTGCCGGCCGGACACGATGGAGCATGAACGAGGCGCGCGGAGCTCCCTTCGTGACTTGGCGAGCCGGTAGCAGTCATTCAAGTATACCCGAGTTGGGTTCCTCTTCTGCCGCAACTACTGCTGCTGCTCCTGCTCGGTCATCCAGAATACGAGGGTATTCACCTTTCTCGTGAGTCCACTCTACAGTAGCTCCCAGTAATCCAATGCAATCCTCTATTGAGAGAGCGAAAGACCTGGTAATCTCTTCGCTAGCAAGCAGATCGCCAAATGCTGTGGCCGAAAGCGTCTCGATGCTAACACCATTCCGTTCGGGTATACCGAGTTGGGAATCCTCAGAGCCGTGCGATCCCAAACCGTAGGGGGTCCGCAACGACAATAGCCGGTTCCGTGACCAGTCTATCTCCGGGTTCCGAGCTTGGAAGCATGGAAGTCCTAATACCAAATCATATGCCGTTATTGGGACGACCGGTACCTCCGGTTCGTCAACCGGTGCCAAATGGTCGAAGTATTGGGCCGAAATGATCGTTTTCCGGCTGTCTCTGGCATGCTCTATTACATGTCCGATGAGGCCAAGAGTGGTTGTATATGCAGCTTCGTGTGGTAGCCCAAGTTTTCGAAGCAGTCTTGGGGCCATAAAGATGCTCGTTGCGCTGCAGTCGATGAGTGCTCGTACGCGCTGCATTTCTCTGTGTCGATCTCGTATCTTAACTTAGTGGATTATGTGTGCAGAATCGGGGGTCTCTGTGCTGCAGAGATATTGACTAAACATGTGGGCTCTCGGGCTCTTTAGAATAACCCTCGGTTTTAGTGCTATTCGATGAGGCTGTATCGCCTCCAGTGTTGCCATCAACGCCCGGGTGCCTGCCGCCGGCATTCCCAGCTCCATCTCATCCAGCCTCACTCGCCGAGCCAGGTACCGGGAGAGGTAGACTTGTTTTTTTGCTGCTGGGGGTGGAATGATCGTTGGCGTTTGATTTGGCGGTCGTCGGACGAGGTGGGTAGATTTTGCTTATGGTACTGGGGTTGATCCTGCTCGGCATTTCAGGCCCGCGAGTATCTGGTGCATTCGAAAACGAGATGAGCCTTTGGCTCCGCACCGCTGGCATACACCGGATTCTCGCCGTCGTTGTCGTTCCTTCGTGCTCACCCACGGTGCCGGTGGGCATTTAGATCCCAAACCAGATCTTGATCCAGATCTTGATCCAGATCTTGATCCGGAGCCTGATCCTGAGTCTGGTCCTCCTCCGGAAGGTGTTGATACTGATGGTTGACGAGGTCTCTTCTTTCCCTTCTGGCTGCTGCCTCAGCTCTCAGTTGGCTGTTGCTTATTGGATTTCCTTGGTGTCTCGACGTCTGCCGCTCGGTCGAAAAGTTTGTCGATGGAGTCGAATCTCCCGTTAGCCTTGGTAAAAGGTCTTAACTTCGGCCACAAATAGGGTTTCAGCCCCGCCCAGACTATATCGTAGAGCATGATCTTGTGGTGTTCCTCATCCCAACCGGATTGCCTCCAGTTTCGTCGAAGTCGATTGGCGTATGCGCGTACGTTTCGTCTGGGTTGTGATAACCCTGCATCATTTCGGCATTCTGGAAGAGTAATTCAACGAGCTTTCGCTGCTGTTCAAGCATATCTCGTATATCCGCCATGGTGACCTCGGATCGTACGGTGTCGCCGCGGTCGGTGTCGGCAGCTTGCTCTTCGCCGTGATTGTTGTCTTCGGGCTGCTCCTCTTCCTCATCATCACTGTCGGAATTGCCTTCTTCGTCATTATCAATTTCGGCCTCCGGAAGAACACGTGGGCTGGCGCGTTCGATTGGGGTGCTGTTTCGGCTGGCTGACTTGGAGTTCCACGGCCGATCAATGCCCGAATTGTTTCTGCACTCCCGCGCTCGTTAGCAGTGCGCAATGGAAGTCTATTCGCTCGTTTTGGAGGCATTGGAGTAGTAGTGTTTCTTAGAGTGGAGTTGTGCGCATGTCACGACGCGTCGAATTAGGGGTTAAATCTCGAGATCCCGTGAGAGAAACGTATTCAGTGACTGAAGATCGAGAATAGTGTAAGGACGTGTACGCCAGCGTCCAGCCGTGTAAGGATATGGATAGTAATTGAAAGATCACGGTTGCACATCTGAGTGAGAGCGTATGTAGAATTAAGTGGTAAGATTCTCAATGCTGATCTAAAACTCGTGGCGAGCCGTGTGACGGCCGTGGGAATGACCCGAGCTCTATCGCACCGATATATACACAGCTAAGGATGCAGTCCTCTAGTTACTGTGTAAAATTAATTATCATCTAAATGTAATAGTAGTATTTGTTGTTCTAGTCAGTTCACGGAGGATGTCAGTCCGCGGAGTGACCAGTCAGCTCGCGGAATGACTGGGCTCTGTGAACTGACCAGTCACTTTGTTGAGCGATACAGCCGATTGTAGGGAGAATCGGGATAAAAAATGCTTCTCTTTTCTCTCCTCCGCTGCACAGACAAAATTGACAAAAAGTCGGTCCAATTAAGTCTGCAAGTATTGGGCCAGTCACAAAGTGACGTATACATGTAATATGCATAATTCATCGCTCTTTCATCTCCCTGTCTACAATTTATGATATCATTATAATTGATGGAGCAGCTTTACAAAAACAGCTAAAAATCGCTGAAACGCGATGTTTTTCCACAACCATTCTGTCAATATTAAAGATATGGCAAATTGGAGGCCAGGAGGTGCAGGAGCCATAAGCTTCCCGCATTTCATATATACATAACTTTGCGATTATAGTAATTGTTATGTTTTGTTGAGCACACTTAGCACTGGTCAGTTCATGGAGCACTGATCTGACTGGTTCATTCATGGAAGGTGGGAATCCGTGAACTGACCGGTTTCTCCGCGGAGTGAGATTCTCCGCAAACTGACTAGAACATTTGTTGAGCTGAACGTATACAGATGAGCTGATGATAAGGGATCTAGTGATATTAGTCCTACAATTCTCTTGTATGTATCAACCTTTGGGTTCTCTCTGCAGTAGATGATGTTGGCTAGGAGTTTGGCCCGGTGACTTCTTTGGCTTCCGGAACTGGTGGACTAGAGCCGAAGGCTCTCGGCCATGAGGCCGGTGGCTTACAGCCCCATTGGCCGCCACAAGTCCCCATACCGAGGTGGAGGCCTAGTCTCGGGAGTGATGCCCGGCATCGGGCTCCGGTTGTGATACCCGGCTTCGCCGAGTATGGTCTCATCTTTGTATATAAGCCTGCCGTTTTCTCTCTTTGTATCAACAGACAATTCAGCTTCTTCTTTCTTCTCTTTTGTTCTCAACAGATGACCTCCGGCAATGTGCTTGCATATATGTCAATGCAATCGTCTCTAGCCTCTGGCCTGTGTGACGATAGCGAGAGGAAGGATGGCATAAGACGCAGGGCTGGTCAGCTGCTTTTCGCCAACTGCAGAGCCTCGCGCCTCGCCTGATTTTGTTGAATGTTAGCGTTTTAGCTTGAGAATTCGCCCTGTGTTCAATTGCAATTCCAACATCGGATATAGCCCTGTCTCAGGCTCGTCTATCACACGATTTTATTGGCTGTTGGTTAGCTCACCGATCGAGAGTGACACTGCATACAGTATTTGAATTCTAGCCAGTGGGAATCCATTCAAGGCTTGAGAACTGATCCTCAAAGTTCAATCGACTAGGATCACAGTAGTACTCTACATAACGTACGGGATGGTGGTGTCGGTAGTGTATTCCAACGAATGAGTTCGGTACACGGAAGTGTATGTATGCTTAGGAATACAAGATACGGTGGCGGCTTGGGGTGGGGCCCGCCCAGCCCAAAGTTACCACCTCTATCCGGTTCCGAAGCTGGCTCATCCGCTTGCTTCCAGGTGTACTTGGCTCCAACCTGCTCCAAAAATCCAAAAATCCAAAATTGGCAAGCCGCTTATGAACAGCATGCCAAATTCAGGGTTTGAAAATGTTTATATCCTCTTACTTCTCATCCCATCACTCACAAGTTCAGTTCGTAGGCACGATTTCCTGCAATTGCAAATGCGCTGCTCAATTTCGCTTTCCAGTCTCCATTTTACGATATCGATAATAGCCACAGTGCGGCTGTACTGATAATGCACTTTATCCATAACCTCTCACTCTGTTGACTAGGGATTTGGCCCGGCGGCTTACGGCCCCCGTTGGCCTCGCCTGCCCCCACCAGCCTCGCCTGCCCCCACCGGTCTCGCCTGCCCCCACCAGCCTCGCTTGCCCCCATCGGCCTCGCTTGCCCCTGTCGGCCTCGCTTGCCCCTGTCGGCCTCGCTTGCCCCTGTCGGCCTCGCCTGCCCCCATGGCGAGGAGGACGGCTCGGCACTGATACTTGGCATTGGGCTCCCGCTTTGGCAGTCGGCATTGGGTTTTCCTTCTCTCTTTCATATATAAGTCCATAGTTTTCCTTCTCTTTGGATAGACAGACAATTCATCATCTTCTCTTGTTCTCCATCATCGTCTGGTGTCAACAGGTTATGAGCCCGGCGCTGAGCTGAACTCGACGCCTACTATTAGTATTTGTTACTGCCTCTCCTGTGCCCCTGTTCCAGTGGATCGAGCCAAACATCTCTCTTTGTCTATCGTTTCTCCTCTGCCTGCCTGCATTGGACTGAATCGACGCCCAGTAGTAGTGCCTCTATATTGTTTCTTAACCTCTTTATTGTCTCTCTACCTCCGCCATGTCGACCATGGCTACAAAACTCAATGAGCACAACTACCAGCAATGGGCCATAGAAGCGAACGCCCTACTTCGTGCGCAAGGCCTCTTGAAATACGTCTCTGGAGAAATGCGTGTTCCCAGGCGTCCGATTGTAGCAACCAGCGACTCCTCGACTACTCCCACAGCTCGTGACCGTCGAGATACCGATTACAACTTCCTCCTGGAATCGACTGACACGTCCTACCTCAATCAGTTCTACCACTTCGTCCGTGATTGAGAACGCTGGCAGATGAACAATGACAAGGCATGCGGACAACTCACCGCCCTGATGGAATCAACGATCGAGATACGGTACCGAGACCTCACTAAGCCGAAACAACTTTGGGATACAATCAAAACCAACTTCGAGAAGGTCGTCAAGCTCGACGGTCGATACGAGATGGCGAAGCTCACATCATGTCAACTCGAGTCATATCCCTCAGTCACAGAATGGATCTCAGCCCAGGACAGGATAATCAATGACCTTGCCATATGCGACATCACGATCGAAGACACTTGGAGGAAATTCTACATCATGTCCAACCGCCCGAATACCGCAGAATGGCAAACTTTTGCATCCACCCTCGAGCTCACTGAGAAGGCAGACACAGTGGCGAGTATCGTCACCCACCTCCTGTCCTTCGAAACCCGCCTCCGGAGGGTACACAGTCTTGCTCCAGAAGCCGCTTTGTTCATAACGAAGAAAGGTCGAGGACGACACTCGAAGGGCAACGACAGGAAGGGCGAAGACAAGAAGGGCGACAATAGGAAGTGTCACGGCGCAAGAAGGTACGAAGGTACTTGGGAAATATAGAAGAAAGATACGGAAGGTGTGGAAGGAATTGTGTTACGGAAAGGCGGAGACGTTGGAAGACGCGGAGGAAGCGGAGAGATGGTGGCGGTATAATTTAGTATAGATAAAGAAGTGAGCTGAGGTGTTGCGACGTCAGGAGAGGTGGCGTGGTTGTTACGATAAGGAATAACGGAGTGGTGTGTAAGATCATGGGATGAGATTCGGATGGTACATCGGAGCATGAAGAATGGTTCGAGGGTGGCAGATGAATTGTATATAAAGAGAGTGTTGATAGTGTTGGAGGATTTCCTTTTCTTCTCTCTTTACTCGTTCTCTTGTATAGCAAGCAATAGTACGATTTTGAAAAGATATTTTGATTCTTGTCCTCTCGATACGCACTTCGAGTTCAGTCCTGCAACATCCACATCACCTGCGTCCGACCCCGCCCGTTACACTAGAACGAGTCCTCTATATACGCACCTGATAGCGGATGTTTTGTCAACATTGCCTGACTCCTTGTTTTGATCTGTGTTGGTACTTCTTTGAAGAAACTGACAGTTATATTTCGATCTGCGGCCACTGCAGCTACGAATTAAG
>Ga0307515_10007988_pt1 | contig 20760 bp, 19 predicted proteins | sample 17_EM_MG_FD_194513 | JGI IMG/M metagenome (GOLD analysis project Ga0307515, IMG submission 194513) | Populus trichocarpa ectomycorrhiza microbial communities from riparian zone in the Pacific Northwest, United States - 17_EM | ecosystem: Host-associated > Plants > Roots > Unclassified | place...
AGGTGGTTGATCTGGAGGTGGTTGATCTGGAGGTGGTTGATCTGGAGGTGGTTGATCTGGAGGTGGTTGATCTGGAGGTGGTTGATCTGGAGGTGGTTGATCTGGAGGTGGTTGATCTGGAGGTGGTTGATCTGGAGGTGGTGGATCTGGAGGTGGTCGATCTGGAGGTGGTTGATCTGGAGGTGGTTGATCTGGTGGCGGTTGAATTGAAGCGCGCTGGGTTCTGAGACTCTATTCATCGGCTAGTTACTCAAAACCGTGGAAATGTGACAAGGTGACTTTACCTTTGAAGCTGTGATGGAGAATTTGCTGGTGGCGGTCGATCTGTGTAGGGAGGCATGCCGGAAGTTGAAGCCACATCCAGGGGTCCACTCGTAATCGTGACAATGAAGAGACGACTGACAATCTCAGTGGTATACTGTACTTGGTGAATGTTGCACCTGGTGTATGCTGCACTTGGTGTATGCTGCACTTGGTGTATGTTGCACTTGGTGCATGCTGCACTTGGTGTATGCTGCACTTGGTGTATGCTGCACTTGGTGTATGCTCCACTCGGTGTCTGCTGCACTTGGTGTATGCTGCACTTGATTTATGCTGCACACAGTGTATGACGGACTCAGTGTATGCTTCACTCGGTGTATGCTACAACTCGGTGTTAACTCATGATCATGGCATGGAGAGATACAGCGGGATGTCTTGACTTTGTGTTCTGCAATGATGGTGGAGGTGTGGCTGAGACAGAGGGTGATGGGTGAAGAAGATGAGAACGATATGGAGGATATGAGCAGATATGAGAAATCAGGAGTACACCTTGCCTCATTGTGTTCAGCAGACCTCGTATCAGTGATGTTGGACGCCGAATCAGGACTCCTACCTGCGCTATTGGGGATGGCGAATTGACTCGCACATGATATACTCTTCAGTCCCAGTTTCGCATGATGATTGCCCCCATCTCCTCTCATTTCTCTTTTTCTTGTCCTTAACTCTACCATCACCTAAGAACACGAAGTTAAGTCATCCCACTCTATATCTCCCTGCCATGATCATGAGTTAACACTGAGTACAGCGTACACCAAGTACTGCATGATTCCATGATTGACTGTCGCCCACTCCCAGCCAGTTTTTCATCTCTCGGCGGATGTTCTCAACCCTCTACATTTCCACAATTTTGATTTTACCAATGAATAGAGTCTCAGCTCCCATCGCACATGCCTCCCAATCTACCGCCTCTAAGTACTTCTCCAATCTTGATTGATCATGGCCTCCAAGTGTATGTCCCAACGCGCTGAATCACGGCTTCCAAGTACATCTCTGAGTTCACTCAATCTCGGCCTCCAAGTGCATCACCAAACTCACTTGAGCATGGCCTCCAAGCACATTTCTGAGTTCACTCTCTCTCAGTTTCCAAATGCATATCTAAACTTGCTTGACACAGGCCTCCAAGTGAATCTGTGAGTTCACTTGATCTCGGTCTCCAAATGCATCTCCTCACACGCTCTATCCCGGCATCCAGGTGCATTTCTGAGTTCACTTGATCTCGGTCTACAAATGCATCTCCAAACTCGCTCGATCCCGGCCTACAAGTGCATCTCTGAGTTCACTCGATCTTGGTCTCCAAGTTCATCTCCGAACAGGCTTGATCATGGCCTCCAACTACATCATTAAGAAGTGGCAGCACGTGTACGGAGATAAAGGGCTAACGGAGGTGTATGGTGTGATGTGGAGAATAGATTCAACAGATCCCAGAGTAGATGGACATCATCACATTTCCATCTCATCTTATCATACAACGAAAATACACACTCTAGCTTTCCCAACTTGTGGTGTCACTGGCTCTGTCCGAGATTTTGTGGATCCTCAATGCCGGGAAATGTCAGATTGTCTCACCCCATTCCAAGAATGCACGAGCCAGGGCCGCTCTTACTGATGAAATCAGTTGGGATGTCGCGAGAGGCGCGGTGGAGTGTTGATGGTGGGCTCCCTGCCTTCTAGCTCTATCGTTTCGCCACAAGGGCCTCCAAGTGGTGCATCGCCATGTGCTGTCAATGGGCATGTCCAGGTGGTCCTCCGATTATGCTCGACTACCAGTTGAAGCTAGAATGATGGTACGTATATACATGTAGAGAGACTTAAATAATGCATGCCATATTATGATGTAGTGAATGTTGTGAGTGTAACAAAGACAAATATGATATGATGAGATGCCTTGTGGTTATGTATGAACCACTGCTGTGAGATTACGACACCAAGTATCCCGCAGAGCTGGGCAGTGGTCGTGGCTGCTCTCAACGTCTCCTGGAGAGGTGCACAGCGGTCCCACCTGCTCTCAAAGTCTCCTGCAGATCAGCGCAGAGGTCTCAGGAGCTCCACAATATGACTATTCTATAAGTCAAATCTGATAGCATCCTGAATGCACCTCCATAACTGCAGGTGCTTTCAGGAGCACCCAAGATTGCTGTTGGAGAGTCTGAGAGCACTTTGCTCAGCTCCAGGGGGGTCTGGGAGCATCTAGAAGTACTTAAAATGACTGGTGCGATCGCACATAGTGTCTGGGAGGATTGTGTCTGGCTTCTGGACCGATTCACATTGTGCTGGTGTGTATAAACAGAAAAATCCGTACAAAAAGAAACAAAACTGATGTGTACGCCTCTGCAAAACTTAATAGGTCCCCCAACCGATCAGTGCTTTAGCGCAGCCTCACGGTGGATTCGGTGCATGGGGAAACTCCACCTCCAGTGGTAGGTGGTAATGACCCGTGCCAATGCGATGTATACCGGCCGGAGATCCAGAAAGAAACACAGAAATGTAAAACACCTGCAGAAAACATCTAATCCCGCTCCTCAAAGTCCAACCATTGTCGAGGCTTCCTCGGATGCGCTCGGTAATACTCATCGATCGATTCCTGCACATTCCTGAGGTTCTCCGCAGGGTCCCAGCCAGTGCCTACGGAACTGTAACCCGACCACTGTACTAGATAATGGAGTTTCCGGTAGCGTCGGGTAGAGTTGCGCATCCAGTCGACTTCCCATTCCCCAGAGTCATCGACTATTGTCGGCTGCGGTTCAGATCCCGGCTGGGCTGTGGTAGGAGGAATATCGTTGTCTCGCAGCGAGATGTGGAACACATTGTGCTTCTGGATCGTATATGGATGGTCTAATTTGTAAGTATTCTTATTGATGTCCTTTCTCACCATGTACGGTCCTGGCTGTTTATAATCCAACTTCTTCGACGGCCTTGTTGTTCAGAAGTGCTATGTTGAAAGCTAGACCTTATCTCTTCCCCCAAAAACAACCTCTTTGCCGACTTCGGATTGTGTCTGATTGGCATGAGAATCCTGCAAGTTCGTATGGAGAGTTTGGTGAGTCTCCTCAAAGCCAGCTGCGAAGGTGTCTGGTTGGATTTCCAATTTCAGGCTAGATGGTTGCTTCGGGGCCATAGACTACATCACTGGATGGTAGTGGTACTTCGTCAAGAATCGAGCCATCCTTGTGGAAGCATGGACTGCGTGATTGTAAGCCAATTCGGGTGGCAGTATTAATTCAACCCAATTGTCCTGCTCGGATTTGCAGAAAGCCGGCAGATACTGCTCCATCATCGGGTTTTGATGCTCTGTCTGCCCGTCTCTCTGTGGACAAAAGAATGATGAGAGCCGATGGTTGGTACGCAAGTGAGAGCTTCCCAGCGTCCTGAATCGGCTTGTCGACTGGGTGCCCCAATCTGTAAATATGTTGCCCAGGATGCCGCGCTTGTACATGACGTGTGCAAAGAAGAGCCAGGCCAATTTTGGCGAGTCGATATCATTCCGGCATGGTAAGTAGATTGCCATCTTTGTCAGTTGGTCCACGATAACGAGAATCCCAGTGTAGCCTGATGCTGTCAAGTCTGGCAAGTCGATGATGCAGTCCGTCGTGATGCCTTCCCATGGCCGTGATGGTGTCACCAAGCACATGTTGATCCCCTGCCTGGTTTGCCGAAGTGCTTTGATTGGGTGGCATACTTCGCAGCCGCTGACATACTTACATACATGTGAGTGCATTGCTGGCCAGTCAAAATCCTTCGATACCAGCTCGGGAGTTTCAACAGCTCCAAAATGACTGGACTGCAGGTTGTCATGAAAACGACTGATCACATTTCCACGTAGGGGGTCGACCGCAGGAAGGTATATCTTCCCCGCGTAAGTCAATGCCCCTGCAATGACTATCCACTGACTTCCCTTTACCCCGATATCTGGGTGATCTGCAGCTGCTAGGTCGGCAAACTTCACCGGGACGTCGACAACCCAGGCGTTGGACTCCTGAGCTGCAATGATAGCTGGCATGAGATCATCGTACATTTCCACTGAGATGTTTGCCAATTGTCATGCCACAGGCCTTTTGTAGCTGACCTTGTAGTCGGGTGGTCTGGACACACGATCGGCCGGGGTCTTGTCTGTTTCGTGGTGCTCGATCACAATGTTGTAAGCCGAAACAGTTTCCGACCACCTGGCTTGCCTTCTGGGGAACACTTTGGATGTCTGGAAGCATTCGAGATTTGGGTGGTCGCATCAAATGAATACCTTGTCATTGGCACCCTCGAGGTAGTGTCGCCACTTCTGAAGTGGAAGATATACCCTGCCATATTTCCGGATGAATCCCAGGAGGACCTGGACGTCTCTGATTGACTTTGGTGTCGGCCAGGGCTCGATTGTGCAGGTCCGGTCCGATTCCATGACGACTCCATCTGGAGTGATAACAAACCCCTGTAAACCGACTTCCGAGACTCCAAATTGGGACATCTCGGCCACTCAACCGAGGCCGAATTCCTTAAGTCACTGCACCACTTTGCGCACATGCTTCTCATGCTGCTTTTCCTTTGTCTCATAGATGAGTATGTCATCAAGGTAGCATACCGCGAAGTCTTTGATGTATGGCCGTAGGAAATCTTCAATATAAGACCAGGACGTAGCCTGTGCATGTGTTAGACCAAATGGCATGACCCGGTATTCGAATGGGCTGTAACGAGTTCGAAATGCCGTCTTCTATTCATCCCCTTGCTTGATCCAGATAAGGTTATAGGCACCATGTTAGTGGTTTTCCCTTAATAGTGATAATGGTACTTGCAATAGACTATTGAATACATGTCACGGAGTTACTCAAGGTCTAGTCACTTGATATGCGTAACACCTATTCACGACTGTGCAAGTTAGCCTGTTATGAGGGCGTTAGCGGGATTTCACATAAATTGCGAGTCAATTGAATATGCGCTAGAGCTTAGCAAAATCAATTTTGATGATGCAGCTATGTCGCCATAGCCGGGAAGCCTACGCTTCAGCGGAGCACATAGTTTTCAACCACATTCAATTTCTGGATACTAGCGGGACACGCTTGATTGGACATGAGTACGCTGCGACTCACAAGCAAGGGAGTCGTTAGTCACAATGCGATCACGTTGAACTCCTGACTTATTGCCTCAGGCGATATGATCTATCAGGGGACTCCCTGGCGAAAGAGAATGGTCTCGGCCTAAGCATGACGTGACTGAGGGAGTTATGATGTTGCCTGAAGATAAGAGGCCTGAAGCCACCCTGCTCATTGCTTTGAGATAGTATGCATTGCAACGTCAGACTCGTATTGAATCCGAGCTGTATGCGTCACACCCTACGTTTGCATAGTATCAGTTTTTCGCCGACTGAATCTATGATGCGAGCAAATTAACCTTTAAGGCTTGGCATTGATATGCGATAAGCACTACCGAATATATGCGGCTGATGTTCCAACCGCCAAATCCATCGGACTGCGAGATGTTTAAGTGCAAGTTTGATCTATCATATTGTCTGACTTGATATAATCCGATGGATGGCCTGATTCTTCTCAGCAGTGTAATGCTTTGAAACCACATTGCATGAACACGATAACATACTGGGATGGGTGGCACCTATTGGCAGGCGCATGCGGAAATGGCAAGAAGCGACCACGATAGGCTATCATGAGTAATTGAGTCGAAGCGTTTAAGTATGGGTACACACACCCTTGAAGAGGACTATAAAGAGATCGCATTGTTCCGGCAATGAGAAGAACAAGCTCAAGCAGCAATCCGCAGTCAATAATCAGAACACTGAAGACTATATTAAAATATTATTAAGAATTCTATTCTACTACACTTTGTCACCATTACTTCATTACTTCATACTTGTGATCTATCCTTATATGCCTGGGAACAGATTGTCAAAATACGAATACGCACTCCAGAAGAAAGTCGAGTCTTTTGGCGATATGCTTATCTGTTGACAAGAGCATCATTTAATCCATATCTCCAAAGTCATCAGACACTACACATAGTTGGAAGGGATTGGGTTTCTGGTGCATCGGTATCTATCTACAGGGTTGTTACCCTCCGAAGAGTTTTCAGAAGACCGTTTCTTTCCAGGAGAGGCTTAATCTCTACCCAATGAAGAGATATCAATACCTGAAGGAGAGTTAACTGATATGCTGTTGAAGAAGGTCAACAGGTTGAGTATTAGGAAAAGCCGAGAAAAGAAAGAGTTTCTTAGATCAGGCAGCTGTACTTAATTCGATAAATGTTGTATTGAGTATTGTGATCAAGAACCCCCGTAACACACCATGGAGGTCCAGTTTCATGATTATCCTGGCCTTGCGCAAAGGGTCAAGCAACTCTGGGATTGATGGAAGGGGATACCTAGTCTTCACTGTCGCCAGATTGAGCACGTGGTAATCGACAGAAAGCCTTAAACCTCTATTCTACTTCTTTGCGAACAGAATTGGCGCTGCCGCGGGGGATGGTGGTCATGGAATTAACCCATTGTCTAGGTTTGCCTCGATGTAAACTGTTATCATCCTTAATTCGAACTCTGGTTGATTGTCAATTCGCCCATATGGCAGATTATAGCCAGGTTCCAAGTCAATTGCATGGTCAGTTGACTGATGCGGAGGGAGTGTCTTCACCTTAGCTTTACTGAAAACCTCCATGAATTCTCCGTATATGGCGTAGATAAGTCCTCCATTATCTGTAGGCATTATATTTGTCGTTGTGCCAGCTCCATCTGCTACCGTTAGTTCTCAATTCATACTAGATATGGTGCAGTGTGAAGGGGTATCCAGGTGCCCGTATTTGAAACAGTTCACCTCGATAGCGCCAAGCCCCACCATACAGTACTTCATTGCTGTCTCGGCGTGCCAACAACGTTTACAAAAGTATACCTCTGGGTGCCTCTTTCGGGCCGTTGCTGCAACTGCTCCCAGCTCGCCCATCCACAGAATGGGGCCTATCTCACTCACCATCAGTGACACCTTCCACGGTCACTCCCAGCAGCCCTCTACAATCTCCCACTCTTAGACAGAATGTTCCCACGACCCACTCACTGGCCAGTCGATCGTGAAAGGCAGTTTCTCCAAGTAATTGACTATCTGGGATACCACCGGCTCCTTCAGAACACGCCTTCTCCCTAGCCATATATCCAGGTACATTCCCGGAACATTCCTGATTTTCTACTCAGTCCACTGCCACCACTTCCGCTGCCCCTGAGGTTTGCAGTGACAGAAATCGACCTCATTGCCAATCGACGTCAGGATCCCTGGATTGGAATCAAGGCAATCCCAAAACCAAGTCATAAGCCAGCATGGGCACAACTGGCGCTTCGGATTCGTGAACTGGCAATAACTGCTCCATATACTGAACCATGAACATTGTTCCTTGGCTCTCACTTGTACGAGCTATTACCTGGACATTGAGGCGTAGGGTGGTGATGTATGTTGGTTCGTCTGCTAGATCAAGTGGTTTTCGCAGTCTCAGTGCCATAATGATGCTCATTGCGCCACAATCGATGAGAGCTTCCACGCATTGCATTTCCCCATTTCGATCCCTCATAATCTCCTTGTGAATAATATGGGATATATTCAGTCTGCACTTGCCGCATAAGTACTTACCTGACATGAGAGCTTTTGGGCTGAACAACAACACCCTTCACTTCAAAGCTATCCGATGCGGTTGTACGCTGCCCATTCACGCCATCACAGTCTAGATTGCCAACTGCTGTAAACTGAATTCCTCCGGGTCGAACCTCTCCCGTCGGTCCAGATGCCGAGAGAGGCCTATGAGTTTTATGCTGTTGATTGTTGAACGACTTGTGGCGTTTGACTTGGTGTCCTCTGTCTGTGTTTGGAGCTAGTGTCTGGTCCTGCTGCGGTGTGTTACCTCCTTGTGAGGATGTATGGCAGCAGCTCGCCGGCTGGTTTGGAGATGCGCTTTGTAGGCATTTGCCGGTAGAACGTCGGCTTTCGAAGTTTTCCGTTGTGACCCATGTTGCTAGCGATACACATGACGATTATCCTGCGCCGCCCGATTTCCAGTGGTTGTTCGATCCTGATTGGCCGGATTTACCACCTGAGGTTTTGACTGACTCAGAGGTGGATGACCGGTAGCCTCGTTTGCCACCTTTGGAAGACGAGTCCGTAGGCTGTTGCTGCTGCTGTTGCTACTGCTGCTGTTGCTGCAGCTGTAAAGTCTTGTTTTTGACATGTGTTACTTCCAGGGCTGCAGCCTCATCAAAGAACTGGTTCAAGGTGTCAAATCTGCCGTAGGCGGGCATCATCGGTCCAACTTTGTTCTTGAGATAGTTGCGGAGCCCTGCCCAGGGAATATTGTAGAGGACTTCTTCATGCTCCTTTAGGTCCCACCCAGCCTGTCTCCAATTAGCTTTCACACGATTCGCATAGGCTCCGACCAATTCCTGTGGAAGTTGTATGTTTCCTGCATCAGTGCAATCAACGCCACGCGATATCGATCCATATCCCCATGAACCTTCGCCATCTGCTGTGAAACGATGTCGAAGTCCTGTAAACATGGGCCGGATGTTGCAGATAAGTCACCCGCCCATTGCTATGAGTCTGTGATCGCCCGTTGTCTGAGTCCCGGGTTATGGTGATTGCTACAGGCGTCCAGATGACAGATGGTGTAATTGCTGTAATCGGGTCCACCGCTTGGGAATAGGTAGCTGTCTGTGTTCAAATTCAAGCATAACGCGGCCGGTAATAGGTCCTGCTGTTTCCCACGGCCACAGTACTGTACGGAGTCCACTATCTTGTAGACATTCGGTCTTGGGCCTGCAATAGTTCGTTCGGTGCATTTGGCACGTTCGGCAGCCTATTCAATCAGTTCGGTACGTATTCATTCCCATTCAGCCGCCATCCTTTCCTGTTTGAGTCTCTCTTCGGCTTTCAGCTGGGCTTGATATTTGAGCAGCATTTCAAGTATCAACCGGTTCCAAGTCACCACGTCTAGATGATCTGCATCGGTACTTGACAAATGGAGATCCCCTAGACCATTCGTAATCACGCTATGTTTGTCTCCTTGATCTCCGGGGTCATTGTCGAAATCATTGTCGACATCATCGTGATCCTCAATCTCGGCATCAGGTAAGAATGTCGCAGTGGTGCATTTTGCTGTCGATGCTGCTGCCTGCAGAGTGTCATCACTCTCATGCATGTCAGTGACGCGCAATTGAGTTTGGGTAAACTTCTTTGGAGGCATATTCTTGATGAAATGTGGTAATTTGTGGTGACCTGTCGAAAGGTGTAAATCACAAGATTCTGAGACAGAAATGTATTGAATTGATTATCAGCAATAATAGTGTAAGGCGGTATATCTGTAAATGGCTGCGTATGAGAGTATATGGGAAGATACGGTTGCACACGTGGATGTGGTAATATAATAGAGTAGTAGATGGGTAAGTTATGGTAAGATTATCGCTGGCGATCTCAGAGAGATCGCGCATCGTCTATATAGGGTTGCGATTACCTCACCATGGACACGTCTCGTGCCATTGGCAACAACCGAGTCCTGAATGCCATTATACCACAGATCGGCTGCCTGCAAATCTACAGGTTGCAGATCAACCCCATGCAGATCGACCACCTGCAGATGGACTACCTGCAGCTCGACCTTCCGCAGATCGACTACCTGCAGATTGACCATCTGCAGAACAAATACCAGCAGATCAACCGCCTGAAGATCAACCACCTGCAGATCAATCACCCGCGGATCAACCACCTGCAGATCAATCATTGCCAGATCAACCACCTGCGGATTGACGGTCTGCAGGTTGACGTCCTGCAGAGCGACTGCCTGCAGATCGACAGCATACAGAGGTATAGTCTGCCGATCAACAGCTTGCAGATCAACAGCCTGCACACCAACAGCCTGCAGATCAACAGTCTGCAAATCAACAGCCTGCAGATCGACAGCCTGCATATCAACAGCCTGCGGGTCAACAGCCAGCGTGTTGGTAGCCTTCAGATCAGCAGCCTTCTGATCACCAGGCTGCAGATCAACCACCTCTAGATTTGGCATCGCCAGATCAACTGCTTCCAGATTGACCACCACCCATTCGGCCATCTCCAGATCGACTACTGCCACGTTCACCACTTCCAGATCAATTACCTCCTGATGGAGCACTTCCAGATAGCCCTCCTCCGGATCAATGGCCTCCAGATCAACTACCTCATGATAAACCACCTCAACATTGACCGCATCCTGATCAACCGGCTTCAGATTAACCCACTCCAGATTCACTACCTCCAGATTACCTACCTCCAGATTGACTGCCTCCAGATCAATCACCTTCAAATTGACCACCTCCAGATCAGGCACCTCCCAGTACACCTCCTATATCACATGATCACTCACTGCAAGGGCATCTCACAGTTCGCAACTTCTTGGATGGCAGGTGTGACTCTAAACTCCCTCGATCATGGCCTCCAAGTTCAAGCATTCATGGCCTCCATGTGCATCACCAAGTATGCTTGATCACTGGCTTGGAGTGCATCTCTAAGTTCGCCTGAACATGGCCTCACAGGGTATCCCTGAGCTCACTCAATCTTGGCATCCAAGTGCATCGCCAAATTCGCTCGATGATTGCCTCCCAGCTCATAGAATCTTTGCCCCCAAGTTCATCATCATACTTGCCTCATCATGGCCTCGATATAGATCTCTAAGTACATTAGCGCTCAGCCTCCAAGTGCATCTCCAAACATGCTCAATCACAGCCTCCAGGTGTATCTCAAAGTTCACACCATGGCTACCTTTAGGCATACCTCAGATTGCTCTCAAACACTGCCTTCAGCCAGTCCAGATGTGCTGCATTTAGTTGGATAGTTGCATAGATATATAGATACAGAGGTATGAAGATGTACAGATGTATAGATACATTGATATATCGATGCAAATAGAAACAGTATGCATGAAATTTGTATTAGATTCACAATGAGTACTGTGTCCAATTAACCATTGCACCAATAGCAATTCAGCTGCAAAGCGTGTAGTCTAAGTTTCGGGGTGATTCTAGCAATGTCGCTAGACCTCCTGCATCCTTGTAGATTCATAGTCAATTATCCCAGGTGCATTTCAGAGCCATGGAATCGGTCCATTCAACTCGGAGATTTGTAGCCAGCACTTCCAACTTTATCTAATCGCCATCATGTCGGTCCTGTCAACTCCGTAATCTGACAATCCTGGGATTCTGGTCCGATAGCTTCCACCTACTTCAAGTGGCCCCCTGTGACAGAAATACATTGTGCTGATGTTTCTTCATAAACTAGGATATGTATACCATATCTTGCACAATAATCAAGCACAACTTCTACTGAAAATCTTCAGCCAAGAAGAGCAGAATTCTTCACATATCACTGCAATCTAGTTTGAATACTTATTCATCAAGTGCTGCAGCATTTACCACAAATGGCCTCATGCTATAACATTCCAACATTGTGAGTTATATCTACCCTCGAGCCTCCATGCAGCTGATAATGAAGGTACACCATCTTAATAGAATGAATAGGTGAGTTTTCTAGCTAGATGTATGCCTGCTCAATGATACTTGACAACAGTTAGGCTGAGACAATATTTGCATCAGCAATGATTCTTGAATGGAGCCTGGATCCTGAGGAGAACAACAGTGCCTAAACATGCAGCTCAATAGGAATTAATCACTTTTGCAGCTTGACTTACAGGCATTCTATTGAATCAAATTGGAGATTGTATATCCACAATTTATGTGTATTATGTCTATTTGTGCGTTCCTGGAATCTAGATATAGTTCATATCAGGTTCCTGCAGATGTCACATCGTATCCTGTGTATGACTTCTACAGCCATAGATCTGTATGAAGGTGATGATCTATCTAAGATAATTGTGTAACAATAGAAGAATGTAACACAGAAAAGCAGATTGGTTGTGATTACGGTTTCTATTTCTCAGCCAGGCTTAATGAATAAAAGGTATAGTAAAACATGACAGTTTGTGACAACATAAAGGGATACAAGAAGCCTTTCATTCCACCAATGGTTACATCTACATGCAATAAACTCAACCATACTCAAATCTATTCTACATCATATCTCACATCTATGTTTGTGTCCAACCATCTCTTGTTGCCAGAGCATGTTGACAAACAGATCTCCACAGGAGACACCGAATGTAGTTAAATTAAGTGACGATAGTCCATTGTCTCTCTGAGCGAGCAATGTCAATACTGCGGGTGATCCACTCAATCAGGCAGATCTGCATGTTCTGCTCTCTGGCCCATGCGCTCCACAGAGCCATACCTTATGTCAACCTTGCCTCTCTCTCCACAGTACATCCCGCCTAAATGGTTCAAGGTACTTCTCAAAAAAAATAGAAACAGCCCACTTGTCATTGACTCCATGACATCGTGTCACTAATTACTAGTAGACATCTAGTCCGCAGCCTCAGTTCTTCCTTTCACGTTGCACCTTTGTTTCGCACAATTCGTATAGTATTGTGTAGTTATCAAACCTTTGCTTTGCTTTTGAGAGATGGGCAGCTAGATCCAAGGTCGTTTTGCCATTGTCCTTGCCTTCCCCGTGATTTGATATTTGCAGCCACCATTGATGTCTGGCATGCACTGATGCAAAGCAATCACTTTTATGACACACGAATGATGAATTGTGCCATCTTTATGTCTTACAGTTTGAATGTGAGGAGGAGGAGGCATTTCTTCTGCTCAGTTGACACAGTACTTCTGGAGACTGGTGATGCTTACAGTATGGGAGGTTGTGATATCAGTTGGTAATTCCAATTCGACTGCAGTTCACCTACATACCTGAATGTTCAGATAGGATCAGGCCCACAGGTGTTGAAGAGTCCGCTGAGAAGGGTCTTGGTTCTCGGATGTTGATAACAGGTCTTCAGTACTTTGCATTGCGAAGTCTACCACATGAAGGGTGCATGGTCTTCCGCTGTTGTTTGATTCCACTGTCTGGCTCTCATGTGCCTCATGCAGGCAGTCCTGGGCATCTAGCAACATGCCTTGCATTTGTTCACTGAACGATACACCTTCTGGGCTCTGCATATTCTCATGCTGCCGTTGGCCCGCCAAGCAGTTTAATGGGATTCATGGCGTATATCCTGGGTCCAATCTGAATGGGCTTTGATTGGTGGAAGAGTGCATAGACTTGATATTTACATATTCAGCTGGTGGGAGCATGGTGTCCAACTGGTCTTGATGGTAATTGGTGAAAGCCCATGGATAGTGCGTAACCAGCTTATACAAAATCTCTGATGGCCCATCAGTTTGCGGGTGAAACCACGTTGATATGAGCAGCTTTGTCTGTAACCTCTTACTCAGTTCAGTGCAGCAATCTGACGTGAAGCATGTGTTACATTCCTTGACAATCTCTTGGGGGGCACCATGAAGTCCGATGATGGCCAATAAGAATGCCTGTGCAAATTCTGTGCTGTCAATGGTCTCAGTGCAGGGGATCCAATGGGCTTGTTTGGAGAAATGGTCCAGAAAGGTCACAATGGAATCATTCCCTCTCAAAGATGTTGGCAGGTCACTGATATAATCTACCCCAATCCGCTCCCAGCGGCCTCATGCCGTTGGGAGTGGTTTTAGCCAGCCCACCACTTTCCCAGCCCGTTGAGTAACTAGCACACATGTCTCCCAGCCTGTTGTATAGTCCTGCACTGCTTTCCACATCTCTGGCCAGGAGAAGCGCTGTCTGACCGCCATATATATTTTTGCTGCTCCGAAATGGCCTCCCACCATTTTGGTCATGTGCATTTCAGAGTATTCTGTCTCTGTGGAGTGTCGGAATGTTGAGCCGATGCAGCTGGTGGTTCTGTCATTCAGGGTCCTGAGTCTGGAGGTCTAGGTGATGCAGGGTGTTGTCTACAGACAAATGGTGGGTGCGAGTGCATGCCATTCATTCTGTAGCTGCAGCAGACACCCTAGGCTGGAGTTCATGGCTATCCTTAGAGAAATCGATTTGAACCATATGATTTCTCCAGCTCACGTCCTGCATTTCAGCAGCGACTTCTCATATCGACTCTGTCAGGTCCTGAACGACCAACCAGATGATGTGACATTAGGAGACATGACAGAATTGCCGCCCAACATCTGGACACCATGTCAGTGCGTGTAATGGCATGGCTGCATGTGATGTGTCCAGGGCAAGACGATACCTGCTGTATATAGTCGGCTTGCCATGAGCCTTAGATCTTTTGCGATTATTGTACCTTACCTTACCTTACTTACTTCAAGTTCCTTATACTTCTCTACAATATTGACATCCATGTTTGCAACCATATCTTCACATATTGCTTCATACAAGGTCATAGAGAGGCATATATCTGTACAATGCGCCGGCCACCTGGTTTTTCGCATCTGGGATGTACCGGATGCTGTACGTATAATTGTCTAAAGTTGCTCCGTAGTCCATTTGTCATGCAGTGAGGTGAGGTTGTATCAGTATGTGTCTCAAAGAGGCATGGTCCATATGGATGGTGAAATTTGTGTTCAAATGGAGGTGGAAGTGCTAGGTCACAACTGCATAACAAATCACTAGGAGTTCTCTGTTGTATGTAGGGTATTGCATCTCTGCACTCTTAAGCTTCCTGCTCCAGCAGGAAATGACTCTGGTCTCTCCATCTTGTTGGTTCTGTGATAGTACTGCTTTGACTGCACATTTGCTGGTGTCAGAACACAGCACATACTGGCTCCCTTCCTCAGGTAGTGCCAGCATGGCAGTCTTGCAAATAGAATATTTCAATGTTTCGAATGCCTCCTCTGCCTCCACATCTGAAACACTTCACACTGCACCCATATCCTAGAGGAGTGGCTCACTGCGGTGGAATTATATTTTTACATTGTTACTCATTTTGCACATCCGATGTATCGGCAAGGGGATTTATGCATTACGCCATATGTGATTCCAGTAACAGCTCATTAGACTGAGAATGCAGTGAACTTCTTTCATCTCTGGGGACCGAGGCCATTCCGTTTCTGGTTTGGTCTTTGAATCCAACATATGCAATCCCTTTTGGTTGATCTGACAACCGCCAAATTCAATCTCATTACAAAACAATTTGCATTTTGATCTTTTCAGTTTCAAGCTAGCTTTCTTCAACAGATTCAGCACAATCCACATGTGATGCAGATGCTTCGCTCTTGTCAAACTATGGATGACTACATTGTTAAGATAAATGGCAACAAACTTACATAGCCTGGGACTGGATGGCAGCATGAGGTTTGTAACTCGCATGAATTGACTAGGTGTGTTGGCAAGTCCAAAGGAAGCACCATCAACTTATACAGCCCATACTTGATAGAGAAACCAGTGGTTTGATAATCACAGGCACATATTCGAATCTGGTGATGACCCAAAGCTTAATCTATCATTGTGAAGAAGTTAGAACCTGCCAGTGTTTGGACAAGCTTCTCAATGAGAGGTGATGGGTATCAATAGTTCCTTGTGATGTGGCTACCTGCCGAATAATCGATGCACATGCGCAATCCACCATCTTTCTTAGGTACAAATGAGACTAGTGAGTTATAATGGCTGCCACTTGGTCATATCCAGCCATTGTATAAGACTTTGTCCAATTGTGATTGTAACTCTGCATCTTCATTGGGAGACAAGCTGTATGGAGGTCGATATGGGGCTTGCATGTCATGTTGTGGTGACATGTTGATTGGAAATGGCAGTTCCATCTGCATGGTGTCACACGTCAGTTCTGCGAATAAACCACTGTTCCCTTAGTCCTGAAACAGGCATCTTAATTTGTGTGGCTGTGGAACAGACTCAAGCTTGTTTTGCCGCACCAGAACCATGAATGCCCTGGCCAACACTCAATGATCCAGGCAACAGAGTTGTTTCATGCCAATAATTGTGATGCCCATAGTCCAGACTGCTTCTTCAATGGTGCCATCATCTGGTACCCTGTCAGGCTAAACGCCCGCAATGTAATAGCTTCATGCTGCCCTTCCTCTGTTGTCCCAGGAGATGTCACAGTTGCTAATGCGTATTTCATTTGTTCGGTCGGCGATATCATATGCTCCTTTTATCTCAGTGACCCACCGCTTCGCTAGGATGATGTTCAATCCCTACGTGTCACACACTGTAAACTACCCCATACATGTGTAGCTGTTGTCCCCCAGTTTGAGTTTCAGGTACACCTGTTGCCATCTCTCAATGCTGTCTTCTACCTTGTTATTTGCCATCTCCACAATCATCTTGCTGCCATCTCTCTCTTCTAACGCCATACCTTTGTGTTTGATTATACAACAGTTACTCTTGTTATATAATTCTCCGATACCCCATCATTATGGGCTATTTTGGCTGCTAAACTACCATATGTGTCATTATTCTTTTTAGACTGAAGCTTTCTATCGAAAAGGAGAAGATCTATGGTATCACTATCACTGACTTGAACCTGATGATGGCAAATAAACATTTTCATTGTAGACACAGTAGTAGCATTGGTTGTAGGTAGTCAATTCGCAGCAAACACCTCCTGCCACCATTTCCTGAGCCTGAATCATTTGAATTGTCATCATCCGTGCTTGCACTGTTGGATTATTGCTGTGCCTTGTAAACCTTAGCATGGTCAGTTTCTCCTCCTGAGGTCTATGTTAAACAGAGACTCTGTTGTTTTGCTCAACCTTCCCCTCCATAGTGTTAGCAACGGTTCCATATTTGGAACCAGCTGGGTTTATAGGTCTGCGTGGCAACGGCCTTACCACATCAAAAATCGACGATTTTTTAAGCGAAATGCCCAATTAAGTCCACCACTATTGATCAGAGAATTTAGAGCTTGGTAAGTGAATTATGCAGCTTTGCATGGCGCATCTTTTGGTAGTCTCCAATTTTTAATATCTTCAAAACTCGGCAAGCACTGGTGCAAAAACATGGTTTTTGGGCAACAAATCACGGTATTTTCAAAGCCGCTTGCTGAGATTTGAAGATATCAACAATCGGAGAGCACCGAAAGATGCGCCATGCAAAGCTGCATAATTCACGTACCAAGCTCTAAATTCTCTGATCAATATTGGTGGACTTAATCAAGAGAACCGTTTGGCAAAAACTGGAACTGAACCGGCTGGTTCCGGGTTTTCTTCGACCCTCTATAGTAGAAACGGTCCCAAAATGGAACCGTTGCTAACACAACCCCTCCACAGCCACCTTTCTTGCTGGCGCCACCGGAACCTCTGCGCTTTGTCATATTGAATTTCTCTTTCTTCTCTGTGCCATTGTTTGCGGCTGCTTTCTTCTCTTTCCATGCTGCCAAGATCTTCTCCTTGCCTGGACATGTGTACGCAGGGTGGCCCAAAGCTCCACAGGCATAACAGCACCTGTTGTTGCTTCCTCTGCCGCTGCCTTCTCTCTATTTGCCTTTCATTCTTTCAAAAGTCACTTTCATTGGTTGCTTCTTGAAGTTAAGCATGGCATCCACTCGAGAGAGGTGCTCCATAATGTCATTGAGGGACACTGTAGGCTGATTTCCCAATGTTTCAATTGAAGCTTTGGATGCTTCTTTGTGGCTCTCTAGTTTGAATGGATATGAGTTGCAAAGGAGTGTGTTGGAAAGTTCGACATTGGGATACAGCTGGTGTCGAAGCACTTGGAAACATTCATATGCGGTCGAAATACAATCACCTCCATGCATTCAATGGTACTCCCAATCCTGTTTCAACCTGGTTATAACTTCGGAACCAATGCAGGCCTCTTTGACTACAGCAGCGTAGTTATATCATGTTATGCCTGCACATGGGTGCACCGGGAACCAGAGGATAGGTCATACTGCAGCAATGTCTGGAAACCGAAGCAGAGCTGCCACATCCCAATGGTGTGTATATGGAGTTCCAATCATGTCCGTCAAGCCTAACACATGGGTAGAAGGTGCAGAGCAGCTGTGCAGGGTCGATAGAAAGGAGGTGATGGAGCCAGGGTTCTCTTACAAATGTAAATTGGCAATCCGGTCGTCTTGATGTTAGATATACAGTTCCTGGAGTTAGTTTGGAAAGTGCGGATGGGTGCCAAGTTATCCTTCGATTGAATTAAGACCTCATTTGGAGAATTCAGTGCCATCATGCCCGACTCCATCTGTTCACTGATCATATCTCTGTTGTGTTTGGTGGTTGCCAAGAAGTGCTAGCGATGGGTCCAAATTGCCGGGTCGGTTCCGGGTCTGGTTCCACCAGAAACCAGACTGTGGCAACAGGTCTTAGCACACTATAAACCGAGACCGTTGGAAATGGGCCGGTTTTACAACCAAAAACCCAGGATTTCAAGTTCTTGATTTTGGCTCCAATTAAGGATTTGAGTTCTGATCGTATCGCAACATGATCAATGGGTTCATTGTGCAGTGTTAGCCGCTCTTTTACCTCCCACTGTCAGATTTGTGATCGGACCAATATTCATTGAGTCGCTATTGAAAACCAACTGATTTCGCGGACAATCTGGTGTTATTCCACGGCGATTCAACGAATATTGATCTGATCGCAAATCTGAAAGCGGGAGGTGGAAGAGAGCGTAAGACTGCACAATCTATGTATTCATCATGTCATGATACATTGAGATCTCCGGTACTTAATTGGAGCGAAAGTGACAGGAACCGTAAAGAGTAACCGCGGTCTGGGTACAACCCGGCCACAATACCGCCAGTTTACGTCCGGTCCAGGTAACAACCCAGCCAACACAAGGCAAGTCGGGTCTATGGCCGGGTCCGGAACTGAACTGAACCGAACCGCCAGTCAAAACCCAGACTGCTGGCCGGTTACCCACACCCGTTGCTAACACTATTGCCTTGGCTTTCCTAGTTTCTTTCGCTTCCTGGAAGCCTGCTCCCGGTTTGGCTTGCATCATCTTACTGAGCACATTCTTCGTAGTGATCTCTCGTTTCAGCTTAACCATCTCCTTTGTGGTTGCATTGGCAACCATGAGTAGCACTGCATGGTCTATTATGTTGTCAGCATCATGTTTGGTGTTAGCAACGGTTCCGGACCGTCACTTCGGGTCCGGGTCCGGGTCCAAACCGAACCGTGGCCAAATTGGCGGTCCGGGTCATCAATAAACCCGAACTGCCCACTCGGGTACGGTTCCATGGTTTACTCCCAACCCGTCTGAATTGGGCGGGTTGTAAGCGGGTCGCCCAGCAGGTCCATCTATAGATTCATATCAGGCTCTTGTATTGGCAGTGTGTTGATAGTATCTTATCAGAATTGTGTTTTCAGCAACCAATAATGCGCTTTTGCTTGTTGAGCAGTTTGCAATATCGATTAATTTATTATCTGTGTTTCACCTTCGATACATGGTATTTTGGCCTAGCAAGGCAGTCAATAATACAGTTATGCACGCGACAATCCGCGCGATGCCTAGATTACAGAATATTGAAGTCCTAAAACTGTTGACGCTCCGTTGACGCTCATTTTCAGGATGCCGCAGGGAGCATGTCGCTGTTGTTTTTGCCAGTAAAGGCTGCCACTATCTCATAAATGGATGTCTGCAACCAATCGGAACATAACCTACCCAAGATGCAAAGCTGAAAATCGTTGACACTCCGTTGACGCTCATGCTAAGAATGGGGCGGTGACCGTGTTGCTATCTCTTTTGCCAAAAAAAGCTGCCAATACGTCCGTTATGCATAAAACGACCCAGTCACTCATGAATTACCGTACTTACAAGACCACAAATCGTTGACGCTCCGTTGACGCTCATGCTAAGAATGGGGTGGTGAGCGTGTTGCTATCTCTTTTGACAATTAAAGCTGCCAATACGTCTGTTATGCATAAAAACGACCAAGTTACTGGTGAATTACCATGCTTACAACACCACAAATCATTGACGCTCCGTTGACGCTCATGCTAAGAATGGGGCGGTGACCGTGTTGCTATCTCTTTTGCCAATAAAAGCAGCCAATATGTCCGTTATGTGTAAAAACGACCAAGTCACTGGTGAATTACCGTACTTACAAGACCATAAATTGTTGACGCTCCGTTCGCGCTCATCTTATTGTATTGTCTATTCAACATCTTCTGCCGTCGATAATTGTTTTGATCCTGATTTGAGTTTATCGGTTGTCTTTCTACATTATTGAGACTCGGCCCTGTGGCAAAGCCAAGCGGCATAATAATCTTGCACTGTTCACTCTCACACAACTAAAAATGATGTATCACGCCAAAAGATTCATTGTGCCTGCTATAAAGTATTTGACCGGGTGACCGCCCATGACCGGGAAACCGACCACCCGTGGGTGGTATTTATTGACCCAAATGACCTGTCCTAACCACTCTCCCTGACCTAGTCACTACTGGGGGTCGACTACTAACCCCTTCTCTCCATTTTCCATGCTCCATAGCATCCTCTAGGTCCAGCATATCACCAATATATACAACAGAGTCCTCCTCCCCCCCATTCTCCTCCTCATCCCACCCCTTTCCACCCACCATATCTTCTTCCTCATCCT
>Ga0307515_10007989_pt1 | contig 20760 bp, 5 predicted proteins | sample 17_EM_MG_FD_194513 | JGI IMG/M metagenome (GOLD analysis project Ga0307515, IMG submission 194513) | Populus trichocarpa ectomycorrhiza microbial communities from riparian zone in the Pacific Northwest, United States - 17_EM | ecosystem: Host-associated > Plants > Roots > Unclassified | place...
ACTTTTATCTGTTAACCTAAGGCTTCCTTTAATCTCTCTATTGCCGCTTAACACCAGAAACTAACTAAGGATAACGTTCTTGCCCTAAATAAGCGTCTTTCTTAACAAATAAACCATCTTAATTAGGGATTACTCTATGTACCTATTAACCTTCCTACCACTAAGCTCTTCATATTTATTAATAGGTCGTTTAGAAATAATAAAGATTTTAGCTCCTAGCTAGGATATAAGATTATTATTATAAATAAATCTACTAGAGAGAATAACTTTATAATCTACGGCAACCTTATTTATTAGAGCTTAACTAAAAGTAAGCGCGTTACTTAAAGCGTTCTAGCATTAGAAATATATAGAATAGTTAGCGGAGTTAATATAGTAATTGCAATTGGAACTACCCTAAAGATAATTATAGATTAACTCGAACTTCCTATTATGCCTATAATTATATACACTAACTTATATTCCCTTTACGAGTGCTTAGTTAAGCTTAGTACTATAAAGGAGAAGCGCCTTATAATTAATATTATGGCACTTTAACAGTCCTACGAGCGTTAAGAACTCTTTGAGATTTAATAGATTAATGGCTAAGATAACCCGGCAGATATAATAACGAAGGTAAACCCAAATAAGGCACTAGAGACATTTATTAATATAAATACTCTACGTATGTAAGTTAAAGGTTAGGTTAAGAGGGAGTAGGAGATATAGTGAGGGCCGCTAAGGCGCCAATATAGCTGGCAGAATTTGGCAGAATATGGCTGACAGAACTTGGTAGAATATAGCTAGCAGAACTTAACAGAATATAGCTAGCAAAATTTAGCAGAATATGGCTAGCAGAACTTAACAGAATATAGCTAGCAAAATTTGGTAGAATATTATAGCTAGCAGAATACGGCAGAATACGGCAAAATATGGTAATATGGCGGGTGCTAGTACCGTTACAGCTTAATTGCGTTATTTATATGTAGAGAGCAACCATAAAAGAAAAGTTACCAGTGTTGGGAATAAGGCACGTAGTTATCACGTGTTACCGCGGCACTAGCGCGGTAAGAAACCTTAGGTTCCTTACCCTTCCTTATTCTAGAGAATAACAAGCTTTTAACCAATATCACTATACCTACTTAAGTAGTAGTATTGGTAAGTTACCCTGTGTAACTAACAATTTATATACAGTCCTATTGCAGTAATATACTAGTATTCTACCTAGGTTTTAGCAGTGGCTATCCCTTAATATATTAGCATCTATTTAAAATCTAATCTATATAAGGAACACTAAAATATTAGACCCTTAATTACGCGTATACTTACTATATTTTAAATATAAAATGTATTAAATTCCATTCTATAGAAAAGACAAGTTTTAGTTATCTTATATTAAACGGCTAGACTTTAAGGAATAAGCTACATAGATTGTTTTATATAAAATTTTATAAATATTACTAGCCCTATATTCCTAAGTATAGTAATTTAATTTAGTTAGTTTAATTAGTTAGTCTTTATTAATAAATAAATAAATATAAACTAATATATTAGGAGGGAAAAGAGGCTTTTATTATACTATATTAAGAATTCTTATTACTTTTACTATTATGCTAAGATGTATAAACCGCCTAAAAATATTATAATTAAAATAGCTAGGAGAGGTAAACTGTATAAGCAAAGAGATTAACTAGAAAAGGCGTTAGGGAATCTATTAAAAAAGATAATAAGGAGAATAGTATATAAGAGAAAGGCGGGTTATACTAAAAATAGAGATTCTAAAAAGCTTAAGGAATAAGAATTTTTTATAAAGACCTTTGCAACTATTCCTATTCCTTTTAGTACCTATTGAAAATTAAAGCGCTAATTAAAATCCCTTTAGCTTAGTACTTCGTTTCTATTTAGTCGCTCTTACACCAAGAACCCCCTATTACTGTTTATTTATAAATAAACTAACTCTTGCATATTGGATTAAAAATCGTTAATAATATATATAGTAGTTCCTAAGTTAAGGATAAAGCTGTTACAAAGCTTATAATTAGAGGCTGTATTATAGGCACCTGCTTAATAATAGTAAAGGCTCCTCTACTAGGCTCTTAAGAGCTCTGCTTATTACTATCCTTTAGCTTTTTATTAGCTTAATTATCCTTTTTAATTTACTTAATATAACCCTTAATTTTAGGTATTATATTAGCGATCTTCTTATCTACTTCCTTCTAGATTTTATTACTTAGTTTAAACTAAGATAGGTAAGGATTTAACTCTATTATACACCAGTATTTATTATAGTAGTAACGTTTTCTACATAGACATTGTGGTACCTATTACCCTTCCTTCTTTTACTTACTAATAATTTAGACTTTAATCTAGACTTTAAATTTAGTAACTTATTTAGCTTATTCTTAAAGGTAACTGTAGAGGATCTTTATAGGTTCTTGCCTTTCTAGGCAAGCTCCCTATAACGGCAGTTTTAGTATTTTTAACTAGCTTAAAGAAGGTAGGAAGCGTCTTCTCCTACTTACGCCTATTAAGCTTATTCTTCTAATATTCTAACTAGCTTAGTATAATTAATTTAACTACGTATATAAAGTCTATTACTAAATAATTACTATCTACCTTAGGTAGAGCTAGCTCCTTATACTTAGTATATACCCTCTCCTACTCCTATAAGTAGACCTTAAAGTTCTAGTTCTAAGGCGCTTTCTTAAGCTTTGTATATTAGGTAGCAAGTTAAAGTTTTTAGGCGTAGTTAGACGGAGTAATTCTCTGCTTAAGCGACACTAAGACGTTATAGGTAGTGTTGCATTTAAATATATAGATAAGGTAGGTGTATAAGATAGAGCTTAGAATCTAACTACGTAACGTATTAAGAGCTAATAGCTATATTCTATATAGCTTTAGGTTATCCCTAGAGTCCGACTTAAGTATATAGAGCTTCTCCTTCTCGTCCTTATCTAGGTCTAAGAGCTTTATCTTCCCCCAGCTATTAGTATCCTTTAGTAAGGATTAAATAGGTTCTTTAAGCCTTGGTAACTTAGTCTTAGGTATTAATAGGTTAATATACTTCTAGAGACAATTGTTATTAGCTTTTAACTTAATAACCTTAATCTATTTATCCTAGTTGTTTAGGCTTATAAGGATTACGGATAAGATAGTAATAGGTAGGGTATCTTGTTAAGAGGTTATTATAGGTATCTATAATTAAGATAATAATAGAAATTAATAGGAATAAAAGACTTTAAATTAAAGATAATATAGTAGACGGCTTAGGCTTATAACTATTAAACGGATAATTAAGAATAAGAACTCCGTTTATTAAAGAGGGCTCTCGAAGCTCTCTATATATATTAGATAGGTCGCAAAATAGACGGACGACTCCGTCGTCTGTCAGGTAATAGAAATAGGTAATGAGACATTCGATGAGACATTTAGTCATAAGTTAAGAGACACCTAAGAACATAGTTCGTATAGACGATCTAGGTCGACAGACAGTAGTAGATGGCGGTAAGGAACCTTGATTCAGGTCAACAGGTATCTTTCCAGCATCTTGGTGAAAGAAAATGTTATCATCATCAACATTGTCCAGAATCATTAGCTACTAGCCATTTCTCTCATCAGAGAGCTACCGGGACACCAGCGAGGGATGTCAGATCGTGGGTCAGCTCGACTAGGAAGATTGAGCCGGTCAGCAAGATCTATGTAAGCCTGTTCAAATCTAGAAGCGTTGCCAGCACATATCCAGAGCACTGAAATATGGGGTGAACTCTGCTGAGTTCTATAAGCATACTCGATAGCAATCTGACACTTGCTTCGGCAAGCTCTGCCCGCTCATGCCTTTTAAGACCGAGTTGCTCCCAGACCTCCATAGTACTATTGAAACCGCTAGTATACATTCAGAAATAGCAAAGTAGCGATTAGAAACCCATATTAACAGAGAAATGGTACGATAGAATAAGCAAACTGCATCACAAACATCAGACGTCAGTACCTCCCAAGGAAGCCGAGGGGAATACGCTTAACAATGTACGGAAAGAGTACTCTCAGTAGGATGTAGGTACTGAGCATCGCTGTGATAGACATCACGAATAAACAGAGCATCCGCACCCCGTCTTTTAATAACTTCTTCCTTCTCAGAGTTGTGATATTAACATGTCTACGTTCATCTCTTGCCTTACGGTCTGGACCTACACCAGCATATATCTCTGGGAACATGGGTCGGAACCATTCACGTACTAGTCGTACAGGTCCTAGGATACCTCCTACATGGCCTGTCCGTAGACCCATGTCATCGAGCAGAAGGTCCGTATAGAGAGTAGCGTGCGGCCCAATGTGGACACCTTTCGCGCCGCGCTCCCCAAATGATTTAGTTTGCCAAAAATGAAAGTAGTCAATCCCTGCGTTCTAATCAGTGAAAGTGAGACAAGGTTAATTTAAGCCATAATACCTTGCTCTACCGACTGCTGGTCTGGAAGATGAATTGCTCCGGCGAAGTAATCCGATATCCAATGCGCGGTGACATGTGCGACCGTTGGGCCCAGCAAGCTGTATGCAAATCCATTAAAAGCGATATTGCGACAAGGTCCCTTGCCGTCGATTCCCTCAGCATTCTGTTCGTGAATTGTCCCTGGAGGAGCAGCGAGACGATGTAGTCTAATATAAGGGAGATCCGTCTTGTCTTCAGTGCTATCTTCAGGAGCTAGAAGTCCCAAAATTCGAACTGTTTCATCCGAGAAGAAAGGAAAAGCCTGCTCACCTAGATCAGCACCGCGCTTGCATATTAGCCACCAGCCATACTTACCAACACATAACCTGTAGCGAGCAGTACGTTATCGGCGTCGAAAGCGTCTGGCCTCTCTCCGTTCACCTTCACGTATACTTTCTTCCCCACCATACTATCAATAGTGCCTTCGACAATTTTAATTTTCCCACTCCGCACGCAGTCTATATACCCTGATGGCTCCACATGTAATGCTCCTGACGATGCTCTCGCCAGAGGGTATTTCGGTATGGTCTGTGGTAGGTCTTGCTGGTTCAAGGATTTGACAAAGTCGTCCGTGATGATGTCGGATATGAAGCCAGTGACCCATCTCCCGAATCGAGTTTCTGCGATCATCCAATGGAACAGATCGGGATGCTTCGCAAACGGTAGCCATGAATTCTGTCAAGGTAAACGCTAGGACTAAGGGTATGCTTTGAGTGACAGCAGTGTACGTAAATACTCACCACGAAACGCGAGAAGAGCAATTTCTCGAAAGGAACCGTTCCTCGTATGATCTTTCGGGGTGAAAGCCAATGAGGCCTTCTATAGACCAATGTCACAAGCATGGCTTTTCGGTCTTTAGTCCTCCAATGCCCCTTGGCCAATATTGTTGCAAGGTCTAGCGCAGATTTCCCTGCTCCTGATATAACGACCCTTTCGGAGTTGGCGAGAATGCTGCGAACTCCCGGATTGCCCATCTCAGAGGAATGGTATATGTTACCAGCATATTGTGTGGTTTGCGAAACAGTCAACGGGTTAAAGCTCGTGTGGTAGAGGCCGGTACAAATAACAACATGGCTAAAATTTCTTTGAAAGTCTCCCGTGGCTGAGACTCCCTTCACCGTCCACACTGAGCCCACCCGGTCCCAATATATCTCGTCAACCCGAGTCTGGTATCGAATTAGCTTTGTGAGGCTGTAGTACTCCGCGTAATCTTGGAGATAGCGATTGACATCTTGAGCGGAGACGTGTGCGGCTGATGATCGCATGCCGACAGGATATTGGAAGTCTGGAATCTCGTATGTCCGCAAAGGGGAGTTTGTTATAAGACCTTCGTATATACGATTTGATGACCATACACCCCCTAGAGTTGAGTTCTTCTCGAATACTATAACAGAGTCGAAGAAATGATTCGAATCGTGAAATAGGACCCTGGCCGTTATGAGACCGTGGAGGCCTGCAATTTTGTCAGTGAATCCGCCAATGATGCAGGAAAGGAAAGCACTAGTGTACCGGCGCCGATGACTAAAACATTCCGATTTACGCTCTCTTTACTCGCGGTAGAAGTCATTTAATCTGCTACAAGCTACGATTCAAATCACTCGCAGTATTATAGATTTTGTAATATCGACAAGTGCCATTTAAGACTTAAGGACAAGTTACTGCAACTTGGGCAAGATCATCTGAAATTCCCGCATCTGGAGAGGAAAAATAAATTTCCTGGGCAAACGATCTGAGCACGTCTCTTTTAGTGTCGAACGCCTAGTTGGCCCAAAAGAACCGGTCCTTTTGGCGAAGCCAAATAGGACGTATTTTATAGTCAGACATTTAGACAACGACTGTGAGTAACGGGAAATGCATTGATAGTATCAGCAGAGTAAGTCTCGACATGGATGGCAATGAATACAGCAGGGTGGGCGAAAATCCGTATCGATAAGATCGATACGATACGCGAGATCATATCATATCATATCGTATCAATCGATCTTTTTTGATCCGCTACCAAATAAGCGAGTAATTATAGCTAAAATATCAACTATTTACCAACGTCCTTAGCTTCCCTACTAATTAGGTATCTCCTTTTTGCCCTCTCTATTTATACTTCTTCTTATATAAAATACTATAAAATAAAATAAAAGTGGTAAAAAAGAGAGGAGATTGAATTTAGTAACTTTTATCTATTCCTCGTTATCCTCTAGTTTTACGATCCGATCCTTACCCTCTAGTGCTCCTACTGCCGCCGCTATAGGCTGAGAATTTTTATTGTACGACGAATATCGAGCCCTATGATCCCGCTACTTGCAATTTCTATAGCACCCACCACAGAACCCTGGGAGACTCTAATACTTAGTGAAGGGGCGAGGGCCTACTGGACGACGCGGAGTCGCCGTATAAGCCTCGCATGGCTAATATTAATTAGCTCTCTACCTCGTACGAGTAATATAGGTTACTTATAATTGTATTTAGAGATCTATGGCTCTGAACTAGAATCGCATTTATATATAAGGGCCTCCCTGTCTACACCTGCTTCTCTAATACCCCCCCCACCTAAGCCTCCATATTAATCGCCGGTAAAGCTTCTACCCTTTTTTGCTTATCCTAAGAGTAGTTAGTTATATAGGTATGTTGTACGGAGAGGAGAGTTACTTATAGTATGGCAATATTGCTGGAGAATCTCTTGTACGGTAGAACGGGAAGTATACTAGATAATTATATTTCCCGATTCCTAATAAAGGATAATATTAGTGGGATTTAAACTTATAATCTATTAAGTTTAAAGTTAGCATATATTTACATACGCCACCTACGCGCCTTTAGTGGTTACCTTTTGCCTAAAATTATTTTATTTATATATCTTATACCCCTACCCCTTAGTATTATATAATATGTCTCTTATATACCTTCCCTTATACGACTACTATATTTCTTTTATTTCTCCTTTTATCCAAAATCTAGCTATTCTCTTCTAAAATTTTACTCCTATACCAACTCTTTATATACTCTATTCTTTTAACACTTGATATTCTAAGCTGCATCCTTTCCTATAATATTATACGACGTCCTCCTAAAAATACTCTCTCTGGTTCGTCGCTTATAGCTGGAATTAAAAGCACTTCTCTTGTAAAGAGTGAAAGCCGCAGCTAGCGCTTTATTTGTTGTTCTTAAGACTACTACTAAAGTAGAGAAACTTTAATTTTGTATAGTGCTTTAGAGTAGTAGTCCTTATACTTGTCCTAGCTTGCTAGTTAAGTAATATTTTTATTTAGCTTGTTTACGATTTAATTATACTCGTTAAGTTCCTTATACTTATCTTGTAATAGCTTATTATACGATATTGTCTAAAGAGAGGTAATAGGCTTCTTTAATTCTTGGTATTTTTCCTAGAGCCGTTAGACCTTTAGAAGTATTATTTTCTGCTACTCCTTCTTCTAAAATGTCTTAATATACTTTATATAACGATTTGGGTGAAAAATAAGTGTAGCGGCGTAAAGAGGCGAGTTATCTGTTCTCTAGTAGTACTCGTTAAACTTCGCCTATGTATTCTTTACTTAAAGTAAGAGAGCTTTATTTAATTTAAAGAGTACCTATTATACGATATTAGCTTTAGCTTAAAATAAAATAGCTAGAAGAAGAGGTATATAAGAGAGTTCTCTATATATTTAATAAGCATATCTATTATAAAGAGTACTTGATTAAGTATTGTATGATCCCCTTATGTGTCTAATATTGTACGGTAGAATGGCTTTAGAAAGGTATAAGTTGTATAAAGAAGCTTCTAGTCTTGTGGCGAGATATAATCCTCCTTAAGCGTATTAAAGTTGCTCTTAATATAGTTATTAATTCCTAACTTGTGCTTAAGTAAGACGCTTAGCATTTAATACTAGCTATTCTATTTTATATAATTATTAAGTGGAACTCGTCTTCTAACTAAAGTCTTAAACTCCTTTATACGACTTGCTAAGGCACGGAAGTATACTATAATATTATAAAGCTTACCAAGTGGGCCTATTGCTTAGAAAGCCTATTTCTACTTAATCTCTTCCTTACAACTCCACTCCTTTCTACTTACGTTATTCCTTTTATACGACTTAATAGCCTTAAGTTTAAGAGTATCTTTAAAGAGGAAGGCCTAGACGGCGAGATTAATAGTATACCCTTAGCAGCGGATACGTTGTTAGATAGGATCCTAGGTAATATTCTTATTATTAGCGAGATACTTGTGGACCGTATAATAGAGAGTATCATTTATTGTAGAATTATCTGCAATAATAGCTCTAAGCTTTTATATAATCCTATATTCCTCTAGGACTAAGAGAAGAGTATTCTATTATTTAGCTCTACTATAACTAGGTACTGTATAAAGGGCAAGAAGAGCTTTTATCCGGTTTTCCTAACTATTAATAAAGTGGGCGTAGACTGCAAGAAGAAGGTAGTTATTTAGGGACATCTAGATATTAATAAAAAGATAAATACTTATTAACGCTAATTAAACTTATCTTTATACGATGTCTTTCTATAACTAGAAGGAACGGGTAATTATCCAAGAAATTTCTATATACGTTATTATTATTAAATTAGACGACTTTAGGTTAAGAGCCTAATAGAAGATATAGAACTCTTCCTACTATATAATCCGGAATAGAAGGTTTTATAAGTTAATAAGAGCTTACTAGATAACTTCCTTATTTAGAACCTTTATAAGGATTATAGAATTAACCTCGTCTATCCTAAATTCTAATGCTATTTATACCCAAAGTTCCTAAAGCTTTTTAAGTGCTTGCTCCTTTGTATAAGGCTGGTTTAAGTTAATAGAGATTGCGTGGTCTTTCGCAAGGTATTTTCTTATATTTGTAGTTAATAGTGCTAAGTAACTTTCGCACTAATTATAGTATATAAGCCTTCGGTTCTTTTTATCGTATATTAGCTTATTTTTGTATAGTAGGCAAGTAAATTTATAGACTGGAGATTAAAGCTAAGCCTGTTGTATGCTAGAGCTCTTAATTAAGCTAGGAGTATTTTTAAGAAGAAATAAATCCGCTTCTAAAGCCATATTTCGTATAATATTGTGGTAGGAGGGGTAGTAGGTTTAGTAAAAGAAAATTTTATAGGGAATGCCAAGGAATATCACGATACTTTAATACGATACGAGATATCGTATCGATTGTGGATCGTCGATCGTATCGAGATAAGATTAGATTTTCGCCCACCCTGGAATACAGTCAATCGCGTCGGTAGATTGCCGCTAAATGGGCTATTCCGATATAAAATCGAAATAGAACCCGGTATCGAAGTCGGGATTCTCCATGGAGGAGTTTTTGCTGGCCGGGTTTTTTCAGAAGTCATCACCTGCAGGTTCACCAATTCACCATAACTTGGTCCTAGCTCTGCCCAGCAGTACGAAAGACAGAAGAATTTTCCTTGGGGTGTGGCCCTGCTTCAAGCAAGGACACCAGCGGCGTTATACGCCAAAAGGCCTATGTGATAGCAGTAGGCAGTAATTACACCATGGTAAAATGCAGAGCTACAATCTTAAAAGTCTTCGGTGAATTTGGGTAGAAGCTTCAATAGATACGATTTTGCATATATTTAGTTGAAATGGAGGTCTTTTAGAAACCAGATCCAAGATTCATCTTCTCCTGGCGACCCCATATTGTCACAAACGGTGAAACTTCACCCTTCAGCGACTTTACCCCGGCCAGGCACGCGCTCTTGATCTCGCTACTGTATAAGACTGTGAGAGCAGCTCTGATATGCTTATCTCTGGTGGCACTGGATTCCCAGCGTCCGCGAAATACTTCTTTGATTATTTTGCTAGCCGTTGGTGAAGCGTAAAGCGCTAGAACGGTCGGAAATGAGTAGTCGCCGTTCTTGAGATCTTCTGCCAAAACACCCTTAGCAGCAATGACGTCTGAGGAGTAGACATTCTTGCAGTCATTCTGAAGATGACAGAACCGGCTATAGGTAGCCGTTAGCAATGGAAATCATGTGTGAAAGAATGAGATATCCCCACCCAATCAGACTCATCAGCTCATCCTTCTCGTGATTACCAAAAACCAACTGTCCAGCTAGCCTGAATAGTGCGCCTGTCTTTAGGCACGCACTATGTCTGTAGGTCGCTAGGGCCTGCGTCTGGTCAGGGAAGTCAGGGAAGCCATCTCGGCGCCACACGAGGGAGGTGTCTTGTCCTAAATGCCCCCTGAGTTCGCGTGTCTAGGGAGTAGGTTTAATGGAGGGAAACGCTAACCTTTGCGGATTTGAGTTAGATTGTCGAAGATGTGCGGGATCATGGACAGCCTCTGTTTTATACAGATATTGATCACTTCCGAGAGTCGAAGGTAAGCACGGTTGATGGTCTCGCTGGTTCCGTAGATATGGTGTGCTGCTGGCTTCCCTTTTCGTAGGATACTGTTGTCTGCCACATCATCCACTAGTATGGCGCCGAAGTGAACTGAGTCCAGGAGTTCAAGAATGAGTCTGAATAAACTGGGATCCCTTGCCTCGAGCGTGGGATCTAGGATGTTGACTATCTTCTTGAAGTGACAGCGGCCATAAACCTGGAGAATATATTCGTAAGGACATTCAACGTTCCCACGAGTAAGTCGTGGCACGACTTCTTCTCCAACTTGTGGGGTAGCACCTACCCAGGAAGCTGTCTTTTCAGCTGGAGGGAAGAGAGGTTACCATTTCTTATTGCTCCTAAGGACCGTAAGCAGAAAAGGCACTGAGAAGACGAAAATTGCAAGAAGTTTGTAACGGAGATAGAAAGTGCTAAAGAAATTACTATAGAGCATTGACATGAATGTAGTTTTCTGCCAGAATACAGACATGATTAGAGCTGCTCGTACTTCCAACCAGACAGGAGTCGCGAATTTCCGTGTCTTAGACTTATAAATGTTTGGCCAGCACCTTGTGTTGGCTGAAAAGTGTTACGCCGGCTGGCAAAACCTGTCAGTTCAACACAATCTACCTAGTAGGAAAACACAGGGCTCCCAATGATGAATGAATGTATATTCATACCACTTATCGTATTCATATCACTAAGAGCCTCAAGATATTCATTATCGCGATAATTAGTATCTTATATAAGCTATATCACCAGTCTTAGCAAAGTATTAAATTACTTAGAATTCTTCTAAATTACCACCTACTCTACGTACTTATGTATAGATATATATTAAAACGCGGCGCGTATTTATAGTTCTTAGCAAATACTTTACTATAAGCCACTCTTTTACACTACTACTAAAGCTTTGAAATATCTATATATATTTATAAGCTTATGAATATTCATAGGCAAATATTATATTCATATCGCTTACTATTATTAATATTACCGTGATAAGCTTGTAAATAACGTTATCGCCGGGAGCCCTGGGAAAACATCTTATAGAATTTGATATCTCTAGTAAAAATGGCCGCTACCTAGAATTTTCTATCGGTCAGATTAGATCGGATTAAATCGGATTAAATAATTGCGCGGACGAGGGTTCTCGTCAAACAAGGAGGCTCTGTACGTATGAGGGATGTAAAAGCAGTTGGCCCCCACCTCCGTTAAGCCTCTTTGGGAGCCTTATGGATCCCAAGTTTTCTTCGGAGGGAAAGAGTTTATGTTCGGCGTGTGTGCTTAGCGGAGGTAGCATGGGGATAGCCTCATTAATATTCGAAGTACTTGGGGCCCCCCAAGTGTATGGAAGAAGACTCGTAGCTTTGACGAGGTCCCCAAGCTAACTAGTTTCCACCAACGCAATTTCCCAAAATTAACTCACAAAGGCGTGTTGATTCGCAGGCAACCCAATTTAGGTGTCGGAGATAATGGTATGAAGGTGCAGTGTGTCAGGGAATGCCTTCAATTCAGAAATCTTTCCATGGTATTAGATTTCAAAAAATACCGCAATATCTAGGATGTCTAGGTGTCGGACGAACTCGTGTGTAGATTGATCTATAAAGAAAACGAGGCTATATATATACGATGAATAGGTCACAAGTACCCCTGATCTAACGATAATATAGTAGTGATCGGCACTAAGTCGATACACCCCCATGGCTTTAAGCTTCCGGTAGGTAGGTTAAAGCTATATCACCAGTCTTAGTATAGTATTAAATCATATCGCAATTTAAAAAATTTCTAACGGTTATACATTTCTTGTATAAGCCCCTCTTTATAATTAATTAATAATTCCTTAAAGCCTCTTATTTAATTAAAGCTAAAAGAAGAGAAGGAGAAAAATAGTAAAATTATTTAAAATTAGGCTTAATATAATCCCTTAATTATATATTGTCGGAATATATGGACAGGAATATATGGACAGAGGTTACGTAGTCACGTGTCTCTGATTAGTCACCCTTATGGTGACTCATCAGCCCCCTACTTAGGCACCGCGATCCTTACGATCCTTTGCTTTCTGTACCTATTAGACAAGAATCAATTCAACAGTTAATAGGCCAATCAAGTGCACTTGGGTGATACCGACATATATTTCTACTATTAACTATTGTTTTTTATTATAATTTTTTATAATTTACTAATTTTTATTAATACTATAATATTACCCCCCTATTTAAAAAGCCTTCCTTTAGGCTTTATATATTTGTATTAAGTTTAGACCTATATTACTCAATTATTTTCTAAACTTAAACACTTAATCTATTCGGTTACCTACTTAATTTAAGCTACCTACACCTAATTAATTAAAGTTGATCACCTCTATATATATAGATTTTAATATATTAGCCTTAGCCTTTTAAACAAATACCCTCTTAAATTATAATTTTATCTCTCTTGCCTTTATATATATCTCTTCCTTTTTTACTTTACCTATCCCTTATATAGATAGGGTATTATATTTTATGGCCTTACACGAGGTTAAGAATATTAACTTTTTAGTATCTAAATATAAATAAATAACTTCTTTAATTAAATATATCACTAAAATAGTATATAACTATATAACTATATATCTAATAATAAAGATCTTATACAGCCCACTTAATACTCTATTTCCAAAAATTGGGTTATAAAAAGGCTATTGCTAAAGCCTAGACCGCTACCTACCTTAAGCCTCTCCGTATACTTAATAAAAACTACTATAGCTAGCCAAAACTTCTAGTATATATTAACAATCAGGATCTTACGCAACTATTTAGGTTATTTTAAATAAATAAATTAACTAATTGACTTATAAAATATACAAATAAGAATGCGGAGCTACACTTAATTATTTAAAAAAAAGATTACCTATATTGATGGAAACCTATATCTAGGTAGGAACTTTATATATATTTAGTGATATTAATTGTTAGTCTTATAAGGTGATATTACGTATCTACAAGTTGTAGGTAGTATGATAATTGTTATTATATATTCTTCTTTTTAATTAAGGGCGAAGGGCTTAAGGCTCTTCGCTACGCTAGTGTCGCGGCAATACGTAACAGCAACTTACCTTATATAGTGGCGATTTGCCTTATTCCTAATACTAGCAACTCTTCTTTTATAGTTGCCATCTATATATACTTATAGATTGCTACTATATAAAGATATAAAGCCAAGGAGAAGAAGGAGAAGAGGAAGGGCGTTAGGGTTTAACGCGAAGACAAGTAGCTGCTAAGGCGCTAGTAGTAAGCGAGCTAATAGCAATTTTCTATGCCAGGTATAGAAAATCCTAATTGGCTAGCTTAATAAATAGTATCGGCAGAACTCTATACCGCTACCTAAATTAATTAGGCGTAGCGCTCTTAGTAAGAATCTAACTAATTAGATAACTTTAACCGGCGGTTAAAGTTTTATAAGATCTTAACTTTTTTAAGTTTCCCTCTTAACCTAACCTTTAACTTATATATATAGAGTATTTATATTTACAAACGTCTCTAGTGCCTTATTTAGGCTTACCTTTATTATTACATCTACTAGGTTATCTTGGCTATTAATTTATTAAATCTTAAAGAGTTCTTAACGCTTATAGGATTGCTAAAGTGCTATAATATTAATTATAAGGCGCTTCTTCTTTATAGTACTAAGCTTAACTAAACACTTATAAAGGGAATATAAGTTAGTGTATACAATTATAGGGATAATAGGAAGTTTAAGCCAATCTATAATTATCTTAAGGGTAGTTCCAATTACAATTATTATATTAACTCTACTAACTATTCTATATATCTCTAATACTAGAACGCTTTAGGTAATATACTTACTCTTAGTTAAGCTCTAATAGATAAGATTACTATAGATTATAAAGTTATTCTCTCTAGTAGATTTATTTATAATAATAATCTTATATCCTAACTAGGAGCTAAAATCTTTATTATTAGCGAATAATCTATTAATAAATACAAAGAGCTTAGCGGTAGGGAGATTAATAGGTATATAGAGTAGTCCCTAATTAAGATAGTTTATTTACTAGAAAAGACGCTTATTTAAAGTAAAAATATTATCCTTAGTTAGTTTCTAGTATTAAGCGGCAATAGAGAGATTAAAGGAAGCCTTAGGTTAGCAGATAAGAGTAATATAAGCTCCGCAAGCGCGTTACTCTATATATTCTTACTTTAGAGAATTAATATTAATAACTTTAATCTTCTTACCTTAACCCTTCTGGCGTAAAGCAATGGAATCTTTATTTAGGGAAAGGATGCATCCATTAAAGAGTAATAGTATTATTAAATTAAGCTTTTCCTTTAGCTTTGCTATAAGATTTACCTTTACTAGCTTATCTTCTTTAAGAGCTAAAAATTAGTTGTCTCCCAAGATAATTATATTATTAGTTTATATACTAATAATTCTAAATAGGGTTCCTATAGTTGTAATAAGAAAATAGGGGTTAAATATAGAAGTAGTTATTAAAAGCTTCTCTTTATGGTGCTTACTATAGGTAGCCTACTAATAAATTCCTGCCTCTATAATTCTATATAATAGTTTAAGTACAACTATAATTATATTTTTGGGATATTAGTAGCGAATTTGCTTTAGAAGGTATACTAGTATTAAGCGCTAAAGGCGCGTCTCTAATTAGGTATAGGCCTAAGTAATATCTTATAAATAAACCGCTATTCTATTCTTTATTAAGGAGGGAGCTAGCGTAATAATTACTTGCTAATTAGCTTGTTAAATTATAAGGGATTATATAAGAATTACTTTCTTACCGTTATTGTTATAACCTTAAATAATAAGCCTTAATTTCTTAAATAAGGCGTTAGTAGCTTTACCCTTAATCTTATTAACTATTTTTAACTTAAAGATATGGACTCTATTAAACTTAGTAGGGTTATACTTTTTAAATTTAAAGACTTCTCTAGTAATAAGACTGTTAATCTCCTGTTTATTAGATGCTTAAAAGGGGGGTCCTAAAGTTATAATATAGCCTTCCTTTTAGAGCTGTTTTATAAGCTTAAAGTTAGCTATCTCTTTAGCTATTATAAAGGCCATTAATAACTCATCTCTACTCTTAATAGCGGTAACAAATTGCTCTTCAAAATTAACAAGATATTAGCGATTTTATAATCCCTTTAGGTGACCTTTACCATGTTATAGTTGCGGCATATCTACTACAATTGTCTTAGAATTATAGTCGCCTTCTAGAGCACGTTAATTATGGTTCTCCTTTAAAATATTCTTTAGGGCATCCTATAAAGGCTTAGAGCAGTTATTCCTATAGTAGGGCTTAACAATAGTTAAGCGGAATTAGGTAGGTCTATAGGGCATCTAAAGAGTATAAGTTTAACTATTAATTGTAATAAGTTTATATAGGCCTAACTATTCTCCCTTTTTATACTATACGTATACCTTAGATTAAAGTAGCAGATTAAGCGTAGTTAAGGTATTTAGGCCATTTCTTATTCCTAATACGTTGTTAACCTAGCGCGTAGCGTAGAGATGTTATACCTCCTTTATTACTTTACAAATAGCCTTAGCTTATTATATAATAGAGGGAGATAGTAAAGAATTATTAGTTATTTAAGGGTAGGCGCTAAAGACTAGTAATATGGGTATAAGCCTATCTAGACTAGCAGAATTATTAACAGCCTTAACAGCTATTTATAAGATAAGCTCTTTACTAGCATCCTTTAGTTCTAAAGAAATAATCTTATATACTTAGCGTAATGGTGTATAATATCATTCTACTTTTCTAACGCTATTATATGCCTTAATAGGGACTTCCTTAACCTTAATTGCTATTGCCTTTACTTATTACTAAAACTCTATAAATAAAAAGTTCCTTCCTACATTATAGATAACTTAATTAGGGGGTCCTAGGTAGATATTAATCTAGCATAATTAAAAGTATCCTATACGTTCCTAGCTAATATATCTTTTAAAAAGCGTAAGGCTTAAAAGGAGGTTAAAAAGTTAATAACTTAGAGTACTAGCTTGCCGCTAAGATATATAATATTAATAATAATATAGAAGTTAAAGTTATAGTTATCTTTAAGGGTAAACTTAAATCGGCTAGGGGACTTTTGGTTTATTTAGTAGTAGTAGCAGTACTTTATAAGATGCTTAATTGCCTTAACCTTAACCTTATAACCTGCTTACTAAAGAACCCTAAGTAGTTAGTAAACAGATAGGTGGCTAAAATGATAGTATAGTTGATATAGCTCTAACTCGGTTAAGTAGCTCTAAGTAACGCTCCTTTTTAGCTATTAAAGGAGTAACTAAGGGTAACCCTACTTACGTATAACGGGCACCCGATTATCTCCCTAAATAAGTATATTCTTAAGGTTATTAAGCTTAACGCCTAATTTATCTATATCTTAGATATAGAATAGAAATAGGGTATTTACGGGAATAATATAGAAAGTAATATATCCTAATAGGGTTTAGACCTTAATTATACCAAGAGAAATCGCAGTATTCTTACTAAAGTAAATTGTATATTAACCTACCGTTAATTAGTCGATTTAAATAAAGCTATTAAGCTACTAAAGAGCTTAAACTTAAGGTTCTCCTACTATAGATACTCCTGCGGCTCTAGTATCTGGTATAATACCATAAAAGACGTTCGCTAAGTATCTGTCATTAAAGGAAAACGCGGAACTTTCCTTTAGCTTATTAAAGATATCTAATTTTATAACAAAATAGAGTATAGATTGGTTATTAAGAATAGTAACGGTTTATATACCATTTACCTCGCCATACTTAGTAAAGTATTGGTTGGGAGAATAGTTCTTAATTTTCATATCTATAAGGAGCTGTTTGGCCTCGTTAACCTTACCCTTAAGATCTTTTACGCCTTTATATTAAACCAGAAAGCTTTAAAAGTAGGCTATAATAACCTCTTAATTTCTAACGTTTTATGCACTCTGGCGAAACTTATTATATACCTCCTTTTGTCTATTAAGGGGGTGCCTAGTTAACTAGCAATTTGGCTTCTTATAGACATAGCACTTCTTCTAATAATTGCTCTAAAATAAACCTCCACAATTGCCTTATAGTCAACGTTAGTTATACCCTCTATTATATCCTCTACCGCGGCCACTATATATTTAATCAGTCTAGTTATAATCGTATTAGTCTAGAATACCGGTTTAGATAGGGTTTTCGGTATAGAACTATTAAAATTCTTATATTTGCGTCACAGTACCTATAGCGGAGCGTAGTTCAGTATATACTCCTTTAAATATATCTATAGGTTTATATAGCGCTAAATTACACTTAAGAATACTATAGCAGGCTAAAATAACCTAGTCCCTTAGACTATTCTTATTTTAGTAAGTTTTAGTAAAACTACATTAGATTTTCTAGAGTTTATTAAAGAGTAGTTAAAGGCACTCTAAATAAGTCTTTATTGGATTATAAGCAATAACCCTCTAGAATATAATCTCCCGCTATTTAGATATATAGAGTTAGCGATTCTTATTAGTCTTAAAGTGGGCTCTAGTAAGCTAAAGTATTATATTAAAGTTATAGTTTCTACCTACAATATAGTCGTAATAGAATATCGCCGCCCATCCCTTTAATATAATAGAGAAAGCGTAATAGAACTAGTAGCGTTAAATTCCGACCTTATTATAATAGTTATAAAAGACTTATAGTTTTGCTCCAAGTATATTATACAGTTCTCCTCTAAACTTCTTCTCTTTGTCTAAATATACCTTTATTAGATTTGTAACTTCTTAAAATAGAGGCTTACTGGTTAGCTAGAATGGAGGAGTTAAAGGAGGTAAAGGAGGTAGAGGAAGAGCAACTCTAGATAGGAGAGCACCTCTAGGTAGGAGAGCACCTTTAGGTAGGGAAGCACCTTTAAGTAGGAGATTAGTGTTCTGGGGGTTTTAATACAAATTAAAGTTGCCTTCTAAAGAATATGGGTTAGTTTTAGGTTTCCGTAGTTAACGTATAATCTTAGCTTCCGTCCATTCTAGTTCTTCTATACTAATAATAATGGCCTAAATATTACTAGTAATTGGGTTACCGTTCTTAGTAATATATACCCCATTTCTACAAAGGAAGTCCCAAAAATCCTAAATAATATTAATATTACCAAGTGCCTAGGTGTCAGTAGTCCATCCTATGAAGTTTTCCCTAAAATATTCCTACAGCTATAAATCGGCGTAGTATCTATCTCGGTAAAATAGGATATAGTATAGAAGAAAGCTATTGACTTATTTTGTGGTATAGGTTATTATATTAAAGGTAAATTTATCCTAATCTTTATTAATAAGTTTCGCGTGCGTAGCTACCCCTAGTAATAAGGAGTCTCTCTAGTTGTTTATAGCCATGCTTTTAAAGGGAAGTGTTATTAGTGTAGGGATTGTCGTTTGGTACGCGTTCGTGACGTATATTTACGATTATAGGGCTTAGGACTAGTTCTGGCCTTAAATCGCGAAGACCCGTAACGCGTGTTGTTCTATATAATGGACGCAAGAATCTATAATCTAGGAAAGGCTTAGGACCAGTTCTAGCCTTTAGATCCTTAGATTTATAAAAGAGTTCTATTTAAGATTTAGGACCAGTTCTAACCTTAAAAGACAACTTCCTTTAGCACGAGTAGCACTAGTATAGTGGCTCGTCTCTTCTTGGTGAAATACCTAGCTGTTTTACAGTATAACTGTAAAGTTAACCACTAATTAGTGTTAGTCTTATAAGGTAATATTACGTATCTATAAGTTGTAGGTAGTATAATAATTGTTGTTATATATTCTTCTTTTTGATTAAGGGCGAAGGGCTTAAGGCTCTTCGCCACGCTAGTGTCGCGGCGATACGTGACGGCAACTTGCCTCACGTGGCGGCGATTTGCCTTATTCCCAACATTAATTTATATAGGCTTACACGCAGAAAGCACCATTAAGGACTATTGGCATATAGACTTCCACTATGGCTTAATGTATATTATTTAGAAATATATTGGCGCCAATTATTAGCAATAGATTAATTGCTACTTCTACTATACTAAGCCTAGATCTAAAGCTAATAAAGCCTTTAAAATATATTTAAGAGGATTAATAACTTTAATAAAAAGCTTTGCCTTGCCTTAATAAGATATTATAAGTCTAGAAGATACCTTGCTATTAATAAAACAATTAAGTGCTTTATTAGCCGTATTACTAAAACGATTAATATTCTAACTAAGCCTATACCTAAGGGCTTTACAATCTAGGTTTTAGTTAACTAGAGCTATATCCCTAATTAAATATTTTATATAAAAGGTAATAATAAAAGTCTAGTAAATTTAGATAAGTTTTAGGTAAAAAAAGGAAAGGCTTTTTAGAGACATAAATAGTTATAATAAATTGTTTAATTTAAAAAGATCCAGAGATAGACTAATATCTTTATTAGTTAAATATATATACTATCTAACTAAATAACCTATTTACCTCTATTAAACTACTTTAGCAATTTTATAAGCCTAGAATTAGGGGGTAGGAACTATATAAACAATTAAAATAAAGTATAAGGAGCTAGATAAGAAAAAGGAGTTAAAAAGGTAAAAGTAATTACTAATTAAGTAAATTAACTAGTGTTAGCGACTTAGTCAATTGAGGCACGAATATAGTAAGAAGGACGTATGCAAACCTATACGATTGGATTGTCTATAAACGAGGACCTAAAGCTAGAGAAAGGAGAGGGACGGAACCGCCGCTTAAAGTTTTATAAGATCCTCTAGTTACGTAACCACAATCTACCGTACTCTACCAGCTTTCTGCCGTATTCTGCCATATTCTACTAGTACTGTAATATTACCCCCCCCCCCCCTCCTCCGAAAAAGCCTGCCCTTAGGCTTTATATATCCGTATTATACCTATAGGGCATTCTTATCTTTATGCTCTATAGGTAACCTATTATCCTTACTATACTAGCATTCTATCTACTT
>Ga0307515_10007990_pt1 | contig 20759 bp, 24 predicted proteins | sample 17_EM_MG_FD_194513 | JGI IMG/M metagenome (GOLD analysis project Ga0307515, IMG submission 194513) | Populus trichocarpa ectomycorrhiza microbial communities from riparian zone in the Pacific Northwest, United States - 17_EM | ecosystem: Host-associated > Plants > Roots > Unclassified | place...
CAACGATGCTATTCAAAATGTTGGCCATACAGCGCACCTGGCAACAATATTCTCACATGGGGCCAAAACCTCGTCAAATTTTCATCACACAATCTTGGGTCCTAGCTGCGAAGGTTGAAGAGTATTTTGTAAAGTTGATGTCGTCTCTCGAAGCTGCTGAATGTTCCCCCGAGGAGCTTCGCGTGATGGAGAAGGATGTCAAACAGGAGATTGAGTTTGTAGAACAGGAAGACAACAAATAATGGAGGCCAGACTTGCCGGAGAGTTTCAGTGAGCTCCTGGATGAACATTTCCCATTGTTCATCACCTATGACCGGGTATGGATGTCATTGTCTCAAAGTGTTCAATCTCCTCATTCCGTGAGCAGCTCTGCACATGAGGACGAGCAAGGCAACCATGACGATGGTTTAGATGAGGTGTCACCTTCCATAAGTCCGACGTCACCTCGGAAATCCAGGTTGTGTGCCCGATCTGGTGTTATTTCCTCATCCGATTATATGCAGCAGTCCCGTAGAAACTTTGTCTCCTATGGCGTGTTTTTGGCATCTTACTGGGATCACCTCCCACAGAATCTCACCCGAGCCTTAGGTAAGAAGCAACGGCCCATACATGATAAATTGTGACATATCAAGGCCTTCATTGCCGTGGCCAGTGCTTTCATCACCTGTGCGCAGGATTCCCCATCCAAGCAGGTTAACGAACACCTGGCCTACTATGGGACCACCGGGGAATGTTACTCGGAAGCTCGTGATCTGAAAACCGCAGGAGATTACTATCAGATGGCTGAAAAGTATGATGAAGCTGCTCGGACCTATCGAGAAGGAGGGTATTTCAATGAGATGGCCAAGGTGATCACCCAGCACAGGAACGCCCTCGACAGTGGTCTCCTTGAACGCTTGACAATGGTTGCCCAAATGTACTACTTCAAGGTATAGTTCAACGGTCATGTTGTTTCTAAATATCTCGAGATCTGACCGCCTCCCACTTAGCGCCAAAACATCCAGTGAGCACTTGAGCCCGGTTGATTTGTGGAAAAGTTTTCTGAGGCTTGAACAGGGCGGCTCTCAACTTGTTCCCTTCCAAGGAGGATGCGCTAGAATTCTTGGAGGAGTACGGTATGGACGAAGCGCACATCAAGCTGCTGATAGAATTGGGCAGGATTCCCGAAGCTGCAGGGATTCACGCCAAATTCTTGGAATGGTGATGTGTTGAAGGCGATTGAGATGCTGACACTGGGGGCGAGGTGACCTGGAAACCAGTGGGAACATCTTGGGTAAATTGTGGGCTCTGGATCATTTTTCCCCCAATATATCCACCAATCACATTTTGGGTACATTTAAACTGTGATCTCAACATATGCCCTTCATGTACCCACCAAATAACATTCAAAATGTTGCCAGAAATGGATCCAAAATATTCCTGTGATATGCCCAGCCATACCCAGGGATGGAGTTCCAATGTACCCAGCATATACTCCATCATTTTCCATGTACCTTCAATGTACCCAGAACGAGTAGCATGTTCCCAAAATATATCCACTGGACATATCCCAGGAACATTTTTGACAACATTTGTGGGAGCTGGTTTGAATGTTATTGGCGATTACATGCTGGGCACATGTTGAGATCACAGTCTAAATGTACCCAAAATGTGATTGGTGAATACATTGGGGGAAAAATGATCCAGAGCCCACAATTTACCCAAGATGTTCCCACTGGTTTCCAGGTCACCTTGCCCCCAGTGTGAGCGCACCTGCTGCGCACGGTGTTGACCATGTGCGACCGATGATTGAGCACCTCTTGGCAGGGCTCCGGCGAGGGTTGACCCTTGGGGTACTTCCAACATCTAGCCCTGTTGCTTCAAAGCTACTGTCACTGGGTGCACAGCACCCTTTTTTTGACAAGTTATTGGTAAAAAAAGTGAAAAAAAGTGTGCTGTGCACCCAGTGTATCTGTGTCGATGTTCGATCCTACTGGGTCGTCTTGTTCAAGCATCTAGCTTTCGAGACTTTCGAAGATACTATCTCTATACAACTGGTCCGACCCCACCTTCGCTGAGCCCTATCTCTCTCTATCCTGTCTGCTAGCCCCACCGGAGAGTAGGAGTTCATCGCTGTTACAGTTTTCACGTGGCAAAGTATGTCCTGGCTCACTCCGCGAGAAATACCTGTGGATACTCATTCAACATGAAGCTACTGGCTCCGGACGTTACACTCAGCACTTCACCCGCCTTTCCAGAGGCTCGGATCGCGCGCAAATCTTGACATTGCCAAGATACCCAAGGCGTCTGGCGGTTTCAGGATTGTATAAGAATGGGTTCGACGGGTCTGCTACGACCTTAGCTATGGCCCCCCAGGACCAGTGGACAACTTCGGACAATGGTTCATGGTTGCGTGCACGCTGGCCTTCGACCTTGATAGAGAGGGTGCCTGTGATTTTGTCCCTCATAGGCCGATGTACAGCTTGAAGCAGTGGCCGCGGTCCCTGTTTTGTGGGGAGGGGAACTTCATCGTACAGGACTTCATCGCGTTTTTGACCACGAAAGAGCATGGTTCATTGACCTTTGGTTCATCGTATCTACGGTGCGCATGGCGGGATACATGGGTTCATGCGTGTCCCTTCTGACTTTTTCTCTCAGTGAGATCATTCGTAGGTGGCCACGTGTTGACCTGAACACGTTGTGTGATCTCGCCGAGAGACTCTGCGGGCTGTTTATTGTGGCCTACAGAGTTAACTCCCGGGGAGGTGTCCTGCACAATGTCACCTTGCCTCGAAGTTGGTTCATCAATCTCATCCTCCTGGGTACGGACTTGGGGAAGGATACGTCAGCCTTCCTAATGTTCGCAAAAACCATAATCGAGCTTATGCAACAAATCAACGAGCAAACTCAACGGTATTTTCCGCCTGCCTCTGTGCCTCTGGCACTGGGGAACAATTCACCGCGGATGGTAGCCGAATGACTGACTCCACGGGACCACTCTACATTGCTCGAATGTAAGTTTACCCAAACCCAAGCGTCGAAATACGGTGCTGACGGTTCGAACATCAACTGCCTCTGCCTCTGCCTCAGTCAGTAGCGTTCCCACTTTCAGCGGAGCCCAATTTAACATTTCACAGTGGGATACAATACAAATGATGGCAACTTTAAACACATGATTTTGACCGCTATCCAGTCGCTGCGCCGAGGATACGGAAAACCTACACCGTACCAGCGGTGGGTACCTTCTGTTGGTGAAAAGTCTGTTACTAAGATCAAACAGTTATGCCAATGCCAATCGCTGGGGGGATCTTGTACATGCGTTCACCGAGTTGCTGAAGAACTCAATGACATCCCTTGATGAGATGGTCCTCTTACTGCACACCGCTATTCCCGGTCCATATGGGTGGCGGTCGAGGTTTGTCCGCCCAGTATCTTATGATAATCTAGACGAGGTACCCAAATTGCTCCTCTCGCCGACCCCGAGTACCTTGAGGACTGGCCCTACCCCCTCTCACCAGCAGTGGCCGCCTGTTGAGGAAGTAACAGGAGTACAACCTGATGGCGATGATGATGGGGAAGCGGAACAGAAACACATTGACATGCCACAGGAGAAGATTGTCGACAAGAAGGAAGCGGAAGCAGTTATTTCTGATGGGGATCGCGAAGAAATTGACGAGGCCCAAGTCAACGCCGCCAAAGTGATACAGGATGCCTACCGTTGTCATTTGGAACGGAAACGAGCTGGTGCGGCTAAGAAAATCCAGGCTGCCTATCGTCGCCGCCTGAAGCGGAAGAGTGTTGTCCATAAGGGAATCGATGCAACTCAAGTTCACTATTGGAACCTCCTGCGCGAGACGTCGACAGAGATGGAATGGACCAAGGATTCACAATACTATCTCCTCTTCCGAATTCCACTAGCAGACATTCTCACATGCTTGGACACAATCAAGGTGTTTGCCGAGTCCGAGAGGAAGGAGGCTAGGAAACGGATGATGACCGAAGACAACACGGGTCTTGAAGAGTCGATGGAGGCTCTCGACAAACACAGGTGTGACAGTGTTGATTGCACATCATATCAAGGGTCTAATAAATCCTCCAGCAAACTCTTCAAGAAAACGATCACACTTCAGAAGAAACTCTCCCCGTCGTCGGAGTTCCACCAGGAGCGGTCTGTAAGCAACCTCCAACATGCGGTGAAGGAAGTGAAGGGTGTTGTAGAGAGCCTAGACAACATCCCAAAGTCGATCGGAACGAGGAACCTGATCAAGAGGCGTTGTGATCAAGGGTGGAAGTGGATTTTCGAGAAACAAGAGAGTAGAGATAAAGGGAAGAAGGCAAAGAAACCAGAACTTGTACTAGACCGTGAGGATCTCCTGTACCTGTAATTGGTCCTGCGGCATCCGCAAATGCAAACAAAGTCATTAACTGTAAGTGCATTTTTGGTAGGACGGAGAAAACTTGAGAAACTGCAAGACCCGATATATAAATCCCTAACACATGTTCAGTTCACCAGCGGGACGCATTTGCTCTGGGGTGTATCAGTATTTGCGCTGTCACCACCGCAGGGTGGAGATAAGTATACATATATCAAGGTCAATGATACATTTTCAAGCCGATTTAGTTTTATGAGCTGAACGTAATGACCCAGCAATTGTGTGGTAGGAGTCCCACATGAGCCAGAGTGGAACCCAGACCCAAATGGTGTTCATGAACTGGAGGAAGAAATTTCTCAGCAGATGGAATGAAAGTAGTGGGATAGGTGTAACACGTACGACGAGGTATACCCAGAAATTCAAGACGTTAGAGGTATCAAGGTTAGGGCTTCCTGTAAGCCATTCAGGACAGAAAGTCATCCACCTACGCCAGCATCTGTTACATGCGGTTTCAAAGAGTAAGTGTTCAGATCGGAGCCTCACCCTCCATAAAGTTCAGCAGTAGATAGAACGATGATCCAGTAGTGCCTCGCGGGGTCGTTCCTGATGAGTTGACTGATGATGTAGCAACATAGCGGTATGGCGCCGAGGACGGTGAGGATTTCGAGGGAGACGAGGGTTGGATCGGCTTTGCCCCAACGGAAATCGGCCTTTGCGTATTCTCTCCCTGTTGATGAACAACTGGTGGTGAGCCTCTCTGGAGTTCTCTCACAAAGAAAGAGACGTACACATCTCCGCTAGAGGACCTTCGCTCCCATTCACGGTCCTGCCAAATGTGGAGAGGTACAACCATGACCCTTCGTACGAGAAGTGAATCATCGCGTCGAACGCCTAAGACGAGACCTTGTCAATAGTTCCACCCTTCGTGATATCGTGCAGATGTTTGCTAGTTTGATCTGAAGTCACTCACCAGCCATACGAACGTGATCCTGTCTGTCCTGGAGGCTGTTTTGGGAAACAGCTTGAAGAGACCGACATACGCGAAAGCTAGAGCACCGAAAACGCCGGCGATGGAGAAGGCTGATGTCACAGTGAATACTGGGGTCGTGTTCGTGTCAGCCATGGCGATTTCGTCGGCGTGGCTGCATGGAACGGTGGCCGTTGTTAGGAAAAGGTGTGTGCACGCTGAAGCGCTGATCACCGGGTTTGGTCCGAGAAGCCCGCCTATCCTATAGCTTAGCTTCGTCATCTGCATTCACTTTGATCCCCGCATCCTCGCCACGGGGAATGCTCTTACCTGGGGCGCAACTATAAGCCACAGCTAAGGTATACGGGCGAGCGTACTATGCTGTGTGACTCATGATTTGGCCCTCGCCCCCTGGTTCTCATATCTACGACGTCTGGCCCAGGAGTTCTGCGAGAGTTGTCAGCTATTCATAGTAGCGAAAGAAAAACCATCCAGCACGCTATGTAAACATTGAGATCGAACACCCGTCACCCCCTCCCCCCTGCGGAATCACCATTACCGCTCCTGCGACGGCGTTCCTGGGTAACATGGAAACATCAAGACCTATTGTTCGCTTAGACAACCCAAACCTTGACAAACGCCATGAATGAGACACGACCTCTCCGGCCATCCTCCTCGCTCCTCCTCGAGTAAGTACCCCAACTCTCCCGTCCATCCTAGTGATAGGATGTCACGATGAGCGGCGAAGAGAATGCGAACCGGTCAATATCGGCCCTCGATGGTGCGATTCATTGGTGCGGGATCGAGGATTGATGCAAAATCTGACTCCGGATATTACTAGCATCCAAGAGGCCCTACGAATGTATTTCCAACCCATCAAGAATGGCGGCTCCAAGCTTGATTTCTACACCATATACAAACGATGGATACGACACCGAGCACATGCAGGAGTATAACGAGGACCTCAACACCATTTTAATGTTCGTGGTTTCAGCGCTCCCTTTGTCACCATGCAGTGTTGACCACGTTCTCAGGCTGGTCTGTTCTCCGCGGTCAGCTCCGCCTTCATCATCAACGTCCAATCCAAGCTCGAGCCAGACCCCAGCGAACGGTCAGAAACCTACTTCCTGGCGATTTTCCTCAGCATAAATTCGATGGCCTCGAGAAATGTTTCGCTTATTCGTTGAAAGTCTCCCCATCATGCTCCAGGTCGCTCTCCTTCTCACCTGCAGCTTGTCACGATATCTACATGTGGTCCGGTGACCTCAAGGCTCCCACTGGCCGTATCAACTTGGTCCTTCCACCTTCTTTCACCGCTTCCGAGGCAACACGTAAACCCACCGAAGAAAAGCGCGGCTTCGACGTTGCTAAGACCCCCTCCCCCCCGCGACGGCGGGTTTCGTGCTAGGCACGAAGATCAGTGCGAGCTGCGTGACGTTAAGGTGATTGATCCCCTACAATGGTCTACCGTGACTACATTGCCGACGGTTTATTTCTCGCAGCGGGAAGAGGCTGAGGCTAGCGGGGGGAGGTAGATCACCGTGCATTCTACTCTTTGTGTGCTTTCCTCTTTTCTCTTCGGTCCCATGTATATCGCAAAATTCCTCACCGATCCGGTGCTATCGGCAACTCGTAGGAGATGTTCGTGTGCTGTCGTTTATTCTGAACCCTCTCCACCCCAACCACGACGATGAAGCAATTGGCAAGTTGACGTGATACAGCGTAACTTCTTGATTGAGGATCGCGGGCCCCCCAGTGCATCAGCATGAGGAACACCGGTTCCACAAAGTCCGCGTTAAGTGTGCGGGTTACATTGGTCCAGCTTTGGTCAATCATCTCTTGGCGACTGTAACATTGGCACACCGAACGCTCGACAATCATTCAAGTGCTGATAATCTACAACATACACAAAAAGCGGAACAGATATAATGTGAGAGACGAGCGCAGACAACGCACGGAACTGATGATGAACAGCGGAGTACGAATGATGCACGGGGTACAGGAGATCAGCTAGTGTGGGGAGAATGTCCTTGAGATATGAGGATAGCAACGGCAATGAGGAATGCTAGGCCAAGATTGCGAGATGTTGTCCAGTGCCTGCGCTAGCGGCAGCCCGAGCTGAGAATGCTGAGAATGGGGAATTAACAGGTGTAGGAAGTGGTGGTGTTTCTAAGAGCTCACTGTCGGTTTCTGCAAGGTTTTGCATTGCCCTATCGATTGCCCAGAAGAAATCATCACACTAAAACTTGTCCTGCACATCTCCAAGCTTCTCACGAATCTCGGCAACACGCAAAATCTCAGACTTCGCGTTTTCAAACCTGCGTGAGCCATACAAAGCCATGGCCAGCAACCACATTACACGACTCAGAGGGTGTGCATCATTGACTGCATGCGCCCTGGCGCGTCCAGCGCGTCCTTGTCCTTCTTTTCGTCGAGAAACATTTCCGCCAAGTCCAAAACTGCTGATCCTGCCAGCCAAACGAGGATGCGATCCCGAGGGCTGTCTCGAAGTGGTTGTAGCCCTCTCTGTTTTACCACAGAAGCGACAGATACAGCCAACGAGTCCGTAACATTGGCAGACCAGAAGGTCTTCACTTTTCCCAAGCGGAGATCGAGCGATCGGGATGCGGCTTCCACAGCGCCAGGCCGGCGGTACCAATCCAACAACTGAGCGAGGCATTGCAAGCGTTTTGCTTGTTCCGCCGTGCAATTGAACCGTTCGAAAATCCTCACCGCTTCTTGCGCCTGCGATATCCCTTCTTTGTAGTGTCCGAGCCGTCCGTTGTTTCAGCGAGGTTCATCAATGGTTGGATAACCTCGGAGTTGTCCCCCCGCTCCATCAAGAGCCTTAAGGTGTGGATAAGAGCCGTTTGCGCTCCTCAACATACCAAACCAAACCAGGAGCAGAACAACCGCAAGAGCTGGGGTAAGCATCGTGGTTTGGAGGGATGGTGATCTGGAAGCCCTTCAATCTTCTGTCCCAGAATGACGAGCCATGGTTTGTGCCAACAAGGGTGCCTCACGAGATCGGCGCGGGCATCCCAGACATTGTGCTGCTTCGAAGTTGGGTTCACCGGGATCGATGCAAATCGACAATTGGCAGAAGTAAAACTCCTTGGTCGTGTGGAGATGATGTTAGATCACTGGGGCAAAGATAGTCCCGGAGTGGTGCCAGCATCGTGACAAATCCATCGCCTTGACGCGTGAGCGAAAGGACGCAAAATGTGTCGAAGATGTTCTTTCTGTCGGGGGTGGTGGGAAATAACCGGTCGGGGTTGTTCTCATCGATGCCTTGAGCAAAGAATGTGACGACTCCGAGAAGCTCTCGGGCGTCAGGGCCAAGTTTCTGGAACACGGGGGAGGCGAGGGAAGATTCGATAGTGGTGGCGAGGCTCATGTTATGGTGTGTGTGAAGCACATCTGTTCGCTGTCTCTCCCATTCCCCGCTCAGCTGGTCGGTGTCCTACTTGTTGTGATGTGCGACCATGGCAAGTAAGGTGTCCGATAGTAGGTGGAAATTGAGTTATTCCAGGATACTGTTGACCGAATCAGACTGTCTGCCATTCTTGTATATGCGATAGAAGGTATGACGTGCAGCTCCCATCGACGATGTCGGGATGTCGAGACTCTCGCAGGCTGGAGGAATAGTGGAGATTGCGGGACGTGACGCAGGGACAGATGTTGTTGAAGTGACGCAACTCCTCCACCACGCATGGTTCTCCCGGGTATTCGTCCCTCGCGGATCGAGGATGGATTCGGCGTTATCGAGGACGATGAAAAATTCCCTTGAAGACAGAAATAGTCGCAAGGGAATCACATTCTCGGGGTTTTTGGCATCTGCATCGATAGCTTTGGAGAGACGACCGAGGAAATGGATGAGTGAGGCGGGAAACTGGTTGTAACGGATGAACCAACATTTGTTACCGAACCGTTGCTTGATGCGCCATGGCGAATGTCTAAAACGGCTACATTCGTGTTTATCGCGAGCTCAGTCTGGAGGCGGGCGGTCGCCATTGACAATACATAAGCTAGTGTGATTCTCGAGGCTTCCTTCGCAAGATTCGAAGTCTCGATAGCCGCATTCAGCGAGGAGAAGGCACCATCCCGACGTTCCGGTCGTGATGCGTTGGCGTCCATGGTGGTAGCTGCGGAAGAAATAGTGAGGCGCGCAGGCTGCGAAGAAGACCAACAGGGATGAGCGGCAATCACTTGAAGAGACTGTAACTTGATACGATGGAGGTGACGTCCACGAACAGTTTTTGACGTACGCGGAATGAATCCTACAAAGATCCTTAGTTTCATCGACCGTCCTCGGTCTATTCACTCCGAGGCGTTTCCTTCCGAACCTCGTACTGTAGGTGACATTGGTAGTCGGGAAGGATCGACGATCTGTTTTCTTATAGATTAGAAATCGGTACAGGTCGTATTGGGCGCAATGGTGTTTAATCTTTGGGTCCGAATTCACCCTTGCGAGCCCGCTTTTAGCAACGTTTGACCCTCAGCCTCAAGCTGGGCATCGATCACCGCTTGCGCTTTGGAATGACCCCCCTTGTACTTCGTGTGGCTGGCCGAACGCATCCCCGAAGCTTCCGCCAGATTGCCTACGAGCACGAAATCACGGCGCGGGATTGAGATGGCGTTATCGGAGGGAGGGAGATCACGGCTTACTTCAAGGACTTTATCAATGCCCACTCTCTCCGGAGGCGAATATCCGGGCCTTTCCGGGTGATGTTCATGGTACGGGGGTCTGCGATCGAACGGTCGTTATACACTTACTCCTGATCACGAGATTGGAACGCGACCTACTGGCGGGCACTGGTGCTCGGGTCAGAAGTTCCTGAAGGTGTTTTGTGGGGGCCAGCGGTCGGTGTGTCCCGCCAACATATACGCCAGCCGCACAAGACAATGGAGAGGGGTGGAGAAACGGAAAAAGTGTTGGCACCGACGATGCAGTCAAACCGACCAGGTGCACTCGTCCGGCGCCGGCGTGGAGAAGTCATGTTGCGGAGGTAACATCTCGGCCACATGTTCTTCCTGGCATGCGCACTTCATCCGCCACGAGCTCGTATGCAGTGATAGCTCAAACGTTAATTCCTATTTTGCGCAGCGTTAGCGCCCTTTTTGTCAAGACCACGTTTCAGGCCAGTAAAGTGTGGCGGCCAATCCTTGTTTCGCGCCAGCACCATGCCACCAGATCGCCATTCGTCTCAAGACGCGTTTGATATCGACCTGCTCGATTCACAAGCACTGGACGCCCCTGATGGACTCGCCATTGCTCTCCACACAATCGAAGCGGTCTGCCATCGGGGTGACCCCGAGATTGCAGAGATGGTCGCGACACTCAACAGCCGTCCCTATATCTTAGAGTACATCATTTCTGGTACGCTACGCGCCCCCATAGGTTGTTGCCCATTACTAGCACTGATCGTTTTGTTTTTAGTCCTCGAGGAGGGGGCTTACGAGAAGCTCTCGAAGTGGACGGTTACAGGGCTTCCCACATCCAAAACGCCAAACATGATGGACGCCATGAGCATGCGTCTCCTTGAGAGATTCTCATCTTCGTTGCTGTTCGCGGAGTATCCATCCCCTGCCGATGCATCCCCCAACCTCCGCGAATTCTGCAGAAAGGTGGAACTCTCGTTCGATGTTCTAAACGCACTTGAGGAGAATGCCGACAATGCTTTGACCGGAGGGAACGTACCCTCAGTTAGCCGAAAAAAGGGTAAGGTGGTCGCCATCAATTGTCCTGTTGATTCTGTCCCCTTCAATTCCATGAGGATTACTGTGCCCACCACGGATGCGGAAGTACGCGGTGTGTGTGTTGGAATCTTGTCACAACTTCGAAACATATTAGAGGTGTGTGTGCTCATAGCCGATAGCCTGTGCGTAGAACTAAACAGCCTCAGCACTATCTCCTCGTTCTTAGGAAGCCGCTGCTATCAGAGATTTTCAAATCCTCGTACGCGAAGGCAGAACTGCCATCGGAAGGAGCCTCTTCCCCGACAACAAAAAAAGTGATCGTGGGGCCAGATCAATCTTGGAACCCAGCGTTTCCCATGGTCCAACCGACGGGGGCCACGCTCTACTTCGATGACATCGAGGAATTCGGAGAGTGGTGGATCCTGTTATCTGATCGAGCCCGGAAAGACCTACAAAGTTTCAGGCGAGCCGACGGTGCGATGTTCCAGATCGTACTGGAGAAGATCAAGTGGGACTTGACCCTTCGTTGTAATCAACCGTTGCTAATTCCTCCCAGGCAACTGTCCCAGGGACATTTTTCCCGCAGCAATCAAAAGTCACTGACGGGTGCCAAAACAAAATTGCCAATATATGAGGCGAGGATGGCCGGTGATAACCGGCTTATAGTATGCAATGGATTATTCGCTGTTCAATGTACCTCACTCATTGTTCTCTTCAGTATCAGGTAGATTGTGTACCTGATCTCCGGAACTCTCATGCGGCCAATTCTCAGCACGAACGCCAAGGTATTGTCTCTCTCGTTCTTTCACCTTAATAAATTTGATTTCCTACCTTTGCAGTAATCCGGATGTTTGGTATCTTCACCCACGCGGAGATTCGCTCCAGGCGGTTTTGGAACAACCTCAGCCAGCAACTTCAACAATGGGGTCCAGAGTACATCAAGCGGTGTACTTTTCGGAACGAACCTCTCAGTGCCGGCGACAGCGTTGTTTTACCTGGCCTGTTTCCCCCATTTCCACACCAGGTCCAAGCTATACCACAAGCTGCACCGCTTGTCAAGGTCTCCGAGGAAGATATGAAGGATGTGAGTGACTTGGCACGTGTTTCAACTATAATGACCAAATGCATGTGCAATAGATCCATTCCATGCTCGTGTACGTTCTCTCTCAATGTAATACCCCCCACGACTTACACATCGCGTAACTAGTCTGGATAAGTTCGTCGTGTTATCTCAGGTGAACAGTTTCTATATCACCCTGATTGCGTGCTGACCTCCCAAAGGCGCTTCTTAACAGTATGCCATGTCAGAACAATTCTGACATGACAACGATCGCTTACTCATCCCAGGTATCCTGGCCGACAGGGAGGTTGCACATGTTTTCTCAATTTCGTATGTATGTTAGCTGTATGGTGCGATATTTGCAACTTATTTCCAATAAACAGTGCGCAAGAGCAAGACATTGTCGAACACCCTTCCTCTTGCTATGTGATCGGCAGAAGTGGTACAGGAAAAACCACCACGATGCTATTCAAGATGTTAGCCATACAGCGCACCTGGCAACAATATCCTCAAATGGGACCGAAACCACGTCAAATTTTCGTCACGCAATCTCGGGTCCTGGCCACAAAGGTTGAAGAATATTTTTTAAAATTGATGTCGTCTCTCGAAGCTGCTGCATATTCCCCCGAGGAGCTACGTACGATTGAAAAGGACGTCGAACAGGAGATCGAGTTTGTAGATCAAGACGACAACAAACAATGGAGGCCGGACTTGCCGGAGAAGTACAGTGGTCTGTTGGACGAACATTTCCCATTGTTCGTCACCTATGACCAGGTACGGATATCCCTATTTTTCAAAACATCAGATTTCACCATTCTGTGAACAGCTCTGTATAATGCTCCAAAACGATATCGGGCGGGGTAACCATAACGACGGCTTCATCATCCCCAAGACCCATGTCGCTGGAGAGGAGGTGGTATCTCCTACAAGCCCAAACCTGCCCCGAAAGTCTAGACTGCGTGCAGGATCTCGGAATACGTCCTCATCAGATTACATGCAGCAGTTCCGTAGAAACTTCGTGTCCTACGGCGAATTCTTGGCGTCTTACTGGGATCACCTCCCGCAGACCTTGAACCAAGCCTTAGGTGAGAAGGATTGGCTGATGTATGGTCTGTTGTGACAATCGGAAACCCAGATCCTGCCTTGGTGTTTGGAGAATTCATGGGAGTGATAAAGGGGTCCGAGGATACAATCGGGACGAAGCAAAGATGCCTTGAACGGGAATCTTACGTGTTGCTCAGCGCTCGAAGTCAAGGAACCTTTTCCCAAAAGCGAGATGATATCTACGACCTGTTCATTGCTTACACAAAGTTGAAACGACAACGACAAGACTATGATGCAGCAGACCGGTGATCTCCCTTCCCCCGTCGGCCGTTGATTTGCTGAATCCCCTTCCAGGACTCACTACATATCGAAAGAACTCCGTGAAGTCGGCCTCGCCGGTCGGAAGGTGGATTTCTTGTGCGATTCCATGATAATTTGTTTTCCCCCCTGTAAACTAACCTCACCCTAGGTACGTAGATGAGGTCCAGGACAATCTCCTGATCGACACGCTCAGTATGCGTCACGTTTCTGTTTGAACCTTCGCCTGTCTGACGGTTCCAGTTCTCCGGACAATCTGCGCCAATCCCCATGGGCTGTTCTGGGCCGGTGACACCGCACAGGTGAGGGCAGCGATCACACACAGACGCTGACTGACACTTCTTTAGACAATCTCGATCGGCAGCTCGTTTCGGTTTGCTGATCTAAAAGCATACCAGCACCGCATTGAGGTGGGACTTTTGGTAATTCTGAGCCATGCTGAAGCTGACCATCTATCCAGAAACAACTTTCACGCGAGCTGGGCTTCACTCCTGTCGAACCGAGGACCTTTGAACTCGCTTTGAACTACCGTTCCCACGGTGGCATCGTAAATTGTGCGCGTTCTGTTATCGAACTAATAATGCACTACTGGCCGTACTCGATCGATGCTTTGCAACCCGAACGAGCGATCATTGACGGGGTCCGGCCAACCTTCTTCGCCAGCCAGGAAAATGTGTGTTTGCTGTCATGACCGGTCTGTCGGGGACTAATTTTCACAAACAGGTCGATCTAGAGAAGTCATTCTTTGGAAACAGCCAAGGGAAACCCATCGAATTTGGGGCAGACCAATGTACGGCATTTTTTCTGTGGCATCCCGTTCCATGCCAACCCTTTCTACTCAGGTATACTCGTGCGCGACGATGCTGCAAAGGACAAGTTACAGCAAAGGCTCAAAAGAAGTATCATCATGTTAGGTCTTTTGTTCCTATGTCAGCCGTTAACCTGACCCACGCCTACAGGACCCTGTATGAGAGCAAGGGCCTTGAATTCAACGATGTCGGTCCTATTTTTCCTCGCGGCCACCCCATTACTGATGAAAACAAGGTCCTACTATACAACTTTTTCGAGGATTCCACCGCGACCCCGAACCAATGGCGTTTGGTGCTTAATGGGGTCTCCAATGCGGACAATCTCTCAGACACTCCAACCTTCGATGAAACACGCCACGCGAGCATCTGTGTAGAGGTACGTTACCTGTGGTTGAGTGTTTCTTTCCATCCCGCTCATGCTATTCGGGTTGGTAGTTGAAATTCCTGTACGTCGCAATAACCCGGGCCCGGAACAGACTTTGGATCATGGACAGTTCCGAGTCGGCTGAGCCAATGAAGGTGCCTGAGAACCTTGCGATCCCTAAATATTTTCTCATTCCTTGCGCAGGTCTACTGGGGTAACAATAACCAGATAGAGATCTGGTCACCCACTACCAAGATGCCACGTTTGGCAGATACTACATCCACTTCCGAAGAATGGTCAAAGACTGGGAGAACGTCAGTTTTAGGACCCAGTATTGTTACGTATCACATGGTAACCTTTCCCACAGGATGTTCCTTAACAAGCGTTATGCACAAGCTTCAGTCGCGTTTCGGAGGGCCATGCGGAACCGAGAGGCTGATATATGCGATGCGTACCTCTCGCGGGAAAAGGCACGGCTGATATCCACCACCGCTAGTGCGGCCAGGATCAAGGCGTTCAATTTCACGGCAAATGCTTTTATTGCCTGTGCACGGGATTCCCCATCCAAACAAGTCAATGAACGCCTGGCATACTACGGGACTGCTGGGGAATGTTACTCAGAAGCTTGTGACCTGAAAAACGCAGGAGATAGCTATCGGATGGCTGAGCGGTATACTGCAGCTGTTTGCACCTATTGGGAAGGAAGATGCGTTGATGAGATGGTAGGGGTGATTACCCAACACGGGAACGCCCTCGAGAGTGGCCTCCTTGAACGGTTGACAAGGGTTGCCCAAATGCACTATTTCAAGGTACATTTCAACGGTCGTCCTGTTTCCGAATACCTCTGACCCTCTTTGACCCAGCGTCTGAACGTCAAGTGAGCACTCAAGTCCCATTAACTCGGGGTAAAGCGTTCTGAGACTTTAGCAGGGCGGCTCTAAACTTGTTCCCTTCTGATGAGGATGCGCTAGAGTTCTTGAAGGATTACGATCTAGACGAAGCACGTGTCAAACTGTTGAAAGAATTGGGCAGGATTCTTGAAGTTGCAGAGATTCACGCCAGGAATGGTGATTTGTTGAAGGCAGTTGAGATGCTGACTGCATCCTCTCACGATATTGACCACGCGCGGCCAGCAATTGAGTACCTCTTGACTGGGCTCCGGCGGGATCTCACCCTTAGGGTACCTTCAACACCCAGCCCTATTGTTCCAAAGCTGCTAAAACTTGGGGATCGGTTGAACAAGAGCGCTATGACGGAAGAAGAAATTGCCGAGGCAAGTTCTTCCCATCCATTCGATCAGCGGGTCTCACCCTACCACCTCCAGCTTGCAATGTTCAAAGCGATCCAGCGTGCTGACCGTGCAAGTCTCCGCACGCTCGCCAAGAAATTTATCAAGACCGGGAACGATCCCACTGCTTTGCTGTGTCTGGATCATTTCTTCTCATCCCCTCTCAAGCTGATAAATCTCTCATTTGTCGAGATTCAGGCATCCCTCTCCCTTTACCTTGACTACGTTTCCCTGCTGAACAAGTTCGGGCGTGACAAATCGTTGGCTGAAGGTTCGAACCATCAGAGGTTATTTGGGTTTCAAGTGTTGGGGGAGGACCGCTACCTAGCGCCAAAACACACTCTTGTGCACGAGAAACTCACCAGTCAATCTGGCACAAGTGGAAAAAGCGTGGACGGGTACAGGTGTAGTCACGATGAGCTCAGTTGGGGTATCGCCCAAGTCATTTCAGGTCGGATCCGTGGTCGTACGGAAATCCAGAACTCTGCCTGCCGTGACGTTCATGGGTTCTCGCCTTGCTTATATTGGCTTGTTCAAAAGAGATGCAACCCTCCAGAGGAAAAGGGGCCGTGCCCTTTCCAACACATCCAGTTGGAACAACCTAACGTCGATTGGTATCACGCTCGACTTCGCCTGATACTCCTTCAATTCCAAATCCTGAATTCGGCTCGCTATTACGACTGGGGTGCGACAAAGTACGTCCCGGCCCACCCTATGAGAAATGTGTGTGGATACTCACTAAATGTAAAGCTACTGGCTTGGGATGTTGTACTCAGCACTTCACCCACCATACCAGAGGCTCGGATCATTCGCAAATCTTGACATCGCCAGAATACCTGGGGGGGCCGATGGTTTCAGGGTTGTACGAGAATGCGTTCAATACGTCTGCTATGACCTCCGGTATAACCCCCCAAGACCTCCGGATGTGGACCGCTTCGGACAACGGTTCATGGTCGCATGCCTGCTGGCCTTTGACCTCGATAGAGAAAATGCCCGGAAATTCGTTCCTCGTACTCCAATATACAGGTGGACGTTGTGGCCGCAAAGGCTATTTCGCCGAGAGGGGAATTTCATCGTGCAGGATTTCGTCGCGTTTGCAACCGCCAAATTGCATCATTCACTGACCTTTGGTACGTTGTATCTACGGTGCGTCCGGAAAATTGGATGTGTGGGTCCACGAGTATCCCTCTGATTTTCCCTCTTAGTGAAGTTCTTCGTAGCGGACTGCGTGTTGACCTGAACCCGTTGTGCGATTTCGCCGAGAGGCTCTCCGGACTGTTCATCATTGCCTACAGAGTTAACTCCCGGAAAGGTGTACTGCACAATGTCACCTTGCCTCGAAGCTGGTTCATCAATCTCATCCTCCCGGGTACGGTCTTGGGAAAGGATACGTCGACGTTCTTAATGTTTGCATCAACCATGATGGAACTCATGCAGCGAATCGATGCAAAAGTTCAGCGTTATCGCACTGGGTCCACCTCTGACACTGGGGAGCAATTCATCGCGGATGGTACCCGACTGACCGGCTTGGCGGGGCCGCTCTACATTGCTCGAATGTAAGTTGACTCAACCGCATGCTGCGTCATTGAAAACACGTTGCTGACGGTTCGAATATCAGCTGCCTCTGCCTGTGTCTCAGTCAGTGCCGTCACCCCACTTTCATCGTAGCCCAAGTTTAACCTTTCACAGTGGGATACAATACAAACGATGACAACTTTAAAGATAGAATTTTGACTGGTATCCAGTTGCTGCGCAAAGGAGACGGGCAATATATACCGTGGATCTATCAGCAGTAGGTATTGTTTGCCGGTGAAAATGCCGTTACTGATCCCCAATAGTTACGCCAATGCCAAGAGCTGGGATGATCTTGCGTATACGTCCGTCGAGTCGTTGAAAAACTCATCCCTCGATGAGATGATCCTCTTACTGCATACCGCTACTCCTAGTCCACAAGGGTGGTGGCCAAAGTACGTCCGCCCGGTATCTTATAATAGGCTGGATGAGGTACCCGAGCTGCTCCTCTCGCCGACCCCAAGTACCTTGAGGACTGGCCCTACCCTCTCTTACCAGCAGCGGGCAAACGTTGGGGCGGCAACGGGAGTACGACCTCACGACGACCACGATGGACCCGGGCAGCAGGAACGCATCGACAGCATACCGCAGGAGAAGGTTGCCGACCGGAAGGAAGCGGAAGCGGAAGCGATTGTGTCTGGTGGGGATCATGAACAAGAAATCTACGAGACCCGAGTCAACGCAGCCAAAGCGATACAGGATGCTTATCGTCGTCATTTGGAACGGAAGCGAGCTGATGCAGCCAAGAAGATCCAGGCTGCCTATCGTCGCCACTTGAAGCGGAAGAGAGTCGTTCGTAAGGGGATCGATGCAACTCAGGCTCACTATTGGAACCTCCTGCGCAAGAGGTCAACGGAGATCGAATGGTCCAAGGATTCGCGATACTATCTCCTCTTCCGAGTTCCGCTGGCGTACATCCTCGCATGCTTGGGCACGATCAAGGCGTTCATCGAGTCTGAGAAGAAGGAGGCTAAGAAACGGGTGATGGCCGAAGACGACAAGGATCTCGAAGAACTGATGGGGGCTCTCGACCAACACAGGTGTGATAGGGTCGATTGCACATTATATCAATGGTCTAATAAATCCTCCAGCAAAATCCTTAAGAAGACGGTCGCGCTCCAGAGGAAACTCTCCCCGTCCTCAAAATTCCATGAAGAACGGTCCGTCAGCAACCTCCAACATGCGGTTATGGAGGTGAAGGTTGTTGTGGAGAGCCTAGACAATATCCCAGGGTCGGTTGGGACAAAGAACCAGATTCAGAAGCGTTGGGATCGAGGATGGAAGTGGATTTTTGAGGAACAGGGGGGTAGAGCGAAAGGGAAGAAGGCCGAGAAACCGAAGCTTGTGCTAGACCGCGAAGACCTCATGTATCTGTAGTCGGCCCTGGAGCGTCCGCAAATTTAAACCAAGTCACCAACTGTAAGTGCGTTTTTGGCGGGACAGAGGCAATGCAAAAAACTACAAGACCCGAGACCCGCAGTCCTAGGGATTCCCCGACACATCGTCTTGGTTTGCAAGCGGGATTTGTAATTTATACCGCCACCATTGCGGGGTGTTTATGCGATGAAGTTAAATAGATTTATATCGGGGACTGTGGTACATTTTCAAGCAGATATGGCCTTGGGAGTTGAACGGAACGACCCAGCAATTGCGTGGTAGGAGTTCCACACGAGCCATAGCGGAACCATAACCCGAATCGTGCTCGTGAACTGGGGGAAGAAATTATCTCAGCGAACGGGATGAAAGCGGCGGGATAGGCGCAGCACGTACGATGAGGTATACCCAGAGATCCTTGGAGGTGTCGAGGTTGGGGCTTCTGGTGAGCCATTTAGGACAGAAAGTCATCCATTTACGCCAGTACCCGCCGCATGTGCCTCCAAAGAGCAAGTGCCCAGACCGGAGCCTCACCCCCCATAAAGTTCAGCGATAATGGTCCGGCGCCGAGGACGGTGAGGATTCCGAGGGGAACAACGGTCAGATCGGTCGTGCCCCGCCGAAAATCGGCCATTGCGTATTCTCTCCTTGTTGTCGAACGAATGGTAATAAACTTCTCTCACACTCCATTACAGCATAAGAGACGCACACGTCTCCGCGAGAGAACCTTCGCTCCCATTGACGATCCTGCCGAACGTGGAGAGGTGTTCGACGCGATGCACGTAAGAAGGGTCGTGGTTGCACCTAAGACAGGACCTTGTCAACGGTTCCACCCTCCATGATGTCGTGTAGACGTTTGCTATGATCTGGAGTCACTCGTCAGCCATACGAACATGATCCCATCTGTCCTGGAGGCTGTTTTGGGAAGCAGCTTGACGAAACCAACATACGCGAAAGCTAGAGCACCGAAAACTGCGGAGGTGGAGGAGGCTGATGTCATGATGAACACTGGGGTCGCTTTCGTGTCGGCCATGCAATTTCGTCGGCGTGGTTGTTTGGGGCGGTGGCTTGTTAGGAAACGGTGTGTGTCTCATGGACCACGCGGACACGTTTAATTTGGAGCACGTTCGGAATGAGAGGAATGTAGACGGGGAGGAGGGACCAGGGCGGGTGGTATGGCTTTTCTTCGGTTACTGGTTTCTCTGTTGGAGCGGGAGTGGTCCAGACATGGACGCGTGTTGGGGAGAGTTGCGATCCGTCCATCTTTAATATCCACTAGTCTGAACGTGTTTCTCGGGAATCCCCCAACCCTTCCTAACCAACGCGCTGTAGAACTGCTGAGAGGATGGTACTCCAATTTTGACGAATCGTTTGTGCGGGGGGACAGCCGTCTATCGAGGAGCACATTCTCGAGCAAGGTTAGGCATCCAATTAGGCGGGCTCAGCACCCCGTCCCTCCCACGGGTGGCGGGACATCGGGACCGGAGGCGAGAGCATTATGGTCGACGGGGTATTTGGCTGTAGAGTTCTAGATCTGGGAGGAGAGCGTTGGCGGGGCATTGAACTGGTTTGATCTCGAATGAGCTCGGAGAAGCGGGGGACAATGTCGATGTTGTCTTACCCATGGCGCGGCGAGATTCCCACCGACCTTCTAGCTTCCCAACCCCCGTTCCGGTCTGCCCGGCGACGTTATTCTTTACTCTCTATCTCTCTCTCTCTCTCTCTCGTGGTCGCATTTAGGAAGCTTCAGCGTTGAGGGTGTGTTGCCCCGACGAGAAATGGTTTCTCCATTTGCTCGGGAAACTCCTTCCGTGGGATGTAAACGTTGAACACGTTGATCCTTGACCGGTGACCCGTCAACGCGGTGTCTCTTCGGGACACCCTGCGACGCACTTATTCCCTGAAGGCCTG
>Ga0307515_10007991_pt1 | contig 20757 bp, 26 predicted proteins | sample 17_EM_MG_FD_194513 | JGI IMG/M metagenome (GOLD analysis project Ga0307515, IMG submission 194513) | Populus trichocarpa ectomycorrhiza microbial communities from riparian zone in the Pacific Northwest, United States - 17_EM | ecosystem: Host-associated > Plants > Roots > Unclassified | place...
TTAGGGTTTCCGCCGCTCAAGCCGTCCACGTCGCCAGCTGAGCGTCCACCTCCATCGTGGCGAGTCAGTTCAGTAGGCTAGACCTTATTATGTGAGCTCACAACTCGATTACAGTACTTAGAACCTCCCGCTCTCTCATGGAACATTCCATTCGTTTGGCGACCTTGTGCACTCGAAACCTACTCCCGTCCTTACTATTCCGATGTACCCGATTTGGAAACACCATGCGACATAGTCGTAAGCCGGCACATCGGGGCTATTGAATGCTGTGCTCATAAGGCGTCCGGACTGAGCCGGAACGTTTGTTGGTCAACTTTGCTTTGAACCCAGACATCATTGCGGATGCCCCCAGTGCCGAGCGAGGAGCAGCATGAAAGGCTGGAGCCAGCGCAGACGCTGATGCTAAAGGATAGAAGGTTCAAGCTGAGCAGGTCAGTCACCCGCTCTCCACCATACGCGATGACCAGTGCTAACCCCGTTGGGCCGACGCGCCAGAGCATGCGATCGATGCAGGTGAGCAAGCTAGTCGAGCTCGTCGTTCTTTGCTCTCATACTCCTCTCTTTCGAGGCGTCGACGCATCAAGTGCGACGAGGGCTACCCGTGCCAACCGTGTCGTCACGTTAGCTCAGCATGTACCTTTGAAGAAGCAGGAAAGAAGTCTCACCCTCATAAATCAAAGTATGTTTGCCGTAGAGCACGCTCTGCCTTCCGCTGATGCCAATTTTTGCGCAGGCGTGCTACCACCTTGGAAGACCGGATGGCCCAGCTCGAGCAGCTCATCCAGTCGATACCAGCAGACATATTTCTGCCACAGCAAGGCTCTGGGACTGCGTCCGACGACTCGCCTCAGGCCATCGAGCAGCACCCGCCCGTCTCTGCGTCGGCCGTGCCTGCCTCCCACCTGCAATTCGAACCAATGGGAATCCCTCCACCCAGTCTCTCAGTCAATAAGCTTGTCAACCCCGCGACCCACTTCGTCCCCGCCCATGTGCCAACTCTCTTCCAGCCACCGGTGCTCGAATGCATCACTGACACGATCGGCGGAAACACTCTCGCGCCCACGTACCTCTATCTCGATGATGAAGGTTCCACCCGCTGGCAGGGAGAGGCCTCTGGACTGCCCATGCTCGATCTTCTTGTTGAGCGGCATGTTCCCCAGCTCCGAGGGAGGCCCGATCGCCCTAGTTCCGTCCCCAATTCTACCACTGTTCATCCCCTTCCATCTGAGCCGAAATGGTTCCCAGATAGACAGACCTCGAAACGTGTCGAAGTCAGTCCGGAGAGGCTGTGGCGTCAAGTTACAGCTGCAATCCCACCTGATTTGATGGACAACCTCGTCCAGTGTTATCTTTCGACCACATACTATCTACTCCCCTTCTTACACGTTCCCACGTTTCTCCACGACTACGGCAACCCAACAAAATGGGGCGAACCTGGATTTGCCTGCTTTATAATTGCCATCTGTTGCCTCGCCTCTAGGCATTCAGACGATCCCCGCGTACGGTCCGAACCCACCGACTCTTTCTCGTGTGGCACACACTGGTTCGAACTCCTCGCACGCCTGCGCAGTCTCCCAACGGCAGACAGGCCAACTCTTTACACAGTCCAAGGCATTTTCATCTCCGCCATCTATGCTATAGGCCTTGGACATCTCTCGAAAGGGTTCGCGCTTCTGGCAGAGGCGATAACGCTCTCCTTTGATGCCGGCCTCCACCGGTCTGTCGAGGCATACGACTGTTTTGACCCAATAGAGAACGAAGTCCGTCGGCGGACGTTCTGGTCGATTTACATCTGGGACAAGCAGGTTGGAGCGGCATTTGGGCGACCTCCGTTGGTCCGATTGCGGGACTGTGATGTTCCCGAACCAAGTCCTGTCGATGATGAGTTTATCACCAAGAGCGGGATAGTTCAGCCGCCGCCCGGCAGTTCACCTCCGCGGATGACAGCATTCATCGCAGCGTTGAGGCTCTTTGTGGTAATGGAGTCGGTGTTGGACACTCCGCCGCCGTCGAGATCGAATAGATTGGACTTCTTCGCCCACGCTGCAAATACCCTGACGGGCTTCAACCGACACACTCTGCTCAATGAGGAAGAGGCCTTGTTGGATGAAGTTGTCAGTGCCATCGACACTTATTGGCAATGCACCGGCGAGGTGGACGTAGGGCTTGGTGTTGGAGAACGTGTCATCCAGACGACACAAAGTCACCGCTTGCGTTGTTTGGAGCAGTGGGTTAGGATGCTGATACACCGGCACCGCTTAGCTACTGCGATTGCTACTTTAGAGTACAATCCTACTAACGACGATGTGGGTCTCGCTATTCACGTGTATTCACGGCTACTCACGCTTTTGTATAGGTAGAGACCCAAGAGATGATTGCGTGCCAACAGGCCGCTATCAACATTATCCATTCTCAATTACAAATGGCGACCCATGGCCTGATGGGTTTCTTTGGGGTGGCGGTCATTCATCAGGTCAACCAAGCGGGCCGTACCCTCGTTGCCGTACTTCTCAACTGCAAGTCACCACTCACTCAAGGCATGTTGACAGAACCCGCGATGGAGGCGTTGCGTTCGTGCTTGGTCCTTCTGCGCCGATTCAGCGTCCGATATTTGTGTGGTCTACGGTCAGCTGATCTTATTGAGGAGTTCTGTAGAGGTGTGTGGATGCTCCCCTGTCTAAGGCCTCTCCACTCACTGACTGGTTTGCAGTGTCTGGAGTTCCGCTTGTGGGTGCCCCTCCAGCCTCAACCAATGGCCAACAGACTCCTCGACGCGCATGGCTTCGTCCAGTGCGTAAAAGGCAACAGTCTACCCCAAATGGGTCTGGCACGACACCAGAGGGTTCCGAGCCTTCGCCATCCCAGGAATCAAGCGTTCCGGATGTCCACGATATCTTCGACCTTAACGCCGCAGCCGCTTCGGCTTCACCTTCCACCCACGGAAGCGGTTCTGGAAGCGGAGGGATGACACATTCGCCCAATGCAATGATGGCGGACTTGTCTCATGCGCACCATCCGCAGAGGCCACAAAATTCACAACAGCATACCCCTAACTCCAACAGCAATCCCCAACAGCAGCACGCGACATTCTTCAGCGGCGGAGTCTGGATGAGTGCCTCGCCTGGCATACTGGGAGGTTTCGGAACGTCGCCACAAGGTGGGGCGGGTGGGAGCAATGTGATGAATGGAGTACATCATCCAGGCGATACTGACATATTAACGCTGTTAACCTCAAGCCACTATGACCAGACGTACGAATTGGGCGGGTTGTACTCTCCTGACGGTACTGGTTTCGCAGGCGGACACACTGATATCCTTGCGGGGTTGAACGGCGGAGCATCAGGAATGCAAATGTTCAATGGGACGAGAAATGGGAGAAGCCCCGAGGTTGGGCTATAGGTTTCGAATTGGAGAATTTGGACTGGTTCATCCGCTTTTGATTCGCTTTTATCGAGATGTCCTCGAATGAACAGTAGATATAGCTATATTTATAGCCATGGCTGTAACTATTCCTCTCGCAAAATCTAGTTTTTGTTTCCATTTGCGTGTACCTTCCGTTGGGTTATACATCTACCCATGGTCTGATGTTCATGTAATGGTACCCTCGATTGACATGCCCAATGTTCCTTCGATCCAGTCACCTCATTTGAACGTCCATGGCTTGGCTATCCACGGTACCCCCGAAACAGGAAGGGGGGTATTTGGTGAGATATACCGTCATGTGGAGAGGTGGTGGGACTAAGTCGATCCCCAGATGTCTCTTCTATTGGTTGCGGCGCGTAGGATCGCGGGATCGCAGCAGAAGCTAGCCTTGACTACTGAAATTGTTCCAGTACTCCTATTTGAAACGAGGGAGTATGGAGAACATAACCGATTCACGCTCCACGCCTTCACAGCATGGCTCTACCACTCTGGCTCGGTAAGGCTCACCCCTGGGGCTATGACTGATTGGAAAATGCGCCACAGGCGCAGTCATACTCATTTTGTGGTTATTAAGATTGCAGGATTAATATGTACGAAAAAATGTATTCGCTCTTCAGTCACTCGCCCTCGCCAAATATCGCATGGAAGCACCTTCAATGGATCGAGTTCAGGACAGTCAAGTCCATCGGTTTATTTTTTATGGACCTAAGCTCTGATTCGAGGCGAAGGTTGTGGAACGCTCAAACGGGATAACGGCCCCCTTGATGCAAGGAGAGAACCACGAGAATTGGACATCGTGTGAAGAGGGACAGGGCGACGCGATAGACAGCTTCTCCAGGTGTTCCTATTCAACCTTGAAATCGCCGAGCTAAATCCTTCTACTAGATTGAGAGCCAATCTCCTCCATATGCAGGTCCGCAGCTACTGTAATGACACGCCCCTCAGAAATCTGTGTGTTCCTCGTGGATTACCCACTGGCCACCCGCGTCCCTGTATTTGACATCGTGTGTTTTGCACGGGCTTGGACAACGAACTCTAATGGACCCCTTGTCGTCCGAAGATTGGGAGCAGGAACCTACCTCGTGACAATGCCTTTGCCCCCACGCTGCGGGAAGGGACTTCATGGTCAAACTGCCATGCCTGTGCTGGACTAACTGTCGGCAACTGTCCTTAGGAATACTCATCCTGTCTGTGGTACCTTCGCGTTCTCACATGCAGTGACGAGGCTGTGACCATCACGAATTGGGGCATGGCACGGTGCCTTCATATCACCACTCCCCTATGAACACGCCTACTGGGGTTTACCGCAGCTGGTTCCAAGCCAAAATCACGCCGTTCGCTTATGGACCGGGTTACGAATGTGACGTGAGAAATCGGCCGATCCTTTTCATTAGAACCATAACCTTCTTTGTGACCCTACAGCCGGACTACCGACGATCATGAAACCTTGCTCGGGCGAGTACACCGAATCAATAGAAACTATTCTATAGGCTGATGGCCATCAGTGCCAAGGCGCCTACCAAAACAAAGTCGAAGCCATGAGGCAGTCCGTTCAGATAGGACTGTTGCCATCTGCTCTTTTGCGGTTGATAGTAACCCCCGTGGAGGAAATGTGGAAACTGACCGGATAAAGGCGACGATGCACTTTGCCGTGAGCAATTACTTGTGTTCGTGTGGTTGAAATGCGCCCGTTGAGGTGCGCCCGTTAGAGACTCCAGTCAGGGTACGTTCCTCGCGCGCTGATACCGAGTCGCCAAGAAAGGGTCGGTCGGCGTCAATTCGAAGCAGCACAAACCCGATATTTGCGCCCTGAGGTGACGATCCGGATCGGCGGATCGGGTGCCTTTTCGACATTCAGGAGGCGTCACGTCAGCCAGTGGCGCAGCGTCGCTACGTCGCTACATGTTCCAGACACGAGACATATTAGGTATTTATTACTATAATGACTGTTGTTACTTGCATCGAATTCGTTGCCATATACTCTCTTAGGCTTGCGCGTGAGTGACCTTGAGTAATCCGCAGATTTTATTGAAGGGAGGTGACTCTCGGCGCCACTTCGGCTCCAATGGTGCCATTCAGGGACCGAGGTCGGCTGCCCCGCTCTAGTTAGATTCATAATCAAATCGAGAGGTAAACTCAAACATTACGCTGCGCAGTCTCTCCGTCTCTCCGGCTATGTCTTGTCATTCCCGCGAGTTGCAGTTCAACGTAACCATACATCGCTCCATAAAACGTTCTAAGTCCGACTCAACTAAGCGAAGCCATAGCCTTTCTATCGGTCTCACGCCTATTGCCGAGGGAAGACGTATGAAGTTGTCCCTAGAGTCTGTGCGGCGCAGCACACAGGCCGTGAAACCGACAACCTCACCTCGACAGCTCATGGAATGGGACTCGTATTTGCGACGATCGAGCTCAAGCAAAGCGCAATGTTCGCTTGCATCCCTGAGATCGAACGGAATTCTGAATCTATCACTTGTCTGTTCACAGGACAGACACTGTATCCTTTATTTATGGGCTCCACCTGATACTGTAACGAGATCATAAGCCGTGTGGACCTTGCAAAGACGGTCAAACTTTATTTGCCTTTCTGTGTGGTCAGATATTCAATGCCTTCGATATAGAGATAACCATCTCAAGGGAGCACCCGAGGGTTGGCTGCACTTAAGCTGCTCCACTTCTCTCTCTGTTCCAAGGCGCACACCGCGATAACCGACCATGGACACCGCAGGACGACAATCGGATGTATTACAACGGCTTGGAGTCTCTTATTCTCAACTTCTCGACTATTCCTCGAAGGAATATGTTAACACCCTTGTAAGTCCCACCGATGGCCCTGCCGACTCTTCACTCAGCTCAGATTGACATAGATTCAAATCACCCTTCTGGTGTGGATGGCCTGGGACTATATTATCACTTTGTGTGTATCCTAGCACCTTCTATGCCCGAATATTGTTAACGCCCCGCGCAAAGTGATGGGGAGATGGAGCTATTCTGGCGAGCTAAGAGAAATGCGCGCTGGTCGGCTGCACGTATACTTTTTATGGTGGTCAGCTCCTGCACCCACTACTCAAACTACCCTCAATTATTTTTCTCCAGAACCGCCATTTCCCGATGATCGCATTTTCTGTCATAGCCTACTGGCGCGTGAACCGAACACTTGATAATCCCGTACGCATAGAGCCGTTTAAAATATCATTTACTAACTTTGTGTTACCAGTTGTGGGTCAAATCATTTAGCTCATGCTAAACTAGCACTCACGATTATCAAGATGTGACATTAGGGGGACAACGCCCTTCATCTTAGCTGTAAGTCTTTCTTTGCGACACTATGAATCCGAGTATAATGCGCTCCCTTAGCCAATATATATAACCACTGGAGGTGATTCCCTCAGTCCCTCAGTTCATACAGTTTCTAATGGTAAATACCAGCACTCCAAACACTAAGAGTATGGTCTCTGTATCATCGGTCGCGGCGTATTGGACTGTTTCTGCTTGCTCTGCTCATTTGTCAGCTCACTGGCTCTCTCCTTGCAAGGGTCCTTCCGGAGCCAGTTAGTGCACCATTTATTATGCGTCATACCGAACGAAACCTGATGCGTCCATGGGTGTGATACAGCCGAATTTGCCGACCTTGCTCCTTAGTAAGATTGCAGTATTTGGGAGATCAAATTCTAACCGATTTGAAGCCCCTGATAGTTTGAATGGATGTGGATCTGAAAAGGCAAAGGGGTTCTTTACCTGCACAGGTGCCCTGATCATGGAGGTACGCCCAGCTGTCATTCTTGAGTTTCAATTATAGTAACTTCTGCTAGACAATCCTTTTGACTATGATCATTTTCAAAGCATACCAGAGTTGGGTGCATCTCGGTCCTATGCCGATTTTCCGGGCCTTGGTTCTGGATGGTGCAACCTACTATCTAATCTTTATCCTTGCCTATACTTTGCAGTTGATCGGAAGGATGAGTAATGTGGTATGCATGCTCCACTTCACATGTGTCCAATACGCCCTTACTCATAGGATATAGCTTTATTATCCCATAGTGGACACCCAGTACGTGAAAATGCCTTCAGGTCACACCATATCCTGACCACACGAACAGTGTCGTGTTATTCGTGAACGTGGTATCCTGCAACCATTTAATGCTGTCCCTGAGAGAAGCTGCCAATCATCCGGATTCAGAGGAACCAACCACCTACTTGCTTTCTGAAACGACTCGACCCACAGCTGGCGTCATGCGCATACATCGAGATTCAGACGTTACATATACCTATGATGATCAATCGCAAACGACTCAGCCAGCTGAATACGATGACTGGAATCACAAGCAGGGCAACCCGGGGAAGAAATGGCATGAAACGAAAGGCCCTGGTGGTGCCACTGCGCGAGTGTCACTTGAAATGGACTAGAGGAGCTGGTCGTGCCCGTGTCATCCAACCTATGCTAATGTATTTCCTCTATACAACGTTCAAAATCATTCAAAGTATTGTGTGCTTTCATACCCTTTTAAGAGGTGCACCCCCTTGGAATGAAGTTGACGGTAGCAAGAATGTTGGTCATGCAATCCAAAAAGCATTCACTTTCGGATGATCAGCGTACTTTCAAATGAACGACTTTGAAAATCCTACTACCCAAATCTACTTCCTTTTAGCTTATACGTGAGAACATGATAAACACTCACGTACCCGCCCGACATCGTCACATTGGCGTCTCCCAGTCCTGCTGGTAGGTAGACCTGCAACAAGTGCCCTGAGATTTCATCAATTCCCTAAAGAAGGCGGGCACCAGAGCGGATCAAGAGGCTGAGGTTGACTCCAGGCAGAGTGTGGAAGCACGAGAGACATGGGAGAAATTGAGACTAGTACATAAAAAGCGCCGGAATGAGTTAATGAGGCTGTGGTGTTCACGGAAATGAAATCGGACTCAGAGGAGCTGGCAGTGGATAGGGGCTTCGTTGTCCTGAGTAACGTCTGCACCTAATGGCTGAGGGCTAAGGTATCAAAGAGCACAAATTCGTGGTAAGATGAGATGCCAGTATGCCAATTGGTGGCTGTAGTGCGAAGCGGAGGTGCCCCAGCCCTGTTTGAAGTCCATCAGCCGAGGAAGCTTGGAGGCAAGGAAGAAGGTACTTAAGATATGTATGTGGGTATGTATTATGATTTTCGGGGCGGAAGATATGCGATACATTCTCAGGTGGAGAGAGGAACTTTAGTGCAGAATCGATTCGATAGTTGCCCGAGAGATGATTGGTTCTTGGTGAAGCTCTGTCCGTCTGCCATGCGCGCTCGTGCCCAAATGGCCATGCTTGCTACGTACAATTGTTTCGATTGTTATATTCGATTGTTTGAGGCGAAGTGGCACAACCTCCGCTTGCGTCGCGCACTGCAATGCCACGGACTATGGTCATTTCGTTTCACACGCCGATGTAGATAAGTTCGACCTCTAATTAAAAATAAGAGAGAATTATATGCGAGTATCCTTTTACCTCTCATATTTGCAGAGCGATATGTTACATGGCTGAGATTGCTCTAAAGGAGCAGAGAGCCCGAATATGTCTTAATCCATGCCTACGTTAGAGATGTTGGGTGTTATACCATAGGAGTGTACAGTCGTTGACGTTGGAGAAGTGCCAATAGGAAATACTCGCATTGCATGTATGATTAACTATAGCAAAGGCTTGCTCCATTGAATATTGTTGGGTGAGTGTGACTCATCACACGTCACGTCACGGTGTTTGTTGTTTGGTCCCTGTTCTGTTCTGCATATATAGTGCGTGATGTTATACCTTACGGTTCCTCCTCCCGTCTTGGTGCTTTAGGGTGGTCGTGTTCTTCAACAGGCATCTCTGTTAGTAGGAGGCCAAACAGAGATTGCATTGGTTTCGAGCATGCGCCTAGCTTATCCGCCCGTGTGTCCTCAGTACTCCGAGTATTCCTTGGACTTTGGATTCCCAGAGATTCGGGCATTTACTAGAAAGGCCACTACCCGAGGTATTTTATCGTGCCACTTGGCTCACTGTTGCGATTGATCTGGTAGGTAGTTTGTCCGATCTCAATATCTCAACTGTTGGAAGCTGCAGCTGCGGCTCCGTTAGGCTCGGGCTCGGTAGCCAGTTGGTATCCAAATTGATTAGTAATCACAGTCTACATTGAAAACACTCTGGAGATCTTACATGGACATAACCTCCGCCGACGCTTCAAACTGCATGGGATGGTAGAGTGTCGGTGCGGGTGGGCATCGAGACTGGACTAAGTATTAATTCCGATCTATTGAGATTCTCAATTTCTTCGTTAAATTGTTTTGTAGCATTGATTCGGCGCTTAAGCCATCAGTTAGCTGTCACCGTACCGCTTTGCCCGGAGAAAAGCAGCACTCTTGTATCCAACTGTAACAAGCAACAGCCCAATCTGGCATCCAAGTCTAGTAACAACACACTCTTTTATAGTGGGAGACCGAGGGAAAGCGCATTAAAAATGTAGAATTTCGACCATTGGCTCCCTCGCTCACAGTGCCGTGGGACGCAACACGCAAGGAATGAGACTGGGGCGCCAGATTGTCAGTTCGCGTATATGAGACGCGTCTCCGCCGGGGGTTCAAGAATGCGATGCACAATATTCGCGGGAGATCACGTATTCAACGGGCAACCACGAGAGTCCTCACAGCATTTGATGCTAGAGCGCAATCCTATCAACCTTTCTGTATGGTCGCATCCATATGCCCCAATTGTACGTACCATAGCCACAATATTGATGGAGGTGTACGTAATCATGACGAGGTGAAACATAATAGCCCTTAGGGTTGAGTGGTCCTTTTGATACTCGACACACACCACAATACTTGGTCATGGCACACGAAGCGGCGCATTCGGATGTATTACAACAACTTGGGCTCTCTTATCCACAACTCATTGAATATTACTCAAAGGCGCATACTGCCACTCTTGTGGGTCCCACCATGACTTGCAGGCCGTTGTTCACTCCGATATAATACAGGTCCAAGTTAGCGCTTTGGTTTTGGTTACATGGGATTATATAACTACCTTGTATGTATTCTTCTACCTTCCATATCGAATATCATTGACATCCCGCACAGTCACGGCGAGTTGGCTTACTTCTGGCAAGCCGAAAGATGCGCACGTTGGTCGGTTGCACGAACACTATTTATGGTGGTTAGTTCCTGCACTTTTTTTGGTGAACTATGCTTAAATTTGCGCTTTGTAGAACCGCTACTTCCCGATCATCGCATTTTCCCTCCACATCTACTGGCGCGTGAACCAATCAGTTGATAATCCTGTATGTATGAAACCACTTACACGTCCACTGCTGAATTTGTGGCCAGTTGTGGGTCATATCATTCAGCTCATCTGTGTATTGCACTAATAATATAATGATCAAGATGCACCATCAAGGCGTTTATGACCTATAGTGCAATCGTAGGTTTTCCCTTGCTGTACCATGATACCAAGTCTAACATACCCTCTCAGGCAATATATGTCACGATTGAATGTGAGTTCCTGGGTGCCTTATTTTATACAGGGTCTAACGGTAAATACCAGTATTGCAAATGATAAGAGTATGGTCTATGTACAATCGATCATGGCATGCTGGTCTCGTTTTGCTTGCCCTGATTGTCTTTGGGACTGTTGCCTCAACACTAGCTTGGACGCTCCCGAATCTAGTCAGTGCACCACTGATTATGCGCCATACTGAGTGAAATCTGATGCACAAATTGGTATCATGCAGCCGGTACCTTCATCAGTGCAGCTTGGTAAGATTTTTGTATTTGGTAAACGAGACCCTAACAGCTGTAAAGCTCCTGAAAGCTTGGAAGCATGTCGGTTTCAAAACGTAAAGGGATTCTATGCCTGCGCATCGGCTGTAATTGTCCAGGTATGTCCAACCCTCATTCCTCGGTTTCAATCGTGATACGTACCTTCTTATAGACGATCATCGTGGTCATGATCCTTCTCAAAATGCGCAAGAGTTGGAATCATGTCCGCGGTATGCCGATTCTTCGGGCATTAGTTGGGGATGGTGCGATCTACTATTTTGTCTTCATCTTCACCTTTGGTTTGGGTGTTATCGCAAGCACGAATAGCGAGGTAGGCTTGTTCCATCTCTGCCGTGTCAGACAGTCCCTTAAGCGCAGCTGACCTTTCGGATACAGCTTTATATTCCCATCGTGGATACCCAGTATGAATATGCAGCGCTGCTTCGCAATCCTACTTTATCCTGACCACACCAACAGTTTCGTATTATGTGCCAGCGTAATAGCCTGCAACCATTTAATGCTTTACCTGAGAGAAGCCGCCAGGGGTCCTACCTCAACAGAACCACTTTCTTTCCCACTCTCTCGACCTACAAGTGATGTAATATTCACACCTCATGAACCAGACGTTACATACTCCTATGGCGGTCGGTCACAAATGACTCCGCTACGCAAACATCACGCGCAGAATATGGGGCAGAAACTAGATGCATCACCTGAACAGCAGCCTTCCAGTCGTCCCACCTTGCGAGTATCGCTTGAAATGGACGAGACGCCCCCGTCGCATCCGTCCTATCCAACCGATGTCCATGTATCTCATTGATCTGATGTCCGATTTTCATAACACATTGAGAGGTGTACGTCCTTTCTTCGCATTAGACTGATAGTTGCCAAGATGTTTGTGGTGTAACCCATACCTGGTCTCGCCCGGTAATCCCAACTTTTTGCCTTTGAATGACCGACGGCCCTTCAAATGAACGAGTGGTTCCGAGAGAACTATACCACCCCTTTCTGCTCGTGCTGTTGGTGGGCTACGAGTCATCACGTGTTTTGCATCTCCTTCACTAGTCTATGTACGTTGTTTATGTCCCTGGGGGACGGTGTTTATTTTTGTATATATAGCACACGACTAGGTGGGATGCTTCCTTACGGTTCTTCCTGCGCTAGGAGCTTTATACGGTACTTCCCCACAACCACGAACAGGACATACGGCGTCTAAATAAGAGGACAAAGGAGGGAAGGTCGCGGGAAACGTGATAGCAGTTGGTTGGAAGCTCTGCAGGAGTGGTCAATAAGTGGGATCGAGTTTCGTCATCGCGAGACTGAATGACTGCAAACGAAGGTTTCATAGATGGGGTGGCCGTGTACGGTGGTACGGAAGTTGGAGGCTGTGGGGTTGCAAAGCGGAGATGCTCCGGTCCACGGTAAATTGGCTGGCTGTGCATCCGCGGTTGAAAGTCCCTCCCATGGTACCTTTATCCAAAGGTCCAAAGCAAGATCAAGACCAACTCGACACGTGCGAGAATGCGAAATCAGCTGTGGCAACGGCAACGGCCAGTAACGCGGTGAACATTTGTATGTGTGAGCTCAACGACCATCTGCGCTTCAACACCCGGATAAAAGCCAAATTTATCCTATACATATGGGAAAAAATCAATTTTGACGTTCGAGTGCGATTATCGTCTGTCTCTAAGGGGACCAGAGATGACAAAATGAGTGACGATGGCAACTGCGGATGTGGAAGGTGGAGGGTGACTGGCTTCCAGTCTGGCGTAGTTACTAATTCATGTTCGGGGCAAGAATGAGAGAATCGCTCATTCGGCCATCCACCATCCCATTCGGCCTCTGCAGCCTCCTCCGCTCCACAATTTTGAGCTCGTCGCGCGACTCGACATGCATACCAGTCAAGAGCAGTGAATGCACTAGTATTTCCTTCACGAGACCTGATACTTCCTGGATTCGGTCATCACCTGGCAAAATCCCCTCTCTCAACGCTAGGCCAATTCAAGGTTCCGGTCGGTTTTGTTGAAGACAACTGTGTCAAGTTGTTTTTGCTAACTGAACCGCCGTATCTCTATCTCAATCAATAATACCAGCCGCGTTGCAGCGGACCCTATGACGCACGATCGAGCGATAACTGGGCCGTGGAAAACTGGAATGCGACGAGGACGTGGCATCCTTTGTCTGCGTATGTCCATTAAGGGACTAATTGAGGGATTCGTTCCAACCAAATGCACGATCAACAGACCTTTGGACGTTCTTCCCAACTTCACGGCTCACATCCGGCCTTCAGGCTTGTATCGCCTCGAACGTCTATCTCTATCCCAAAAACCTTTGCTTTCGGATGACCACCGTCCCTTCAAATGAACGACATTGTTCCAGGGAAATCCTACGACCCAAATCAAGTTCCTTTGGGTTTATACGTGAGAACGTGATAAACACTCACCCGCCCCCCCAGTCCTGTCGGAATTTGTGTTTTCCCATTTAGTTTACTGTTGTATGTCCTTGCTACTAGTTGATTTATTTACATGCTTGTTAGACCCGAACACATCTGACTTGCATCCAGCGATCACGTTGGCCACCACTGTGCACCCGTTCCATATCCGGGAACGGCATATCCAAGAAGTCCTCCTGGTAGGTAGGCTTGTAATAACCTCCATTGGATTCCATCATTTCCACAAAGAAGAGCGGATCAGGAGTTTGAGGTTGACTCTAAGCAGAGTGTGGGAGCGCGGGAAACATGGGAGAGACTGGGATTTAGTACATACGAAGTGTCGGAATGAGTTATGGAGGCGGTGGTGTTCACGGAAATGAAAGCGGAGCCAGAGAAGCTGACAATGGATGGGATGTTGTTGTCTTGAGGAACGTCTGCACCTAATGGCCGAAGGCTAAGATACCCAAGGGTGCAATTAGTTATAGATGAGGGCATGCCAGTTGGCGACTGTAGTGCTGCGAAGTAGATCGAGATACCTCAATCCCTCTCGAAGTGCATCAGCCGAGGAAGCCAGTAGGCGAGGGAAAAGGTACTTAAGATATGTATGTGAATATGTATATATTATAATTGAAGGGTCGGAAGATATGCGATTAAACATTATCAGTTTGAGAGATGAACTCTAGTAGCAGAAAATAGGTGCATAGTAGTTGTCCCAGGTATGGGTACTGCGAAGACTACAGGAGGTGAGGTTGTTGGATATCGGGGGTTTTGGTGTGGCGGTGTCCGTCCGCCATACCTGCGCGTACTCGAATGGACATGTTGCGCCGAATAGGCTATTTTTACTACACCCGATTGCTCCGATTGTTTTGTCCGATTGGGACAAACCCCGCGTGCTACGCGCACTGTTATGCCACGGACTATAGTCATTCCTTTTTCACACGCTGATGTATATAAGCTCAACCTCTAGTTACGGATATGAGATGATCTGTAGGCGAATATCCTTTCCCTCCCATATTTGCAGAGCGATACATGCGTTATAACAAGGCTGCAATTGCTGTAAGGGAGCAGGGAGCTCGAAGGCATCTTAGCTTAATCCATGCCTACGTGCGAGATTCTGGATGTGATACTATAGGAGTATACAATCGCTGCCGTTGGAGAAGTTCCAATAGCATTGCACGTATGAACAACTATGTTCTGTTGAACATTTCTGTTAGTGGAAGTCCGATAAGAGATTGCATGGGTTTCGAGGACGCGCCTAGTTTATCCATCTGTGTCTCTTCAGTACTTCGAGTGATCGATAGCGCATTCCCTGGACTTTGCATTCCAGTGGCCCAATAGTAGAAACGCTAATAATGGGTTCAAGGACTCGTGTATCTACTAGAAAGACCATTGTTTGAGGATATTTATCATGCCACCCAGCTCGGGCTGTTGCGATCTGGCCATTGATTCCATGCTTGACGGTTGGTCTCCAGTCGGGCCCCGGTCGCTAGCCAAATTATATCTAGATCGATTAGTAATCTCAGTCTACATTGCACACACTCCGGGGATACCCCGTGGGTATAACCTCCGCCGACGCTTCAAGCGTGGAACGGTAGAGCGTCGAGGCTGGACTAAGTATTCGATATATAAAGGTTCTCAATTAAATTGCATTGCAGTATTCATTCGGCGCTTGAGCCATCAGTTGGCTGTCACCGCTTTGCCCGATGAAAAGCAACACTCTTGTATCCAACTCTAATAAGCAACTGCCCAATCTCGCATCCAAGTCCAGTGAAAAAATCTCGCTTTTATAGTGGAGGACTGAGGGCAAGCGCATTAAAAACCCAGACTTTCGACTACTGGCTCACTCACTCGGAGTGCTTTGCGATGCAACACGCAAGCCGTAAGACGGGAGCGGCCCACTGTCAGTTCGCGTATATGAGGCGCATTTCCGTCGGATTCCAAGAATTCGATGCCCAATATTTGCAAAAGATCAAGTATTCAACGGGCAATCACGAGAGTCATCTCACAGCATTTGATGCTAGAGCACAATGCTGTTTACCTTTCTGTATAGTTGTATCCATATGCCCCAAATGTACAACACCCCCGATGGTAATGGAGGTGCACGTAATCATGCCGGGGTGATGCATAATAGCCCTGTTGGGTTGAGCTGCTCTGCATTTCCCTTAGATCCTCGACGCAAACCACAACACCTAGTCATGGCACACGAAGCGGCGCATTCGGATCTATTACAACAACTTGGAGTCTCTTATCCACAACTCATTGACTATTACTCAAAGGCGTATACTGCCACTCTCGTGGGTCCCACCATGACTTGCAGGCCGTTGTTCACTGATATATATACCGATATAGGTTCAAGTTGGCGCTTTGGTTTTGATCACATGGAGCTATATTACTACCTTGTATGCACTCTTCTACCTTCCATCTCGAATATCATTGACATCTCTCACAGTGACGGCGAGATGGCTTACTTCTGGCAAGCCGAAAGACGCACACGTTGGTCGATTGCACGAACACTATTTATGGTGGTTGGTTCCTGAACCTGCTCCATGAACTATGCTCAATTTGCGCTTTTAGAACCGCTACTTCCCGATCATCGCATATTCCCTCCACCTCTACTGGCGCATTAGCCAATCAGTTGATAATCCTGTATGTATATATGAAACCACTTGCACATCCATTTGCTGAATTTGTGGCCAGTTGTGGGTTAAATCATTCAGCTCATCTGTGTATTGCACTAATAATGATCAAGATGCACGATTAGGGCGTTCATGACCTATAGTTCAATCGTAAGCTTTCCCTTGCGCGCTGCACTATGGTACCAAGTGTAACATACTCTCTCAGTCAATATATGTCACGATTGAAAGTGAGTTCCTGAGTGCCTTTTTTCAATACAGTGCTGACGGAAAATATCAGTACTGCAAATGCTAAGGGTATGGTCTTTGTACAACCGATCGTGGCGTGCTGGTCTCGTTTTGCTTGCCCTGGTTGTCTTTGGGACTGTTGCCTCAATACTAGCTTGGACCCTCCCGAATCTAGTCAGTACACCACTCATTATGAGCCATCCTGATTTAAATCTGATACACAAATTGGTGTCATGCAGCCGAGACTTTCATTGGAGCAGCTTGGTAAGGCTTTAGTATTTGGGCAATAAGACTCTAACAGCTGCAAAGTTCCTGAAAGCTTGCAAGGATGTCGGCATATAAATTCAAAGGGATTCTATGCCTGTGCATCAGCTATAATTGTCCAGGTATGTCCAGCCGGCATTCCTCGGTTTCAATCGTGATTCCTCCTTGTAGACGATAATCGTGGCCATGATAATTCTCAAACTACGCAAGACTTGGACTCATGTCCGTGGGATGCCGCTTCTTCGGGCCTTAATTCTGGACGGTGCGATCTACTATTGTGTCTTTGTCTTCGCCTTCAGTTTGGACGTTATCGCAAGCATGAGGAGCGAGGTAAGCGTGCTCCATCTCTGCCATGTCTAATAGTCCCTTACCTTTCGGATACAGCTTTATATTCCCATAGTGGACACCCAGTATGCAGCGCTGCTTTGCAATCCCACTTTATTCTGACCACACCAACAGTTTCGCGATATGTACAAGCGTAATAGCCTGCAACCATTTAATACTGCACCTGAGTGAAGCTGCTAGGGGTCCTACTTCAACAGAACCGCTCTCTTACTCGCTCTCTCAACCCACGACTGATGGTACATTCATACCTCAAAATTCAGACGCTATATACTCCTACGACGATCGGCCGCAAACGACTCCGCTACACAAACATCACTCGCAGAATCTGGGGCAGAAACTGGGTACATCACATGAACTGCAGCCCTCCGGTCGCTCCACCTTGCGAGTATCGCTTGAAGTGGACTAGGCGCCCCCGGCGCATCCGTCCTGTCTAACCGAATTGATCTGATGTTCCATTTTTATAACATTTTGAGAGGTGTACTTTCTTTCTTGGCATTAGATTGATGGTTGCAAGAATGTTGGTGCTGTAACCCATACCTGGCTTCGTCCGGTATTCCAAAACCTTTGCCTTCAAATGACGTGCTCATGCTGTTGGTGGGCTATGGCTCATCACGTGTTTCACGTCTCCTTTTCTTGTCTATGTATGTTGCTTAATTATGTCCCCTGCGAGACGGTGTTTATTTATGTATATATAGTGTGCGACTAGGTGGGGTGCTTCCTTATGGTGCTTCCTGCGCTAGGTTCTTTATACGGTTCTTCCTCACCTCTTCTTGAGCTAGGTCTTCCACATATGCGTGAGAAAGTGATGGCCTCAGTACCCACTTAAAGAAAAAACGATACCTGAGTCATAAAGGGTAGAGTACCAGGACACCTACAGCACCTAAAGATGACAAAGGAGGGGAACGTCGCGGGAATGTAATAGCAGTTGGTTGGGAGCTTTGAATCGAGCTACAGGAGTGGTGTTATTCATAGGAATGAAGGGCGAGACTACGACGCAGGAACACGGGGGAGTGAAAACGGAGTTCAGAGAGTGGGACGGGGAAGTGGGATCGAGTTTCGTCATCGTGAGGTACATTCGCACCAAATGGCTGCAAATGATGGTTTCATAGATGGGGTGGACGTGTACACTCGATCGCCAATGTGCAGTGGGGTGGTATGGGAGTTGGAGGTTGTGAGGTTGCAAAGCGGAGATGCCCCGGTACAGGGTACACTGGCTCGCTGGCTGTGCATGCGCGGTTGAAGTCCTTCCGATGGTGCCTTTGTCCAAAGGTCCAAAGCAAGATCAAGACCAACGCGACAAATTGGAAATTCCGGATTCCGGTTGTTTCAGGTTTCAAGCTCTGGTGCGCGGATACCGGATGGACGGTTATATAAGGGCTTCAGGATTCGTCTTGTATCCTTACGTGTTTGTAGCGGGCGCCACCAAACACGATTGTTCTCGTCGTACACAGCTGCGCGAAAAATTCTGACGCCTACAACCCCCGGATAAAGCCAGATTTCTGCTATCCCATTGGGGGAACACCGACTTTGACGTTCGAGTGCGATTATCGTCTGTCATGTCTCTAAGGAGAGATGACAAAATGAGTGACGGCGGATGTGGAGGGTGGAGGGTGACTGGCTTCCAGTCTGGCGTAAATATACTGAATCATATTTCATGGCAAGGATGAGGCCTTCGCTCCCGACTCTGGGCAATACAATCCTATACGGGCATCGACCTTTCATTCCGGCTCTGCAGCCTCCTCCGCTCCATAATTTTGAGTTCGTCGTGCGACTCGACAAGCATACCAGTCAAGAGCAGTGAACGTATTAGTATTTCCTCGACGAGACCTGATACTTCCTGGATTCGGCCATCACCTCGCAAAATCCCCTCTCTCAACCTTAGGTTAAAATACCGGTTTTGTTGAAGACAACCTTGTCAACTTGTTTTGCCACCTGAACCGCCGTACCTCATCTCAAACAATAGTACCAGCCGCGTTGCAGCGGTACCTATAACGCACGAGCGGGTAACTGAGCTGAGCCATGGAAAACTGGAATGCGATGAGGACGTGGCATCCTTTGTCTGCGTCTGTCAATTAGGGAACTAATTGAGGGATTCGTTCCAACCAAGTGCACGATCAACAGACCTTTGAACGTTCTTCCCAACTTCACGGCTCACATCCTTCAGGCTTGTATCGCCCTCGAACGTCTATCTACATTCCAAAACATTCGGTTTCGGATGATCACCGTCCCTTCAAATGAACGACATTGTTCCAGGGAAAATCCTACGACCCAAATCACTTCCTTTGGGCTATACATGAGAACGTGATAAACACTCACCCGCACGACATCTGCACATTGGCGTCCCCTAGTCCTGGTAGATAGACTTGCAATAAGCACCCTTAGATCCCATCAATTCCCCAAAGAAGGCAGGCACCACAGCGGATCAAGAGGTTGAGGTTGACTCTAAGCAGAGTGTGGAAGTACGGGAGACGCGGGCGAGACTGTAGTACATACGAAGCGCCGGAATGAGTTAAGGAGGCAATGGTGTTCACGGAAATGAAAGCGGAGTCAGAGAAGCTGACAATGGATGGGGTTTCGTTGCCCTGAGGAACGTCTGCACCTAATGGCGAAGGGCTAAGGGATCCGAGAGTACAATTTGGTGATAGTTGAGGAGACGGTATGCCAATTGGCGGCTGTAGTGTTGCGAAGCGGAGAAGCCTCAACCCCTAGCTCTTGAAGTGCATCAGCCGAGGACGCCAGGAGGCAAGGAAAAAGGTACTTGAAATACGTATATGAGCATGTATTATGATTGTCGGGGCAGAGAATATGTGATCAAACATTATCAGGTGGAGATCGAGAGGAACTCGACGTACTCTAGTGGCAGGAAATAGGCGTATAGTCGGTTGCTGCCCAAAATATGGGTACTACTAAGTCTGCAGGAAGTGCAAATGTTGGATATTGGAAGTTTTTGTTGAGGTTCCGTCCGTCCGCCATGCCCATGTGTACACAAATGGCCACGTTACACCGAATAGGCTATATTTGCAACGCCCGATTGCTTCAATTGTTATGTACGATTGTTGGAGGCGAAGTGGCACAACCCCGCATGCCACACGCACTGTTATGCCACGGACTATAGTCATTCCGTTTTCATAGCTGAAGTACATGAGCTCGACTTCTAATTACGAATATGAGAAATTTGTAGGCGAATATCCTTTTCCCTCTCATCTTTGAAGAGCGGTGCATTATAAGGCTAAGATTGCCGCAAGGGAGCAGGGAGCTCGAATGCGTCTTAATGATGCCTACGTGCGAGATGTTGGGTGCGATACTATAGGAGTGTACAATCATTGACGTTGGAGAAGTGCCAATAACGATTAACCCAAGTAAGGGTTTATTCGGTAGAATGTTTCTGTTAATAGTAGGAGTCCAATAAGAGATTGCATGGGTTTCGAGCATGCGCCTAGCTTATCCACCCGTGTGTCCTCGGTACTCCGAGTATTCCTGGACTTTGCAATTCAACGATCATGATGGGTTCAGAGCGTCGGACATTAAATGGAGAGGTCAGTGTTTGAGGAATTTTATCATGCCACCTGGATCACTGTTGCGATGGATCTGGTAGGTAGGTTGTCCGATCTCAATATCTCAATCTCAACATCTCAACTGGAAGCTGCGGGTCCGTTAGCCTCGGG
>Ga0307515_10007992_pt1 | contig 20755 bp, 22 predicted proteins | sample 17_EM_MG_FD_194513 | JGI IMG/M metagenome (GOLD analysis project Ga0307515, IMG submission 194513) | Populus trichocarpa ectomycorrhiza microbial communities from riparian zone in the Pacific Northwest, United States - 17_EM | ecosystem: Host-associated > Plants > Roots > Unclassified | place...
TTTGAACAAACTGACGCTCTCGTCTGGGTCGTCGACTCTGGGGACCGTCTTCGAATGGAAGATTGTAAAGAAGAGCTCCACACGTTGCTCCAGGAAGACGTGAATTCAACTTGTTCTTTAGCCGTGGTGTAACCTGACGTCCTCCACTGACAGAGGCTTGCTGGGGCATCCTTGCTCGTATTCGCGAACAAACAGGATATCAAGGGGGCACTGACTAGTGCTGAGATTCGGACTGTAAGTTCAATAATGCTGGCTTTTTGCGATGAACATCATCGGTGACCGCACCTCAGGCTCTCGATCTAGACGGAATCAAGTCTCACCAGTGGTCGATTATGTCGTGCAGCGCCGTGGCTGGATACAATATCGTAGAGGGTATTAACTGGGTTGTTGAAGATGTTGCGGGAAGAATTTACTATGGGGCGACGTCTGGTTCCGCACCGTCTGTCGCTGCGGCACCTCCCCCTCCAACCCAGCGGTTCACTACCTGAACTTATTACCCACCTTCACATCCGTAGCGTACTGTGTATATGCACTGATAACCTGCAGCTTACTTCGTGTGAATGAGTGCATTTCATCGACCTCACCCAAAAGACGTCCGGACCGACTCAGAGTCAGCCTTCACGGTGCACCGGGATTTCATTGATTCTCACGCTTTCAAATTTCAGCTTCCGTTGACCTGGACCGACCACAACCACCCAAATACACGGCTGGTGTCGCGCATGGTACATCTGTCACCAAACGTCCTATACTCTCCTCTGGCTGACGTTTTGCGGTAGTGATGCGCAACACATGCAATGCCATGGATGGTCAACAGCGATTCGGTCCCTCCGACTCTCAGCATTTCGTAGCACTTTTACGCCAAAACCCGTTCGAAATGCCTCGCACCCCACACTGCCAACCCGACCGGTCCCTCGGCCGCGTTTTTTCGGGTTAGCGGCACCAGCGAACGCGCCACAGCAGGCAGCAAGGCACGTGAGCACCAAAACGTCCCCGAAACTCCCCCCAGCTGCACTTGCCCGAGCAGCGTCCCAAACGATTCGCATGTGCGCAAAGGAAAAGCAATTCGGCGATGCGTTGTATATTCTAAACTCTATGCGGTTTTCCATCTACCCTCCAAATTCCAAATCCTCACCCCTACCTTCGCCTAGAAAACGAGCTGCGTTTACTTGGATCCCGAAACCGGAGTGTTCGCCATTTCTCTCCTCAACTCCCTCTTCAATCAATGGCTTCACCTTCATTAGCTTCGGCCAACCCGTACCCACGCGCCTCGCCTCCCATTCCTTTCTTCACAGCCTGGTCAAGGCCGGTCTCCCTACCAAGGCCGCCGCACAAGCCAAATTGATGATGGCCGACGGTATCCGTATCCACACCAAGACCATGGAATCCATTCTAGCATCGACCGTTGACCAGTCCCCCTACCCTCCCATCCAGCCGTCGAAGGTTCTTCTTGGGAAAGTATGCTCGAAACCGCTCAGAGAATACCCTATCGCCGATACCCACACCCGTATCGCGGTCCGTCTACTCGAAGAAGCCAGACGCCGCCGACAAGAACGCACGAAACGGATGTACGATGTCGTCATCAACGCCTGCCTGATCCAGGGAGAGATTATCGTGGCATCCCTGCTGTTCATCATGGTCATCAAGGACTGGCAGCTCCGTGAAGCCCTCAAGAACCAATGTACAAACAACTCTCCCCCAGGACCTTCTGAGCCCCTCACTGCCTCTCCGCTTCACCCAACCAGGCAGATCCACTGGTCGTTGCTCGAGCGCATCAATCACAACTTGACCACACGGAAGGACCCACAAGACCCGGCGTTTCGAAACGCGCTGCAAGCACTGGCGAACCTGGCTTTCGCGGTGGACACAGGAAAACTTCCGCGCCGGCTTATGGGGAGTTTAATTAAAGCGCTGTATTCCGCTCCCGAATCGCCTGCACTCGTCTATATCGGTTCTCCACCCGAGGTCCAGGCTGTAAACGCGTATAAATACTTCCACCAGGTCTTGATGAAGTTGGTCCGTGACGCAGGAGGGAAAGGGGACAAGGAAAAGGATTGGGCAACTAGACAAACGTTCAACGTACACGCCCGCAGTGCCCTCTTACACTACTGTCTACACCACCGCCTATCGAAGTCTCACGCCTCCGATATTTTGGAGGTTATGAAGGCGAAACGGCGGGGCATGACCCTGACTCCTGTCAACCTCCTCTTCCGGGGTAGCACCTTGTTACGAGACGATAGCATTCGGGTGGATACAAGATATCGTGGTCACACTGCTGTCTCTGCCCCGATAGCCCTTCCCTCAGCCTCTCATGCAAAACTTCCTTTGACACGCTGGGCGCACATCATCGACACCCTTAAGCTGGAATATGCCTTGCAATACCCATCCGAAGCCATGATACATACCCCTGCCATGCCCGATTCTTACACTGTAATCAGTCTCATCACGCATTTGACTGCGACGGACCGCGGCCATATTATCGCCAAGAAACTTCACAAGATCATCCCCGAGTTAAACCTTGTTGGAGAGGGCGGCTCGAAGATTACTATGGAGGAACGTGGTCGTTGTGCGGTATCATACGGGCCCCATTTCTTCACCACTGTTCTCAACGCCTTGGTTAAGGGTGGCAAAACCGGTTACGCGGAGCGGGTTTGGAGGTTGGCTGTCGTGGCAGAAAAGGCCAGTTGGATGGATGGGACTGAACCGTGGCTCTTACCCATCCACGCCTATACGTGCATGCTCCAGCTGTATTCCAAGGAGGGGAGAGCCGGGAAAGTTGCTGCATCTTCGAGGAGAGGCAGATCTGATGGGAGGCTCGTTTCTGCAATGGCCATGGGCAGGCGGGTCTTCCGAGCAGTACGGATCCGTTGTCGGTTCTTCGAAACTGTGGAGGGGAGCGGTGTCCTCAGCCGAGTGCCACTTGCCTTGCGGGAAATCACCCCGGACGAACGCTATTTCAACGCTCTCCTTGATTTGTACGAAGGGCGGGCCCTGGGGTACGCGAGGCCGATGAAAAACCGCGGGGGCTATTGGAGATGGATGGCAAAGCTAGCGAGGGATCGATTTGCGAGGAACGGGACGACAACCGCTCACTGGCACCCCATGCTGGCGGAGATAATCGTGGAGATGCATAAATATGGTTACGAGGTGCCGGAGGGCCTCAGGTTCCTATTCGTTGGTCGCACCTCCAATGTGGACATGGGAGACACGAAGCCCCCGCAAGCAGCCCGCCCGAACCCGCCTCCTCGCCGAAAAAACTCCCAACGCATCCCTGTCTTAAAAACTCGCGGTCTGCCTGTCTCCCGCGGGAAACCTCGTAGACATGGTCCACGTGCGGTGTAATTAATGCTCATTAAATACAGAATATAATCTAGTAGACCGAACGCGAATGCTATGATTGACTCAGCGGTTTGAGGTGCAAGGCAATCATGTGCCCCCGCCATTCCCTGGGAAGGTACTCCTGCCCCACGTCTGCAAGGTTTTCCAAGACGCCGCCGAGTCGAGCGTTCATCGCCTGTTTCGTGGGCACCGCCTGTCCTTTCCTACTGGCAAATATCAGGTCCACCTTTCTACCCCCCACTAGCTCTTGCCGGACTTTCTCCAGTTTGTGAGCCAGATCTCCCGCCGCGACGCCCCAAGTGAGTTGAATCTCCTTGCGCACCTGGGCTCTCGCGGCCGCCTGAGCGCGTTTCTTCGCCTCCTTGTACTTCTCCCTCGCCTTTTTCGTATCTACGATCTTCACGATGGGATCCGGCGCGTCAGCCACGAGTTCCACGTGGTGGGTCCTCGGGTCGATCGAGTTGAGGATGGTTTTGAGCGGGGCGAAGGGGTGGAGGGAACCGGAGTCGGAGTCGGCGAGGCGGACGTGTTTGAAGGGTATGTTATCGTTGATCAATCGTTTCGATGGGACGGACGGGGATGTGGCGCGGAGGGTTAGGCACCGACATAGGTGTGCCAGTGGTGACCCGGGTGAACTCGAAGTCGCCGGTGAACAAGGCAGACTCTGCCATTGACGTGTGAGACCGTAAGCCCTCTTGAGTGAACTTTGAGAAAGCCAGCTCATTGTGTATTAAACACTGCGAAAAGATGTCAGAGGTAGCGTAGCTAGCGTTCACAAATCTTCGTACCCCGGAGCAGTTGGCGGAACAGACACGGTCGGGATCTTCGTTGCACGTGACAATGCCGAGCGATCGCATTGAATTTGGCCTCGACGCGTTCATTGACCGGGACCATAAGATAAATACTCAGAAATCTCAGGGGTCCTTACAACGATCCGGAGATGCGAGACGGCCGACGACATCTTCCAATAATAACGACATACAACGAAGCGATTGGAGATAGTCTAACTACTAACACATTCATCATTGGATACATGCATTCTATTTGGTTACGATCAAGAGTCCAAAGGAGAGGAGAAAAAAGCCCGTCCGGCCTTCAGCTGCAAGACCCGTAGGCATATCGTGAAGATGATAAAGAGCGCAAACCGCTGTAGAGAGCTTCTACGTTCGTTGACGATAGGATCCCTGCCACCCCCACCTGCAAACCAGTCAAACCTTGCGCCGATATGTAGGATCTCACCCCTCTCCAATATCCCCACAGTCCTCCCGGCCTCACTGACCACCCTGATTAAGGCGCTCACGACAACTGCAAGAGCATACCTGAGGCCAGTGACGGTGCACTGCTGGAATTTCCAACGGTCGTAATCCGGGAACGCCGCCTTGTAGGTTGAATGAGATACGTTCGCCAAGACCACGGCAATCGCTCCGCAGAGTGGAAGGGAGACGCGTTCTCCTCGGCGGGTAGAATCGAGGGGAACGAGGAGTCCGAAAAGGAACCCGAGAAGGCAGAAGAGAAGAGTCTCCCCACTACTTGGAGCGAAATCTCGATAACGAAATTGCGGGTATAGCTTGACCAGGGCTCCGTCACCCTTTGCCCATCCATAGAATCTCCAAAAGGAAGGCCGTCCGTTATTCCACCAAGGGTGAGTGACGACGACGGCCCCAGCAGCACGGAAACTTCCCCTACCACTCTTGGCAACCATCCAGTCCCTCTTTTTTCGACAGAAATCGATATCCTCTCCTCCGCCGGTCTTAGGGAAGATCAAGTCGAACTCGACGCCATCCGGGTTGCGTCTAGCGATCAGATTTGCGGTGACTCCCCACGGGAGGTCCCTGTCTTCCGGCCTCTTTCGCGCGATATCCCAAAAGTACGTGACGTCCGCGAGATGGATCGCAGTCGTGAATACCTTGCTGGCGGTGGGAAATTTAGAAGTTCCGATGAACCCGACGACGTCAGGGTGTTCTCGAATGACCTTCGCCGTTTGAACCAACAGGTCTTCGTCAGGAGCGACATCGTCGTCAAGGAAATGGATCCAATCGGCAGCTGACTCCTTCATACCACGATTTCGCGAAGCCGAAGCACCGAGGTTGGCCTTGTTCACACGGATGCGAACAAATGGATCAGCGCCGTACTTCTGCTGCAGAAGATTTAGGGAGGGAGAGTTGGGATCGTCGACGATGATGATGAACATGACGGAGCAGGTTTTTGGGGGGCGCAATTGTAAAATGGGGTCAAGGAACTTGAGGTCGACGCGATACGAAGGGACGATGACGTCCAATGTGAGCAATTTCTCGACTGACGGGGCGTTCCGCGAGAGCCAGCCTTCCACTTTTGCGACGGCGTTATCCAGAGTGCCAAATGTCCACTCTGATGCGGACTTTTTTTCGTAACGCGCGGCGTCACTCCCACCTACCCCGTTCCCGACCTGCGCCTCGATCATAATGGAACATCCCCAACGTCGGTAGAGCTGGAATAGGAAAGGATCCCCATCCTGGTTGAAGAAGACCTCTGGAACGACGAGGCCATCAAAGATCTCCATATGGGTCTTATGGACAACGGGGAAGGTTGGCATCCCTGGGAAAGTGATGTCGGTGAAAGCCACGCAGCCAAAGCCAAAGGGGACCCCCTTTTCCTTTTCCAACTGTTTGAACTGCTCGTGAACATTCCTCGTCCATCCATCGTCCTTCAAAGTGACGTCGTCTCCAAGGAGAGTAAAGTAGTCACATCCGTCCTCGAAGGCACGTCTTGCACACTCACGCCAGTGAGCACATACATGGCCTTTCTCGTGCTTTGCCACGATGGTGACGATCTCGAAGTTCCCGGCATTCCCCAAAGCCCCCTCCGCTCTCCGCTCCGGGCCGAGGAGGAAGTGATCGTCGTGATCGATGGAGAGGTAAATAGTAAATCTGAAGGAGGGGGCGCCTATCCCCTGTGTGTCTCGGTAGGTCGTCGCCGCAAGAGAGCGGACAAATTTAGTGAGGTTCTCCAGGCAGGTCTCTTGCGAGTGAGAGCCACGAGATGTTACTGGTAGGAGAATGGCAAAACGAATAAGATCGTCGGCGAGATCCACGACGTGGCTTGTCGCTAGTCCTTGCAGAGCGGCGAGCTGCTTCTCGTGAGGGAGACGCCCAGTAAACGTTCGGAGTTCCTTGCCGATCCAATCGCCCGTGATCTTCATCCCCTCCTCCAAAGATTTCTTCGGCATCCACCCAAGCTCTTCTTTGACGAGTTCATTGTTGGAGTTGCGCGACCCTACTCCGACGACATTGACATCAGGAGGGTGATCCTTCGGGGGGGCATAGTGGACATCGACTGGTAGGGAAGCAGCGCAACGAAGGGAAATATCCGCGAGTTCTGTAATGGTGACTGAGCGATCGGACCCGATATTTACCGGCTGCTTGTACCCGGATCTGAGGAGGCTGATGACCCCGTCTACAGCATCGTCGATGAATAGGAAACTCCTTCGTTGGTTCCCGCTTCCCCAGATCTCGAACTCGGGGTGCTCGACGTTGTACTCGCGGTGGAGGGTGGTAGCCACAAACGCCTTTCGGAGCATCGCCGCGGGGGCTTTCTCGCGTCCGTTATTCCAAGCCCCACGAGGACCGTAGACGTTGTGGAAGCGGGCGATCTGGATGAGCATATTGTTCTTCAGTGATAGGAGGAGCTGCTCGGTGTTGAGCTTCTCGGCTCCATAGAGGCCTTGAGCGTTGGGAGGGTAAACATCGGATTCCCGGAGGGCAATGTCTTTGTGTGTGTCGGATTGTAGGTTCCCTGGGTAGACGCACGCTGAGGAAGCAAAGAAAAAGCGTTTGACACCAGCCTCGACGGAGGCGTTCAATAGGTTCATCGTCATCCAGTGGTTTTCGAGGTAAATTCGCAATTCGTTCCTCTCGTGGATGGTTCCCATTCCACCCATATTCGCCGCGAAATGCAGCACAGTGTCGATCCCCGCTACCGCCCGCCGACACAAATCAATGTCGCAGAGATTGCCGAGGATGAACTCTGAACAGATCTCCTCTGGAGCGTGAAACGTGGAGGGAGATATGTCAACGATACGGACATCGTGTCCTTCGCTAACGAGGCGCGCTGCTAGGTGGCTTCCCTGTGGGGACTGGTGAGTCGGTGAGGGGTCGTGATGTGTTGTAATTGGCTTACGATGAAACCATGCCCACCAGTTACAAGAACTCTGCCAAGGGCGAGGTCTGCTGGGGCCATGGTAGTGGAAAGGGGGTGGTTTCCTAGAGGCCGCCAAAAGCAACTTCAACCTTGTTGGTTTAAGTGCCCCAAGAAAGTGTGGCGGAAATTGTATCCGAGAACGGATGAGCTCATAGATTGCGTCGTCGAACCCGCCGTCGAACTTTGCCAGGTCGAGGGGTTGGTAATCGGCAGCCTTACGGCATCTTTTCCAAGGTAGAGTGTGACGAGTATATAAAGCTCCACGCGCTTGCGAAAGTGTGGCGGGCATACGAGGCTCTGCACGTCTGAGAAAGTGTGGCGGCGAGATCGAACGCCCGAGATAAGATTCCCTCGGTTTCCCAAAAGGAAGATCCCGCCCCCCTCATCTCCAAAAAACTCCCTGTACAGCGAGAGAGAGAATGGTGAGCATAAAGAAGGTCTCAGAAGTGCGCATGCTCACCTCCACAGAAGGATTCGACAACCGTTCCGTCGGACAATGAGTTCAAGGAATACAGATTCACCGAGACTCAAGACTGGTTCTCGGGTAACATCCCTCTCTGGACGTCCTTCATGCCGCTCGTCAGCACCTCCAACCCCCGAATCCTCGAGATAGGCTCCTGGGAAGGTCGCTCTGCAACCTTCCTCCTGACCTCTCCGCTCTGCGCAAATGGTGGCTCCATCGTATGTATCGACCACTTCGACCTCTTCGCTACGCAAGCCGGAAAAGAGCGTCACGAAAAAATCCTCCACAACCTCTCCCTCACAGGTCGCCCTTTTAGGGTGGTCGAGAAGTTCAGCGTTCCCGGCCTGATGATCCTCCTTGAGGAGGCAATCAAGAGCGAAACCCCCGGCTTTGACTGGCTGTACATCGATGGATCCCATAGAGCGGACGATACCTTCCTCGATGCCGAACTCGCTTGGCGACTAGCGAACGAAGGCGCCATCCTCATCTTCGATGACTATCTCTGGAGAGCCCAGTCCCACGACAGTCCGCACCACCCCAAACCAGGCATCGACGCCTTCATGAAACTCCACGAAAATGAGTTCGAGATAATCTCCTCCAGTTACCAGATGGCCCTTCGAAAGAAAACGAAGATGCATATCGGGTTCCTCATGGAGGGCTCAGAGCCGATCGACATCAAAGCAGACGCGTTTGATTACAGCGTCAACGTCGCCCTCGTGGTCGGCGCATCCTATGCCATGCCGGCGACTGTGACCATCCACAGCATCGTCAGACATTCCTCCCGAAGGCTAACCTTCTACGTCATCGACTGTGGTCTTGGGGCCGACGAAAAGGAGCGGATAGCATTGTCCGTCGCAGGGAATCCCAACGTCTCCCTCGTGTTCATCCCACTCAACGACAACGGCCTAGGTGCCTCGCTGGGTCCAGTTTGGGCAAAGGTTGATTTGATTGACCTGCTTCCGGTGGAACGAGTGTTATATATCGATGCCGACATTCTGGCCAGAGGAGATGTTGGAAGACTGTGGGATACTGACTTGGATGGGAAGTTGCTCGGAGCGTGCCCGGACATCGGTCACCCCCTTGGTCACGAGGAGATCGAGCGCGGACCATATTTCAACGCAGGGGTATTGTTGTTGGAGCTGATGAGAATTAGGGGTGGGGTGCAGAAGCTCAAGGATGTCGCAAAGTCAATGGTGTCTTCGAAGTTCGTGGAACAAGACGCCCTGAACGTCCATTTCCGGGGGGCCTGGAAGTCATTGAATTTGGAGTGGAACGCACAGGGGTTGGGGACATATGCCGAGCTCCGGACCATGGACAGGGAAACAGTCAAATTACACGAAATGGACAACCCGATCCTCGTTCACTTCACTGGGCCTGTAAGTCCCTCCCTCCCTTCGGTCTTGAACCCCTACATCCAGCCGTGTGTTTCTAAACCGTGGGGATACGCGAAGGCACGAGGTCACCCATACGCAGACGAATGGTGGACCACCCTGAAGGAGACTCCTTGGTCGAAATGGGTTGAATCGGAGGAATACCAGGCTTGGCGTGATAGCGAGGGGGAGAAGGCGAAGGCGGATGCTATAGAGGAATTCGAAAAAGCGGTCGGGACTTAAAGACCCCTAACACTTGACATGCGCATTGTTTCTTTCATACGACAAATGACAGTATCCGGTCCACACCTGTTAAGCCGACAGTTCTTGGGTTTAGTGGTTGACACAGACACGAGAAATTTCTCACGGGATCAGACGGTCATGGACTGTCCTCGGTCTCTTCGTTTCCCTCCAGATGCATTCCACGGAGAAAACTCAGCATCACCCAAGACATTCCACTCATTTCCATATCATACCACCAATTCAGAGCTATGACCGTCGGCCCAGACTGGCGAACATGATGCCACCACCCGGCTGGCAAGTACAGCGTGTCCCCAGCCTCTACCTCGATCTGGATCGGGTGAGTTCCGAAAGGAGGATCCACATCGGGCTCCGATATCGACGACCACCTCACGGTCTGACCAGAAGGTAATATTTTGAGGTCTGCCGACGGCGAGGATCGGGTGTAAGTTGCGTGGGGGTACTCCCGTTCTGCGAGCAACGTTCGAGCGACAGCATGGAGCAAACGTGACAAAAATTACGCACCCTCAAGCAACCAACCCTCACTAGGGGGGAATAGTGTAAAAATCTTCTTCCCTCTTATCACGCAGTAGATATTTTCGTAAGGATCTGGGGTGAACGATTCGCAACCACGCATCATGTAAATCTTCTGTTATTCTTACCGCTATGTATGCTGGTCACGCTCCGGCTACCACCAATCCACAAGTTTACGGCATCGGGAGGCATACCTACATCTAGTTGTGAGTCCACTGAGAAATGGGAAAACGGAACAAAAGACCTAATGCCTCGCTACACCAGGAAATCTCTTCCGGAATATCTCGCTTCAGTCTGTCAAACTCTGAAACGGTGTCTTCCTCCAGAGAAGTCGAGCGACTCCGGTACACATTCCCGTTCTGTGACTGCAGATAGTGGATGTCCGATCCTGTTAATGACGCTACGGGATCACGTCGGCGATGAGGAAGGGGGTGATCACGGAAACGGCGTACTGAACCTGTTGAGAGGCTTGCTAGTAGCTCCAACATGGTCATCCGTTCGACCAATGGCTCTACGAAGTAGTCGGTTCCGTCGTGGTGTGTTACGGCGTCGGCGCGCCTTACGTCGCGTCAGAGTCAATCTTGAAAAGTTGGCTTTGTGTTGTACCCATTAGGAGTCACAGCGACGGATATGGATCGTTCCCCCATGCGTTCAATGAGATAATCGCCCGTCCATAGATTGGCTAAATCCTCCGCAACATGCACTCCTGCAATTGAAAGAGTCGACTCAGCGAGATCATCGGTAGCCCATCTGGTCCAACGCACCCTTTATCAAAACCGGGCGCGATATGTGCACCAACCTCGAGAATTCCAAAGGTGCTGGAGGCGTTGCCAACGATTGGTAGTGGATTCCATTCTGATCTATGGGTATTGAATGAGTGTCATTGATCACAGGAGTGGCTCAATGACAGCCACACCGAAGTACTGCTCGGATATCCAACGTAGGGATTTTTTGTCTCTCATTGAGGGTCAACGATAGTGGTGGGGTGGGATCAACGTGTGTGATCGACCCTTGGCTTTGATCTTCCCCGCTCCGAACTTTACTACGCGTTTTTCGATCATGCCCAAGGACCCAACGGAAAAGCGCGAGAAAAAGGAGAAGAAAGAGAAAAGAGAGAAAAAGAAGAAAGAGGTCGTCGAGGAAGTTCCTGCGGAAGCTCCTACCACAGACGTTCCAGACGATGTCGAAATGGACGACAACGTCGAGGAGACCAAGGTATATTTTCCTCGTTCCCGCCCAGACTTTGTTTCCATCGATCAGTCTCATGCACACCAACAACAGGTGACGAAAAAACCAAAGAGGGAGAAGAAGGAGAAGCAAGATGAAGTTGTTGTCCCGGTGGAAGATCTCTCCCCGATAGCACACCCTCTGGCCCAGAGGAAACTTCTGAAAAAACTTAACAAGACGGTGAAGAAAGGTACGGGTTCATTTGTTTTCCTGCTAGCCGCTGACCGATGCGGGTGCTCTAGCTTCGAGAGCCCGCCAGGTGAAACGCGGTGTGAAAGAGGTGGTGAAAGGCATCAGGAAGGGCGAGAAAGGGTGAGCACCCGACCTATCCAATCTTCCCTCCTGACCATTAACCGTTCGAGTTTCAGCATCTTGATCCTTGCCGGAGATATTACACCCATCGACATAATTTCGCACCTGCCCGTCATGTGCGAAGACGCACAAATACCATACGTCTTTGTCCCCTCAAAGGAAGAACTCGGCCATGCCAGTGCAACAAAACGTCCAACAAGCTGCGTCATGGTCTGCCCCAACCTCAAGAGGAAGCCAAAAGCCAAAGACGGCAAAGCCTCGGACGCGACAAAAGACCTTCCGGATGACGAGTTCAAGGAGTTGTACACGGAATGCTTCAAGCAGGTCCAAAGCCTCGACCAAAAAATACTATATTAATGGTGTATCCTATCTTTTGCTCTCGTGTAATATTTAATGTGGTTACACCATCCCCGAACGAAATATAAAACACAAAAGCAAACCCGTGTAAACAGTCCCTGGTGAAATTCCATAGCAGTGTGAGAGGGGTGGACCGGGATCGTCGCGGACGGTCATAGGATATCTTCGTGCCGAGGTACGATCATAGACTCGACAACCATGCTGTCGGCAACGAGTTTCTCGTTTCTGTTCGTATCGCTCGCTGTGATTGGAGTACCGATGAGTGGGGAGGATGGGAGACGAGTGGCGAGTCTAGGTGTGGGTAATGGTGATCCTAGATTCGATCCTGGTTGTTTCTCTTCCATGGCTAAGGCGTTCTTTAGGAACTGTTCGATTTTTTCTACCCGCCTCGTCTTCTTTCCCCCGTGCCAGATGAAGATTGCGGACGCAATACCACAAAGGAAGCTTGCAGGGATCAAGATACCAGTGGACCATGGGGGACGCTCAAACCTAAGGGCACAACTTCAGCTACCAATCCGGACTTAAAGGCGCACTACAGTACCTGTTGAGGCCCCACATGGTTCCACACAGAATAACTTGGAAGATAGAGTTACCGTCATTGAAGCAGCATATAGTTAAGGCGGTACTGTCAAATAGCATCAGCAAACCGCCCAGCGCCCAACCACGAGGAAAGCACGACTCACTTGATAGGAAAGGCTCTGTGCGTCGTCGTCCCGTGGGGTCTGTACCACGTTTGAGACTTCATAAATTGACGTTGGTCTGTTCTTATCAGCATCACGTTTCAAATGTCAGTTTCAACGGGCTCACGGTAGTGAAGATCTCGTTGCTCCGTCTCAGTCAAGACGCGAACCTATGTTAAGCCGTGGTTAGGTCGTGAAGTGGAGGGGTAGTGGAAGCCCAACATAATTCGGGTCATAAACTGGGTCAGGGAGATCATCCTCGTCCAAAAGGGGAGGGATACCTCGCTCCTTCCGCAGTCGGCGAGTCTTGCGTTTGAAATACCAGATGTTATATATCCCTGCTAGTCTTCAACAGGTTTGAACGAAGGATCAGACATCTGCACCCACGGTAGGTATCCACAGCACGGAAAGGTATAAAGCCAACACCTGTAGCAGTAAACAAGGCTGAAGCGGACTGGGGTGAACGTCTGATCGATCTGGACTTTGAAGGTGGGTACGCTTACCGTTAACAACCTGAGAAGACACTTCCACCCAGAATCCTTGTTTCTCGGCGTTATGAAAGTTGATAAACTTCGCAAGGAAGAAGACAATTGCTGCTCCCCAGAACACTACGGCATGCCGGTCAGACTGAGGAGTATTGTGAAGAACGGGGGGGACGTACCTACTGCGAGCCCGTAGAGGGCTGTGATAAACTGCAGTAGCAAATCGTGAGTCTTTGACCAACGGAAACATTGGTAGCACACACGCCGAGGGCTATGGAGGTTTCAGTACCTGAAAGAACGCGCGTAGAAATAATCACGAACGGGTTTTCACAAAGCTCCACACTCCTTTCATGGTCCGTTTGAATCGATCTTGTTTGCTATCACGTCCATCAGTAGCAGCGGACGGGCTTTATCGCAAAGGACTGACCCCAGCACATCTTCAATATGCAAATCAAGCTCATTCTCTGGCTCACCCTCGCCCCTTTCTTCACGTTGCAAGCGCGACCTCCGGTCGAAAGCGGGCAACACGACTGTTGGTCTCAGGGAATATAACGACATCGGCGGTCTGCAGATGCATTAATTCGGTATCCCTAGTGCATGTGTCGCGACATACATAAGGATTGAATTTGCGGCATTTGTGAGGTTTGCTACAGTTGACACTTGTGGGTCTATACAATGAGAGTTCACTCTCTCCGCAAACGCCGGAACGCGAGCTGGGGTTCCGCACCTATAACGTCCAAATGGTCTATCACTGCCTCACTCTGGTCTTCGTCCCAAAACCCGGAGTTATTCTGAGACGCATTACTTCCTCGGTACTGTGGATCGGTTGAAGGTCCGGGAAGTGCCTCTCTTGATGAGTTGGAAATCTGTTGCGAGACTCTACTGAGGTTAGCTCCTCCAGTGTTCGACGCGTATGGCTGGGGTCGGGGTGACTGAGGGTCTGGAGATTGTAGCAAGGTCCCTGAAAAGGCCGGCCGCTCGATCACGGACTTGGAGCGAGGCCGTCTGTTTGGTGAGGCAGGTGTCGACGGAGCCTCCTCTTCTAGGGTCTTGTAGAAGGATCGTGAGGTTTTAACGCGGATAGACGGCATGGTTGGCTGGCGACGACACGACGGCCGCAATCCGGCACCCAGAAAGTCTGTAGTCTGTGGAGAGGGATAGTGAGCAGTGGGGGTCGTCCAAAGCTGACACAGCCGGAAAAACGGTCCCACGCGGGTAACACTCTTATTCCACCCCATCTCCCGATCAGGGTCTTGCACTGAGAGGCGCCTGGTCAACAACCTCCATGAGTGTTTCTAGACACACTACATTTCGACGCCGTTATTTTATCATCCATCCGCTCGCGACGACGTCAGAACCTATCAGGTTGGCCAAGTCCCCACCCAACTTCAGCAAGAACGGGACTGATGACCCGGCATAGATTGAAATACCCGAGAAAAATCTGGAGGTACACCATGTCTGGATAGAGTTAGCTACGAAATGCTGTTCTCAGAACACCTCGGTTGCGAATTACGTCCTACCCCTTATTGCACGCTCAGCTGATGAACGGCGGACTGCGGACGTTGGTCGTGCAACAAACAAGGCTCGGTCGGCGCTGGGCCGCAGGGACCGTGCCTACGAACCCATTTACTCCTCGTTCGTCGAGGCAAAGACATCTCCCTCCAATCTCTGGTGGATTTGGATGGTATCCACGGGGTTGTCAACCTCTCATTAGGTCCACTGCAGTGGTGATATTTGTGCTGTTTCACTGGTCACTGATCATGAAGACCGCCCCCTCTGGCTCTTTGTATGTGCAGCTCCCTGCGGAGGTGCCTACGTGCACACGATTTCCTTTGCCCCATGCCCAACTTCGGGTTCTTCTTTGTGGCCTCTAGGGTCGGGACAAGGTCCATCAATCTTGTCAGGCACTTTGGGACTAATTTTCCGGTGATTGCTGTCGCGATACAGCACGACGCCATGCTCATGTGCACAGCATATTTTCTTTGTAATCAAAACTTGAACGCGATAACTCCACGGTAAGACACATTTTTTGAATAACAGGATGCTTATTCTGGCCGTACAGATCTCCTCCAACAGCACCTCCCCTACCCACCCCAACAATCCCCCTCCCCTTTGAAGCATCTAACGTCCGGTGTTACCGTCTCCTAGACCTATCAGAATTATCACCCGACGATCATAACTCTCGCCCATTTGGTCTTGGGAAAGACCTACCCTTCCAACGGCTCGCTTAACATCCAACCCCGTGCATTGAGAACCGGGGTCGCACAACATCGGCCGTCGCTACGCTCCTCTCACTTCCTCAGCCATTCCGTCCATCAGAGGGGCCGTCGGGGTACTCGCTTCTGGACGTCATCGGCCACACACATACCGGGGTGCCCCGGTCGGTTTCCCCTCCGCCCCAAAGCATGGCGCTCTTGTAATCTCAAAAGGGATCTGGTTTAAACTAGAATATATCGTTGAGCGTTCGCACAGCTTCATGACATTGATAACGTTCTGCGCACGAGACTGGTGAGGTCAATTGGATATTTCGAAAGTATGCATGCGGGAGCGTCTGGTGACCGCTGTAGACTTCGATGAGGTTTTGGGGAGAATCACGGTCCTGGCGGGGGTCTTGGATGTACCGTCACGTATATGGACTATGAATTCGTCGTCGAATGATAAACGTGGTTGTACATCATGACACCTATGCACTTTATCTATCCCCCATCTCTGGCCCATTTGTTGTAGCGGGGGATTCGCGTGGTTTAACGGCTGGGGGTTTACCTCGCTTGCGCGGTGTAGGTCTTTTTGCCCTCTCAGGGTTTGATCCCCCATCTCCAGGTGTCGTGGGTGTCCCGTTTTGAGTAACCTTGCGGGGCCGACCCCTTGGTCGCTTTGGGGGTGGTTGTGCAGTATTATCATCGGTCTGTGTGGAGGCTCCCGCTGGGAGGGGTGTTACGGGTTGCTTGCCCTTTGCTTTGGCCGACAATCGCTTCCTAGGTGCAGGCCGAGCTGCTTCGGAGGGTTCACCGTGCTCGTCTCCTGCGTCATCGGGGAGGTTCGACGAGCGATCTCCGTCTACGCTCGCTGTTGCCTTCGCTTTGCCCTTCTTAAGAGACTCGTATCTCGCCCTGCACTGGATCACCCGCGTCAGCATTCGAGGTGGCGAGGCTTAGGGCACACCAACCACTCACCGCACTATCTTTTCTTCCATTTCCCATCCTTTCGCTCACCGCCTTCCATTTACCCTCTCCAAGTTCCTTAACCGCATCAGTCAACAACCTATCCTCCTCCTCCGTCCATGCCTCCCTATTGATTTTTGGATCCAACCTCTCGTTCCACCGGTCCCTGCATTGTTCATTGCTCCTCCCCTCCATCATCGATGCCACATCCACCCACGAATTCCCATACGCCGAAACGGCGAGGCGTAACTTTGCGTCTTCAGCCGGTGACCATGGGCCACGTTTGAGCGCTGGATCAAGAGATCTTTGGTAGCGGTTTTGACATTGCTGCGCCGTTGCATCTGGTGAAACGACACGTGCGACTGTAACATCTCCAGTCAGCACTGAGTGAATTATCCTTCCACTCGGAAAATACCTAGAAGCCAGTTATTCAGACCGTAGACATTTATGGCTTCCAAGAGTGCGTTGTCAGACTCCGGTGTCCAAACGTGGGTTTTGCGGACCGTCCCATGTCGCATACAGTCTAAAGGTGTCCTGTTGGTCTGAACTGTTGTGAATAAACCCCAGTTTCTGGTTTGAGGGGTTTGCCAGACGTTACCTTGAGTTCTTTAGCGATCCACACCCAGTCGACGGTCGCCCCGTGCCCATGCTCTGCCCGATAAGCATCCACTAGGCCCTTGCACTTGTTCGTTTCCGGTTGGGACCACTGAGCATGGTTGATGCTCGGGTGGCGGTCACCCAACCATTTGATTTCACATTCTTTTGCAGTGCGACTACCATGGGCGCGGTTTCTTGAAGTCATCTTCAAGAGGGACAGACAGTTTAGAATCGCGTTCTTACACTCGAAGGGAAAAGATGTGCCTACCGTGTCCGCCACACGTTCCCAATTGATGCCCTCAGTGTTGTGTTCAAGGAATTCTTCTGGAGGTTTCTCAAACAACGTAGCGTTCCCGCTGTCGAAAGGGCACGGATGAGAAATTAATCTCCGTGCAAGAATCAAGGGAGCGTCTCACTTCCGCTGTTCCTGGAGCGCGTATAATCGATGGTTCTCGGTCCTCACAGCCTCTGCGAGATCTTCAAGCTCTTTTGCCTTCACTGTGGCACGGGGAGTAAGTGAAAATCTCTCACATATGTAAGAGGGGGAAACTGGACGAACTTGGGTGATATCCCGTAAAATCTACATACCTCTGCCTTCGTTCGCTATCCGCATAGAACGGAGAGTCCTGTTCAAGATGCGCGCCGCTCAACGGAGTTCCGGTACCGAAAGGAACATTAACTCACCTCCGAGATGAGTTCTTTGGAAGTAATTGGAGCCGAGATAGCTGAAGACCCGGGGATAGAGATGTATCCCCCTACTTCAGATTCGAAGTCGTCTTCGTCGTGCTCCTCTGCAGCAGCCTAGGTTGCCCAGTCAGTTTCCCAAGTATAATTCGGGACGGAAGCACAGACTAAGAGTTTGTCCAAGGCGGCAAGTTTATCCTCCAGCTGTTCAATTTGGGTCTTTACAACCCCTTGATGGTCTTTATTTAATTGCAGGGCTCGGAGGACGTGCTCATCTGGGGAGATGGCTACATCAAGGAAAGGCGCGGTCTGCATGGTGTGTTCCGGGAATGATTGAAGGAATCAATAGTTTGCCATACTCCACGTGGCGTTCCGAGTCGTTCTCCGGGGCGAACCGTAGGACCGAAAGCTAAGCGCAACGCGTAAATAAAGAAGAGGACCCGGAGCAGGCGTGGTATTTCTTTCAGCCGTTAGCCGATCATCAGCATCCCGCCCAAAACTCACTCCGTGAAACTTCACCGTCAGGAGGGTCGGTTCTCCGTCTCCTCGAGTCTCCCGCCTCCGCCTTCTAAGCTCCGAAATAGTTCAAGCCATGGACTCGCACCAGCTTATCGACGCTCAATTCGACCGCGCAGTCGAAATTGTCCAAGGTCTCCCCAAGAACGGCCCGGTACAGACCGACTATGAGGAGAAGCTCACAATGTATAGGTGGGCTTCCCTCACCCTTATCTTACTTCACCTCATCTGCTGACCCGTCGCGTCAGCTTATACAAGCAAGGTACTTACACGAACTGCATTCCCCAAGCGCGCACAGGAGATTGATGTTGTTATTAACCCCCAGCAACTGTGGGCAATGTAACTTCGGCTAGGCCGGGCATTTGGGACATGCTTGGGCGAGCGAAATGGTGTGTACTCCTCCCTTCCCCCTCTCCTTCTCCGTCCATCGTCGTACGATATCACGTGTCAGTCACGTCGGTGTATGCTCGCGTGCTAACGCCTGTTACTTTTCGGGTGGGTCTCCATAATTTAGGGATGCGTGGGCGAAGCATAGAGACTTGGACAAATATGAAGCCAAGTGGTTGTACGTCGAAGCACTCATGAAGGTAGCTTTCCATCTCTACGTGTATTTCGGCCTGTTTAACGAGGTTGGGGACTAGGTCCTGAAGAAATACCCTGAGAAGACGATCGCAAAGGATCTATTGAAGGAGCTCGAGGCATTCGAGGGTGACCCGAATAACATCTTACTGAGCCGTACGTCCTCCTCGCCTCAGTCTGTTTCAAAACCCGACCATCTGATTGTTTGGGGTTAGGCACGTTGTCTCGGGACTCGGATTCTTCAGGTTCTTCAGAGTCTGAGCCAGAACATCCGCCATATACCTCTCACCCCCACGGCGGCCAGAGTCCACGACCGGTCCATCCCAACCAACAACAACCAGAGGCTTCCGAGGACGAAGAAGCTGACTCTGAGCAAGAGCGAGGACAATACCACGATCGTTCTTTTCTTGGGGTCACAGCTTCACCTTACACCGAGCCTACTCCTCGTCGGAGAACTCTCTCTTCCCTGTCTGCGATGTCGGGAAATAGGTACCGGACACCCATGGGCTCCGTTCTCATCTCCCCGCCACCTCCAAATTACCCCGTGCATCCCGTACACACCATTCACAAAGTGCCTAGTCAACAGCCGATGCCGAGGTACGAAACTCAATCGGCGTTCGATGACGCCGCAACGGTGAACAACGACAACTTCAATGTCGCGACTACTTCGTACCCCGCGCATCTGGCCCCTTCATCAAGGAATAGTGATTCTGGGTATGGGCATCGGGGACCGAACCCTCGTGTGACATCTAATCCTGTTTACAGACGACCGGGGTCCGCTGTGCACAGCGCTCCCATTCAAGGACAGCTGCGGACCGGATCGGGGGTGACGTTGGAACGAGCAGTAGAGAATGTCCAATCGCATCTCGCTGCTCTCTCGGAACGTCTAGAAACCTTGGAGGTCTCCCGATCCTCAGCCAGAACACGACCAGCTGCTTCACCAAGGGACTTGAATTCGCCAACCCGATTTGGTTCACCGTCTTCAGGGGAGCTCATTTTCGACCTGGAAGATATGGGGCTGTGGTCACTCGTCCTTCAACCATTCGCCAGGCTCCTGACATCTGCGCGTGGGGTAGCATCATTCCTGGCGGTGAACGAGACCAGGTCACCAACATTTGTGGTGATCAGGAGGCTGTTCCTTGACTTGAGCTTTGTGCTCGCGGTGCTCGCGGTCGCGAAGGTGGGCTGGAGGCGCACTGGGTTGAGGAGGAGGGAGGTTTTCATCGCTTTGGGTGTCCTTTGGAGAGCCTGCACTGGTGTCCGCACTGGCAGGGTGAGGAGAATGGTGGAGCAGGGCGTTTGACGAGCTTGATCTGTGGATCTTTTCTATAAATAGAACCAAACAGTGAAGGCTTCATGGGTGTTGGTGGAGGCTCGAGGCTGAGGTTCAACGATCCTAGGCATGGGTTGAGTCCTTCGTTGGCGGATGCGGAGGAGTTAATGTTTATTAGGGTGGAATGTGGTTTGTCGTTCCGTTCTGTCCGGATTTCTTGTCGCGTAATGCCGCAGACCCATACAATGATTCACACCCGGGTTTCCATGTGCTTTCCAGATATCTATTTCTATACTTCTTTCTAGTTCCACACCGAGTGGCTATCTATGGCTTTTTAGACCCTCTAAACCTTGAATACTCCGTTAGAAAAGGGGACCGTCAGGACCCCAACCGTTGCGTGGGGTTCGGATTGTCGTTTCCAAATCGTCGACTGCTCGGCTTGGGGATCAAACAGGACGTTTGCACGTCTCCCCCCGGACCCTGTCCCGTGTTACGCCCTCGTTCTTTCGGCGTAGCATGACGTATGAACCGCGCCGCACTTGTCTTGTTTCGAGCCCATTCGCACCGGTGAGAGAAAGTAATAGTATTGTTCTTCGAACCTCAGTGAGGTGTTGTGTTGGAGAGAGGGTGCAGGTAGAGCTGAAAGAGAACCCATGCCAATAATCTATTCAGACCTCAATATCTACACGCCTGGGATATACTCTGGGTAGTGGCACCCCTACGAAATCTATACAGCTTTCTATTTGGCAATGAAAACGAAAAGTGATC
>Ga0307515_10007993_pt1 | contig 20755 bp, 2 predicted proteins | sample 17_EM_MG_FD_194513 | JGI IMG/M metagenome (GOLD analysis project Ga0307515, IMG submission 194513) | Populus trichocarpa ectomycorrhiza microbial communities from riparian zone in the Pacific Northwest, United States - 17_EM | ecosystem: Host-associated > Plants > Roots > Unclassified | place...
CTTTTGGGGAGAGTAGCTATTAATTACTAATTCCCTACCTATTTCTTTAGCAAGAAGGGGAAAATAGGTACAGAAAAAAAAGTCGCTTAGGGGTAATTGGTAGCTACTTTCAAGCTAGTAAGCTATATTATTCCTCTTATTCTTATATACAAAATTATAAAAAGAAAAAATCTATCTTTTAGAGCGCTTTTTCTACTCTAGAAACGGCAGAATACGGCAGAAATAGATAAAAGAGCTAGGATTTCCTTAGTTTTCTTGGTGTAAACTGGACCATAGTAAGCAAAATACCAGAACGAAAAAACACCAGTCGCTAGAGCTCCCCTAGCATTTTAAAAACGGGCCGGAGTGTCCACTTAGCTACTAGTATATGTTAAGCTGCCTAGAAAGGATTCATGTATATAGAACTATAGCGCCATAGCCTAGAGGCTGCATGCGCAGTATTGTACATAGTATAATACAACGGATATAAAAATAAAAAAAAATAAAAAAAAAGATTGCAAAGGAACGCGGCGAGGGCGTAGGGAACCTCTTTTTATAAGAACTTATTATTAACGCGTCGCAGGTACTTTATATAAAACTTATTAAGGCCCTAAGGCCACCGCGAAGAACTTATTAAGGCCTTGCCTAAAGAACTGATTAAGGCCCCTCTACGAGGGCCTATCTAATATCTAACACCCAGGTGACTTAAAGGAGGGTCTTAATAGGCGTGGTGCGCGCGACCTGGTCGACAGCGACGCGATAGCGACGCGACGGCGACTAGACGGCTCAACAAGGTGGAAATATGGGTAAAGCTCTAGGCAGCGGAAACACAGGCCAGCTTCGCGGCCCTATGGCATTAAAGGCAACTCACAGGAGGGTCTTAATAGGCGTAGTATATATAACCTTAGGGGAAGGCTGTAGGGGAAACACAGGCATAGTCGGATAAGGATTTAATAGTCTTATAGAAAGGGGGGACACAAGCTTAGTTAGTAGGAGAGGGCGGAGCAGGTTGCCTGGCGCGGGACTTAGTACTAAACCCCTCCTGTAAGACACGGTCGGCCTATTATAAGGACACTTTTATAGGCATTGCAGAACGGGAACTAGTAGTGTAGAGGGAGTTGCGCCCCTATATTTCTGCTAGTCTCTTATAGGGCGAAGTGCGTAGTAGCCACTGCTGGCTCTAGGGACCTCACCCCTTAGCTAGGCTCTAACCCCTAGTATACCTAATAGGCAGGCAGGATTACGTCCTGGCCGGAGAAGACTATTACGTGGCTTAAGAGAACGGATACGCGTGTTGGTACATTAATAGACGGAACCGTTCGTCTGCAGGACGGTATGCTGGTAAGACATGCTTAAGGAGCAAATAGGAGTTACTTAGGCGGGAGAGGTTTTAGTTAGCCTTAACCGTAGAAGGTACCCAAGGCTTCTATATTGTAGGATATAGCTACAATACCCTTGTAGGAATACGCCAGTAGGTACATAAGACGGGAGTTACAACCCCTGCAAATGGCAGCTTATACCCATGCCGGCGGAAATAATAAAAAGAGGCGTAAAACTAGAGGCTATGGAAGGCTCCTAAGCTGTGCGAAAGCGTACCAACTCTAGGAGGAAACTCTTATACAGACCGCTGGGGGGCGGACTGGTACTTGGGTAACCTGTCTTTGGTAACCCGTTATAAGATATCCAAAAGAACTGGTGAAACTCCCCGTGTAATTGGTGGTGGCAGCCAACTGCTTGTGGAAAGCCCATTAGGCCTTTAGGCCTAGATGACTGGGATAAAATACTAAAAAACTGGGGTAGAGGCCCGGATAAGCAGGCACGTCGAACTCTACTATATAACTACCTGTTAGACAAGACAGGAATAGCTACTAGAAAGTGGCTAATGGCAGTAGGGTCTTTAGAAGGAGGCAACTCCTATTAAGCTCTTAGTAAAGGAATATTAGAGAGTAAAAAGACAGAAATAAATTACAAAAGGATAGGGTCAGGCGTTAGGATTTCTTATTGTTTTTCTATAGTTCTCTCTCTCTCTTATTACTAAATAGTTGTAGCAACTTAGTTTACTAAGGAGCTGTAAGTCCTTAGGGATTTATAAACTACTAGGATATAGTTACTAATACATATTAAGCTGCCTAGGAAGGATTTATGTATATAGGACTATAGCGCCATAGTCTAGAGGCTGCATATATAGTATTGTACGTAGTATAATATAATGGATATAAAAATAATAAAAAAATACCTATAATGTTCTAAAAATAAATTAATAACATTTTATATAAGTATCTTAATTAATTTGTCATTATATATTTTAATAATATCCTTATCTATTTAAAGACCCTAGAAGAGTATTAAGAATATATTAAATTAATCCTCTAAGCCCTTAGAGAGGCTAAACTCTACCTAAATCTTATGAAATATAATTTCTATATATAGTAAATAGAATACCTAGGATTTTTAATTAAACTAGGAAAGATTAGAATAGACTCTATAAAGGTTAAAGAAATTCTAAACTAGCTAAAACCTTAAAATATTAAAGATATTTAGTTATTTCTTAGATTCTATAACTTTTATAGGAAGCTTATACTATATTAGAGTATAACGACTACACTTTTTTTTAAAACTAACTAAGAAAAATATATTATTTGAATAGATAAAGAAGTAAGAAGAAGTATTTTAGAAAATTAAGGAGATATTTACTAAGGAGCTAGTTATATAGATTTTTAACCCTAATAAACTATTAACCGCCAAAACTAATATATTAAACTACGCTATTAGAGCTATACTATTATAGTATAATAAGGTAGGAAACAAGAGACTAGTATACTACTATTTAAGGAAGATAACATTAACTAAGCTAAATTACAATATTTACGATAAAGAGTTATTAGTAATTATCTTAGTACTTAAGGAGTAGAGAGTAAACCTTTAAAAAGTAAAGTATACTATAATAGTATACACTAATTATAAATTTTTTTATAACATTTCTCCTTAATAAGGAACTTAATTAATAATAGGTTAGGTAGGCTTAGGAACTAGCCATTTATAATATTAGGATTATATATATAAAAGGAAGTAAGAATAACTAAGCTAATACTCTTAGTTAAAGACTAGATTATTAAAAAGTAGAAAAGCTAAATAAAGCGATTTTACGTCTAGTAAAAGACAGCTTACTTATATATAACTACCTAAAGTTTATTATAAATTAGGAGCTTATAGTAGGAGAACACTAATAGATTAAATAGATTAGAAATATTACTAAGGAAGCTATACAAGAATATAATAATATCACTAAATCCATTAAAGAAAATAGCTTAATTTTAGTCTTTAGACGAATCTATATTCTAAGGAAAATATAAAAGGAGTTTATATAATAGTTTTATAAAGTACCTATATATAGATACTAAGGAATTAAAAAAACACTTAAACGACTAATATGAAGCTACTACTTCCTATAGGTAAGATAGCTTATTAGTTAAATACTTGTAAAATATATAGACTACTAGCGTAATAAGCATTTTATATATACTTTATATGGAATACTATAATTTATAAAACTAGCAGAGTGACTATAGGGAACGATTACTATAGATTTTATTATCAAGTTACTAGTATTAAGAGAACCCATAACTAAGGTAATATATAATACTATTTTAGTAGTAGTAGATAAAGCTACTAAATATACCTACTTTTTACTATATTAAAAGAAGGACAACGACGCTAAGTAATTTATATATATAATACTTTAATTTATTATTAGTAAGTATAAAGTGCTTAATAAAATTATCTCTAATAAAGATTGTTCGTACTAATTTAATAGCATAAGTAAGTCATATCCCGGGGCACGAAATACGTATAGTATTGTATGCTCTTTAAGATGGTGGTAACTATCAATTCTATTGAGGTAGACTACGTGGTCTATATACTAACGCGCCTCTCCCCTAATTAGTTAGTATATAGGTAGTTAGTGCACAAACACGTAAACGCGTACTCGGCGTACCAAACGCGTAAGCACGCGGTTGGTACGACAGGTGCTATAATTATACACTAGCGGTACTTAGAAAATGAAACCACTTATATATAGCCTCTATAATTATCTTAATAGAACTATAAAACACATAAGAAAATATATAGGAAATCCCTCCTAAGATGCCTTCTGGGTTGCCTTCTAAATGGTGCTCTAAGCTAGCCGTAAGTCCTACTTACGGTCCGTAAAATAAACTATACGGCCTTTTAACGGGCCGTAAATGCACTGTACGGCCTTCTGACAGGCCGTAACTGAACTATAAATGCTCCGTTAGTCTCGCTCTACCCATTCTATAACCTTTAGATTAAGCTTATTTGTGTTAATTAAGGTTTTAAGAGCTTAATACGGCTTTGCCTTAGTTATGGCGTTTACTAGGTTGTCTCCACTACTAATCTATTTAACCTCCGTAATCTTACGTCGTTTATAGGCCTAATGTAAGCACATTAGGTTAACCATAAGCCTCTTCTCTTATATCGTACCTAGTTTAACTAGGCAGTCGTAAAGGGACTTTAAATTAGTGTATAAAACTAGGGGTAACTACTCCAGTTATAGAATCTTCTAGACCGTTAATTTGATTGCGGCTGCTATATTAAAGCTATGGGCTAGTATATATAGTTTAGAAGCTAGTACACTTTGGGTTACTTGTTTGCACTTAATTAAGGACTAGTGTAGTATATTTGTGTTTTAATTACGGTCCGTAAGTACAATTATAAAGCCGATTTATAATAATAGGTCTTTGTTATTAGTAAAAGATGTATCTATAAATATTAGTAGGCTAAGGGAATTCAGGTCTAGTGGTATAAAAGTAAGTCCCCTTACTACATTATCGATTTGCTACTGGATGCGCTTATTAAGCTGCTTAATATTTTCTTCTTATAGGTCTACTGCCTGGGCCGCAAAGGACAGGTCGTAGGCAGATTTAGGTTAATAAACTATAGCAATATAGGCGCCTCTTGCACGCTGTGCAGCGTATTAATCCTTTATATTTATGGTTTTACGGGTCTCTCCGTGGGAACTAGTAAGGTCCGTAGGCTTTACTATAACAGGCTTTAGGTTTTATACTTGGCGTTTCTAAGTTAGCTTAATTAGGTTACCCTTTTATATAATTAAGCCTTTATTAAACTTAATCGGAGTCTGCTTAGTTAACTACTCTTATAGCTTTACTAAGAACTTTACCTTTTATAGTTTAGTTTCTTTAGCGTCTATAAAGGTTTAGTTTACTAGAAAGAGGGTATTGTTAGTTTAGAGTCTAATAATACCGAGGCCGTTTAATGGGGTGTATAAGAGTTAGGAGTTGTAGGTCGACTGTTTTATTTTGAGTTTACTAACATAATACTAGTGGTATATTTTAAACCAATGGTTTCCGGCTTCTGGTACTCCGTAAAGAGGTTTTATAACCCGTAAAATTGTTTCTAGTTATAGGTTAAACTCGGGGGGTGGCCATATAAAGATGTCCCTACTTAGGTAGATATTAGACTGCATATAGGCTTATAAGATATCCCGTAGGTAAAGGGCTACGGGTTTACTTTGCTGTAGTCCGGGCGTAAGTGCAAGTATAATCCATTAACTAACTTATTGAATTATAGGCGATTGCGTAAGGACTAAGTCCTTTCCTTAGTCGTTATAGGCTTGTATAATAAGCCTTAATTTTTTAAAAGCTTTATTAGTACTAAGGTGCTTAATTTTGTTAATAAAGCGTAAGTTAAATATACGGGCGCCTTGCGGAATATCTCTTTCTATTATAACCGCAAAGATACCCTTTTTAAGTAGTCCGTTAATTTCTTTATATTGTGAGTCCATAAACGGGGTTTCCTATACTAGAACTAATATATCCGTAGGCGGAGATTGCCTTGCGGATATTCCTATAGAGGTTAGGTAATTCTCTGTTATAGGGTTCTTAGTTATAGGGTGCTTTTAGGGGCGTCCTTAACTACTTTTTACGGCAGGTTTAGCGGGTTTAGTAGGTTTGCGGGGGACTTCTATAGTAGGCATAGGTGCTTCTAGTTTATCTAAAGATAGGGGTGCTTTTAGTCTATCTAGTTCGGCGGGTGCTTCCGGTTCGTCTGGTTTGATAGGTGTTTCTAGTTTATCTAGCTTAACGTTATAGTTATCTTTAGGCCGAAAGTAGGGTTTTACGGACGTGCTTCTAAAGCTAGTTGGCCCGCTAGGGAGTTATACGCAGCACGTCTTATTTTCTACAGCTAGTAGGCGATAAGGTCCATTCCAATTGCCGCTTTTACGCTATATAAGGACTTTAGAGTTAAGCGGGAGGTCGTGTACTAGGGTTATATTAGGTCCGTTACGGTAATATAGGGCGTTATTAACAGTTTATTTGGCCCGTAGCTTAACTATCTTAGCTATTGCCTTCTGTATTGCGGCTGCTTGTTCCGTAATAGACGGGGCAGGAGGATCTAGTTTGCTTATCCTTAGGTAGGCTCCGTAGACTAAGAGGGTAGGTACTAGTCCGTCTGGGCTAGTAGTATTGTTAACGGCTTTTATAGCCATCTATAGAGCTAGTTCCTTTTAGATGTCCTTATATTCGTCCGTAATAATCTAGTAAGCTCTCTGTAAGACTAGGTAAGCTTGCTTAATAAGCCTAATAGACTAATACGCCTTAACTAGAATGGCTTTTGTTAATATAGCTATAGCCGTAGTATACTACTAGAATTCCTTGCTGATGAAGTTCTTACCGGCGTTGTAGGTGATATACTGCGGGGGTCCGACGTATATATTAATCTAGTAGGTCCGTAAAATATCCTAGGTATACTTTACGGATATATTTTATAACTAACGGGCGGCTTAATAACGGGTTGCCTTATTAATTATATATAGTATTGGGCTGCCGTTAATATACATAATGTCTACGTATACTAAGTGGTTAAAGTTAAAATCCTTATAAAGGGTGAACTTAAATCGGCCTAGAGAACATCCGTATTTCTGGCAGTAGGAGCAGTATTTAGTTAGGTAGTTAATTACCTTCCTATTAACGTTGTTGTGTCTAGAGCGTTTAAGGACTCTATATAGCTTTTTAGCTAATAGGTAGCTGAAATGGCGGTATAGGTGGTGGATTTCCGTACTGGTGAGGTAGCACGGGTTGTAGTTAAAAGATTCCTAAATATACGTCTGTAAGGTCTCTCCCTATATAAGGAACGGGTGTCCAAATTGTCGTATAATTAGTAGGGTAATATACTTACTTCCTGGGGTAGTTATAGGGCCAATTAGGGTGTCCGTAACGTTATTATAGTATACCTATAACCTATCTATATCCGTAAGGTAGAGTAGGAAAGGGGTATCCGCTTTTACTATGTGGAAGTTAACTAGGCTAATTGGAGTTTTAACTGCTACTGATCCGATTAATGTAGTTAAGCCAATGCCGAATTGGATGGTTACGGCCCTAGTTTGCGTAATATTAATATCCGTATTATTATTTATAGTAGTCCTATATGCGAGGTATTGTCTATAGCCTGCGGTAGACTTCTTAGAGGCACCTGTGTCGATTATAACACCGTAGAATTCCTTAGGGGTATAGCATTCTGTGGTAATATATGCAAATAGGTCCTGCTTATAATCTATAATGTTTATAACGGGGGTACTTATAGAATAGTTTTTGGGCGTAACTAAGTGTATAAAGGAATGGTCGGCTAATACGGTCGTAATATTAAAGGCTTAGCTGTCTGTAAAAGGTCCAAAAGTGGTTAGGAATGTCTCTAAGGTCTCTTATTCCTAAGCGTCTAAGTTAAAGTTAATTATAAGGGCTTCTATTGACTTATTAGGGGGCTCTTCTACTTCCTCTCCTTTGTATTCTAAAATAAACTAGTTAATACGGCTATTAAGTCTCTTCCTAGACTTGTTATATTCTTCCTAGGTATGCCTTATAAACTAATATCCTTCCTTACCGCACACAAAGTACTTCTGGCTGGTTTGTCTGCGGGGGTATATTTTTGTATAGGGGTTGCTGCGGGGGTTATAGGTAGGACTTAGTCGGTATAGGTGCTGCTAGCGGTAGCGGCGGTCCGTAAAGTAGACGTCTAAGTCTATTTACGGATATTAAATATCTGTAATAAAGGCTTAAGTGCTACCTGGTGGGTTTGAGACTTTGTATATTATAATAGAGGAGCGTAGATTATTAATGAGGCTAGCTAAGGTATCTATAGGCTTATAGCAGGCGTATTTGTAGGGCTCTACTTCCTAGTAGGCTGTAATAAGTTTATTATACAAGAAGTCGTCTATTTGAAGCTTAGCGTTAAGGCAGTGCTGTAGGTACCGGAGGTCTTTAATAAGAATTTACAGGCACTCTATAGTTAATTTTTTAGTGTTTTTGTCGATTACGGTCCGTAGCTTAGTCGCATTCCATTAGGTAAGGATATTACGCCTATATTCCGGTCCTTTAAAGTAATTACGGGTAGCTTTATATAGCTTATTAAAGGGAACACTAAGGGGGTTGCTTTTAAGGTTGGTGTAGTAATAGTTAAGTACTAGGCCGCGTAGTATAGTAGAGTAGGCTTGGCTAAATTCCTATTTAGGAATATTAGCCTTTTGGCAGAGGTCCGTAAAGATGGTTAGTTTAAAGTTAAAGTTGTTATTTTTACTGCTATACTTAGATTCGTTGGTATAGAGCTTAGCTAGGTTAGCTAGTTCCTTACTATAGGTCTTCGCTTAGGTGCGTTACGGATCTATAACTTGCGGATCTGTGGCTTGCGGATATATAGCTTGCGGATATATAGTTTGCGGATATATGGCTTGCGGATCTATGACTTAGGCAGGTTATAGATTTATGGCTTTGTTAATGGAAGGGTTTTAGTCCGTATTTTGGTTTACGGGGGTATTACGGTCCGTAACTTGGGTACTAGGTATACTTTAGCCCGTAAGATTAATTCCAAAATCTCTTAGGTTTATAGGACGAATTTAGTTAAGTAGGTCAGGTATAAGGCTAGCGATGCTATTAAGTTTAGGAGAAGTAGAGAGATTATTCGTAGCTTTAACCTAGTCTAGGATTTTCTCTTTAGTCTATTCCGTTTAGTCCTCCTCCTATATTATGTTGTATAAGGACCATGCAATAGTAACTTGTTTATCTTTTTTAACCTATACACCTTAGTAACGTAAAAGGGTTTGTAGGTTACGGATAGTAGTAGGGTTATAAGTCTTAAAAATAGCTTCCGTAAAGTCCGTAAAGTCTTCCTTATATTGCTCCTATAGGTCGTCGTTTAAAAGCTTATAGTGTCCGTATTTAAGGATTTTAAAATTGATATAGTTGTTAACGTTGTCCGTAGACGTGAGGTCGACTCCTTGGTTCCACTTCTTTTAACCTTTACTGATTTACTTGCTTATATCTGCCATATTATATAGCGTTGTATATTTGTATAAGCTGTGGCGGGTCGTAGTAGCTTATAGCGGGTGGAGGAGGTCTTATAACGGTCCGTAAAATCGATTAGCGGGTCCGTAACAGTTTGAGGGGTCTTATAGTGGTCCGTAAAGGCGATTAATGGGTCTATAACGGTTTGTAGAAGGGTAGGAGGTTTCTATAAGGTCCGAAGAGGTTTAGGGTTTAAGGGGGTTAAGGATAGGGGGTTCCGTAAAGGTTTATATTCGCGTTTATAACTTCCGGTAAACCGTACTAAGACTTAAATAAGTATATAGAGTTAGTGATAGTCTATAATCCCCGACTTCCGACCTTCTAGTAGGTCGTACTAGGAGTCTAAACAGGTGGTCGCTATTAAGTATCGCTCGGGGGGAGGTGTCGAGTAATTGCTGATCTGTGCGCGCTCACTAATCAGTATTCGTACTAATTTAATAGCACGAGTGAGTTATATCCCAGGGCACGAAATACGTATAGTATTGTATGCTCTTTGGGATGGTGGTAACTGTCGATTCTATTAAGGTAGACTACGTAGTCTATATACTGACGCGCCTCCCCCCTAATTAGTCAGCATGTAGGTGGTTAGTGCATGAACGCATAAACGCGTACTCGGCGTACCGAACGCGTAAGTACGCGGTTGGTATGATAGGTGCTGTAATTATACAGAGATATTAAATTCGTTATAAAATTTTAGTAAACTTTTATAGCTAAGCTTAGAACAAAGTATAGTCTATCTACTATATATTATATGTAAACTAATAGACTTATAAAATAAACGAACTAGATACTAAAATAATATCTTTAATACTACCTTAACTATTAATAAAATAACTAAGTATTACTAAAATAACGCTATTCTTTATAAACTATAGATTTAAACTAATAATATATTAAGAATTATAATAAGTCTAATTTTATAGCTAGAGAGCTAAAGAAAGAGTAGAAACTATCTTTAGAATACACTAGTAACTATAAGAAAACGCCTAATTCCTTTATAAATAGATGTCTAAGTACTATAACAAAAAGTATAAAGAGGGACCCCTATTTAAGGAGGGGGAAAAAGCATAGCTACTTAAAAAAAATATTAAGACTTAACAACGTAGTAAGAAGCTTAACTATATTAAGATTAGACTATATAAAATTAAAAAATAGATTACGCTAGTTATATATTAACTTAAGCTACTAACTAGTATAAAAATCTATTTAATATTCTATGTTAGCCTATTTAAAAAGGTATCCTAGAATATACTACCTACTGTATATAAAGTAGATATATATAGACAAGACTTAGAAGAATAGGAAGTGGAGAAGATTCTTAATAAGTAACTATAAAACGGAAAACTATACTATTTTATATAATAGTAAGGTACTAACGCTAAAGGAGAATAATAGGAGAATACCTAGGAACTAGAAGAGAATTTTAATTATTTTAAAAAGCTATAAGAGTTCTACTAAGAGTTCTACTAAGAGTTTTACTAGGAGTTTTATTAGAAGTCTTATCTAGACTAAGACCTAGCTCTTTCAAAAAACTAGGAGTTAGTCCCCTAAAGCTTTTACCTTATAGTAACTCACGAATATTAATACTATTAACTTTAATATTATCTTAAATAACTATAGGCTTTAGGTCTTCCTACTAACCCATCCTCCTTAGTTCTACCTCCTTTATATTTAACTTAGCTTCTAGTACTATTAACTATACCTACTATTTCTTATTAAGAAATGCCTTTTATCTCTTTAGGCGTTAAATTCTCATATAACTCTCTATTAGTTTACTTAATAACTAGGCTATTTATTTATATACCTCCTCTTAAAATTACTTAGCCTCTTTAAGCTAATATTAAAGTCTTTCTTAAGATTAGTTAATAGATCTCCCTACTAGACATAAACTAAAGTATTCAGATTTTAATCTAAAACTTATATTTAGCTATTAGTACCCTAGTTACTTAATAGAAACCCCGCATATTTACCTAAATACATACCTTATAGTACCTACTATTACTAGGTAATATAATACACACTAGTCCTTTTAATTTATAACGAAAATAAGGAAATATTTTAAAACTATTAAGTAGTATACAATTTATAAGAGTTAAACGTTTACGGGTCTTATAAGAAGGAGATATAGCGGGTAGCTATAGGTAAGATACCTAAAAGTGGGGTAATTACCCTAATATAACTAAGCCTTAGAAAAAGTATAACCTTTAAGCCAAAGGCTTAAAAAGGGAGAATAATATTATAAATGTTATTCCTAGAGAAGGACGTATAACAATCTATTATATAGACTAAATAGTAAGGAGACTAACCTAGATAGGTATTATTCTAAAAACGACGACCTTAATTTAGAAGAAGACATATTATATAACCTATGTACGTAATTAAAGATTAGGTAATAGATTTATTAAGTAAAGGATATAGGGATTTATAGCTTAGTTAGATCTATAGATCTATAGAGCTTACTAAGACTAGAATATATATAATAACTACAAATCCCCTAGGTAGTCCTTTATAGTTAATCTTATTATTTCCTCACGATATATTATTTATATTAATACCTTACCTATAGAGATTACTGTTAGTACGGAGACTAGCTATTACCCTAGCACCTATTTAGACATCTATTATAACCCTTTTATACTCTCTCTCTTAGGTAGGAGATGTTTTACCCCTATTTATTTCTAACCTAAGACTTAAATATACGCTACCCTATTATAGTCTACTCTTAACCTAAGACTTTAGACATATACAGGTTAAATTAGTTAAGGCGTTACCCCTTCCTTATAACCCTATTATAGTTTACTCCTAACCTAAGACTTAGATATATATTAATTAAGTTAGTTAAGGCGCTACCTCTTCCTTATAATACTATAAAATATTTATATAATTTTATACGTATACTAAACTAATGAATGAATACTCTTTAATAACTTTAACTTATACTATTTAATATAAAAAGGCCTAAAAACTAGTTATAGTAACTTAGAATTTAAAGATTTTATTATAATTATAAAGGACTTTAACCTTAATAGTATATTATAACTAAATACTATTATATATAAAGAAAATATATTATAATCTATTATTAACTTTTACTTGGTAATTAATAATAATTCATTACTTAACGTCTGATTTGGATCCCTATTAGGCTTATACGGACAACTCCTTATATATATATATATATATAGGGAGAAAACTCTATTTAAGAAACCCCGTAATCTATCTCCCTACCTTTTAGGACTCGCCTATAAGGCGCCTATAAGGCGCCTACGAGTCACTAGTGGTACTCCTACTACCTTACTTTTTAACCTTTTTAGGAACTACTACTGCCGTAATAAGCCTACGGACGCGCTAGTATCGCAAACTTTACTCTACTACTATAGAGTTATTAGGGGGCGCCCGTTGCTCGCCCCCCTACTCTCCCTTACTATTTCCTTTGCAACCCGGAACTAGTTTAGTATATTTTAGCTAATAAGCCACTAGGTAACCGCCTTAAGGCCTTTTTATAACAAGAGTAGTATTTTATAGTTCTCTATGCTAGCTATTAAAAGTATTACTTCTTAGTTAGTGCGTAAGGGGCATAATAGTATTACGTGTTTTAGTATCTGTCTTAGCTAGCTATATTCGCATCTTAGGCTACCTACTAGGATACCCACCCAGTAGAGCCAGTCTTTTAGTCCTATTATTCCTATTCTTAAGAGTATTACTATTATATTTTCTACCTTTATTAGGCCTTCTTAAAGCCCTAGAGTATTTACCCCCTATAGCGTTAACTATACTATAGCTTAGGTTTCTCTTGCCTTAGTTAGCCTCTATACCTTTAACTCCTATATATCTCTCTAGCGTTAGTTTAGCCAGTATTACATTACAGTAGATAGTTTACCAGCCTTCTTTTATGCTCTACTTTGGCTCCTTACTCTCTCTTACTATTATTATTACTAGCCTCTTACGCGTCTCCCTTCCTCCTCTATATAGGCCTCGGCTCTAAAGTAGCACCATTCTTCTTCTACTTTCTTTACCTATTTCTCTAATATATCTTCCCTACTTAAGGGTTATTAGTTTGTTCTCCTATAAGGCGCCCTAAGGTCCCTCTATAGTTTATTTAGGCGTATCTTAATATACTTTATAATATTTAAGTTGCGTTCCTTTTACGCCCTTTATATTATAGTGGCTTTAATATATAGTTATAGGGGGGGAATATTAGCTTCCTTCTTAAGCAGTGCTATAGCCATTTGCTTATATCCGCCTATTATCCTCTAGAGATAGGCTATTTAGACCTTTTAGAGTGGTTTAAGGAGCGATTTAGGGGGGCCTTTCTTAGATTCTCTAATAGCCTAAATACTAGACCTATACGTTATGGTTAGCTAGATAACTGCTATATATAGTAGGTATAATCTCTAGAAGTATAGACCTTATATAGAATTGACAATCCTAAATAATACGATGTACTATATTTAGCCCTTATGGGCCGCTTATACCGCATATACGCTCTACTAAAGCTTACTATCTACCTATACTCCTAATACTCTTAGGCCCTAAACTAGTTAACCCCTAAAGCCTTAGATGCGAATTATATGCTAGAGATCTATAGATTGGTTACGTTTTCTTATAAAATAAATTAGCTAGTATTTCTCTAGTGCGAATTAGACTTTATATCGTCTTGCCCATTCTATATAGGTATTATAAGCTTTCTCTAGTATTCTACAATTCTCTACGGCTATTAGCCTATATATAATTAGGTTTATATTATTGATAAAGCCTATCCCCTAGGTCGCCCCCTTCCTTAAAGAAGTTAAGTAGGTTACTTATAAAGAAAAGGAAGAGTATAGGCGAGAGGGGTAATCCTTATAGTATTCCTGTTGCAACCATAATAGGGGGGCTTTAGTATCCGCTAAAGATTAGTAATATTTCTTTTTAACCTATAAACCCTTAAACAAATTATATAATCTATTCTAGGAAGCCTTTTACCCTAAGGATATATAGGAGACGCTTATAGGGTACGTTATTATAGGCGCCACTAATATCTAGGCTAAGTATTAATACTATAAAGTCCCTTCGCATCGCCTATACAGATTTAATAGTAGCAGTAAGTAGCGTAAGTGCTAATAGTGTTAAGCGGTTCTTTCTTGCCCCTACTTAGCTTTATAGTAGTAGGGCGTGTTCCTTAGCTATATCTACTATATAGTCCGCTATTACCCTTTCTGAGATCTTGCTAAGGATATTCTCTAAGGCAATAGGGCGGTAGCTCCCTAGAAATAAGTAGTCTACTTTACCTTCTTTATATAGGATAAACGTTATTATAGCTCTTCTAAGTCTTAGGTAGTAGCCTATTATAAAGTATACTCTAGCTATATTTATAAGCTAAGGTACTATTAGTATTCTATAGGTCTTTAGGGCTTTATTTAGGATTCTATCTAGTCCTAGAGCTATATTATTTAAAAGGCAGCTAATAGTTCTGGCCATTTCTTTGGTTATTATATTGCTATTAACCCTTAGGTAAGTTACCAGTGCTTTGCCCATAATATCGCTAAGGTCTACTAGAGCTAGTTAAGGGAAAAATCTTTCTATAAGGATCTTTACCTTTTTATTATTATCGCTTATAGCTAGTAATTTGCCTAGTCTTTATAGGGGTAGAAGGTATAGGTCTTCTACTAGACGTCCCACCTTTCTCTTTACCTATTTTGCTATCCTCTAAAGACCTTTATTATAGGGGAGGCTTAGGTTAGTAGTATACTTATTTATAAACTGTCTCCAGCTATTCCTTACTTCTTTTTTTAGGGTATTCTTTAGCTAGTTTCTTATATCTTTATATTATCTCTTATCTTTAGGATTATAGCTACTTATATATTTTCTTCTTACTCGTTATTAGCTAGTAATAAGAACCGCGCATTATATAGACTATGCGTATTGTATATAGGGGCCCGGTTTTAAGACTAGGCAGTGCTCTTCTAGCCTATTTTTAATTACTGCCTAGATCCTTTCTAGTCTTCGGTTGATTTCCTTAGGGGTAGCTAATAAGTCTCGCTTGTTTAGTATTAGGTGGATTTTTTCTAGGTCTTAAAGTTATTATTTAACTATATTAAGGAAGCTATCTATCTTAATCTTTTTTATTACAAATCTTTTACTATTTAGTTACGCCTTAATATCTAGATCTAGCTATATTTAGATAGGGATATAGTCTAAAGCAAGTACCTATTCTTCTTTAGGGTTATACCTTTTAAGTCTCTAATATAGGCCTTCGTCTATAAATATAAGGTTAATTATACTTCTAGCGGTGCCTTATTGCCATATAATTACTCTAGGGGAGATAGCTAGCTTAAGGCCCTAGGTGTCTATAGTTCTTAGTAGGCACTTTACCTATTATTTAGCAGCGATATAGATACCCCCCTACCGTGGGTAGTAGAGGTTTATATCTCCTAATAGGATAGACTCTATACCTTTAGTTTCTAGTAAGCTTATTACTAATATAATATTCTCTATTTATAGGACCCCTTTAACCCTAGGGTTATACATATTAATAATCTATACCGGTCCCCTATATATTTAGATTATTATAACTATAATATCTAGGTTAACTACCTGCTATAACTATAAGGATAGGCTAATAGCCTTACTAATTATAAAGCACACGCATATAGCTGCTTTTGGTTTGTATAGGAGCTAAAATCCTTAGGGGCAGTATATTAATTATATATAGGCATTATAATACAGCTCTTATATAGTAAGGATATAGTATTTATCTAGGCCTAGGCTGTCTAGTAAGGGCCTTATAAGATGGTGGTTTATATTACTATAGTTATACTATATAATAGATAGGTAGCGGACCCCCGGCAAGGGTCCTTCGCCTCTCCTTTATTCCTTGCTTCTTCTATTTCCACTTTCTCTAGGATATTTAGAACTTCTATCTCTTATATCTGTATCCTAGTTACTACTTATTTTATATAGAGCTTTCTATTCCCATATCTTATATTCCTACTAGCGCTTCTATATCTAAGTCTGTTATTATCTCTAGTTCTTCCCCTATTCTTACTAGTTAGCTATATACTCTTTAGGAGTTAGCTATAAATATTAAATTTACCGTATTAAGTCTAATTCTTAATTGTCCTGGTCTTAAGCTTACTATAGCTATCTATAAAGGTCTTCCTATAGGGCGTCCTCTTCCTTATATCCCCTATAATCCTTATATCTCTATATAGTCTAGTAATACCGCGCGGCATCGCTTCTAGCCCATTAAGGCTTAGCCTAGCCCCCTAGTATTAAAGGTAAGAAACGCTAGAAAGGCACCTGCGCCCCCCTAGCTTATCGCCTATTATTTCCATTTATATAACCTAGCGTGCAGTTATTCCCGCAGCTATTAAGCCCTTACCTTCTATCTCCTATATCTAATATAGTCTTCTCTCTCCTACACCTTATATATACTTTAGTGGCAGTTTATATATTTTATTTAGTCTTAGTTTAAGCAGTATCTTATATTATAGGGGCCTATATAGTGGCCGTAGCACACCTATACTACGCATATAGATTAGGTATATCCCTATTACGTATAGTAGTAGTATTATTCTAGGCGTAGTTTATAGTTATAGAGCCTTATATTATATATAAGGCCGTTTATAATTATTCCTTTTTAGATAAGGAGTTTTTATATTCCTAGTATATATATACTAATAATAAGGGAGCTATATATTCGTCCGGCGTCTCCCTAGCAAGTCTCTAGCAACCCTTATATCCTCTTATTATTTTCACTATTTACTTAGTTTATATTTTCCTATTAAAGCTATTAGATTTAGGTAATCTCAAGTCCTAGTATAAGGCGTTCCGTTTATCTTACTATCTCTTATATAATTACTATATTATCCGCCTAGTGTCTCTTTTCTACCCTAAGGCTTATAAGGACTACTAGGACTTTAACTAGGTAGTCCTTACGGAGTACTTTTATACTAATACGTTCTCCTAGCCTATCTCCTACCCTTATAGCTCGTTCCTTTACCTATTAGTCCTTTAGAGTAACTCTAATATCTTTACTTCTAAGGTACTAGATAGTAACGGCGTTATAGACCTCTTTACAGATCTCTATAAGGACTTCTATTTCTAATTATCCCCTAAGTCCCTCTACTTTTTCTATATTTAGTTATATTATAATTATATACCTAGTTGTTATTATCTTAAGGGGATTAAGTTCCCTATGCTATAGAAGCGCAGCTATAGCGGCCTAAGTACGGTTCGCCGGTAAGGGGGAGGTTTATTTATTTTTAATTTTACTTAGCTATTAGAGGATTTAATTAAGGGTTTACTAGAGGGGCACCTAAGGTTTACTAAACTGGCGGAGCCATTTTACTAGCTGTATTAGGTCGTTATAGCTAATAGTTACTCCCCTATAATTCTAGATACTAGACGCGTCCAATAGGCTTTATATTTTATTAGATACCTTCTTAATAAAGGTATTTCCGCTTTATAGTATAGTATTCGCCTATCTTTATTATAGGGGGCTATTGCTAGGCGTAGTTCTGGCGGTCGCGCGTAAGTGTAAACTATCGTCGTTTAACGTGTGCCTCCCCTGTAATGTATGTATCTTAGGGGGATTCTCTAGGTGTTTTTCAGGGTTCTTTTAGTTAGTTTTAGTCTTTTTAGGCTAGGTGTAGCAAGAGCTCCCTTTACTTAGTAATTATAAAACTAGTAAATAAAGTTATTAAAAGCTAAATTAATTAAGACTTTAACTATAACTTAGACTTGGTCCTTGAAATCGGACTCTGCACCTATACGTGGTGAGGCCTACGAACCTACTGGTCTTCAGACTCAGTAGAGCCAACGCAGAGACGTTGCACAGCTGCGGATAGGACCTGGTGGTGGTTATGAGCGTTCTGGGCGGTGGTAAAAAATTTTCAGATGGTGAGATCTCGAAAACCACTACTGTTGGCCCTCTATAATTTAGCTACACTGTTCTCCTATTCCAACCCTGTGTAATCCTCGCGGATATATATAGAATTCAACGTCCCCTAACCCCCAATTAAAAGCATTAACGACCTTATATCGACGAATGAACGCGGACGAACAAACGAACGAACGAGCAAATATACGGCCCCTTTTAACCCCTAGGGCGATCGCCCGCGGAGCATGCGGTTACTCGCCATTAACTATTAAATACTAAGAAAAACCTGGCAGCCTGGACGACACCGTACGGTTTTCCTGTCTCTTCTTAAGGAGTGGTAACCCTTGGCAAGGGCCTAGTGACTAGGGCCTAGGCACAAAAGATACCCAGGCATACACGTCCCGCTCGCCTTATGGTATAGTATAGTGGTAGTTTATGGATAAATCCCCCTTACGCCTTTAATAGGCCCTAGGGGGGGGGAGGCATGGCGTATATGGTAATGGTTAGTAAGAGATAGCACATAGGGGACGGTTAATAATATGGGAAACAACAACAATAATATACGGCGATCGATCGGCAAGGCCTAGCTGGGACGTAGTAAACCCTAGCTTAGGATAAGCTAAAGAGGGAAGTAGTGGTACCTAAGGAGTTCAAAACATCTAAGGAGATAGGACGTAGCCGTAGGCCCGTAGGGCCGCCGCTACGGACGGACATAGTAAATTGGGGTTTTTCATCCTACTGAGGTGGCTTATAGGGTTTTTCCTCCCCCAACCCAACTGCAGGGTTTTCTTCCTGTAAATACACAAGTTTTCCCCCTATGACGGAGTAGTCTGCGTGGGCCTAGATAGGATCCATATCAGACGTTAATCAAAGAACTACTACTATAACTTAGACTTTTTTTTAATTAGTAATATACTAAATATATTAATATAGTAATAAAAAATAATACTAAAAAAAAACTAAAAGTAGTTAAATAAGTAAATATACTAAAGAACACTAAAGTAAAGTATAATGTATTTTACTACTAAGTTACTAACAATACTAAGTTACTAGCCCTATTACTAAATCTTAACCTATTAAACTTTAGATATAATATATTAATAACCTATTAAGAACTTAGCTTTATAAGAAACTAATATTACCCTAGCTATTTAAGCTATTAAAAAAGACGCGTCTCTCTCCCTTAGAGTAGCTACCTTCCTCTTTAACGTTCCCTAACATATACTTAGTTACTAACTTATTAGATAGTTCTTTTAAGGTAATTACTAGCCTAACTTAAAGAAGCTAACCCTAACTAAAGAATACGTAATTATTAGGTATATACCTAACCTTACTAAATATAGCTTTCTCCCTATAAAGGCTATTATAAGGGATATAGCTAATAGTTTAATAATAAAGTAGAGTAGATAGCCTATAGGTAAGAACTAGGTTAATAGATTTATTAGGCATATACCTTATAAAGTAGGTACTTTATTTAACCTTTTAAGGTTATTTCCTAATTAGGCTTAGCATCTAAATTGCTTAATAAGCTAAGCTATTACTAATCTACCTATATTATAAATATAGTAAATACTAGAATATTCTAGAAGGTTTTATATATATTAGTAATACAAAAGAACTAGTAGATTCTATAGGATTCTATAAGGTTCTTTCCTATTCTTTATATTAATAATGTAGTATTATTAATACTTACTAATTATATATTAGTAATTCTATCTACTAGAAGTATCTAGAAAATGGTAGAACTTATATATTATTAATATAGTATTAATAATATAAGAAACAGCATGTATACAAGGAGACTTCTTCTCTCTCCTTAAGTCTTTTCTCTTTACCTAGAATTTAGTACAACAATCTTATATATATTGTATACTATATTATTATTATTATTATTATTATTATATTTTTATTAGTTATACTTCCGCTAGTCTAAAGACTATTTATAATAGTTTCTAGGTCCTATTTATAAATAATAAAGAAGGTATCTATAAAGGGATATTTCCCCCTTATCTTCTTTACACGCCTAAGGTTAAAACTTACTAGACTTAAGTATATAATCGCTAGTAAGCATTAAATAAAGATCTAGAGTTAATACGTAAGTAGTTTAGGCTTATTATTAATATAAAGGTAAAGTAAGGTATATAGGATAAGGACATCTAGAATTTTAATAAGATAGGATTTATAATAGGTAAGATTACGCCTTAGTACGTAGTTACTAGCTTTAAGAGACGTAGTAGACATAAAGCTATCTAGCTAAGTAATTATAAGTAGACTACTATAATCTAGAGTATTAGCGTTAATAGCTAAGTTATCTTGCCCTTTATTATCCTTAAAGGTAAAAGAAGGATCTCCTTTTAGTTTAAGGATATACCTAAGAACTAGTTAATTAATATTAGTAGTAATAGATAGATAAATAATATACTTAGAGTTAAATAGCTAGAGTATTTTAAGAGGTATATAAAGGATTATATAATAGGGAGACGTTAATTACTACTTCTTAACGGCTACGAGAGCTATAATTTTTAGGAATTCCGTAATC
>Ga0307515_10007994_pt1 | contig 20754 bp, 3 predicted proteins | sample 17_EM_MG_FD_194513 | JGI IMG/M metagenome (GOLD analysis project Ga0307515, IMG submission 194513) | Populus trichocarpa ectomycorrhiza microbial communities from riparian zone in the Pacific Northwest, United States - 17_EM | ecosystem: Host-associated > Plants > Roots > Unclassified | place...
ACTTAATTGCTAAAGTTCGTTACGTAATGTCTTGGAGTTTTTTTTTTACCGTAGTTACTGCCTCTGGGTCTCTAAATATTTGCGTAAGTCATTTCACGAATCTATTCTAGCTTAAAAATATAAACCATACCTCTTAGTTTGTAGTTATTATTCCGTTTACTTATATCTCTATAAGGTAAGGCTTAAACCATTTAAGTGCTCTTCCTAATAAGAACAATCCTGCATACACTATTTAATCTATAGGTATTTCCAGCTTGGCTCCTTTCTGCGCGACCTTAAAATACATCTGCGTAAGGAATCCTTTAAGCTTTAATCTCTCTCCTAAGAATCTTTTAATTAATAGTAACTTAACCTTTACTACGCCTATCCCGTTAATCCTGGTTTTAAGTATTATATTATTTTCTATTAACTAGTTAACTATTTCTTATAGTTGTCTAACCGTTACTGGTTGCTATAAGTTAGTATCTACTATACTGGTATCACCTAACCTTAAAGTAGTTGCCGCCGTTAATAGCGTTATAGTGGCTGCTTTTAGTGGCATATTATTTAACTTTCTATATTTAATACTGTAACTAGGTAGTGATTATATAACAGAACCTTGTAGCAAGAACTACGGTAGGCTTGTTATTGGGCTAGGTATGTAAGTAATGCAAGTATAAAAGTTAATAATGTAATAATAACTAGTGGAGTAGTTGCCTAACAGATTAACTCCAATTATATTCTAAGAATCACTATAAGGAAGGAACTATCTAGGTAGGGACTAAGGGTCCTTAAATACATAACCGTACTCCTATAAAATCCTTCTTATACGTAATATACGTATGCTCTATTTACTCTGTCACGGATTATACAGATCCTATAAATTATATAGATTATATTATATAACCTCGGTTACTATTCCTCGTTACATAGTTCTACCAATTCTATCTTAGACCGTGCTTGTATTAACTAACTAGCTTCTTCTAACTCTTCCCCAAGTAGTCGTAACATTGTACTTAAAGCGTCCGTAACAATATTAGCTAGGTGGAGGTGAAGCGCGTAAGACTAGCTAAAAGGAAATACTAAGGTTTTCCCCCCTATAGGGCTTTTCCTATATAGGTAGCAGCCTATATAGGTCTAAAAATAGACTAAATCGGGTAATAAATAGAATTAATAATACTTATAATATAATAAATATAAAAATAAAAATAAATATAAAAATAAAAGTTTAATATTTAGTAATATTATATAAGAATATTAGTATATAGTAGTGTATAGGGAGACTCTATAGTGGAGTCGTTATAAAGAACGAATCTATATACTAGTAGGGCTATTATAAAATAATAGGAAGCTGTAACAAATGCCCGCCCCTCTATTAATAAGTAATTTTAACCTTATATAGAGTTACCTAATAAATTTAAAATGTATACGTATTGTAAGAGATTTAAGAGTTATTTACTAAGCCTCTAGACCGTATTTCTACCACCTTAAGCTCTAAAAACATTTATGTTTAATAATTTCCAGTACTAAATAAATCGTATTGATTGAATATTGAATGTTAATATTCAATATTTTAATAAGTGTAATTAGTATTAAATATTGATAGGACGTAACAAAATAGTTAAGAGGCGTCTTTACAAGAGTCGATCATCTCCAAACCCAAAAAGGGAGTATTTTATCTTAAAAAAAAGTACTATTTTAATAGTCATGACCAAGTGAATACAATTCTCTGATGTACCTTTTTCTTAGTTGCTGTGTGACGACGGGTATTGTTGACTGACCCACGAAGCAACTCGCGATATTAATAAAAAAAGCCACCATTTCTGCTTCAATTTCCGTTTCAACTTTCCATTACTGTCGAACTCTTATCCGTCGTGAATGTACCTGTGGTGTCTCCAAGCGGTGTTGCACTCGAAGCTGGTCATTCTGGAATGGCTTAACAGGCGGCAAATGCCGGCGACTACACCGGAGATTTGCATTCTTTATGTATGCGAAATACTCCCCTCGTGAAGAAGTATACAATAGCTATATAAAAACAATTTTTTTCTTTCCTCGAAATATCTATGAAATCTTGATCAGTATTTCCGGTGAATTCTTTATGGTTGTGTAGTGTAGTGGTTAGCACTCGGGATTTTGATTTCATATTGAAATTTCCCGCGACCCCGGTTCGATCCCGGGCACGACCTTAGCATCTTGCTTTTTGCCCCTTTGCTACACCCAAAATACCTATCATGCAGTATTGCGCCTCTAGCAAAACCGTCTGTAACGTTGCTTATGGGGGTGACGGGTTTCAAGGTACCAAACTTCGTCTGTGTCCTCCCGCTCGAAGTTTTAATGTTGGAAACCGTTATAACCCGCATACGGTGTCTGCAGATAGATACTTAATTATACGCGCTCTATTTTTAATTCCTGTACCTTCGCGAAAGGACACTCGTTTTATAATGGCAACCACAACTCCGAAGCGGAAGCCTTTAAGGTGATGAGATGCATTTCTTTGCCGCGTAAAATATACGGCAAGTTCGTATAGACTCGCCCTCGCAATTTTAGCGTCTCCTCTACTTAAGAGCTACGAATAAATCAAATTATACAATTATATCCTAACTCTAAGTCTGCTAGAACATTCATCTATGTTCTGGAAATGAAGAATACGCCAGTGTAGCCACACTGGTTATAACGTAACGCTAAAACTAGGGTATCTTGCTTATAAACTTAAGTGCCATCTAACCAGTGCTTTTATTAATATTTAATACTTATTAATAAGGACTTAGTATTTTTAATAACACTATAATAACATATTATTGAATTAAATATAAATTAAAAAGCGTTTAAATATCTATATTATTATTCCATAATATATTATAATAGTGTTATTTAAAAATACTAAATCCTTATTAATAAGTGTTAAATATTAATAAAAGCACTACGTCTAGCTGCTTTTATATTCTGCGTACCTAATATATCTACTTACCCCCCCCCCTAAGGTCGCTCTTATTGCCCTTAGAAGTATCTTATAATATAAGTATATATACTTTATCTTTAGACTACAGTAATAAGTTATAAAAAGGTTAAAATGGCTTTAGGCTACTATAAATTAGCCTTATTACGGATACACCAATTATCTTATATAAGGGACAGTATATCTATATAGGGCTAACTCGCAATCTATCTAGAGGTATAATTAGATCTAACTCTAGACCGTATATAGTCCCTAAAACTTACTAGCAAGCTTTAAGACGTATTTTATCGGCGTATTATTACCTAGTTGTAATCGTCTTTATACACAGGCTCTTATTAGGATTAGCTGTTAAAGCTAATATAAAGGGACTAAGATATAAGTTAAGCCGGGGCTTCTAGTATAAAGGGTAGTTTAAGTAGTAAGATGCTTATATAGGGCTAGTAGGGAGGTAATGCTAGCATAGTACTAGAATATAGAACTAAACGTAGCAACCTCGCGTAGAGGTGGTAACTATCGCTATTATGGCGTTAAGCTGCCTTAATAATTTTTACTACTTTATATACGGTCCCACCTTTCGCATACTTTTTTCTTCTATTATAGTAATATTAAACGCCTTAGTTATTTTAGTTTATTTCTTATTACATATATAGAAGAAGCTTAGTTTTTAATCTTATTTTACTTTCTATTTATTTATTAACCTCTATAATATAACTTATCCTATCTCTTTTTTCTTTATAATACTTAATTAAGTATTTTCTTTTTTAGTATTAGGCTTTGCCTTTCTATCTCTTCCTCCGTTAGCGTCCCACCTTATCGATAAGATAATGGGTCCGTGCATATAATATAAAAAGTTCGTTAATCTAGGGTTTCTTATAGGCTAAAATCTTATTAATAACGTTTGTTACGGAATGAGGGTAGTGGCTACAGAGCGTATATATTCGAGGAGTCTATAAGACGTTACGCGATTGATCGTAAGGGTCGAGGGCGTAAGGAGGTAATATACCTACGCGTAGCTGACATAAGCCTTACGCGAGGTATATGCAAGAGCACGGGGCTCTCCTATAGAGGCCCCTGCGGTAGGGTTTTATAACACTTTCCCCCCTTTTATAGAGGCGGAGCTCCGGCAACGCTATGGTTACTATATATATATAAAAGGGACACTTAAGGTATAGAAAAGAAGAAAAAGGGGGGTATTGCTAAAGGTTTAAAATAACGTTATATAATAAGGCTTAGTATCTAAAAATCCGACTAATTAGATAACTCCAACCGCCGGTTAAAGTTCCTGGATATCTTAATAATATTCTAGTTACGTAATCGCACTTTACCGCAATCTAACGGCAATTTACCCTTACGTGGCAATGTATAACGGTTTAACTCTATAAGGGCTTCTATAGAGGATTGGGTATAAAATCTCTGCTTAGGCCTAGTTTCTATAGGTTTATATAGTAAAAGTTGCTAATTAGATCCTTTGCATTTTTAAAGTCTTTCTATAGTTACCATTCTAGCTAATCTATATTAAATCCTGTGTATATAGCTCTGTAGTAGAGCCGTCGTCCTCTACCTTTACCAAAGTATTTAGAGTTAATAATTTGTTTAATAGTCTACTCCTTATAGTTCTTATCTTTATTCTTATCTCGGATTAGTACTAGTAGGGGTTTAGGCTATATCTGCCCTAATAAGGGGTTAGGCTAATAGAGGTATAGTAGCTATAGGTAAAATATAGGCTATATCCCACGGGTGGCTAGGGTAAGTAGGAGTTCTAGCTTATATATAGCTCCCCTATTAATGACTTGTTTAATTAAATAGGGGCTAAAGTTTTTATAATTAAGTAACTTTATAGGCCTCTGCGTAAAGATATTATGTATATTTAGCTATACCTAGTCGCCAACACACATCTCTAGTGGTGGCGTTCTATGGCAGTTAGCGAAGTAGGCCTACTTTACTTAAGCCTAAGCCATTTCTCCCTTATAGTAGTTGAGTAGATTTTTTATATAGTCTGCATGCTAGTTAGTAAGTAGTATCTTAAGGCGTTTTCTATATAGTAGTTTCTTATTAATAGGTTCTAGTGGCTCTATACTAGATTAGGGGTAATAACCCTTATTTACGAAGAACGGGGTAAGTCCTATAGTGGCTAAGACGTAGTTATTTACTATAAATTTACCTAGTAGGAGGTAATCTACCCAGTTATCTTAACTATAGGCGACTACCTGTCGTAGGTACGCTTTTATACTGGCATTAGCGTTTTCCGGTTGCCTAGTAGTTTTATAGTAGAAGAATATAGATATCTTAATGGAGATGCTAAGGCGTTAGCAGATTTGTCTTTATATATTAGAGTTAAATTATATACCTCGGTTAGACGTAATTAAGTTAGGTAACCTATATAGTTAATAGACTTTATAGAGGAAGGCGTTAGTAATATTACTAACAACTACGCCTTTAGTTAGGACGTAGTGGCGCTCTTTTATAAGTCGGTATATTATTATAAGGATATTCTTATAGGTACGGCCGTGTCGTTTATAGGGTAGTAGGTTAATAACGAAATCTATAGCAATATCTGCCTATCGTCGTATAGGTACTAGTAGAAGGTGCAGTAGTCCTTAGTACTTTGTATTAAAGGCCTTAGCGCGCTTATAACTATAATAGGCGCCTATAAAGTATTTAACTAAGTTTATTATTTTTAGCCAGAAGTAGTATCAGCTAAGAAGCTTATAGGTTCCTCCTTTACCTAGGTGGCCGCTTAATTAGAGGTTATAGGCTATTTAGATTAGTTACCGTTATAGATTTTCTAAGTTAGGGATAAATAGGCGACCTCTATAATAGAGCCTATTTTCTTTTATTTTTAAGGCTGCTATATTAATCTAGCCTAAGCTTTAGAGGTTAGTAGGCAGCGTATAGGCGCTAGCGGTCTTTATAGCAATAAGTTAATATAGTAATAGGTTAATAGAGGTGTTATATGCTATAGTAATAAGCTTATTAATTTTGGGAGGTAACTTTAGTTCTGTGGTATAAAGCTAAGGTACAGTTAGCTCTATTATAGGTAGTATACCTAGGGCTAAATTTCGTGCTTTTAGGATCGTTTATTATTGAAACTAATTATAAGGATTATCTTTAGACTAAGGAAGGTCTTGCAAGCGGCGTATTAGGCTATTAGATTTAGTACCTTATACTCCTAGTTTATATATAATTTTAAAGTTAAAACTAGAGAGGAACTCGTTCTAACATGCTTAGCGTTAGTTTAGTTACTTTGTAGTTATAAAGTACTTAAGGTTATAATGGTCTGTAAGGACTTTAGTTAGCTAGTTAGGCTCTACTAAGGAGAGTTCTAGTTAGAATTCTTTAAACGCTTATATAATTATAAGGAGTTCTTTATTATAGATCTTATAGTTATACTTTTATAGTATAAGCTTAGACAAGTAGAATGCGACTAGGTAAAGGAAACCATTATCACCTATTTAAGAGAGGACGCCTACGTTAACATGGTCTAAGGAGTTAGTTTTAAGATAAAGTTATCGTCCTAGTATAAAGTGGGCTAGGATAGGTGCTTTAGTAAAGGTATTTTTAAGGTCTTAGAACGCCATCTTATATTTAGGCGTCTAGGTAAAGCGTAAGTGCGTTTTTCTTCCTTTTATAGAAAGGCCCTTCGTTTGCATTATTACTATAAGTGGTGCTATTACGCCTAAGAAGTTGTATATAAATTTCTAATAGAAGTTAGCAAAACTAAGGAAGGCTTATACATCCTTAATACAGTTAGGGGCTTACTATTTAGTAATTATATATACCTTCTCGGGGTCTATACGGATACCCTTAGTAGTAATAATTAGTCTAAGGTATTTTACTTCTATAACTAAGAATTCGCATTTCTTTAAATTAATGTAAAGTCCTATATCCCTAAGGCGCTATAGGACCTTTTAAACGTGTTTGGTATGCTTAAAAGGATTATTATTATAAATAAGTATGTCGTCTAGGTACGCGGAGTAAAAGTTATTAAGGTAGTCCTATAAGGCGTTATTAATATAGCTTTAAAAGGTGCCTAGGCCGTTATATACGCTAAAGGGTATAATAGTATATTTAAATTGGCCAAAGCGCGATATAAATATAGTTTTCTATTTATTACCTTCCCGTATTCGGAAATAGTTAAAGGCGGCAATAATATTAAGCTTAGTATAGATTTTGGCTTAGCTAAGCCGCTTAAGAGTCTCCCATATAAGTAGTACTGGATATTAGTTTTTAATTATAATAGCGTTAAGTCCTCTATAGTTAATATAGAATTAGATACCTTTTTTTAGCTTCTTAGCGAGAAGGATAGGGGCGGCTGCTAGTAATATGCTAGGACGAATAAACCCTTTATTAAGGTGCTCGTTAATATACTTTCTTATAACTAGAAGTTTATCTTTTAATATTAGGTAGGGTCTCTTATAAGGTAGCGTTTTTCCTTATTTAATATTAATAGTATAGTTATTAGGTTAATATAGGGGGAGTATATCTACGCCCTTTTGTAAGCATATATTAATAAAGTTATAGTATCTCTTAAGGAGGAGCTTGCGGAGTTCTTCGTTAGTAAGTCCTTTTTTTGGTTTTATAAACTTCTTAAAGTCTAAAGGTAAAAGTCTATAGAGTTCTATAGGGGCGTCGTCTTCTAAAAGGTTAACTATATCTATCCTATTACTATAGAGGACGTAGTCCTATTCTTTATTAAGCTTATATAGTTATAATCGGGAAGCTATAGTAACGGACTAGCCTTTCCTACGTACTATATAGTAGAAGGCCGCGGTACTTATATAGTAGCAGTTAGTTATAGGTGGGATAATAAGGGGTTTCTTAGGTTAATATCCTAGTAAGTAAATAAAGGCGGCTAGGCTATATCCTAGGCAAGTCTCTCTATAGTATTTAGAGTTAAAGGTTGCTTCTTTCTTTTCCTAGTTAATGGCGGGGTTGTGTTATTTAAGCTAGCTTATTCTAAGGATAATAGGGTAGTTAGTAAGTAGTATAATATAGGCCTAGAGCTCTTCCTGGTGCCTGTTTATATTTAAGTAGAGTTATACTATATAGGTAATCTTCTATACGGTATAACTACTATTAGCAAGTTATAGGGCGCGGGCTTTAATAAGGGGTAAGGTAGGTAGGTTATAAGTACGCATAAGTTAGGTATCTATAAATTAGTTAATAGCTCCGCAGTTAATTATAAAACGGCTTTTATATTATTTTATAGTAGTAGTTCCTATTATAGGTAAAACTATCTATTTCCGTCTATTTATTTTTACTAAGTTATTTATTAAGCAGGCTAATATATAGATCCCTCCATTATTAGAGCGTCCCAACCCGCGACTTAGGGCTAGAACTTGGCGTTTTCCGCTTCCATATCCAATTTTACTATTATTACTACGTCTTTATCTTGTATAGTAGTGGCGTATAGCAACGTATTTAGTGTTTAGGGCATTAGGTTAGGTATTAAGTGGTAAATACTAAACCTAACTATTAGGTAGTTTAGGTTATCGCAATAATAGCTTTCTTAATAGCATCTATAGCAGCGTCCTAATTTCTAAAGTAGCTTATACTCTCCGTCTAGGAGTTTTTGCAAAAAGGTTAGTATAGAGAGGTCGATGTTGGCTTTAGTGGTACTTAAGGTAGTAGGTGTCGGTAGCTTAGTATATATAGGTTTAGTAGGCCCAAAGGGCTTCTATAAAGAGGTCTTTAAATAAGGGTTAGTAGTAGCAATCTAATTTAGTTGTCGTTTAATCTTCTATAGGGCTGCTACCATCTTATAAATATCGTTATAGTTATAGCTGGCGGCTGCGTAACTAAGGCAATAAGTAACTTTTTTAATAAGATCCTTTTAGTCTTTAGTATTATCTTAGGCGAGGGCTCCGGTATATTCCTAGAATTTAATATAGAACTTATTAAATAATTTAGTAGGGCTTATCTTTAGGGTATATAGTTTAGCTTAGTTAGTAGCTAGTAGGTTATAGTTGTGGTATATTAGGTCGAGATCATTAAGGACTTCTTAGTAAGACTGCCACTTCTAGGGGCTACTAGTCTCCTATTAGGCGAAGAGTCTATTAAATAGTATATCCTTTATTCGCCTAATAATATAGCCAATCTTAGTATCTTCTGTAGGAAAAAGGTAGGCGCTCTAAGTTAGTTTCTCGTAGATTTATATCTTCTAGTAGCTGTATTCCTTATAGTCTCCTTAAAAGACTAGAGGATTAGGGTAGTATATATTAGATCCTATAGTAACAGTTTAGGTCTAATTATTATGGCTTTTATTGTTGCTGCTTTAGTAGGGGTTCCTATTAGGTAAAGCTGCTTAGCGCTAACCCTCTATTAAGCATTAAGTAGGTAAAGTTACCAGGGGCGTAGAGACTTAGGTGGCGTTATATATAGTAAAAAGGTGTCTAGCGTTATTACGAATGTGCTTATTAAGCTAAGATTATAGGTATTTAATTATGCCTTCTTTTTTGGTAACCGTAGCAATTAGTACAATCTTATTCTTCTTTAACTATTAGACGTCGCGTTTAGACACGCGGAGGTCGTCTTCGGTTTCTTAATATATGTTATTAGTAAGCGCCTTACGAGCTTATAGGTCTTAGATAATATCGCGATCTTAAGCAGTACGCATTTTAGCTCGTATAAGCTTTAGGTAGTAGTTCTATAAAAGGCGGTAGTATTTATTAGGGTCTTATGCTACTATTTTTATAAACGTCTTAGCGTCTTATATTTTAATTTTAATAGGTAGTAGCCCTTCTATTTACTTATCCGTAGTTATATAGTTAATAAAAGATAAGATATTATTGGTATTTATCTCCTTAGGGGTTAGGGCTAATAAATCGAATTCTCTTAGGATTGATTGGCGTTGTAGGTTAAGTATAGGTATTGAATTATTCTTTGGGTTTAATATAGTAGCTAGTAAGGAATATTGTCTTACTATTATAGGTTCCTTAAAAGTATAAAGTAAGGTAATTTATAAATATGTTGCTTCTAGTAGCGCCTATAGTATTATAGAGATATAGAATTGGTTATAGGCTAAGCGTTAGTGGTAAAAAGGCGCAACGTAATGTTATAGAATAAGGGCAGTGGCTATAGAGCGTATATATTTAAGGAGTCTACAAGACGTTACGCGATCGATCGTAAGGGTTAAGGGCGTAAGGAGGTAATATACCTACGCGTAGCTCATATAAGCTATACGCGAAGTATACGCGAGAGCACGGGGCTCTCCTGTGGAGGCCCCTACGGTAGGGTTCTATAACACGTTAGATATAACTTAATAGTTAAAGGGATACTACCTTAATAGCTATTAATATAAATATTTAAATATTTATAACTTACTATATTATAAAGCCTAATATAGCTTTTTTATAATTTTTTTTATCTAAATAAAGTATATTAAAGCGTTATATAAGTATTAAATTAAAGTAATTAATAAGCTAATTTTTATAAATATATAATTTTGGCTATTAAAATTGGACTTTATACCTATATAAGGGAACGGCTATAAACCTACTAGTCTTTAGATTTAGTAAAGACGGTATAAAAACATTATATAGCGTATAGGTAGAAGCTAATATAGGAGTATAAGGGGACTTTATAGATAGGGGGCTATAAGGCACGATTATAGGAATATAATAGATTAGTAAGAGAGACGAATCCTTAAGGAGGTAAGGCCTCTAGGATTGTAGAGACTATATACTATAAGTATATACCTCTAGTACATAACTAGTAACTATCTAAGAGGCGCCTAAGGGTTGTCCTAAGGGTAACCTAAGGTAACTACAATAATATCCCTTATAGGGAGGGTACGACTACTCTTAGATAGGAAAGTTACAGTGCTGTTTATCTGTCTATCTATCTATCCATTAGTCGGTTAGTTGGTCGGTTAGTTAGTTATAATTAATTAGTAAAAAAAAGAAGAAAAGAGTGTATTCCTATAGGTTTATAATATCTAAAAAGAAGGGAAGCTAAAGGCTCTATAAATATAGGAAAATGCTAAGGTACTAGGCGTAAGCCATTTTACCCTACTATACTAATAGTGGTTATTAAATGTTATAGGATAGTAAGATCTTAAAACTACTACTATACCTTCTACCCTAGGTATCTATATAATCCTTATAGATAGGAGATAGACTAGATAGTATATAAGATCCAATTAGAGGATATAAGAGGATACGCCCCTTTCTAGACCCTTAGGGACTAGACACCCCCGCCGAGCTAAAGGCAGTATATAGGTAAATTACTAAACCTTCCTATTACCTCCTAGACCTTTTAAGATACCTTAAAAGTATAATATAAAAGATAGATATATTATAAAGGTAAATAGGCCAGGTAAAGGTAGGGCGCGTAAGACTAGCTAGAAGATTATATTAAGGTTTTTCCCTACTAGAGAATTTTCCTATAAATAGAGGGTAGAAGCCTATATAGACCTAGAAAAGGGGCTAAATCGGGCAATAAATATAACAAATAATAATAGATACGAGATAGATATTAATTAAAACGCCCTCTAATCTCTAATTAAAACTATTAATAATACTTTATAATTAATAGATAAGTAAATAAATATACCCTTTCCTAACCCCTAAGGCAATCGCCCGCGGTAGTATATAGTTACTCACTGTCTATACCGTATTCTACCTAGTAGCGTAGATAATAACCCCCTAGAGTTTACCCTATCTCTTCCCTATAGACTAGTTACGCCTAAAGAGGGCCTAGTAACTAGGGCTTAGGTATAAAAAATACCTAAAGTATATCTATATCCCGTTCGCCTTTTAGTATTATAGTTAAGAGGAGGGGGATATATAGGGGATGGTTAAAATATAGAGAAACTATAAATAAGTATATGTTATTATTTATTTATTACTTAACATCTAGTTTAGATCCTTATTATGCCTATGCGGACTATACCTCAAATATATATAGGGAGAAAACTCTATAAGAAAACCCGTATTTTATCTCTTTACCTTTTAGCCCCATCTATATAGCGCCTATAGGTGGCCTATAATTATCTATATCCTTACTACCGATCTCCCTAGTAACTGTTACTGCCGTAATAAGCTTACGGATATACTAGTATTTTAAATTTTGCTTTCCTACTATAGAGTCTCTAGGGAGTACCTATTCCCCCCTTACCTTTCTTTACTATTTTCTTTATAACCTAAAACTAGTTTAGGATATTCTAGCTAATAAGCTACTAGGTAACCGCCTTAAGGCCTTATTATATTAAGAGTATTATATTATAGTCCTCTAGACTAGCTACTGGCAGTATTACCTCTTAACTAGTACGTAAGGAGTATATAAGGATTACGTACTTTAGTATTTATCTTAACTAGCCGTACTTATACCTAGGGTTACTTACTAAAACTCCTATTCTATAGAGCTAGTCTTTTAGTGCTATTACTCCTATCTTTAGTAGTATTACTATTATATTTTCTACCTTTATTAGCACTTAATAGAGTCCTTAGGCGTTTATCCTCTATAGTATTTACTATACTACAGTTTACTTTCTTTTCCCTTATCTTATTCTTATCCACGTTAGCCTTTTATATATTTCCTTTGCTTCTATATACAGGCCTAGGCTTTAGTACGGCGCTATTCCTTTTCTACTTTTCCTACTTACTTTACTAGTACTTTCTTCTCCGCTCTAGGATTGCTAAGGAGATCTTCCTTAGAGTCTTTCTATAACCGACTTAGGTATATCTTAGTATACTTAAAACGTTATAGTCACGCTTTTTTAATATACTTTATATTATAGTAGCTTAGATATATACCAATAAGGGGGGTATATTCGTTTCTTTCTTAAGTAATACTATATCTATTCGCTTATACCCACCTATTCCTCTTTAAAGGTAGGCTACTTAGACTTTCTAAAGTAGCTTAAGGAGCAATATAGAGGGGCCCTTTTTAGTTTCTCTAAAATCCTAGATACTAGAGCCGTATATTATAGTTATAGCCTTTAAAAGTATAGGCTCTATATAGAGTTATATTATACTATATAGACGTACCTGCTATAACCGGCTTAGCGTAGGCGAGGCGCCTATATTACGCAGTCGCCCCGCATAGGAGAACTATAGAATTTAGTCTTCTACTTTTTATCAGATACCTCTTACAGTCTATTACTATTATTATATTGCTATATACCCTTAGGGCTTTAGCGCCCTAACAAGTTAATAATCCTAGATAATACGCTAAACTATATCTAGCTCCTATAAGCCGCTTACTTTATATATACGCTCTATTAAAGCTTATTATCTACCTATACTAAATACCCTTAGCCCTTAAACTAGTTATTCCCTAGAGCCTTAGATATAGATTAGTTACATTTTCTTATAAAATAAATAGTTATTATTTCTGTTACGGATCTTATACTATAGTAGTATAGATCGTTTTTTAGTTTATTTTATAAGGGGACTCTATAAATAGGGGGCTGTAAGGCATAATTATAGGAATAGATAAATTGTAGAGGAAATAAATCCTTAAGGAGGTAAGACGTCTAGGATTGTAAAGACTATATACTATAGGCACATGTCTCCGGTATATAACTAGTAATTATTTAAGAGATATCTAGGAGTTGTCTTAAGGGTAACCTAAGGTAACCGCATATAAGGGTTATTTTAACCCCTACTTAAGTGCACACCTAGAAGCTCTTAGGGGCTACTAAGGCTAGCCTTCGGCTAGCCCTTAGCACCTCCTTATAAGCTCCTTAGGTTTATAGCCCTCTTATTCCCCTTATTAGTTTATCTCCGCATAAGGCTATTGCCTACCCTTATTACTATATCGCCCTTTTCCATTAACTCCACCTATAACTTATACTTAGCTTACCTACTCCCTACTATATACCTAGGTAATATACCTTATATTTAAACCAATCCTATACCCTTATAGATAGTAGCTTATAGTAAGTTAAGGGCTTTACCCTTAAGTAATTTTATAATTCTCTATTTTTTACCTAAGATAACCGCGTATACTATAGAGTAGGTATACTAGTAGACGCTTAGTAGATTATATCTATATAACAGTATTAGAATATAAATTAGGTCCTTTACCTCCCTAAAATAATCGCGTATACTATAGAGGAACTACATTAATAAGACGTTTAGTAGATTATATCCGTATATAATGGTTAAATAGATACAGATTAGAAGAAAAAAAGGAGATAGTAGCTACCTAGCTAAGGGTTAGGGGCTATCTAGATTGTACGCAATTATCTCCTAAGGCGATTGGTATACCTATATATAATTAGCAGTATAGCGGTACAGCTCTACCCTAATAGCAACTTAAAGGTAATTTAATTATTATCTAAAGGCTTTCTAGTAGGAGTTAAGGGGGATTATACGCAATTAAGCTTGTAATACTTTATAGGCTAACTATGGTTTACTATATAGAGCAGTACCACTAATAGAGCTTAGAAGGTTAAACGTCCTTAAAGAGATATAGCTACCCTAAAGGCTATCCAATTACTATTTAATAGCTATTTAAAGAACTAACGGCTAGCTTCTAAAGCTATCCCTTAACCCGTTAGGGCGAGCAAAGTAGAAGGCCTGTACGCGAACACCGAATTAGAACAACGCGTAGAATTAAACTATTAAATATACCACCACTATGCCTTCTAATCACGCTAGAATTAATGTAGATCTTGTTCAGAAGACTTAGTATAAGATTCCCTAAATAAGACGGCGAAAAAAACCCCTAAAAGCCTTGGCCACTCCCCAAATTGTATATTTTTAAATACGGCTACTAAATCCTACCGATCTAATTGGTGGACTCTTATTGATAACCTACGTGCCTAAGTTGACGGATTAAGGGATAGCTACTACTATATAATTAGGGCTATAGCTGTTAGATAATCTGTATTCTATGTAGCGTAGGACGTATACGAGTTACGTATACGGGGCATATGCATTATAAATATCTTTATCTAAGCCTAGGGGCCCTAGGTCAAGACACGATTAAGATTATTAATTAATTAACCTATTTTATTAACAAATAGCTCTATATAAACCATCTAACAGTTATAAGCCTGGTCCACCAATATAAGAAGCTATTCAGCTATTACTTAATTATTTAAAGAAATTCTACCTTATCGTTAAACTCTGACACCTTATTATTAAAAGACGCAGACTTTAATAGAAATTCTACCTTAATTATTATAGGATAAGATTCTATAAAAGTCTATAAGATTCTACGAGATTCCACCTTAATTGTTAAAGGACGATCCTGTCAGCAAAATCTTATCTTAATTCCTTCTTTACCTATTAGTTAAATGACTCCACTAATATCAAGTTTGTTTACTATAATTATCCTTAATAAGCTAAAAGACTGGGAGTAATGGATCTAGTAACTATAAGCCCTTATAGATAAATAAATTTAGGCCCACGTTAACCTAGTGTTACGGCACTGTTACAGACCCTAGTTAGGGGCTCGCTTGGAGACTTGGCGCCTGTATATAGACGTGTCTTTTCCTCAACCTTCTCTACTCCTTAGCTTAGTATCTTCATAATATAGTATTCTATAAGCTTCGGTTTAGAGGCATTTATACGAGGCGTAACATTATACTAAGCTCACCCACCCGGGGGGGACTTTATTCGTTTTAAAGCTCCCTCTTTACCTCGCCTGGGAAGGCCTGGATAATCTCCTACCCCCGTCCTACGTGTTCTTGCGGAGAACACGCGTCGAACACCCCTAGCTGCGCGTTGTTGACGCGTTAAGTCGCTATTATTAAACCGGGAGCCGGTATTTAAGCAGCTAGAAGGTCTCCTGCGGTTACGATTAAATGCCGACTTCGATGGCTAAGGACACGATAGCTTGCAGCCTACTGCTACCCTACTAGATTAAGCGCGGCTCTCTAGAACCCCCCCCTGACCTTTTCGACTGATATGGAGTTGTACAACGACCTCGGTTAAGACTTAGCCTAGTACTACGGAGAACGACATTATAATCCTGTCACTAAGCCTAGAACTAATCCCGCAGTGTCGGCTAAGATAAGCCAAGATATAACCCGAGCCGTGCCATTGGGCGGTAGGTGCATGTTATCCGCGAAGTCCTCTAGTATGCATTAGGTTCGGGCCGACAGCTAAAACGAGCTAACTTATAACCCGAGCCGTGCCATTGGGCGGTAGGTACATATTGTCCGCGGTATCCTCTGAAACGAATCCTACCCGTTGTCCCCTAGCTACTACGCTGCGATAACCACCCTAATTAATACTAAGCCGTACAAGGAGAGACGAAATTAATTAGGAAGGACCTGACGCTTGCACCGTACTGCTACCCAACCAACAAGCGCTGCATTGATACGCCTGCGCCCGAACACCGTCGCGCTAATACGCCTGCGATTAATCGACCAACAATAGCGCTGATATGCCTGCTATTACCTAACGCTTACACCGTACTGCTACCCCAACCCTAAACCGACCGTACGATCGCGCTAATATGCCTGCGATCGAACCAGACAACCGTTGCGCCTATACGCCTGCGACCAGACAAGAAACTCGTGCTAATACATATACAAGCCGACAAGATTCCGTGCTAATTTGCCTACGGAAAATGAACCTGTCACTAGCACCGTACTGCTATTACAATAGACCTTTGCTGCTCTGCCTGTAGCTAACCGACCGAATAATTGCGCTAATCTGCCTGCGATTTACTAATTAAATGATCGCGCTAATACGCCCGCGATCTATAAACGAGATAATAATTATGCTGATATGCCTATAATCTTAATTACCGTCGCGCCGATACGCCTGCAATACGCCTACAATTTAAATGCGGCCTAAACGTGGTTTAAATGCAAACCGACCAACTGATCGTGCTATTATGCCTACAATCTACCGACCGAACGATCGCGCTAATACGCCTGCGATCTATCGACCGACCAATAGACGAGCTCTGCGTTTAACTACTATCATCACCCGATGCTTGCACCGTACTACTACCCGAATTAATAAGCTCTGTGCCGATACGCCTGCGGTCCCAATTACTATCGTGCTAATACGCCTACGACCCATAAGATAAGACACCGTGCTAATACGCCTACGGAAGGATAACCCTTTTTAACTAAGACTAAGCTATATACACTGCAAGGAACGACCTCGACTGAGACTAGTGCTGCGATAGGCGAAGTTAATTAGGATAAACTAGACAATAATAGCGCCGATACGCCTGCTACTACCATCTGACGCTAGCACTATACTGCCACTGGACCTCTACTGCCTTGCCTGCAGCTAAACTAATACCTTACTGCCTTGCCTATAGCACTATAATAGACTTCTGCTGCTCTGCCTGCAGCACCATAAACGACTTCTACTGCTTTGCCTGCAGTATTAACTGTATATAAGGGAGAGCTTTGCTCCCTAGAATATAACCCCGTTGCTGGCATTATACTGCTACCTAAATAACCTATTGCTGGCACCGTACTGCTACTAAACGGACAAGAGCTCGTGCCGATACGTATGCGAGCTATAACTCCCTAACCCCCCCACCCTTATTAAAAACTTTTTTACCTACCTTTTTATAAGAGGGGGATTAGGGGGGCTTTTTTTATGGCTTGGGGCGCGCTATAATAAAAGGGGGGATAGTAGGGCTAGGAGGTACCGGAGTTTTAGAGGAGGAACAACAACCAACAGAGGGCTCCTAGCGATATACCTCCCGCAGCAGCAGGAGCTATAAGACAGCTGCCTGCCCTATGTTAACCAGGTATAGTAATATACCCCCACAGCAGCAGAAGCTGCAGGACTGCTATAAGTCCTAGGTTAACCGGCATCGCGATTAAGCGCCTAGATGCCAAAATTCTTTTTTTTTCTCTTTCTTTTCTAATAAGGGGCTTATACAAAGCCTAAGGGCAGGCTTTCTTAAAGGAGGGGGTGATATTACGGCACCGTTACAGACCCTAGTTAGGGGCTCGCTTAGAGACTTGGCGCCTGTATATAGACGTGTTCTTTCCTCAACCTTCTCTGCTCCTTAGCTTAGTATCTTTGTAATACAGCATTCTACAAGCTTCGGTTTAGAGGCATTTATACGAGCCGTAACACCTAGATAAGGAAGCACCTTAATAAGGTTTACTATAAGAACTACCCTATTTAGAAGTTATAGATTTTAATAAAAATATAACCTTATATATAGCTCTTAATAAATTAATAGAGGGCGTACAAGAATAGCAGACGATACTATAATTAGGATATAAAGTATTTCCTAAAATAAAAAGAGCACCTTTAACAGATCCGCATCTAAATTACGTTTATAATATCGATTTAGAAGAAGCTACTACTTAACCCTTCCTTATCAGTTAAAGAATGGCTATTTTTATTAAAAGAGAGCACAGAACCTACCTTGTTATTTATTAGGAAGAAGGTACAATACTAGTATATAGAAGCTCTTAAGGGGTTTAAATACTTATTAAAATTAAATTATTGGCTAGATTAATGGGAATATATAATATTACTAGAAGAGATATATAAAATACCCTAAATGTCTAATAGAATCTGGCTTTAAGAATTAGCAGAAGTTATTTAACCTTTTAGCGACGCCTATTATATAAAGTATACTACTAAGTTAAATAACCCTTAGAAGTTAAGATTTTCTAAATACTGTAGAGTAGCAAAGGAGCTATAAGAAGGACTTGGAACACCCTTAAAGAAAGTTAATACTACTATAAGAGGGAGTACCTTTAATATAGACTTCGCAGAGTAAGCTATTAAGGATTACTCTAATACTATTAAAGGTTTATAAAGAGGATAAGCCTTAGTATATAATAGACACTTAAAGAGAGCTAGAATACTAGTAGATAAGAAAATGTCCTATAAGAAGCTAATACCTAAGTGCTTAGCGTGCGGAATATAAGGACATTCCATTTAGGACCATTAGTATTTATTTAAAAATAAGAAACCCATAGGAGTTATAATTAAAAATACTCGCATTAAAAGGGCGCTAAAGAAGGTAGAAAAGAATAAGGATCTCGCTAACTAAGTTATAAAGATTAGACTTAAAAAATAAGAAGATAAGGCTTAATAATAATAGGACAAGAGTTAGGAAGTTAAGATTAAGGGAGAAGCTAATGTAATATTCCTAGAATTTTTTTACACTGGCTAACTCCATCTACTAAAGCTATTAACTATTCTTAACTTAGGAACCACTCTCTATATCTTTAATAACCTCTCTTATTTCTATAACTTTAGGAAAGCTCTAAGATACAAATATGTTATCGCCGGTAGCTTAGAAGTGCCTATACTAGGCTATAGTAATATTACTATCTAAGTTATAAAACTAGACAAGGGTAAGGGAATCCTATGTCTTAAGGATGTTGCCTTTTATATGGACTTTAATATAAATCTAGTGTTATTCCGTCTACTTTAAAAATAAAAATACTACTAAAATAATAAAGGAGACAATAATTTTCTAGTTTAGAAGGATAATATAATCCTATATTAAATAGAAGAATGTTATAGATAATAGATTATTAAATACGTCCAATTAGAAAGTCTATTAGGGTTTAATATAAGCTAACTACTACGCCGCCAACGGAAGCGTAGAGCATTGTTAAGAGACATTTATCTAGATATAAAAGGTAATATATAACTATAGTATCTACATCTAGGTCATCTAGGACTTATAAGCCTTTATTAATTAGGTATTAACGCCCTAAGAGTTAAGCTTTAAGGCCCTAAGACAACGGAATGTTAATACTATAGTCTTGCTAAAATTAAGTATTAGGTTTTACGAAGGTTCTTAAAATAGAAAATTAATAAACCTTATTTTAACCTCTATATAGACCAGACTAACCTTAAGAAAGCGTATACTAGATTCGTATAAATTATATTTATTTATAACACCTACTTAGGAAAATCCTTCCCGTACTTTATAATAACGCATAGTAAAAAAAAGGAGACACTACGAGTACTTAAAGATTTTATTAAGTGGATTTGTCTAAGGTATAACCTTAAAGTTAATACTATTAGATTAGACAACAAGCTAGGGAAAAGGAGAACCCTTAAATGGCTATGGTCCTAAGGGATTATATTTAAGCCTTTAGCGCTATATACCTGAGCTTAAAACGGTACCGCTAAACGCTTAGGGGGTATAATTATTAAGAGAGCATAGGTAATAAGAATTACTACTAATTTACTATATAACTTATGGGATGAGATTGTTAACTATATAGTCTATCTTTAAGATTAAACGCTATAAGAAAGCAGTGGATGGAAATCGCTATATAAGAGGTTCTATACCTTTTTAGCTAATAGGAGATTAAAAAAACCGTAACTAGCGCACCTAAAAGCCTACGGCTGTAGGGCGTATGTAATAACGTTAGATGCCTAGCTAAAGAAGAAAAGGCTAAGCAAGCTAGATCCGCGAGCCTATATTAGCTACCTTATTAGCTATAACTTTACTAATATCTATAGGATCTAGATCTTATATAAGGGTATCGTTATCTCTATAAGGGATATTATCTTTAATAAAAAGATATTCTTTAACGGCAAGCGAACGGACATCTTAGAGAACCTATATACTAAATTAGACATGCTAATTAAGAAGATTTAACTTTCTAATACCCTAACTAAGAATAAGGTTCTCCTAAAAGATAATAAAGAAGTATTTAAACCATTAATTTAAGAGGAAGATAACGATATTAATAAGCTAGTTTAAACCTTTAATAAGTTAACAGACCTTAAGCTTATAAGAGCTCTTAAAGACGTATATTATACGCCACCTCTAACGGAAGAAGATAAAGAATCTCTATATGCCTTTTACGTTAGGTATCCTATAAAGTCAGATATATAAAATTAGGACATTGTTTAACTAATAGGAGACGGGTTTAACACTTAGGGGGTGTTTAACAACTC
>Ga0307515_10007995_pt1 | contig 20752 bp, 21 predicted proteins | sample 17_EM_MG_FD_194513 | JGI IMG/M metagenome (GOLD analysis project Ga0307515, IMG submission 194513) | Populus trichocarpa ectomycorrhiza microbial communities from riparian zone in the Pacific Northwest, United States - 17_EM | ecosystem: Host-associated > Plants > Roots > Unclassified | place...
CCATGTCAATCATCCCTATATTTTTATAGGAACCCAGCCTGGTCTAGGCTCTGAATTACTTGGGTCACGGGTTAAATTGTTAGGTCAGGTCGGGTTTTAAATAGATTTTCTGTCGAGTTATCTCAATCTTATTACCAGAACCATATATTTTGAGGATTAGCTCGAGTTTGCTTGTCTCTTATTACTTAGCTTACACGTTTATCACGTAGCCTCGAGTTTGTTCAAGTCGTGTTTTTTTGTCTCTTTTTTAGTCAATCACTCGCTTCCTAAGGTTTTTTTCCAAGGTTATTGTTGTCATTTAAAAAAAACTTTATAATCGTTGACCATTTTTTTATCGTCTCATTAAAACAAAATCGGCTGATTCAAACCATTCAATTTTTTTTGCCCTTGTTTTTTTAAATTTTTTTTTAATTTTATTCTTTAATATGGAGTTTTTATTTAATTTTATCCTTCAGTGTTGGATTGATTTTTTTTTATTTGAATCTACCCAATAAACAGGTTATATCCAAGTAACTCCCACATCATTTAATTTAAAACTTGAGATAAATAAATAGTTACGAATAAACCAGTAAAGTATCTAAATGGAGTTCATCATAAGTAAGAACTTTAGCCAAAGGTCAAGTTCTCTACATGAATGGGACAACAGAACTTAAAATTGCCCCCACCTGATTTTGGTGGAACTTAGATAGGTTTGTTGCGACACGACAAGCACGCACCAATGTTTTAGAGTTGACTCGGGAATTCGCGGTCGTAGCGAAATATATAGCGCTAATTACTGTAGGGTGATAGCCATAGAGCATAGGAGAAGCAGATCTTACTAAACCCTATAGGATAGGTCAAATAAATATTAACATGTGAACACAAGCTCAGATTGTTATTCTGGAAAAGAAGATGCAAACAGACAAACTACCACAAGCATGTACTGTAAAGAACGTAAGGTAAAAAGAAACCTCGTATCTAAAGTTCAATGGAAATCGTGAAGGTAAAAGTAAAAGGGAAAAGATGAAATTAAAATAGAGCCATTACAGATCAAGTTGGACGGTTTTATGATTTGTATGAAACAATTCGTATTATACTCGGCTAGCTCCCAGACCGCAAGGGAAAAAATATTGCAAATACAGGAAATCCTCCGCTTGCTCGCTACTAGCAGCCAAAAAATGATTCCTACCAAAAAAATATTACATCACTTATCCACACACCTAGGACAGAAAAATGCCATGTTCATTGTTTCAATTACACCTTCGTCCCACCAAAAAAGAACACAAAAAAAAAACAAGAAGAATGAAGGCACCCAAGCCCAGAAAAACACCACCGCCATATCAAAAGCCCAAACAGCTAGGATACTTTTTTTTCTTTAAGCAACTGGGAATTCGCAACTAATTCTACAAAAAAAGGGTGGTTGTTTGCATATCAGTAGCTGCCCATCGGTGGCATGCCAAAAGGTGGCATTGGAGGCATCCCCATTCCACCCATGGGTGGTGGTGGAGCAAAACCTCCTCCCATTGTTGGTCCACCCATACCAGGCATGGGCGGTGCAGGCAAAGCAAGAGGAAGTAACTGAGCATACATGTTCTGCAAAAAATCACATGAATCGATCAACATAAGATTTAACAACAAAAAAATGTAAAAAAAAAACATCAGGTGGGACATGTAAAACTCAATGTTTATGTGGAAACCAACTCTTCCAGGCAAACCTAATTCAAAGAGATGCTATTTATAAAAGTAAATGTGCCAGCTGTCACACCATGTACTTTGACACCACCTGGATGCAAAATGATTACCTGCTGAGCAATTACATCCTTCTCTTCCTGCTCTTTGGCCTTGACTTCTTTCTGCGCCTCAATTTTGTACTTCACGAGTTCATCAACTTTGCCTGTGTATTCACGGATAAACTGCAAATAAAGAAAGAGGAAGAAAGATGAGAGAATCATCGTGCATATGCTTCAATATTCCAGGTAGGATGGCCAAGTAGCTTAAAAGGGTTAGTTTGCTCATAAAATGCAAATAACAAACATATGCAATCTGAAATAATAAGATTGGAGAATCGACAGCTAAGAAATCACCTGCAACAGGTACGGGAAAGCAAAGTCAATCATATTATTCATCCAGGCAAGCTCAAGGGCAACATCTGGCCGAATCAAATCATAACAAACAAAGAGGCACGATGCAAAGCATTCCTTCTTGCCCTACACAATCACCGAATAAAAGCAGAGTCAATGAGCCAACCAAAAACATTAAAAATTGACTAGATGACATGGTAAAAGTAAGGCCTAAGTGTAAAAACAGAAGAAAACATTTGAAATCATAAGACTTGAGTATTATCCTTCCCATAAATCACAAGCCGCAATCCTGAGATGCACAAGTGGTAAAATTATTTGGAGTGAAGTATTACACCAAGACTAATAAACAAGGAAAATGTACTAGAAACGGTTCACATGTATCCATCTACCTCTCCAGCAACGAAAAAGAAGTATAACACACCTCAGCACAATCAAGCAAACTCACCCTAATTTTAGTGAAAGGAGAAAATGAAGAACTTGCTAAAATGGTCAATCATCCATGCCAATGAAAGATGTCATATCATTTATGCACTCCAGTACACACCTGTTCAATGAAATAAACCAGCAACTCCTCTGCAAGTTCACGATCACCAGACTGTGATGCTGTCTCCATGGCATCTTTATAAAGGTTATCTTTCTTTGACAATGCAATGGATTGCTTCCATCTTCCTGCCTTCTTGTAAATGTACGCAGCCACACGCCTCATTTCAAGAAGCTCATGTTTCTCAATCTGGGCAAATTTGTACCAAAATGGATTACAAAATCAGAGTTTCATCAATGATCAGAAACAACAATATTATAGACCTTACCTTCTGTGCAAGGCCAATCTGATCAAAGTTATCATGCAAATCAATTGATTCACGCAATCTTTCATAGTCCTCCTCTTCTACATAAATTTGATTCAAAGCCTCATTCACAGCAGACACGTTGTTGCTCTGAACTGCAATCATGTATGGCTTCACAAGAAGCAAATGACCAGCCTGAAAACCACAAAGAAATACCACACAATCAAGAGAGATAGAACCATTGGAAGAGAGTGAAAAATCTGCTTCTTAAAATAACATGCAGTGGCACAAGCAAAAACCTTCCGCATAATGTCAACAACACGAGTATGGTCCACACGAAGTGCCAGCACATTGAGAAGATCATTGATAAGATCAGGATGTTCTTGCAAGTAGAAATGCACGGCCTTATAATATAGCTCTACATTAGCAACTTTGACAGCAACATCTTTGAATTGCATGTGATCCCATGCCTCCGGAGAATGGTTCATAATGGTAGTTGCAGCATTATCAAATTCATCATATTGAATGTACAAATAGGTAAGTTCCTTCCAGTGTTGCTGTTCATCACATGCTCGGATAAGCTTGGGAATGTTGAGACGGGTTGAGAACAATTTAATGTGCTCCATGAGTTTCTCAGGACGATATCTAGCATACAGCACTCCCAACTCTGTGAAAATCCCCATGTGTGCACGTTCTAAACCTAAACCACTCTCCATGAGAGAGATCAATTCATTGAAGTATCCTCTGTTCTGGTAATATTCGCTGACCTCCTCCAAATCATCCACCTACAAATTCCAAACCCACAAAATATTGAGAAATAAATAGCACAAAATAGTTTTAAATAAACAAAGTGAGCACATGTTAAAACCATTATGCAAGAAGAAATTAGACATTCTACATTTTTATGTCAAAAGAACAAATTAATATAATGTCTAAAGGTAAAGCACAACTAGATCTTGATTTTGATTTAAAATCTAATTGACCTACAATCTAATGTGAGAAGTTTACTGGACATGAAGAAAATAATTCAAAGTTTTACTTTGAAAGATCCACACAACTAAAATAGACTCGGACATCAGTTCCTTTGCAATAGAACTTTGAAAAAACAAAACAAAACAAAAATCACCTGTATAATGATGTTAAGACCACATATCTGAGCCAGACGGAACTCCTCTGCATCAACACAAGCAAAGCAAACTTCCTTCCATGTCTTGGCACTGTTGGCTTTCCGAGCTGCATCAACAGCACTTTGGAACTGTTTCAACTTCACTAGTGTGCTTGCCAACTTGGCCCAGTTTGCTATAAATTGGAATATAATTCTTGCAGCCTCATAAAGAGCTTCATCATATAAGCGATCGCCAACATTTTGGAGATTTGCCACATTTGGCATGAGAATGAACTCCTCAATGTCACTCAACCTATCAATCTTTGCATATGCAAAAATAAGCTCACTATCCACCTTTGGCTCTTTTGTCTTCTGCCTAACCATGAGAAGGTACTTCAACAAATCATGATAGACATTTGCATCCTCAGCAGCACGAATGACTTCCAGGAATTGAGTAGCGTCATCTGCACGAATAAATGACTCAATTGCTTCACTCACAAGGCCCTCTCTGAGTTGGGCCTTGGCCACCTGGCTCCAAACAGCATCTTCTTCAACACGGAATGCAAACTCCACGGCACGGTCAATGCTTTGGATGTTATCCAATAAAACATTAACAGCCTGAACATTCAAGTTGAACTTCTTGAAAATTGCAAATGCTTCCTCGTAAAGCTGAGCTTCAACTGCCACTTCCCCAACAGCAGGTCCATCAAAGTTATCTAATCTATTAATGTAATCCATAACCCTAGAAGGATCAGCCTTAATTGCTGTCAAGATAAGTAGGTTTTGGAGATTGAAATTTCCACTGAATGCAGAGTTTTGGAGCACAATCTTCTCAAGAAGCTCAATCAATTCATGGGGCAGATCAGCAGTCATGAAAGCTTTAACAGCAGCAGAAACTTGCTCTGGGCTCTTACTTTCCGGCAAAGCAGTAGATACAACTTGATCAATAAGCTGTCTTCGGTATTCATTTTCAGGATTCAGAACCTTCTCCCAAAGATCACCATCCATCCTTTCAACCACATATCTGAAACCATAGTATAAGTACATGATCTTCTGAGAATGAAACGTAACACTTCAAAAAAAACTAAACAAATCAACAAACCTGGCTTGCAACTTGAACAAAGAGTTCTTATTTGTGACATTGATGAGTTCTTCATCACATTGTCCTCTCCGGTAAGCAACAACAGCAAGGGTGGGATCACGTTTCTCACAATACTTGCCCACAACCCGGGAATCATAGTAAGGATTGGTGGTGAGGAAGTGTTCTGGGTTGTTATTGCTATCAATGATGATTTTACCAAGAGCATTGTGAACATGTACATCTTGGCTTCCCTCACTCACAAGATGTTCCAAGAACTGAGTGAGCAAACGAAGTCGATTTCTGAAAACCACAAACAAAGAATTAGAACAACGAAATAAAAAGGAACAAGGGCCAAGAATCAGGGGCAAACTGAGAGCTACCTCTTCTCACATTCCTCCACAAGGGGCTCAACTGGAAGCAAAGAACGGACAGAAAGAATAAGGCCCTTGATAAAGTCTTCGGCGCATTCATCATCTAACAGCTGCCCGACAACTAAAGGAGCATTCCCTGGGTTCACCTGTCAAGAGAATCATGTCAATTTCCAAATACTAAAAATTGAGCAAAATCATATGACAATCAATATAACATTTGACAGTCAATAGGACAGGCAAAAACTAGCATACCTTTTGAACATAACCCTCTATATAACGAAGCATGTTGCTTGAATAGAGGTAGTGTGTGAGATCAGCAACAAAACCAAAACGGTCACAGACATTTATTAGAGGCCTTGCATCCGGAAGCTTGGCTTCCATCAGAAAGTTCTTTGTCTTTTCAGGATCATAAAAATTTGACTCCCTAGTAACACGCTCAACCTCCTTTATTTGTCCGGTTCTAGCAGCTGCCTCGATGTACTTAAAATGTATATCAGGATCCTCGCTGCCACATGATTCACAGGAAAAAGGACCACATAATAAATAAACAAATTTAAACAACCAAATCGAGACCAAAAAGAAAAAAAAAATTCTGATTCACTAAACATAATACCTGGAACTCAAATATGACCCCAAGAAAAAGTACAACCCTTCATATGATTTGAATTGTTCGAAAAGTTTTACGCATGCATCAACACCCAACTGCTCACAATATTCCTTGGCAGTCTGCACAGATGCACATGAGTTAGCATCATGATGTACGGAAGATCTTGACAAACAACTCAAGACAAACTTTATGTACCTGAACAATTATCTGAAGGTTGCCTCTTAGATTAACCAGTAAGAGATCCTTCATGCACTCCAGAGCCCATTCTCGTGAAAGAGTGCCAAAAAACTCAACAAGTGCCTGCAAAGAACAGCAATTACATGAGCAACTTGATATTTCCAATACAAGAATATAATACAATAATTTGACGAAACATACCTGTGGCTCTATTGCATGTGTATTCACGATCACACGTTTAATATCTGGCAAATCCGTATAATGCTGCAGAAAAGGTAATATTCACTCAAAGGAATGGCAATAGGTCTGCATAGAATACGGAAAAAAGAAAAGGTAATCACCTGCAGGGCTCGGATGTAAAGACCAGCTTTTTCACAGAGTTGAGCAATACGAGGACGATCATAGTGGCTAAACATCCCATTGGCTAGAATAGCATCAGCTACATTAGGAAATGTTACCAGATTTATCTCCAGAACCTACATAAAAAAAGAGTCTCAAAGCCGGACATGGGAGAAGATATACAGATATAAATATAAAAGCTTCTTGGAGAACTATGTCAACCAACAAACCTTTGTTTGGAGGTAACCATGTTCTGCTAAATTTGGCTTCAAAACATCCAACAGAAAGGCTGTTGCCTCACGGATCAAGTTCCTCTAAAGGAAGACAGGGACACATCCATTAGAGTTACAGTGAATCGCACAGAATGACAGTATGATAAAGTTTGCGACCAACAAAAATTGACTTCAAATGCACTTCATATTATATAAATCCGCAAATCAAAAGAAGTGACGATCATGAGCAAACCTGAAGAAAGAGATCAGTAATGGTATTGTAGTCAACTGGACAGCCACCTTCCATTTGGGACATCATCAAAGCAAAGTTAACAGCACCCTACGGTCCAAATTCAAGAAGAAACTTTAGTTTATTAAAAACATCTAATAACAAATTTAGTTTGAGATAAATAAGTCAAAAGGCGGTACATACAGTATAATTTTTGTCTGAAACCAAACAAATACAAATTAAACTCACTGAAAAAGGTACCTGTGGATCTGTACGGAGAATTGTTTGCAGAAGGAATAAATAGTCAGGAGCATAGCCAACCTAAAGCAACAAAAGAGAACACAAATGGGATCAGAACCCATAATTGATCAAAAATAACATAATAAGAACAAGAATAATAGGAGGTATTCAGAAGAAAAAAAATAACAGATATAATTAAGAAACGTTGTAACAATAAAGAGGTATAATTAAGAAATGCAAAAAAAAAAAACTGTCCTTTACCTGCTTCGAGTATATCAAAATTTTGTCAAACTCCCTTCTCTCAGCAAAAGCTGCAACAACTTTAGGGGTTGCCCTAGCTTTAATATATATTTTCAGAGCAAGATCATTATCCACTGTCTACAATGACAACAAGATCAACATCATTTAAGTAATCAATAAATACAAGTTAGAAATTGCTGAAACAGAAACTTGAGGCATCTCAAAAAAGCTTCAACTATCTAATTTTTCTATAAATCAAACCTTCACAAGGTCTCCCAGTTCCTCAGTACACTCCAACTTGTCCTCTGCCAACCAGTTCTCCAAAAGATTCTTTTTGTTCTGATTGACCACAAGGCGGGACAATTCCAATGACTCAAATGCATTAAGCTTTCCTCTAGTTAAAAGGGTCCCAAAGTATTGCAATAAGGGAGGGGTTTGCCCAGGTTGCACTGGAACACTCTGCATGTTTCAAATAGATAGATACAGATTGCTATGGTTAATTTCATCAAAATTGAATGGAGAATAAAACTTAAACAGGTACAACATTAGCACTGAATTAAAACAAAGAGAGAACCTGAAACTTGGCAACTGTGTCAGGAGTTCGAAGAATGCCTTGTGGTGACTCAGCAGCAAGCTCAGCAGCTTCTTTATACTTTGTTTGAGCGAATAATTCTTGGAAACGCTGGACAACCTGAGATCCCCAAGATAGCAGGCAACTGAGTTCTCATCACATGTGAAACACAAAGTAATTTTTTTCTTAAAATAAAAAAAGAATAAGAAACATATGACTTACCAGATTCTCAGCACCAGGAAGGTTTCCTCTTTTGGCTAGATTGACAGCAAGCTCCAGATTATTCAACTATAACAAGGATAGTCAGATTAATCCAAAACCAGAGAGCATTTCATCAAATGTTACAAAGAAAGAAAGGAAGCATATGAGCACACCTGGCCACTAACAAATGGCACAATCATTGCTTCATTTACAGTAGCCAACAACACCTGGCCTCGCCTATTAATGGCATAAAACCCTCCCACCGTTGAAGCCTCGGCTGTCAAAAATATTGGATCTGGACTAATTCTGTTTCGGTATACTGCAGTAGCTGTCTCCAAATCATAAACAAATAGCAGCCCAAGCTTCGTGATTGCATAAATCAAACTGTATTTGTGGGATATCTGCCATTTAAAAGATTTATGACTTATCAGGGATTGTTGATCAATAAAAGTAAGTTCAAAAAAAAAAAAAGGTGTAGCAGATACCTGCATTGCCACAGGAAAGTCATCAGCAAAATCAGGAGGAAAGAACAGATCTGCCTGTTTCTTCGTAAATGATGGCTTCCCTGTAACAAGGTTGCAAATGTTAAGACCGGGAATGAATGATTCATAACTCCAAATCCAAGGTAAGGTAATAGAGGGAGTCGTTTCAAGGTAACTGATCATAAGCACAAAAGACAATGTTAAACAAATTCTAAACATGTTGCTCGACACTAGACAGAAAAGAAGAAAAGGAAAACATATAGAGAAAGCAAAATGGAAAAACAAGAGGCATAGAGACAGTGAATGAAGCAGACTGACCTGGCTGGGCACCAAGCTCAATAACATGCAACTTCGATGTAATCTGCCCAGCATTAAAAGATTTTGTGGCAAAAGAAATCAGAGTGGAAGGGTTCTCGTTTCCTGGAACCTGCTCAACACCATAAATGTAAGGACCCTTGTTGCAAAAAAGGAAAAAAAATGTGATACAAGAAAGAAAAGGAGGATTATGGTTCAGAGAAACCCATACCTTATATTGTGCAAATGATGCAGCATGTGCTTCAAGAGCTTGGCTACGTTGTTGATCCACAGAGAAAAGTTGCATGTTCCCTTTAACCAATTGTTGCCGCTGAAAACAAATACATCAGTAATTAAAACCATTAACACCATCAGGTTATGGAAAAACATTCATAAAGAAATAAACCTCGTAAACTCAAGCTGTAATAAGGGCTATCCTTAACAAACTATGGGTCAAAACTGTTGAAAAAAGATAAATAAGTAACATAACCACCTTAAGGCAAAATGGCAGAGGGAATTAATAAATTGTAATGAAGAAACAAGACAGCTGAAAAACAGTCAGAAAGAGCTCTTCCCTAATTCATATCATGACCATAAACACCCCAACCAGAGGTCACGTCACTATGTTGGCTAGTCCAGTCCCGCCTGCTAGTTTGATTTTAAGCTGCCACAGCTTCAGAAGCCCCAGGGACATCCAATACTATGGCCAACTATATTTAGCATGCCTAAGTAATTTCCTAATCATGGAAATTCTAAATTTCTCCTAAGAAAGTGGTGAGTGTTGTTTTATGAAAAAAAAACAGAGTAATTTAACAGCTTTCAAACAAAGGCAACAACATACCTCAGGTGAGCCAGGAGCAATTCCAATCAAAACTAACCATTTCTCAGAAGGGTCACATTTGTAGTTTATAATCTGATTGCTTTGCAAATTAGCAGTTCTCTCAAACATCTTCACTGGTTCAGAATCACCTAAATTAATGGAACAATTGCATTCATATACGAGAAACAATTCGAAAATGATAAAGAACAAAGTGACAACATGGATTGGAAAGCATGCAGAGGAGTAAGACTAAAAAAGCCAGTGAAGAAGATATGCAAGTTATGCCACAAATTCAGGACTGCAAAAGGATTCTGACCTTCAATAGACCAATGATAAACTGATGTCTGTGTAACCAGGCCCAGCATCTTAGGGGTTATCCACTTCCAAAAGACAATCTAGGCATAAAGCAAAAGGACATGGTTCAGATAACCTAAATCACTACAGCTTTAGTGAAAACAGTACCGATCATCAAATAGCATATCACAAAATGCTATGAGGTAGGTTAAAAAAGTTAATACCTGCTCAGGCATCTGGTATGATTTCATTTTTGCTTTCATCTCGATGTTAAATATTTGTAAGTGATCCTGAGTAGTTCCCGGAAGTTGGGCTTCAAAAGAATGCCCCAATTCATCAGCAGAAGGAAAATATCTAGATAAAATCACAAGTGTGTGCACACCCGTGCTCAAATAAATAATATGCTTCAAAGACAATCAAGACATTTTCACGTGGCTTAATAAAAAATTCCTAGACAGACAGGAAATCACAGAAATCCACATATGACATGCAGGTCTGATTAATCAAATCAGCTTAAAAATTCACTATCACCACGTTATCATTATATCTAGTACAGCAATCCAAAAAAAAGGAAAAACTCCACATCATAGTGCCTGTTTGGATTAAGATAACATATCCAGTTCAATTTTAATCTTCAAAAGAACGCTACTAGATATCCAGCATTAATTCCATGTTTGCCTAAGGGATAATTGTACCTGCACATCTTAGGAGAGCAAATTTAAGAGAAAGTATCACCCACTTGGTTGAGTTCTTTAGCGTAAAAAACATACATTTACAAGGAATCATAAGTCATAACAAACTTTAAGGAGAAAAACATGTGCTGAGGGGAATAGAGATTGTCCACAAACTTCCAAATAAGGAAAACAATGCCTTCAAGAAAAAATCTAAAAAAGCTATGAATACCCATAAACGATCACAAGAATAGCAACGTGCACGATGCATTATCAGCAATTAGAGCCAGAGGATTCAAACAATCAAATCCTACCTTTCAAAGCAAGGATTCTAGAATTTGGATTCATGAGAGCAGAATCTGCAGTGATAGGGCGTCTCAATGGCTGCATTGGCATGTTCATATCGATAATTACAACACTATTTTGTGGCGCTGTTTCCCGTACACATATATACTTGTCTGATTCCATCGTTACATTTGTAAACGTAATAAACTGAGGACTAATCCCGATAGCCGGTAACTGCAAAAAACAATAGATCACACAAAATTCACCAACTCAGCTCCTCCTAACTTATAAATCACCACTCCTTTACTAGAATTTTCAAAGAAACTGTAAAATTGAAGTGTTCTAAATCAAATAATTACAGCGACTAAGCACTTACAAACCCTGTAACAATATAATCAGTAGATCTGGGCATAGAAACAAAGCATCAGATCTATAGAAACTCTAGCACAAGCTAACTTTTCACGTGTCACGTCAAGCTAAATTACAAATCAACACGTTCTGGATTCAAAATTGAGCAAAAAATGATTGATCACTCTGTTATTTTACTCATAAGCGAGCATATTTCAGTTCGAAGCACAATTTTCTATCTAAACTGAACTTCAATTTAGAAAGAAACGAAAAACAAGCGAAGAGACAGGAGTGGGTGAGACTAATTACAGTTAAGACTTCCTTCATGGTGATCGGGGCGTTAGCCGCGGCCATGGTTGCTGATTAGATCGACGGCTCAGAGTGTGCTAATCGGATCTGTGATTGAAATTGAACCGTCGACTTGAGAGTCAACAACGTTGAGGATTCAAATCGCTGCAAGATCTAAAGCAGCGATAAAACCCTAAAATATTCCCTCGGAATCAAAAGAAAAGAAAGAGAGATCTAAAGAGAGGAGTGGGGAGGGAGAAGGGTGTGTCACTGTGTGGTATAATAGACCGGTATAAATGAAAAGGAAATGGAATGTGAATTCCTTGACCAGTTTAAGAAATGAGAAAAGTACACATAAAAAAAAAATTCTTGCTTAACGGAAGGCAGACGTGTTAAGCTGTGCGTTTTGGTGACTCGGAATGCAGTCTGGTTTTTTTTTTTTTTTTTTTGATGTCAGATTTGGACTTGACCCATGAGTCCATGGCCCGACCCCTCTTGTTTTCGCTTTTGGCTTGTGTGCGCGTGTAGTGCTTGAAAATATGCAGGTGTTAATGATGGAAACTTTTTTTTAAATGCGGGATGGCGGTTAAAATTTAATTTTTTTATTTAAAATTAATTTTTTAAAATTTTTATATTATTTTAATATGCTGATATTAAAAATAAATTTTTAAAAATATAATAAATTATTTTAATATATTTTTAAATAAAAAATACTTTAAAAAATAATCAATACTATATTCTTAGACACCCATAAAAATAAATCATCTTCCTGAGATCTTGGTATCGAGCATCTTGGCTACGATGGAACTGGTGATGTTATGGTCCTGTCATAAAAATCTAAAGATTCTAAACTAAGGTTATATTGGTATTGTAATAATGAGTATTTTAAAAAATATTTAAAATATATTAAAATATTTTTTAATTAGTATTTTTAATATTAATATATGAAAATTATCAAAAAATGAAAAATATAAATTTAATAAGTTTTTAAAAACAAATAAACTTTAAAAACGTACATAAACACAACAAAAACATAAAAAACAAACCGTGCTTCAGAATTGGATGAGAAGGCATCTCCGTTTGACTTTCTACGCTGGTATGATTGATCTGTGAAGCCTTCGGCACACTAGATGCACAAAATGTCATCTGGCTACGCACATGTATCCTCTGTAGGTTCCTGTGCGATAATTCGTCAGAAAAACAAAAATGTTCCTGTACAATTATAAAATCAAAGCTCGAACTGCTCGTGAGCTGATTTGAATGTTTGATTGCCTTGGGAGCATGCTACATGACTTCTAGTGACACGTCCACTTCCGATCGATACTCACATACAACAATGCGATTAAAAAAGGAATGCTAAACTTTGTCCAGATATGCTGCTCTGTGACCTGGACACTTGTATTAAATTGAAATTGAGCCAGTAAAGACTTGTGATTGGTTTAGAAAGGAGGAGCTGCTGGAAGCATTACAGGATGTTTGAGACCGTAGTTGTGATTGTTTGTTAAAATATTTTTTATTTAAAAATATATTAAAATAATTTTAGAACGTGTTTCTCTACGGAGTATAATGCTATGAGAAACGTTTAACTGTACAATGATAATAAGATAGTGGTTGAATTTTCAAGAAAAGATAGTTGTAGATTCTAAGAGCATCTCCAATCCAAAATGCTATTTTGAAAAGCTAAATTGATAAAATAGCATTTTGAATAGTGTAAATATAGCATTTTTTACCATATCTATTCCAATAGAAAAAAGCCATTTGAAAAGCCATTTATATTGGAGTGGAAGAAACAAGTGTCTTATTATTTCTTAATAAATTTGATGTTACTTTTTTTTCCACATGTCTACATTTAATTGGTTTATTTTTTTGGTGGCCCCACTTTGTTGGTTTTGGCTCTTTGAAGAGATATGTAGGAATAGCATTTGTGGGAGAGAAAAGCCATTTTAGCATTTTGTTTGGCTTTCCCCTTGGAGTGTGCAAAACAAGCAAATAAAAGCTAAAATATTAGTTTTTTATTTTTAGCTATCCATTTAGCTTCTTCATTGGAGATGCTCTAATAGCCAAAAAAATTTGAAAGGCCAACGAACCCGAAAGAAAACTACCTGGGTGACAATTTTGTCTTTTACATTTCAAAATCCAAGAGATTATAAATCAGCTCGGGTTAGAAATAATATAACTAAATTAATCAAAATTTAAAAATTATAAGCTTTCAATATAAAATTCAAAAATTTACATGTGTCATGAAAAAATCTTCACAAAATTCTGTTTTTTATATAATTCACAATTGCTCTCTACAAGATTTTATATATTAAAAATATTATAAGATCTTCTCATTATCAATACCTTCAAATATATTTTTAATATAAATAATTAAATAATCATTCAACCAATCATCATTGATTCAATTATGTAACCGGCTTCCATTTTTTCTTTATTCAATTCGTATAGTCATCCTAGGTAAACATATAATGAATTATATCAAAACATCCCAAAATCATTCTCACACAATCTTAACATTATCAACATTCATTTTGTATTTCACAACCCAAAAATAACCATAAATTATTTATTTCTTCAATTTCTCACAATCTTCTTTTTAAGTTATATTTAAAATTCAACTACAACTAAACAACATAATTAAATCCATTTCAATTTACATTAACACAGCAATACATACTAAATACACATAATTAACATACATTTATTTGATTCTAGAAGTTCTCATCCCCGTTTTAAATGGCTGGCCCGCCCTACTTTCACCATAAGCACTTAATTTTTCTTCTTTAATTATGCTTTATTTATATAGACATTTACATCTTGTTTTATCTATATATTAGGAAGCCTACTGAAAGAGCCATTCATCATGACTTTCACTTAATTTACTACACAATAAAAACTCGTATTTATAAACACTTAGGAAATAATATTTATTTATAATGTGGGAAAGACATCTTTTTCTTTATTATTTATTTACAAACTACATCAACACATGATGCATCTAAAAAAACTAGGGTGTTTACTCGATTTAGGTTTAACTAGATCACTGACCAGTGTTATGTTGTAGGTCGGCTCAATTTTTTCTTGAATATAAAAAAAATATTTAGACATTGTCAATGTTTTTTTTAATGGAATTTTTTTTAAAACCATACAGGGGTTGACTCGACGTGATCTAGTTGACCTTGCGAGTCCAAAAGCAACCCGAACGACAATTAAAAATGTAGTTTGACTAAAACAAAATTCAAGATGATATTTTTTTTATATTTAGATAACAACATATTTGATTGACTTGGGTCAACCCGGGTTAACTTATCAAATTCGTGATCGAGTTATGAAACTATGATAACCCCATGGAAAAAAAATCAAGATAGATTTTAAAGTCTAATTTTCAATCAACCCGGTGTTAAATGATAAAATTAAAAAAAATCAATTAAAAAAAGACCTAAAAAAGCGATTTGAGTTAACCTGTCAAACTCTTGACTTAGGTCATTAAACTGAGATAACCTCAAGGAAAGAAAATCGAAACAAATTATGAAGTTTAATTCATAATCAGTCTAGTGTTGAATGATGAGACTAGTAAAAATCAATTAAAAAAAGAACATAAAAAATAATTCAAGTTAATTTGTCAAACTCACGCCTTGGATCATGAGACCGGGATAACCTCGTACAAAAAAATGATCAGATTTAACCCGAATTAACTTGTCAAATCCGCGACTTTAGTTATGAGATTGAGATAACCTCATAAAAAGTAAATCAAAATAAAAATTCTTAATCGATCATGTTGGACCCAATGTTGAACAATGAAATTTGTAAAAACCTAAATGAAAAAATGACATAAAAAATGAGTCAAGTCAACATGGGTTAACCCGTTAAGCACTATTAAGACAACCTCATAAACATCAAACCAAAATAAATCATGAAGCCTGATTCTCAATTAAACACAGTATTAAATGATGAAATTGGGATAAAAAAAATCAATTTTAAAAAAATTTGAGCCAGCTGGATTAATTTGCCAGATCCGTAACTTGGGCATGAGACGGGAACAAACCAATAAAAAAAATCCAATGTTGAAGGAAATGAAATTGAGATAACCTCTTAGAAAAAAAAATAAAAAACGACCTGATTTAACCTGGATTAAAATACAAAAACCGGCGACCCTGATCACGAGACAAATATATCCTTATAAAAAACAAATAAAAACATATTATAAAGCTCAATTCTCAACTGACTCAGCATTGAATGATAAAATCAAAAAAAATCTCAATTAAAAAAACATAAAAAACAATTCAAGTCAACGCGGGTTAGCCTGATAAACATTATTCTTGGGTAATGTAACCAAAATAACTTAATAGAAAGCAAATAAAACAAATCATTAAGCTTAATTCTCAATTAACCCAATATTAAAGAAAAAACCCGAGGGGGAAATCTAGTCAATTGAGTTAACCCGCAAAACTCGTGATCCATATCATGAAATAACCCCGTAAAAAAACAAATCTCATATTAAAGAGTTAAATTAAAAAAAAAAGAAATTAATTGATTTTTTTTTACATGGGCATACTGAACACACGTGGGGAAAGTGCTATTTAATATTACAGTAGTACTTTCTTGTGTGTTGTTAATAATTAAATAATTTCCTATAACTTAGATCCTTTCTTTTTTATTTTAGCCGCAGCTTAAGGCGACACTCTAATCTTGTGTTATTTATTTTGATTGAGTCAAACCACACTGGATGCTCCAACGCCACCAAAAGGAGGAGAGCCGAAACAGGATCTGAAGAGCACCAACCCTTCTAGAACAAAAATGTCTAGAAACCATGGCACCAATCAAATGGCCATGCTCAAAAGAAACACTTAGAAGTGGACGGCTGCCGAACAAGACTGACCTGGTCCTATAACAAAACAAACGCAAATGCTCCACCGTTAACTTGCACCACTAATGTAAAAGGAACTTTCAAAACCTCAGAAACGGCAAACTTGAAGGGTCAACCGTGAGTACCCCACATGCTGAAAGATCTCACACTGTTATTTCATTCCAATATCAAAGCAGCTGTTATTAGGATATCTGCGTTATAAGTAAAACGTTTTTATTAATCTAAGATTAATTAATTTCTGCGTATTTGAGAACTCGAGTACAAGGCTAAAGGCTATTACTTCAGTTTTACTTCATAGAAAACTGATTCAGTAGAACTAGCTTTGCATATACAACAATTTACAAGAATCTGGCCCTCCTATTCCTATACCACAGCACCTCTGGAATGTGATCATCTACCAAACCAGCTGCCTTCTCAGCGAAGATAAATTTTTGAAGAGCTGGCCTCCCAACTTCTGAGACTGCAGGTTTCTTTTGAGGAACACTAGCAGAATTCACCGATATTCTCCAGAGTTCAGCTCCTAAAGGCAAAGTTATGGAACAAAGCGATCTAATTGAATTATCATCACACTTGTATCATCAATTGAGCCCCTCTTTAATGACAACTCAGCTAGCTTTTTACAAGCAGAGAAGGGATCCGGCTTATCAACGCCTATGCATGTAGGGCGAGCTACATCTACTGCCTCCTGATTAGTAACCTGGAAAAGAGGGAATTTCAAAATTTAATCATATATACGTAAATGGACAGGATCATCCTAAGTGGATTTGGTTGCAAGAATTTACCTTGTCCCAGAGACCATCTGAGGCTAAGATCAAAAACTCACATTCGGGTTTAATCTTTAAAACTTTGGTTTCTGGTTCTGCTATCACCCATCGTTTAAGACGTCTATCTCCAATTCCTCTCGTTACAGCAAGAGACCCTTGAATTCTCCACACACCATGGCAACAATCTACATAGCCACCCTATAAAGAAAAAAGGACAGCAACGAAAAGATTCAGCTACAGTGTGTGTGTATATATATAGGTGAGCGCGCGCGCGTTCTCTTTCACTTTCTTACATGGCATGATCGCCATTGATGATTGAACTAGTTACTTACCAAGGCTTCAATTCTGTCCTTTTCATCTTTGCGGGAAGGTTGGTGATCAGACGTGAGAGCCTCAGCGACCCCTTTTCGACTCATAACTGCACGACAATCACCAGTATTTGAAACCACGAGGTTGCCTTGATGTATCAATGCAGTCACACAACAAGAACCACCGTTAACATTTTGTTTTAAAAACTCTTCGTCTGTGGTCAAGTAGCCATTTTTAATTGCCGTTTCAATTCCTTCTAAACATCTACTAGAAACTTGATCCATGATGTTCTTATTCAAATTCTTTGCTGCAAATTCAGCGGCTTTTGGCCCTCCATGCCCATCAAAAACACCAAACGAAGCCTGTAATATAAAAAATAATGTTCTATTTAATACAAATTTTCATTTCAATAAAAACCTATCCTTACAGAAATGAAATAAAAGGGGAGGGTTACAAGTACCTGTTTAGAATCTCCATTAACATCAACGAAAGCAGAGTACCGATCCTCCATGATCCCACCTCTCCTTCCTCTTTTACAGTAAACAGAATAACCATCTCCTTCGACTTCTACAGCCTCCACTCTCTCCTCCTCTCCTTTTGAGGTCTCTAAAACAAACCCCGGAACTCCCGCCACCGGTATATTTAACCTTCCCGGCCTCTTTCTCTTCAACAAAGTGTCTGTATTTGTTTCTAATATTGTCTCGTTATTAACTCGAAGAGATAAAGGTGACTTCGGTGAGGACAACGACGACGAAAACGATGATAAAAAAGACGGTGGCAACGGTAAGGAAGGTGGCAGCGGTAAAGACGATGATGATGCCGGGGATTGTGGACCATGGATGGTGCTAGGAGATGGAGATGGACATGGCTTGCAAAACATCGAAGGAAGTCTCGGTGATTGAAATATTGGTGAGTTTGGTATCGTTGACGCTATACTGCAGGACATTTCGTTTTCGTTGTAAGCTTCAAAATTTTCCGATTGCTCTTTGCCTTTCTTTGGTTTATATGCCTAACGCCCCTCTCTTTCTGGTTTCCCTCTTCTAGGCGAGGACGAGGGGGGTGAATTTGCTAATTATAGCATGTGGCGATTCAATATCTATGACTGTGGAAATGGTGTATAACGGCGTCGCGTTGAGAGATGACTTTGGATTGACTGGCTTGAACGATGGTTAATTTTTTCCGCTTGTTTTAAATGTAAATATTACTCACGCCCTTTTGAGAGAGCGTGGAGGGATTTTAGTGTTTGACTGGAGTTTGACCGGGTCAGTAGTTCAATTTGTGAAAGAAGAGAATGACGTGTATTACACTCTCCATTGACTGAGACTGTTTATACCAAACAGTTGTTTAGAAATTAAAGTTACTTTGTCTTCTGTGGGCCTCTTTTATCATTATTTAATGAATTTAATTTTGATGACTAAATCGTTAAATGGTCAAACATAATAATTTACCTGGCTCTTAGTGAGAGACTGGTTCTTTTTGTTTTATTTTTCGTTAAAGAAAAATCGTGAAGAGCATTATTACTTGGTTTTTTTTGGGACACGTTGCTGGTTTTACTTGGACGAGGTTTGGTCGACGGTGGTCAAATGTTAAGAACTTCGAATATTGAATTGAACTACCAGGGTACATTTATAAAAGTTATGGTTTTTAAAAATAATTATGATTTTAAAAAAACTATAAATTATAGTTTTTTAAAATAATATAAAAAATTATAATATTAGCTTTTAAAATATTACTAGATACTTAAAAACAATAATTATATATTACCATAACTAAAAGCTTGTTTATAAACGCGATTGCCGGATGTTCTCAAAATTTGCACAGACTAATCATGTTTTATGTAATTAGCCATGAGGCATTTGTAAACCGGTGATATCTTGTAAATTTCTCTTCTAATTAAGGGATGAGATTAAAACAGTGATTTAATAAGCAAATCAATCCGGGGAGGAGTCGGATTTTATCGGTGGACGTGATCTGATCCTTGATCAAGGCATGATAAGTTCATAATACGTTACAGTGTGTCATACTGATGATGCATGCATGTATTTACAATTTTCTAGAGGAGGAAAAACAAGGATAAAAATGCCAGCACAAATTGCTATGGCTTTTTTTTTTTTTTTTTATCGACTGTGATGACGCGCGAATCAACTAGAAGTTCTTGAAAGACTGCCCCCACCTTTATAGAATTACAATATTTAATTATTACGACCAGGCTAGAATACTAGTAAGCAAGTTCATGAATATTCGAGTTCTAAGACCCTCCCTGCTGTCTCGTGTTGTAGTTTGCTTCTGTTCCAGTTCTAGATCATTCATCGAATTGCTCCGTGATGATTCTAACAAGTTTGCTGAAAGTTATCATTCCATGTCGAGGATCTTTCTATTTTTGTGAGCGCCCATCTATTCATCTCACAAACTACATGGACGGAGAGGGCTGTGACCAAGTCCATTATATAGTACGTAGGCGCAGATCCCCTCGCATACAAGACAAGGAACATGCAGATGTGATCTGTCTGGTGACTCTGGTCAGAGAAAGAGAGCGACAGTGATTAATAAAAAAAAAACGTTATTAACACCATAAGAGATTCCACTGAGTATTTATAAAATATTTCAACAATCTTAATCAGTAACAAATAAAATAATCTCATAAAAATAAAGTCAAAAATTAAAAATCAATTAAAAATAAATCTAAAAAATAAATTAAAAAAATTCAAATTCAAATTCAAATAACATATTAATTTTATAATTTGATTGTGAAATCAAAATAACCACGTATAAAAAAACATAATATTGGTCGATTATTAAATAAACTAAATGATGAAATAAAAAATTAAAAAAATTATCAGAAAAAAATTATTTTTTATATAAAACACAAACTATACAAGAACAAATTAAATCATCTTCCCTTATCAGCATTTTTTTAGATTATTTTAAAAAAGATTATGCATGTAGGCTATTTTTCTTTCTTAGCCATTTGCCATTTAGCCTTATTTTATTATTTTTTGAACTGAATAAAAATTTTATTCATTGGTTAAGAAATTGACGGTTAATAATTTTTTAAACATTTTTTAAAATTGTTATTTTTCTATTTTTTTAGTTTCTTATACGTTATCAAATT
>Ga0307515_10007996_pt1 | contig 20750 bp, 21 predicted proteins | sample 17_EM_MG_FD_194513 | JGI IMG/M metagenome (GOLD analysis project Ga0307515, IMG submission 194513) | Populus trichocarpa ectomycorrhiza microbial communities from riparian zone in the Pacific Northwest, United States - 17_EM | ecosystem: Host-associated > Plants > Roots > Unclassified | place...
TGATCGTGGGGAAAACAATTGGGTTGCCAGCTGATGTTCAATAGGTCAGTAATGCCGTGGGGGGACTCCAGTCGTGGCCATCCCAAAAGAACGTTGTCCGCCAAGGGACGTCCGATATTCTGAAGTCTGCAAATCACATCGTCCGGGGCATCAATGATTATGAGTATCTGGATCTGTGCTGCCACTGAATTGTTGAACAACATTCATGTCAGCATTTAGGATACAGATGATGACCTTCAATGAGTTGTTGGAGCTTGGTTTGCGTGTATTGGATCACCCAAAAGCGACTTCAAGTGTAGGATATCCATGGGTGAAGGTGTTCACGATGGCATTGATGTTGGAGGTTCAGGCACGATAGAGAACATCTGCAGTCCGCCTGCAGAAAACCATGCCGCGCTACTACCATACATTTGCTAAACCCACCGTTAGGATTCACCAACATCCTCGGCGGCTCTCTTCCGTTTCCCCGGAACTGCCTTCGTTCCTGGACCCCAAAACGGTGTAGGGTTCTGCTGGTACCTCACAAGTTTTACCCGCGAAGACGCAGTCACAGAATCCGGGTGCTTCGTGAAGTCCGTCTCCGCGCTAGCTTCTTTCGACAAGAGCACTAGAGCGGGAGAGCCTTGAGAGAGCTTGTCCGTTCTCACGGGGTGGGTCTTGATCCAACCCCGGAAGAGATCATGAACGTCTTTCCTGGTCGCTGTTGTCTTGAGAGACCCGGGGCAAGCGTGCGATCTCGAGACTTTGTAGCCGGAATTGAGCAATCCGGAGCTAGAAGGAAATAAAGTCGGCCACACACACCAAATATAACGAGAGTAAAGACACGTACGCGACATCACCGAGCGGAGGACATTCACAATGAAACGTACCCGCGATCCTGGAGGGTGTGAAGTAGAAGGGGTTTTCGAGTTCTTCTTTAGCAACCGTCAACATCCCTTTCATCCTAGTCACGGTGCCGTATTTCTCCGGAGACTCGTCTAGATGTTCGAGGACCTTGCCGATGAACTCCGAATTTTGGATGGGCGCGGACCACATCGGGCCAGCAAGCTGCGCATATGTGTTCCCAAGCGATTGAGTCTGGGGCTGACGAGGGTAATATACAAAATTGAAATATCCGACGTACGTGAAGGGTCGAGTTGCACTCTGGACATTTCTCGGAGACAGGAGGACCGGAACGTGTCTTGAACTGCAGGTTCACTTGCCCGCTACCTTCACGTGTCTTCTCTATAACCCGTCCCAGAGGTTGCTCATAGAACGATTGGCAGCCTGAACAAATGTAGAATGTAGAGGTTTTGCTAGACGAGGGACGTAAATACCACAGGTGAGGATGCAGGGGCAGTGAAGAACTCACCTTGAGACCCTTTTCACTTCGCTCGGCGAGGAACTCACGCGAACGAAAAGCCGAACGTAAAAGTCGATCGAGAGGGACAGGAGGGGCTCAATATACCGTCCATAGCGCGCGGCGGAGGTAGAAAGTGAGTGAAGAACTAGTCGCAGTGCCTAGAGAAGAAGTGTTAAGAACGGAGGAAGTCAGATGTAGGAGTAGACAATACAGCTTCGTGACAGTACTCGGCCTTCAAGGATACACCGCCGTAGTTGGCGAAGCTGTTCCAACGTTAAGACTCTGAACGTGTGGGGTAAAATGCAAGCCCACCATTTCTCTGGGTAGTTTGTGGTGGCGAGGACAGAGAGATCCGTGCATGTTACACAAAGCAAACCAGAATCATTCACTGACTGAACGGCAGCGTCGATAAAAGGAGCTGCCGTTCCGTATGGATCCAAGTCGACAACATCCACGCGTGAGCCTTCGGCCCTGTGATTATACATCAACGTGCTATATTACTCCACGATCAGCTTGGACACAAAGACCATTTTAAAACAGCAGCACACCATGCATCTCCTTCGTTGACTACCACTTTTGCCGGAGTGGGTTTTGATCCTGGGACATCGAGGTCGGCAGGGATTTCAGAAAACCCATTTATTTCGACATTCTTCCTCATAGCCTCTGTCGCAGCGTCGGAGAGGTCATTCGCGATGACATATCTAGAGAAGTGGGTCAAACTCTCAGCAACGGCAAGGTAGAAGTCGGAGCTGACTTTACCAGAGGGATCTCCTTGGCGTAACGAATTGACCTGAGCCCTGTAGCCGATAGGGCTTCCAACAATACGAACTTCTGCGCACGGAACTGATCCATACATGTCAAGATGTTGGACGGGAGGTAATTGCGTTTATAGAGTACCTCTTTCGTTCCCTTCGGTTCAGTTGACCCCTCTGGGTCCTTCGAATCTACCACAACACCACGACAGAATAAAGTCACGAAATGGGGAGCAACCGATGCGATTATTATCCACACCTTTCAACCTTTTTTCGGGCTTTTTCACCTTCTTCTCCTGGGCTGCCTTCCACCTCGCTTCCTTGGCCCGATTCCACTCCTCACTCCACACTCGAATGCAAGAAACGCTCAGGTCTCGATTGAACTCCTGAACCGGGTTCAGAAACGCGCCGTTGTCGCTCGGTATGAGGATATGTGTAGTGTTTTCAGTGTGAAGGGTGAATCCAGGCGGGACCTCGATGGCGGGCTGTTGTTGGGGAGCTAGTTCTGGCATGACGAGCGTTGAGTTGTGTCGTGTGAAAGTGTGATATTTACAGGTGAGAGTGAGTGGAGAGTGAGAACGTCGGTGGAGAGTTTGGCGGAGCGTTGTGACGGATGCGGCGGAAAGGAGTCTCATGAGTCGATCATCGATCACGGAACCCCGGAAGACCCATTCGGACCCATGCCCACAAAAAAAGATGGATATATGCTACAACAATTACAACGGCAAGAGAATACGGGGCACACAGCGACAAGTTCAAGAGCAGATCTCCATCGCGGACGAGATCCAGAGGGTTTAACGTGGGAGCTCACTTCGGTGTTGTAGGTTGGAGAAGTGCGTTGTAGTGTCGAATGAGTTCCGAGGCATCTGTGGCCATCTATTCCACAAGTCAGTACAAGCGTCAATATACAGAAAGGTTATGGACGACTCAACCCGTTGTCGTTCGATGCCTGCTTCCACGTACGCTTTGGTACCACGAGCTATCTTTTTTCGAGACTCTTCGTAGAAATCCTGCTGTTCCTGAACTAAAGAAACACGAGAGGATTTAGTGAATACATTGGCAGGTCGCTGATCAACCAAAGGCCCACGGGTACTGCTCGCTGAATTAATGACCGTAGATCTCGTAGGTGAGACCTCGGCCGGAATGACGCCAAATTCTTCGATGACAGAGTCCACAGTGTTCTTCCTTTCAAGTCAGTTGGAAGAAACACGTAGTTAAGCAGGTCACGTACGTCTCTTCTTGAGAGCATGGAGATTAAATCTCCCATACTACGATCCTGCCCGTTCCCGGCCATTATCTCCTCAAGCATCACGCGTGCCTCGTGTCTAAGCAACGTCAGGGAGTGATACCAGTCACTAGGGTCACGAGAAACATACACGGAAGCCAGTGTTTCTCGAGATATTTGGCCATTGTGCTCGCGTGCCCGCTTGAAGATCGCGTTCTTATTCACCTGAAAGTCGGATTTCCCCTTTCTCTCTTGACTAACAGTCAGAGGCCAAGTCAAAACGTAGATGTGCTACCGTGACACACTATTAGACGCGACAATCTCGTTCATCTTGGCCACGAAATTACTATCACAGGCCACCGTCAGTCGCAGCCAGAAAACGCGTGAGAGGGATGCTCACTCATCCTTATCGACATCCATATCATCATCATTGTCCCTCTCCGCGTCGTTGCGCCGATCAGCTCTGGTTGTGGTTCGTACCTGCTTCCCGTTCTTCATGCCTTATGTTTGGTCGAGGAAGAGACACGGAAGAATCTAAATTCTAATGTCGGGGACGCGTCGGTCACGTGCATTCCATTTGACATAACTTATCAATTTGATTCCATCCTCGGATCCTCCGTCTCTTGGAAGGTAATCCAAACCATCCTACGGTACTATCGTCCTGACTCAACCCCATTTACTAGAAACTCTCCCGAGCTGCAAATGCGCAGGTTACGAGATCCAGAGGTTTCTTACAAGACCGCATCGCTTCGGTGGTTCTCGCGCAATCCACAGGACTTGGGCATTGAACAGGGAAGGCTTTACAGGGGATCGAGTTCCTTCAGTCCGTCAAAAAACTTCCACAGGAAATTATTTCGAGGGCGCTCGAACATCCCCATGGAGAGCGGGCTCGAATACCAGCTACACATGCCTGCCAACTTAAATCCAATCCAACCCCTTGAACGCGCTTCCAGTTCCACGGGGATACATAACATGTATGTACGTACCTCGAGAGATCCGATTCGATGCCCTTTGATATCAAGACAAACCTACAGCCCACGCAAAGCAATAAACTATTCCTACCGGGGCACGCGGGTATATTCCACATCGATGGGCTATCTCCGGTTCGCCTCAGCTGAGGGATATTTCCATCCACACCCTCACGGTGATGGTTGAAGACATTGCCCCAAACTCAATCATCTCTTTAAAATCACTGGAGGAACTGGGTTATCGTTCCGGTCACCTGGGAGTTCGATTTCTCCCGCCTGCATGACACTTACCGTGGGCTCAACGCGGGGATCAAGCAAGGTATTAACCTTTCGCCTTACGATGGCCACCTCTTATCCGAAACAACAAGAATGTTGTACTCCCATTCCTCACGAACCTTGCGGGGGGCCGAATTTAATGGGAATGGAATCACAACCTGAGGATTCTTAACCCCCCTCGTCAGCGGGGACACCGGTCCCGTTGACGGGTTTTCATGCATGTCGCCCGTCCATTTTGGACCCGCAACGCATCTGACTATTTCGTGTTTCCCCAACGTCGCATTTTCCGACACCATCGAACTGCCCATCGCGATCCTGTAGGCGCCCCATTTCAACAAATGCACTGTTCGGTCTGTCATGGCCATTTCTCGTGTGCTATGCACTTAAGCTGGAGGGAATTCTCTGTGGTTCCTCCCGGTAGATAAAGTGCGATTCCCGGGAAGCGGGTGGGGAGTCTGTTCGATTTGTCCTATGTACCAGTCGGATAGATACCTGAACAGGATTGTGCGGAGGTGGACTCCGGATGTTATTTCACCTCCACCTTAGATCGACCCCACCTTTTCCTGAAGGTGACGGATCGAATGAAACGCGTACCCATGCGCAACCGGTCGTCTTCCCTTGAATCCTGCGCCTGATCTGCGCTCAATCTGATGGGCTAGCGGGGTTGAGAAGATCAAAACGCTGCGGCGCATTTATACGTGCAACTCAAAACTTGCCAGGGTCCAATAAATAACGGATACATAAGTGGTGCGGGGCATACCGGACGAATATCGAACCGACCCTCCCTTCCCGACACACATTCGTAATACGTCGGACTGTTTGGAGTTCAGCTCGAACGTTCCTCAGCCTCTCATTGCAAGCACGTGCACTCGTGGTCTACCAACCTGGCTTCTATTCCCAATAGTCCAAGAAGGGACACAACGAGTTCTACAGGGAATCTTGGGAGGGGGAGTATGAGGTATGCGGAAGGGAGAGCACGTGGTGAGATCTACGGAGGAAGCCAAGTGCGAACATAATTACTTAGTGCTACTACTTATCAAAAAAATGTAAAGTGTCCGTATGAGGGTTGCTGCCTCCACTCCGCCTCAGTCCCCCTCCAACTGTCGGGGTGACAAGGGGCATGTCATACGACGAATGGTTTATTTGCCACCGGTGGTGCCCATGCCCATGGCCGACTTGAACGAGTCGTAGATCCACCACTGGAAGCCGGTCAAAGTACCGATCATGACCACACGTGCACCGAGACCTTTGGTGGCAAGGGTAGCAAAACCGGTCTCGGAAGCGATGGTACCGACGGACTTGCCCTTGTTTTGGGGTTTGCCCAACAAGGAGACCAAAGAGTCGGCGGGATGGGAGACGATGGCGCAAACGACACCAGAGAGATAACCGGAAGCGAAGGTGACTCCGAGCTGAGTCGGCTTGCTGTAGGTGTCCTTAGGAGCGGTGAAGACGTTCGTGTAGAAGACCTGGACGATCTTCTCGAAGAAGTAGAACTTGGCCATAGTGTATGGGATCTATAAAGACCGATGATATCCGGGGTCAGCGGAGCGCCGAAAATGACATATCCGTCAAGCTTACCTGACGTGACCAGAGAGGGACGAGGGAACCGAAGGGGAACCTGGTTTCGGCAACGGAAGCCCTCATCTGGGAGAGAGCGGCGCCCATAGGGACGGGGAAGGTACCGGCGGGGCTGGTTTGGATCTTGACCTTGGTCATCTCCCAAGGGCAGAGAGCGATATCGGCGAAGACCTCAGCAGAGGCGGAACCAGCCAACCAGATGGCACCCTTGTACTTGTTACTAGCCTCCTCACCGGCGAGATTCATGTAGTAATCTTTGAAGATCTCATAGAGACCGTACTTGAAGGCACCCTGGAAGGAGTAGCCGATCAAGGTGGGTCCGAAACCCTTCCAAGTACCCGCAATTCCCTCCTCAGCGATGATGGTTCGAAGGCCAGAGACGAGACCCTTGTACTTGGTGGGGTTGACCTGTGACACGCGAAAAGCGAGAAGGGTAAGGATAAAAAACGCGGTTCAGATGAGCGGAGCGCCACGCGCCTGCATGTTACACTTGGTAACATCGAGAGGGGTGATTCCAGCGTGGGTGGTACCACAAGCCAAGATACCACCGAGTAAACACTTGGAGTAGTAAGAGGCGTCATGGGGCACTGGGCCGAGATACCTTTTGAGCGGAACGCGGTCAGTTCAACACGACATAACAGAGTAGGAAAATAGTGTACTAACCTCGCATCCCATTTTTTAGTAGGGGCCAAGTGAGCCATTGCGTTAGTCGTCTAGACAGAGGACGGGACGGAGAGGAGGTGCAGGTGGGGGATGACGGTTGCGGGTTCGCTGTCAGTGGAAGAAAAGAGGGCTTATAACGGAAACGGAATTCGCCTCCCGGTCCATGCCGACGGGCAAATCCTCGCGACGCCGCTCTCGAAGCCTGGCGGACACCTTTCCCTCCCGGTGAACCTGGTGACGTTGTGGTTCTCTCTCGCACGTCCCAGGAAAAATAAGAAAATCCGGAAGTGCAAATGGCTGGACGGTTGTGCATGTAAACGGATGGGAAACAAAACCCAATACTGGCCATCAGGTTAGTCAACCGCCATCTTGTAAGCAAGCCCCGTCGGTAAGTAAGCCGGCCATGTCCTTGATACTTTCCGCCAGGGGCGGCATATAAAATCCCAAAAAATGACCCTGTGCGCTTCGAGTTTGTCTCCTTCTCATCCCTTCTCCTCATCCCTCTCCTCATCCCTCACCTCCCCTAACCGAAACTTATACTCGACTCTGAAATGGCTCCCGTCGCCGATTTCAAGCAGAGGGTCATTTCAGGCCCACGATCATCGTCGAATTCAAAACCTGCCAACGTTGGTAACTCTTCAACAAGCCATGCAGACACATTCAAATTCGATGCCATGGAGGACGCCTTAGAGGCTTTCGCTCGTGGAGAATTTTTGGTCGTCATGGATGATGAGGGCAGGGAGAACGAAGGCGATCTTATCATCGCTGCTTCCCACTGCACAACGGAAAAAATGGCTTGGATGATAAAACATACGAGGTGCGCCCTGCTTTGCTCAACCCGCAATATTTCCTTCCTAATCACGGGAAATTACAAGCGGTTACATTTGTATCGCTCTTCCCAAAGAGAGGCTGGAGCAGCTGGAAATCCCAATGATGGTAGCCCAGAACGAGGATCCTCACCGAACTGCTTACACCCTCACAGTTGATTACAAACATGGTGCGTAAATCACTCCTCCGCAAATCCTTTCATACAGAAGAAAGTGACTCGGATACCTTTTCGTGCCCCTTGAATCAGGCACGACAACAGGAATCTCTGCGCGCGACCGAGCATTGACCGCACGATCTCTTGCTTCCTCACAGTCCAAACCGTCGGACTTCAGTAAACCGGGTCATATGGTCCCACTCCGTGCCCGAGATGGTGGTGTCCTCACTCGTCGGGGTCACACCGAAAGTGCGGTCGACCTCTGTAAACTCACCGGCCTCCCCCTTGCAGGGCTACTGTGCGAGCTCGTCAACGATGACGAGCAGGGTACCATGGCCCGACGGGATGATTGTCGGGCTTTCGCGGACCGATGGGGAATTAAGATGATCAGCGTCGAGATGCTCGTTCAGTGGCGGCGTAAGGTGGAGGCTGGGGAGGCCGTCAAGGGTCTCGAAGGATTAAAGCTTTAGCTGGTCAGCGCCGACGACCAAGACGTCAGTGATCTCATTTTCGGGGACGGATTGAGGATACGAGTAGCCACCTCCCACTGCTTACAGCCTTTACTCATAATTGCCTTCTCGGTTTAGACCTCTTGAACCCGACGTTTTTATAGGATGCATATATGCGTATTTATTATTCTCCAGATCTCTCTGTTCCGCGTCAACAACGCTCACCGGCTCAAGTTTGAAACTTGCACGCATTTCCTTGGGGGGATCAACAGATCACGATCAATATGTGCTGGAACACCTGGTAGGGAGAGAACTCCCGCGGCAGGCTCCCACCAAACCTTGTGATTTCATCGATCATCGACACCACCGACTCGCTTGTCGAGGCAACCTCGGCTCTGTGGATCCGGGCTTGCGCCGAGACTAGGAAGGCGGTTCATGAATTGGGTTGATGAACCCCCCGAGTCCGGGCTCCGGGACTCCCCGATTGCGCGGTCACTGTCTTGGGGAGGTGGATGGCTCGCGTGACCCCTCCACTCTTCGTCATCATCATCCACTATGCAAGCAGAACCGACACAATTTCTGTCCGCAGACGACGACGAAGGTGAATCATGGTGGGCAATAGAGGCTGATGAGGCTGTCTGGATCGAGTTTCTAGAAGCCTACGAGGTGCGAATCAAACCCACAACACTCTCAGGGATACCCGCCCACCGGCGAGCCCCCCGTAGACATTGAGTTTTGAGTACATGAGGGCAGTGGACCCTTCAGCGAACTCCCGTGGCAGCACTTATCTAAACTCGAGATCAACCATCGCCCGCCTGTCTTCACCTACGGGTTCGTTAACAGTTGAGTACGATTAACAAGTGACTTACAAATCACACACAAAATTGACAGACGGTCCCGGTCCCCATTGATTGCGTTGGTTCGGGCGGCTTACTTTTTTCACCCCTCCGCCCTGCTAAACGCTGCTTCAACTTATCAGCCCTTGCCAGATACCTGTTGATCTTTGACCGAATCAGCTGCCTGGACATGTCGTTCTTCTCATCTGGATGATCGGCATTGCGATGAGAATTGAGGGTGGAAGCGAGACGTGTTTTAGGTCGGACCCAGGAGAAAGGTTGTTGGGTGAATGGGAAGACCTTACATATTCTAGAGCGAGAATGAAGTGGTGCAGGGGCTTCCGGTACAGTCTGAATACTTCCGCGTAGTTCCGCTTGGCGTCTTCGTCGATGGCCACGATAGCGCGCTTTCCAAGTCCAGAGGTAAGTCATTGTAATGAACAGGGTCGTAGTGCAGGCGTAAGTCGGGATTTTCAGGTATCGAGTCAGAGGGTAGTTGAGAAGAGACACTCGACTGAAGCGGTGCACACATCATGGGCGTTTGCAATTCAGATGCATTGTTCATAAACGTACCATTAGCGCGCCAAGGATGAGTTAACGAGCCCGGGGAACCGACGACCTGTGAGGTCAGCTCAGTGGGATCAAAGCGGTACCGGTTGGAGCGTCCTAGGCGTGCATGTGGGGTAGCAGAAAATCGTGTACGAAATCATCACCGCCTGCCCCGTCCACCCCGTCCTCTCGCTGCATTCCTCCTATCCCTCTCCTCCTGCTTTGCCCTTGCGCCCCTTTGTCTCGGATCGATCACCTCATACTCTCTCTCCGCCTTGTCCACCTCCTCAGAGTTGTCTTTGGGGAACGTCAAGAGGTGACTGAGAAACCCTCGATCCGTGTCGACTTCCAGCCCTTCCTCTCTGGCCACAGCGTCCTCACCGGGCTCCTCGTCGACGTCCATCTCATCCGGGTCTTTGTCCTTCCCCAATCCCGACGAGGAGGTAGATTGGAAGTCTTTCAACTTTCCCCTGAACCCATCCAACACCGCCAAAACATCACTTTCGTCCTTCCTCTTTTTCTTACCATCTTTGTCCCGCCCTCCCCCCGCCACGAACAAACGGCCTTTGGAGTATTTTGCGAGCTCTTCTTCCAGGTAGGACTTACTAGGTTTCGTTTTCTTTTTGGCATGACCAGAGTCGGAATCATCCGAATCCCCGCCCGTGTTGCCGCCCGTGCGTTTCGAGAGCTTGCGGATGTCGGCTTCGAGTTTCTGGATTTCGACTTGTTTTTCCGTCCTATTTGCGTGGATGTGTTGGACATAATTTTGAGTGAAAAGCAGAGCAGATGAAGGACGCACAACTTCGAAGCCTGTTCTTTCGCGTGCTTTTCGCGGATACTTTTTATATCTTCAATGTCTTTATTTTTTGACTTGGACGCCTTGTCTGCCTGAGGTGTCATAATTCAGCCGCGCGTTTCGAATGCGACAGGCGGTTGCTACCTTTGAGGGAGCTTCCTCGTCCCTCTCTTTTCCCTTTGAAACTTTCGAAGAGATGTTCGTCACAAAGTCAGGTATCGTCGTTGTCGTAATAGAACCTTCCGGATCATCGACCACTGTGATAAATTCGGTGCGTTCAGCGCAGTGGTCGACAAGACCTGTCGTTTGGTGCTTACAATCCGGTCTTACGAGCGGTTTCTTCTTGAAGGAAGTTGGTTCCTCCTCATCCTCTTCTCCATCTTCACCGCCAAAGCTGAGGAGTTTTGTGTCCCTGTAACCGAAAGTTGGATGAAGCGTTCAAGCCCGAAGGCGTTAAATACTCACTTTTTAGCTCCTTTCCTTCTCTGAGCTTCCTCACGTTCTTTTTGAGCTTGCTCGCGAGCACGATGCTGAGTACGTTTCTCCTCTGCGGTAATGCGTGGGACAATATCGTCGAATGGGTTATCAACTATACGGATTGACTTGATCTTTGGTGGACTAAGGTTCGATTTCAGCGCTCCATGGTATCACGCGCTAGACATCCAACGTACTAGATTGGACGTTCGTTTTTGTCAACCTCTAGCCATGAATTTGTGTCAGTCCGACGTGGCCAAGGAGGGAGGATCTGGATAACTTACTTACCCATTGCTCCAATCTTCACGACATCTAAATTCGAAGTTGTCGGAATATAATCGGAATATAATCTCTGAGACTAAGGTTAGGACGTACTGTAGATGGTATCACCGACGCATCGTCCGAACAGCGTGTGCTTCCCATGTAATTCTTCTGCCCTGTCTTTGTAGGAGGTCAGTGGTAACGAAGAGCGGGGGAAGCGAACCAACGAACCGAGGGTAATGAAAAATTGCGAGTCGTTAGAGTTCTTGTTGCCGTTGTTCGCGCAGGCAACTAGGCCTCGGTGGGGGAACCTTAGTCGTGGATGTATCTCGTCTTCGAATGGTTCTGTGGAGATAAACCACGTGTAAGCATCGACCCCAAAAATCGCGTAAATTGCATGATACACGCCTCCGTAGATGGACTCGCCGCCTCCCCCCGTGCCGGTCCGATCACCGGTCTGAACGAGAAAGTTTTGGACGATCCTGTTTCACAACACGGGAAAAGGATCAACTTGGGTCGCTCAAGGAACAGGGGAGTACCTCCGCTCCGGGGTTTCCAATGAAAAGGAAATGGATATCTACCGGTGGAATATGACCCCGTCATAGTAACCTCATGACGACGCAGGGGAATAATCAGCAACGGGAATAGAGAAGTGGGGGACCTGAAACTCACCCTCCATGGCGAGCGTGATGAAGTTTCGGCATGCCTTCGGACATTCCTGGACCTGGTTTCAGGACGGAGAAGGTTACAGTGATACGGCCGGTTGCGTACCCTCGACCAGAGCTCGATGTCGAGCTCGCCAGCTGTTGTGTTGATGATTACCCTTCCTCTTGTTGGGAGAGCCATAGGAAGGTACCAGCCAGTGCACGTGATGCGAGGACCGACCCCTGGACTGTGATTGGGGATGATTGGGTGATTTTTTTTTCCCTGTGTGCAAGCTTCTCTTTGGAATAAAAAAGCGAAATAAAGAAGCCACGAGGAAGATGGGAGGGGATATGTATGTACGTTTGGTTTGCCAACCGACAAACCTCGCGAGCCGAACGAGTGATTCGCCTGTCTTTGTCCGCCACCGCCATCTCCCTCTCTATCACTCACAATCTCTCGGTAGTTTGGCATCGCGGGTACGGTGCTGTCTGGCGGTGAGTTCGCTGTCTCTCTCGTTCTTATTTGACTTTGATATCCTTGATGGAAGAAAAAAAATCGGTCGGAACTGTCCACCTCCCATTCCTCTGCCCTCACCGCACCCTTTGATCTCAGTTCGACCCCACGATAATCCCCGGTCGACCGGCATCTCTCACTTTCCCTGGTGCACGCCGCACATCCCTCGTGGCTTGCTTGCCTACCCACCCAGCGGCACCCTTCCACCACTGCGGCAGTCCGGGAACACAGCCTCTTACTGTGCTCACTTAAGCTCAGCTGAGCGCTACCCAAAGCGAAAAGTCGGGTCAAGTGTGTACCCCCGCAAGACTTCTTGCTATTGCATATCCAAAGTGTGACTTGTGATTATCTATCAAATCTTTTTCTCCCTTCTTATGCCTGCCCGCGTGGTTTCTTAGAGATCTCACTCTTTCCGTCCTCTCTGAACTTCTGGACAGGCGAACCCATCAGGCTCGGTGAGCGTCATATCTCTTTGATATTTTCCTCGCCCCACAACTCATTTTTCCCCTGTCGACCCCTCCCCTCCTTCGACACATAGCCGCCTTCTTCCAGCAGCAACTATGTACTCTCAGCTGGAGTCTTATCCGGTTACGACGACCCACCATACCGACCCCCAGCACCAAATTTTCCACTATCCACTTACAAAGTCAGCCGTGCTTTCCTCCCAAGTTCCTATCCAGGCAGCGTTCCCTCGACCGACACTTTTCATCCCGTCTCGTTCAAGTTCCCATTCCTCTGGTTCCTCCCCCGGGTTCTCAGCGGAAGACGTCAATCAATATCCCGTCGCCGTCACTAAATTATCCACCATGTCATCCCAACAGCAACCTTCGTCATTGCATCGTACCCTACCCCAAGGTCGCCCTTTACCCCAGGTCCCTCCACTTCCCATGCCTCCCGCTCCCATCCAACTTCCGGCTCCGCTCAATAGTTCAAGCCATCCAAACCAGAGCCCCAACACGAGTCCCTCGAGTCCGACCACTCTCCAAAGACCAAAACGCGCGCTTCCGATCATCCCACCATCTCCCCGCACATCCCAGATGATTGGTCTCTCCCACTTATCGGCTTCTCCCGCAACCCCATCAGTTGGTTCATTTGATGTCCTCACGTCGTCACCTCAGTCTTCTTCATCCGTGGAACCATTCTCAGAGCTCCACGCTGACCCATCCATCGACCTTTCCCCTACTGCTGCGGTCATTCACCGCCTACCACCTCCGAGGCAGCAACCACAGACAAGAATCGCTGTGCGCCGAGTGAACGCCGAAGCATCATCTTCGAGAGTGCAGTTACCGTCACGATCGCCGGTGCCGCTGGGTGATCTGATTCCACCACTCCCACCTCCGCGCCCAAATCTCAAGGTTCAGACCCCGCCGTTAACGAGGGCGCCCACCGATCACTCTCGTCGTGATTCACAATCTAACGACCGCCCAAAGCTTCGCATTCAAACCCCTTCCCTCGCCGAACCCAATTCTGCACCCTTTTTCCAGACGAGATATCAGTTTCCACAAAGGGTTCACCCACTTCCACGCGTACCAACTCAGACTGAATCAGCGAGTCGAGTATCGAATTTAGACCGTCGTTCTTCTCTGGACTCGCTCACGATACGCTCCACCGCATTGCTCAGCCCAGGACAGGCTCTGTCTCCTTACGTTTCCAAACGGCCGAGATCGCGCAGGATTTCGAGGAGCCCACAACAGTACGGTTTCCTCAATTCATTTTCAGAAAACGGATCTGTGGGAGTCCCGACTCTGGGTACGACTGAAACGAGGATTGCCGGTCGCAGCGACCATCGGTCAGTGGATGAGGATGATGTGGTGGAGCAGGTCTCGCCCATGAAGTTTACCCGAGATGATTCCGATGGAGAACATGACGAGGATCCCGACTTTTGGTGGGACGAGGCAAGCCCTGGACGTAGCGGCCACTCTGTGGTCAAGAGTCGTGCGTATATCTCGGTAACCACCATTTTTGTATCGTTTTGTCTGAAATCTTGCTCTCTTTCTGCGCACAGCCGCAGACAGACATCAGGGGGATCTGGTTCTGCCAAATCCTGCCATATTGCACTCGACAGCGGACGAGGTCATCGACAAACGTTTGGATCGGATACGGCGGCGGCACGGAGAGACCGTCATCCGCGAATTCGATGTAGATCCCCGAATATCCCTCGAGAAAGACAAAGGCAAAGGTCGCACACAAGGAGTCAGCCGCTTCGTTCTTAGCGAGGGAGAGGAGTGCGAAACTGACGACGAAGACAACTTCTATCAACCGAGTCCGAGGCTTAGGCATGATGCCTTTGGCGACTATCGAAGTCACGCCTCCGATTATGGGCAAGGGCATGGCCACCAGCAGGCGCAAGACTCCCAATGGCAACCCCAGGTATATGGCAACGCGCACTTTGTTGGGAATGCCTACGAACACCATCGAGCCGCTTGGATTGTAGATGGTGATATCGAGGATGAGGACAACGGTCCGGATGCTCTGGGAGATACGGACAAGACTCCTGCCGCTATGTTCCCCCCAGGATCTGTTCTGGGGACGTTTGAGATCGAGGAAAAGATGGTGTTTGAGAGGCCCGGGGCGATCTTCGATGACCTGGGTGACTACGACGACGACGAGTACCTGTACGGGGAGAGGCGCGTGACTACGAACACCAGCTCTGTGACGTCGAACGAGCCCGTGTCTTCAGACAGCGATCTACCATTGGGCAGGGACATGACCGTGAACCGCGGTGATAGCTTCCTGGGCACGCCACCCCCCAGCCCACGCGAAAGCGGAATATCCAGGAAGCTCATGAAGCATATGCCTCTTTTCTCCGGGACCGCACACAACCAGAGCTCTGAGAAATTTGGGACCATGCATTCCGCCTCATCGTCATCATCGTCATTCATCACCCCTCCTCCAAGCAGCTTCCTGGACCAGGGATTCCAGCAGACCCAGAACTTGAGGCCCGCACTCTCAATCAAGAAACACTTTGGGAAAAGATGGTTCAAGGAGCAGAAGTGGGAGCAGAGGGATTACGAAGAGGTGGTTGCCAATTTAAAGAAGTCGGCTTGAGGAGACATTTTCGTCACTCTTTCTTGTCAAGCTCTTCTCTTCATCGTTCGGGATCCCCGTATCCCCGCCGTTTGTTTCCCCCATATACTGGTATGTTTATTTCCCTCAGGTCTCCCCACCGTTGACCCACGTCCTGGCAGTTTAGGCTACTGTGCCTTTATCTTTTGGTGCACCTCTACTGTTCATTTTAACCTGTTCACGGTGCCTCCGGCCGGCCCGTGTGGGTGTTGGAGCACGCAATATCCTGTTCTGCATCTGCTATGTGCTCTCTCCCAGCTTATCTCGTCATTGTTTAATCGATTATCTATTCAATCCACACCGCCCGTGCGCGATCCCAGTATTGCACACCCCCCATCCTCCTATATCCCCGTCAACGAACCATACTCGCAAACGGTACGGTTGGCTGTCCACGGGCCGTTGGACAAGTTTCACATATCGCTGGCGTTTCATATCGGCCCCAGGACCGTACTTATTTTGAGCTCTGATCTTGATTGGTTGCGCGGCAACGGGGGCGGGTCGGAGTCGGGGATAGGTGGCAACGATCACTTCGTCGTCTCGAACCCACCAGGCGGTCGACTGCAGTCGATAACCCTCGCTACATTTGCAATCGGCACGCATACCGCGAGGTTCCTCCATTTCCATTCTTCGTTCATCACTTTTCCCAAGGCGAGGCAAGGAAGCCGGGATTTACTCCCGCCCCTGCCCTTAGCTGTCAGATCGGTAGCTTGTAAGGCGGAGCGCCGGGTGGTTTGACTTGATAGGGAACACCGCCCATGGGCATGCCCCGTCACCGGGTCTTGTGGGCGAGGCGCTATGAAAGACCGCCTCCGAAGGTATCGGTTGACGTGACTTTCACTCTCGGTTCTCGTGTTCGAAGTTGCGATTGAGAAGCCGCCGGTGGTTAGATCCGCCGCTGCGCCATTGGTTTCGGGTCGTGAATATTTGAATGGTAGGGTGTGGGGTTCAAGATTGAATACTGATCATCGAGTTCTTGGTGTTTGAGGTCCACTGGTAGGCCGTAGCGATATTTGCGATATCACGTGATGCAGGTCTTGTGCCCAGTTTTGCCTGAGCAGATTGACACTGTCGGCTGCGATCTATGTGAATGGGTTTCGCCCAACCCGGCAGGCGCCTCGTGAGGTGGCTATGATCATCGGATATAACACAGCACATGCGATGGATCAATTGTGACGACGACTCGGATTCTATCGACTATCTACCGAGCAACACATTGCGCAATTCCGCATAGCACCTATTCACTCCGCACGAAAGGTACAAGAAGGAGGAACGAGGGTCGCCATCTATCAATCTAGCGGCTAAACCGGAGCCGTCGTTGATGATAGAGCCACAAGTTTGGAACCGAAAAACCTGCGTTGATTGTTCGAAGCAGCAGAGAGGCCCCGGCTAATACGAGAGGGGCTTGGTCGGTTGGTAATGCAGTGATGGACAGAACAGTGGAGCTGGAATCACGAAGTCGCGATGCTCCATATCCACGGTATCAGGACCGAGGCACCGTTACGGTACCTCCCCTTGGAGGTATCTCCCAGGAACGTGGATGGCACGGTCGAACTCCCGGGGGATGTATCCACCCGTAGGAACCTACGTTCTTCCCCGAAGTGTTTCGTGGTTTGAGTGCCGGTAAATTACGAGGAGCCAGCGCTGTGAGTATTTCCCCCGGTTTTAGGATAACGGTTAGAGGCGCTATACGCCACTCGATGGTGGGGAAATAGTGAAAAATAGAGGGTTCAATTGGACCCACGCGACGAAAAAGCACGGTAGTGGACAAGGACTCCGGATCGTGCGTTACAATCGGACATTACAAGTGACAGCCTAGAGACACTTATACCGTACGAATCATTTCCTGGATATTCCTGATCCACTCTTCGAGTTCTCCGCCCCACCCACCCAACCTACGGGTTCTGTCCCGGAACCCTTCGCTCATCATTTCCGCCTGCTGGCGTCGTCTATATGGATCGTGATGGGTCCAGCTCCACCAAAGGATGCTTTTCTCTTCAAACGTGAAGACATCCCTCCATGATTCATCACATCCTGGACTACAGGGTGCTCCGTACCGCAGAAGCCGGGCAAAGGTCCTGTAACATATTCTTGGGAAGTACAGGATGAATGGCGGGTCTAACCCTGAGAAACCAGTTAGTGAAGGGAAGAGAATACGTTCCGGAGAGAACGAGTGTGCGGACTTACAAATGATGTCCGTGGCATTGTCCTTTACTATGTTTCCGATTTTCGAAACGTAGCTGCCGTCGATGATCCAACCGGTCTCCGCGGTCTCGTCAAGCTTCTCTCGGACTTTTGCACAGAATTCGTCTGCGGGGCAGGCTCGCCAGTTTGGTCCCCAATGGAGGGTATCCAAGCTGATGTGCGGTATATTCAGCAGCTTGGAGAGTCTAGCACCCAGCGTCGTCTGCCACCGCATCAGGTAGCGGGTCAAACCGTCAAATTTTCGCACACAACGTGATCCCTTACCTTTCCGGTGCCTACACGATAAACCACGCGGAGGAGAAGGGGCAGGTTTCGTTCACTTTGGTTTTTTTTATTCATACGTATGGGTTCGTGGCAACGACGTACCGCTGTTGCCTACGATCAAGATCCTGTACCTCCCGAACCCATCACCAATCAGTGGTTTCAGACGAGCAGCGGCGGGTGCGGTGGTCGTCGGTATTCCTGACATGGTGGCGGTCGAGTGGTGAAGGGTGGTGAGAACATGCCGGTCGTCCTCAAGGCTTGAAGAATATGAGGCATCTTGAGTCAGAGGAAATGATCGGTGGAAGAAACCTTCGGGACCGAAGGCCATGCATTCTTTCCCGCCCAAAGCCCGTTCCACAGTTGAAGCGTGAACTCATCAGTTCTACGAAGCATCGCAGAACCTCGTTGGATAACGATAGGACATTACAACTTGCGGACCGACCACAATGGTATTTCGACTGGCAGTAAACAGACAGCCAAGCATACAACGAACGTACGACTCTAAAGAAGAAACTCGGCACAAGTTGGATACCTGGTAGTCTCAGCAACCTCAAACGTCTGAAGCGCACCATGGATGACCCTCACTGCTTTCCAAGTACCCCCATTGATCCCTGAGTCCCAGAAGGATCGTTCTCGTCCCCTTTCCTCTCAGTGATTCCGCCTTCCTCCACTCTCGGCCAGCAATTGGAGCTGTAGGACAGTAGGGTGAAGGCGTTGGAGCCGCTTCTCGATTGGACAGTCAGGATAGTGGGGTAATGACCGGAGGGGGAAGATGTCGGAGTCGCTTTTCAATTGGATAGTTAGGAGGATGGGGAATGGCCACAGGGTGGCTGGGTTGGGCCCGAGCACGCCGAGAAACTCGAGCCTCTATGCCTATGGAGGGGGGTTATTTCCGGAACGGCCGGAAAAGCTCGTTGGAGAAGGCCATGCCTCTAGTGCATTCTGCGCTGCATGACCTGTACACATGGCGATGTATTCTAGTATCAACCTCGTTCGCCCGACGGGGATCTTCGGATAGATACACTGTGAGGACCTTCACAGCGACCATTTCCCCTCCCGAAGTCCCCCCGGAACACTTCAACGAAGCGTGAAGCTGGGGTGAATGGATGCTCGTGCAAGAGTTTCGCTTCTCCTTGAATCGTGTAAGAGGTAGGTAGCACTCCCTACGAGGCGCAGAGCGACCGTAGGAGGCGAAGGATGCGCTTGCGGTACTCCGGAAGGTCGCAAAACATAAACACATCCACAAACTGCGCGATTATCAGCCTAAGCCTCAACGAGACCGTTGCCTGGTTGCGTACCTTATCCAGGATATCAGCCACATACACCGCGGCCGATCCCTCCAGCTGCACGAGTAGTTTGTGCTCCTCCTTGCTCCGAAGAAACAGTTCCAACATCGGGAAGATCGCATTAGAACTGGGTTCTGTCCTTGCTAAGGCGGAGAAGAGGCGAGGGAGGGACATCGGTGGTGTGGCGGGCATGGCTGGAAGAACTCTCGCGGGTGGTCAGGGAGAACACGGGCCACCAACGTACACACCGAGGCCCAAGGCGAACATCTTGACGCGCCTGCATCACCTCGAGGTGGTACATTGATGTGTGCGCTCGGTGGAAGTATGCAACGGATGCAATGACGTTCCGGCTACCGGTGACCGGGGCCCGGATCAGGATATCTCCGGTCATCTCCGTTCAAGGGATACTAAATCCTCCACTACAACGGCCAAAGAACAAAGATACCAGAAATGATTGGCCTTGCCCAGATACCGACGGACGCTAACCAGGTCACAGATGCGGATGAAGAGGTCTGGTGATCGTGGGGATGTCTACTTCTCCCGAATCTAACGAGCACTCGTAGGTCTTCCTGCTGTACACCCGTTTGGCAGCGAAACCACAGACAAATGCAATAATGGGTCTGGGCTACGTGGACTCGCGCAGTCCAGTTTTAAACGTGAAAATTGAATTGGACTTGCCCATCGACAAACCCGCCCCTCACAATCACCGTCGGAAGAGTTCTAAGGGCACCAGGTCCCAGAAACGGAACATGGTGATTGAAGTCGAGCTTTCTCAAGACCCTACTTCACTCAGGAGTAGAAAGGGAGATACCGGGAGCGTTTTATGGCGTGTCAGGTAGCTTCGTTTTCGTTCGACGCGTACGGCCCAAGCTGAAAGGATCGTAGCATCGCTTTTGCAAAACTGATCCTCCAGGAACACCACGGTTCACCGAGTAATCCGCTATTTGACAAGGGCACCCTGTCTCAGGCACACATTTTGGAACTTGGGTGAGCGTGGTTGGGGTGCGTTCAGAGGGCGAACCGATGAGGGGATTATAATAGGTCTGGGACCGGCCTTCTTTCCATCCTATTTTCCCCGCTAGTCCGTCGCTACACGGTGACAGACATCCCTGAACTCGTCCCGCTTATCAAAAAGAACATCTCCACGAACGCCCCTAGTACGCCAACATCAAACATCGTCGTCCAAGACCTCGATTGGACCACACTCCAGTCCGCGCCGCCCACACTCCGAGCGAAAGCATTCTCGTTCGAGGATATCGATATCCTACTCGTGGTCGACTGTGTATACCACCCCAGTTTGGTGAGTCCGTTGGTCGACACGATACGGTACTTGACGACGCCAGGGAAAACGACGGTCGTGGTTGCCGTCGAGTTGAGGGCGGAAGATGTCGTACGGGAATTCCTGGAAGCGTGGCTAAAGAGCGACCCGAGGTGGCAGATTTGGAGTGTCGGGGAGCGGAGGCTCGACTCCACGTACGCTCTGTGGATGGGTTGGCGGGGGAAAGACTCAATGTAACAGTTTGGGATTCCATTACCTAACTTTCGTTCACCGATCGTTACACTGGTGGACCATCACCAAGTTTGCCCTTGGGGGGTGTCGAAGAAAGGTGTTGTTAGATATCG